>Ga0172371_10011434_pt1 | contig 11835 bp, 10 predicted proteins | sample Lak12m_FD_114543 | JGI IMG/M metagenome (GOLD analysis project Ga0172371, IMG submission 114543) | Freshwater microbial communities from Kabuno Bay, South-Kivu, Congo - kab_022012_12m | ecosystem: Environmental > Aquatic > Freshwater > Lake | place: Democratic Republic of the Congo: South-Kivu...
AAGAGTATGAAATCAGCAGCCAGGCTGTGGCGGACGCGCGGCAAATGGGCAGTATCAGCATTCAAACCATCCGCGACCCCAAGGAAGCGGTCAATAGCGCGGATGTGATCTACACCGATACCTGGACCAGCATGGGCCAGGAAGCTGAAACCGAAAAACGCAAATTAGTGTTCCCGCCCTACCAGGTGAATAACGCGTTGCTCAAATATGCCAAACCAGGTGCGATTGTCATGCACTGCCTGCCCGCCCACCGCGGACAGGAAATCACCGATGAAGTGGCCGATGGCCCGCAATCCGCCCTCTTCCCGCAGGCGCATAATCGCCTGCACGCCCAGAAAGCCATTCTAGTGGAATTGCTTGCATAGACATTTATGAATAATCGAGACTATATTGCTTTAGAAGACCGATACAGCGCGCATAATTACAAACCACTGGATGTCGTCCTTCAGCGCGGCGAGGGCGTATGGGTTTACGATGTCGAGGGTAAACGTTACCTGGACTGTCTGAGCGCCTATAGCGCCCTCAACCAGGGGCACGTGCACCCAAAAATCCTGGCTACCATGCTGGAACAGGTGCAGAAACTGACACTGACCTCGCGTGCTTTTCGCAATGACCAGATGCCGCTTCTGGTTAAAGAGCTATCCGACCTGAGCGGTTATGAGATGTCCTTGTTGATGAACAGCGGCGCGGAAGCGGTGGAAACTGCCATCAAACTGGCGCGCAAGTGGGCTTATCGCGTGAAAGGTATTGAAAGAGATCATGCGGAAATCATCGTGGCGGACGGCAATTTTCACGGCCGCACGGTGACCATTGTCTCTTTCTCATCGGACGATCTCTATCGTGAAGATTTCGGGCCATTCACGCCGGGTTTTATCTCGGTCAAGTACGGCGATGCAGCCGCCATTGCAGCCGCCATCACCGCCAACACAGCCGCGGTCATGCTGGAACCGATTCAGGGGGAAGGCGGCGTGATCATTCCGCCTGCGGGTTATTTGAAGAATGTCGCGGAAATATGCAAGCAAAACAACGTTTTATTCATCGCCGATGAAATCCAAACCGGGTTGGGCAGAACTGGCAAATTATTTGCCTGCGACCATGAGGACGTCAAACCTGACATGATGATCATCGGCAAAGCGCTGGCGGGAGGCTTTTACCCGGTCTCCGGGGTGCTTTCATCTGAAAAACTATTGGGCCTCTTCCGTCCGGGCGAGCATGGTTCCACCTTTGGCGGCAATCCGCTGGGCGCCGCCGTTGCGCGAACGGCGTTGAAAGTGCTGGTGGAGGACGGGTTGATCGAAAACGCGGTAACGATGGGTGAATATTTTACCGAGCAGCTGGCCGAGCTGCCCCAAAAGAACATCCAGGAAATCCGCGCGCGCGGCTTATTGATCGGTGTGGAGATCAAACCCTCATCCGGCAATGCCAGAGGGTATTGCGAAGGATTACAGGATAAAGGCATCCTGGCCAAGGAAACGCACGATACCACCATCCGTTTCGCTCCCCCATTAATCATCGACAAAGCCACCATTGACTGGGCCATGCCGGCCATCCGGGAAGTACTTTCCAGGTAAATTTTCATTCTGATATACTGGGATTATGAAAAGATGCGTTAAAATCGTTACCACCATCGGCCCAAGCAGCCAGTCCAGAGAATCCCTTTCAGCCTTGATTCAAGCGGGTATTGACGTTGCCCGCTTGAATTTTTCACACGGCACGCACGCGGAGCACCTGGAGCGCATTCACCTGATCCGTGCTTTGTCCGTTGAATTGCATAAACCGGTTTCGATCCTGCAGGATCTGCAAGGACCGAAATTACGGGTTGGCACGCTTCCAAAGGAAGGCGTTCCGCTGCAAGCAGGCGAAGTTCTGAACATGGAATTGGATCTGGAGAATCGCCCGCTCGATTACGTTGCCGGAAAAGAAAAAACCATCTTCCTCGAGATTCCCAATATTTTGCACAGCCTGAAAGCGGGCGGCCGGGTTCTGCTGGATGATGGTGAGCTGGAGATGGAAGTGCTCTCAGTCTATGATAAAGGCTTTAAAGCCAAAGTCATCCTGGGCGGCACATTAAGTTCGCATAAAGGCGTCAACCTGCCCGGCATCGAGCTGGACATACCCGGTTTCACTGAAAAAGATCAGGCTGACCTCCATTTTGGCCTAGAAAACGGCATCGACGCAGTCGCGATTTCATTCGTGCGCGATGCCCAGGATGTCAAATGCATCCGCGAATTCATCCTGAAAACGAAGTCCGCACGCAAGAACCTGCCCATCATCGCCAAGCTGGAGTTGCCGCAGGCGATTGAAAACCTGGAAAGCATCCTGGACACGGCTGATGGCGTGATGGTCGCGCGCGGCGATTTGGGTGTTGAAACCTCGCCCGCTGACGTGCCCGTTATTCAGAAGCGCATCATCCTGGCGGCTAACCGCAAAAACAAACTGGTGATTACGGCCACCCAGATGCTGGATTCGATGATCGAGAATCCCCGCCCCACCCGCGCGGAGGCTTCGGATGTTGCCAACGCGGTCTTCGATGGCACCGACGCGGTAATGCTTTCGGGCGAAACCGCCAGTGGAAAATATCCGCTGGAAAGCGTGCGCATGATGGATGCCATTGCGCTGCAAGCTGAAAAGAATATATCAGCCTGGGGGCACTCATTCAAACATACCATCGGCCGGGATCAGGATGACGCTTCAGCCATCGCCATCGCCGCTCGTGAGCTGGCGCATGACCATGAGGTGGCTTGCATCGCCGTGTTCACCCAATCCGGCCGATCCGCCCTGCTGCAGTCCAAAGCCCGCCCGCAGGTGCCAATCCTGGCATTCACCCCGGTTGAGGAAACCTATAAACGCTTGGGATTGTACTGGGGCGTCATTCCCTACCTGGTGCCGTTCTCGAATTCTTTGGAAGATATGATCCACCACGTCGAAGCAGCCTTGATGGAATCCGCTGCCATGCTGCCCGGCCAGAAAGTCGTGGTAACTTCCGGTTTTCCAATCGGCGCCATGCCCTTCCCCAACCTGGCGCTGCTGCACACCATCGGCAGCCTTAAATAATTATTCTACTGAAAGCTTGAATTGATCATTTCCAGCGCCCTGCGATCAGGGCGCAATTTTTCTGCCGGCAGGCGGTTGAGCGCTTCGCCGTCCAGCGGATACATATCGAAGATGGTGGGGGCGTTGGGATCGACGTAGATCAGCCCGGTGATCAGCCAGTTACGCCGGATGGCCTGCTCGAGCATGCGGATGGCTTCCGTGCGGTTGGTCGGGTCATATTCCCTTTCCAGTTTTTTGAAAACGATCACCGAACCGTCATGCATGGTCACTTCGCGCACTGTACCGCGTTCAAAATCTTCCACCGTGATCTCTTCGCGCGGCAGCACAAATTCGACCTCATGCAGCGGCGCTTCGTGACCTTTGCCCCATGAATAGGAGTGCAGCGAGTAATCCTGGTTATTGAAGGTCACACAGGGCGAGATGATATCCAGTATGGCAGTGCCGTCGTGGCTCAGAGCGGCCTTGATCAACTCCTTGACCTGCTTGGGATCACCGGCAAAGGAGCGCGCCACGAAAGAGGCATTGGCCGCGATGGCTTCCAGGGCGATATCCACCGGCAGGTAGGGGTTTTCGCCCTGCCGCTTCAGTTTCAGTCCTTTTTCAGCCGTGGCCGAGAACTGGCCTTTGGTCAAGCCATAAACGCCATTATTTTCAACAATGTACACCATCGGCAGGTTGCGGCGCGCCAGGTGCTTGAACTGGCTCAAGCCAATATTGGCGGTATCGCCATCGCCGCTGATGCCGATACCCTTTAACGTGCGGTCCGCGAACAGCGCCCCTTCCGCCAGGGAAGGCATGCGCCCGTGCAGCCCGTTGAAAGCAAACGAACGATCCAGGAAATATGCGGTCGATTTACTGGAACAGCCGATGCCGCTGAACTTCACGATCTTTTCGGGCTGGAGTTCCAGTTCATAACACGCGGAAATGATCATATTGGCGATGGAATTATGCCCGCAGCCTTTGCACAAGGTGGTTGGCAGCCCCAGGTAATCGCTGCGGCTGTAGCCCAGCGCGTTGGGATATGAACGTTTGAAAGTTGCTTCCATCTTTTATCCTTTAGCTTTTATGGCAGCCTTGAATTTTTCCACGATCCAGGCGGCGCTCAAAGAAAGCCCGTCGCACCTGGCGATGCTGCGCAACCGTTCAGCGTATTTGGGAAAATTCATGCACAGCAAGTTTTTCATCTGGCCGTCACGGTTGGCTTCGGTGACAAAAATGGTTTCGTGGGCCTGGATGAACTCTTCCACTTCCCTGGTAAAAGGCAGAGCTTTGATGCGCAGGTAATCGACTGGATAGTCCTTTGTTTGCAGCCTATCAACCGCCTCGCTGGTTCCCATATGGGTTGATCCATATGAAATGAACCCAATTTTTTGCTTGCCCTGTTTGACCATCTCCGGCTGTGGGATCAATTTCTTCGCCTGCTCGAATTTCAGTTTCAATCTTTTCAGGTTCTCTTCCCACACGCGGTTGTCTTCGCTGTAATGCGCGAACTCATCGTGCCCGGTTCCGCGCGTGAAATAGGGTGCTTTTTCATGCAGATTCCCGGGTACCGTGCGGTATGGGATGCCGTCGCCATCCGCGTCTTTATACCTGCCCCAAGTTTGGCCGCTTTTCTTAAGCCAATTCTCCAGGTCTTTTTCCCAGAGCACCTTGCCGCGTTCGATCTTTTTATCCGGATAAGCGAATGGCTCAGCGCCCCAGATATTCATGCCCAATTCCAGATCGCTTAACACGATGACTGGCGTCTGCAGTTGTTCGGCGATATCCAGAGCTTTCCAGCCAAATTCAAAGCACTCATTCACATCCGCCGGCAGCAAAATGACCATGTCCTTGTCGCCGTGGCTGATGAAGTACGTGAAAGCCAAATCGCCCTGCGATGTATGCGTGGGTAACCCGGTGGAAGGCCCTACCCGCTGCACATCCCATACCACGATCGGTACTTCGGCGAAATACGCCAGGCCCAGATACTCGGCCATCAGGCATAATCCCGGCCCCGAGGTCGAGGTCATCGAGCGCAGTCCCGCCCATCCGGCGCCCACTACCATGCCGATGGCGGCCAATTCGTCCTCTGCCTGCACCACCACGCAGGTAGATGAACCCGTTTGCGGATCCAGGCGCAAACGCGGGATATATTCATTCAACGCTTCAGCCAGGCCGGTGGCTGGCGTGATGGGATACCAGGCCGCGTACTGCAGCCCGCCAAATAAAGAGCCCAGCGCCCCGGCTGTGTTGCCGTCAATCATGATTTTCTCGCCCTGATTTTCCAACGCTTTCAGCCGAAATTGGCATTCGTGGGAAATATTTTGCTGCGCCCATTGAAAAGCCGCCTGGACGATTTTTAAGTTGGGCTCGACCGCGTTACGGCGGTGGTCGAAATGGTACTCCAGGGCAGCCTCGATTTTCTGCAAGTCAATCTCTAGCAGACACGCCAGAACCCCCACATAGACCATATTGGCCAGGTAAATACTCAAATTTTGCGCCGTACCGCTGCTCTCCAGAATGGCTTTCACCGGCATGAGTACTTTATTAATTTTCTGCGGCACATCTTTCAAAGGGATGTCATCATTTACGAGCAGCAGTCCGTTCGATTCCAGTTTATCCAGGTCATCCTGTACCGTTTCCGGATTCATCGCCACCAGGATGTCGCAGTTTTCCGTGTGCCCCAGGTAACCCGCTGCGCTCACCCGCAGGTTATACCAGGTTGGCATTCCCTGGATGTTGGATGGGAAGATATTGCGCGCGGAAACTGGTATGCCCATCTTGAATATCGCCCGCAGCAGGGTATTGTTGGCAGTGGCGCTGCCTGAACCATTTACGGTACTGAAAGTGATGCTGAAATCATTGATCCTCATGAATCATCCTGTAATACTTGTCTATCTTTGATAAATCAATTTCATGTGTTCTACCATGAGTTGGTATGCCTGATCGATCTGTTTAGCCTGCAATAAATAAGCGATATTGCGGTGGTAATCCCACACTGTTTCCTGATAAGCCAGATCCGTGTACACATTCAACCCAACCATCTCATAAGTATCCCAATAGCATTCCAACAAGCCATTTAGAAAAACATTATTCAGCCTTCGATAAATCAATATGTGATATTGACGATGTTCCGCGTGCGGCAGCTGGATGGGATCGCCGCGCAGCTTCTCTTGAGCGATCTGCGTCAGCCCAACCAGTTCCCGGCAATCCTGTTCGGTCATCAACGCGGCGGCTTCACGGAAATAAGTTTTTTCGAGGTGATTGCGCAGGTCCGAATATTGATCGAAGTAACCCTGGTCGATTTTGATGGCGTAATAAAGACTCTTGAGCACTGCCGGCGTGAAACGATATGGCAGGATTTTGATGCCTTTGCGCGGCTGGGTGCGGATCAGGCCCAGGTTGCGTGCCAGCTCCATCTGTTCGCGCAAGCAAGCGACGCTGATTCCCAACTCTTTGCTGATGTTTTCTATTGAAGGAATATCCCGGCTGGCAGGCTCATGCTGCTTGCGGATGAGGTAATCGATGAATTCTTCCTGCTTGTCTGAATAGACGGAATGGTTAGCCATAAATATTATTAATCAGATTAATAATATTATCGCACAAAATTCTTGGTATTCAATGCGCTTTTGTAATCTTTTTGTGATGATTTGCGGATTATTTTCTGAAAATGATGCGTTTGAATTGTTCTTCGTAACGCGGGTTTTCCTCGCTGGAATCAGCGCTCCGCCTGCTATTCATTCGCTCGATAAACGCTTCCCGGATCCCGATTTGGGATGCGTGTTTCAATAATGCATCGATTTTCAGCTGCCAGGTAGCGGTTACATCAACTACCAGATTGGGCTCTTTTGGCAGAGACAGCCATACTTCTTCAACCCCATGCGGGTATAGCTCTTCATCCGTGATCAGTTCGGTGAAGAATAAAGGATTATTGGCCGCCGGAAAGACAGCTTCAATTGCCACCTGCCCTGCCGCCCGATGGTCGGGATGATTGATATATTCATCCCTCATGAAGAAATTGGTGGGGTCGCAAGTGACCAGTATTTGCGGTTTCTTTTGCCGAATCACCCGGGTTACGTCTTTCCGCAATTTCAAAGACGGGACCAGGTATCCGTCCTCGTTATCCATAAAAGTGATATCTTCCACCCCTAAAACCGCAGCCGCTGCCCTTTGCTCGCGCTCGCGCAATGTGCGAATATCCTCACTGTTTTGAAAGTGCTCGTTGACGCCTTTATCTCCCTTTGTCAGCAGGCAGTAGGCAACCTCGTTTCCCTGCCGGTGCCATTCAGCGATGGTTGCGCCACAAAAAAATTCTGGATCATCGGGATGAGCCAGAATTACCAAAATTTTCTTTTTTTCTTGCCAGAAATTCATACTATTGATTCTTTCTCTCCTGCTGGTCTGGCCGGTCGGGGCGGTTTGGTCGGTTTGGCCGCTCCGGCCGGTTGCGGTTGCGGTGATGCTGGCCTGGCCTTTGAGGCGCTCTCTCGCCCTGCGACTGGGTCTTTTCGTCTGATGGCGGCATGTCACCACTCGGCATGGGTCTCTTTATTTCATGCGTCTGCTTGACTTCCGATAATTCGCTGACGTGAAATTCTTTTACGCCCATCTCTTCCAGTTGAACATACACACACTCCCGCAGCGGAGCCACATCCCGGATCTTGCCGATTCCGTTAGGAGTCATCACGACTTTATTGCGTTTAGGCATGTTCTTCAATGCTTCCACATACTGGCAGTGCTCGTAAGCCAGGCAGCAGCGCAGACGGTCGCACATGCCGGTGATATCCGCGGGCGTTAGTGAAATGCCCTGAGTTTTTGCCATGCGGATGGATATGGACTCGAATTGGCATAGGAACTTACTACAGCATCGAGTGGGGAAACCACAAGCGCCCATCCCGCCCAGGAATTTAGCCACGTCGCGCGGTCCGATTTTATGAAAATCGATGCGGGTATTCGGGTACTTCTTGCCTAATGCCTTTTTAATCTGGTTCAGATTTGGGGAGTCTTCGCTTTCCGATGTGAACAAACAAGAGAGGATTCTTTCATCAAAACTGAATTCTGCCGTGATGACCTTTACATCCCCGATTTTCTGGCTGTGGATTTCCTGTTTGCAATCCTGCAAAACCTGCTCAGCTTTTTGTGAAAGCTCTTCATGCTTGACCAGGTCCTGCGGTGTAGCCAGCCGATCCACGGCTTTGTAGCTCGCGTTCTTTAATATCTCCGGATTGGTGACGATTTCAGCCAATTCCCCCAATTGCCAACCGCGGCTGGTTTCCACAACCAGACGATCGCCGATCTTGACATCGCCAATTTTGGTAGCGTCGAAGTAATAATTTTTTCCGATTTTGGAAAAGCGAATGCCGACAATCACCGGTAGCTCGCCTTTTTGCTCTTCTCCCATTACGATTCCTTTAAATCCAACTGAGAAATAAATGAAGCAATTTCACAAGCAATTTCGTTAAAGATGTAAGCCGGTTTTGATTCCGGCTGACTGATGACAATCGGCTGGCCCGAATCACCCAGAATGCGAATTTGCGGATCCAGCGGGATTCTTCCCAGGAAGTTTAATCCATACGCATTGGCCATGCTTTCTCCGCCGCCTTCGCCGAATACATCCAGCGTGCTTCCGTCCGGAAGTGTCATGGAGCCCATATTCTCTATAACGCCCGCGATGGGAATATTCAGCTTGTTGAACATCTCGATGCCGCGGCTGGCGTCCTCCAGGGATACTTTTTGGGGCATGGTTACGATAATGCCGCAAGTAACGGGGATGTGCTGCGCGAGGCTCAATTGCACGTCACCCGTGCCCGGCGGCAAATCGACCACCAGATAGTCGATCTCGCCCCATTCCACATCCACAAAAAACTGCCGAATGGTTGAATGCAGCAGCGGCCCGCGCCAGATCAAAGGCTGCCCCGGTTTGACCAGAAAGCCGATGGAAATGATTTTCACCTGGTAATTCTCAGCCGGGATCATTTTATGGTTCTGCGGATTGGGCATCTGATTGATGCCCATCATGGTAGGAACGTTGGGTCCGTAGATATCCGCATCCATGATGCCCACTTTCGCGCCGGTTTTTGCCAGGGCGATCGCCAGGTTCACCGCCACGGTGGACTTTCCCACGCCGCCCTTGCCGGAAGCCACCGCGATAATATTCTTGATTTTCAGATCGATTGTTTCGGTAATCTTCTGATTCTGCGGCACGCGCGCGTCCATTTTGATCACCACTTCACGTATTCCCTGTACGCCTTCAAACGCCATTCGCGCATCGCTTTCAATTTTTGTTTTTAAGGGGCAGGCGGGTGTAGTCAATTGAATGGTAAATCGAACCACTCCGTCATTCACTTCAACATCCTGGATCATATTCAAAGAAACCAGGTCTTTTTTCAATTCCGGATCCATTACGGTGCGGAGTATCTCGAGGACTTTTTCTTTATTGATTGAATCGCTCATTTTTATATCTTTATCTGATTTATTTTATCTTCAATAACCGATTTCAGTTTACCGCAAGCAATTCTAACACATTGCTTTTGACCGCTTTTGTTATAATCTTAGCATCCCGGCCGGTCGCGTTGGTCAGACTGATATCAAATCCGGCAAATCACAAATTGGATTTCGGAGGTACAAAAAAATGGAAAAAATCTTGGTCGCCTATTCCACCTGGGCAGGCGCAACGCACCAGGTTGCTGATGAAATAGCGAAACAATTACAGACGCACAAGGTTGAAGTTACGGTTTTGCCCGTAAAGGAAATAAAAAGCATTGCTGAATACCAGGCCGTTTTTGCCGGTTCCTCCATCCACGCCGGCCAAATCAACACAGCCTTCAATCAGTTCTTGCGTAGATTCAAGAAACCCCTTTCCAGCATGCCCGTGGCTGTCTTCGCTGTTTGCGCCAATATGTCGGATGAAAATCCGCGCGCCCGCAAGGAAACGGCAGGCTGGGTCAACAAGACGCTTGAGAAATATCCATCGATCAAACCCGTCTCCGTGGGTTTATTTGGCGGCGCTGTGATCACCGAAGGCGAGGATTTCCAAAAACTCAATTTCCTGTTCAAAAAAGTAATTCTTTCCATGAAGGATACGCTGTCCAAAGATCATGGGAAATCAGATTTCCGCGATTGGGAAGCCATCCGCAATTGGACAGAAGAAAACTTCCAAATAATGCTAAAAGGATAAGTGATCAAAACACTCAACCGTTCCTGGGCCGTATTCGTTCTGCTTGCAGTTCTCACCGCCGTTTTAGGGGGCTGGCTGATGATCGAAACCACCCGCTGGGGACCGTGGGCATTCAGCGACTCAGCCTCATATATCAGCGCTGCCCGTAACTTCAGCCGTGGGTTGGGATTTGTGATTATCAACTCGAACGGCAGCCTGACGCATGTGACCGAATTTCCACCGTTCTATCCGATTTTCCTCAGCTTTTTCACCGGGCAGGATGGCGATCCGGCGATGGTCCTGCGTCCGGTGAATGTTTTCCTTTTCATCAGCTTCCTGGTGATTTTAGGTGTATTGCTTTTCAAGGCAACGCGCAGCAATTTATCCGCCTTGTTGGGCATGGCATTATGCGCAGTTTCGCCGGTCCTGTTGGAAGTCTTCTCAGGCATAATGTCTGAAACGTTATTCCTGCCGCTGTTGTGTCTGGTTTTTCTGCTGGTGATCGTTTACTTGGAAAACCGGAAACCCGCACAATGGATATTACTGGTTGTGTTTTCCAGCCTGCTGCCAATCACGCGTTATGCGGGCACGCTGTTTGTGGCAGTGAGTGCGCTGGTGCTCTTTTTCCTCGCAAAAAGCGATCTGAAAAAACGTTTCCTCATAAGCGTATCGTATGCAATGCTGGCGCTCCTGCCGGCCATTGTTTGGTTCCTGCGCTTATATCTTTCTTTCGATAAAGTTGGAGGGAAAAGTTTCAACCTCGATTTTTCAATTCTGGGCAGCCTGGCCGGAAGCCTCCTGGCTGAATTCTCGGTTATTCGAACCTGGCTGCCTTACTACGGAATCTATGCCTCACCCATTATTGACCAGGTCATTCAATGGTCTTTCCTGATCGTCTTCCTGGTCGCGCTGGTGTTTTTGTATTGGAAATACTTGCATCATCCCGCTATAGGCCAAAATGGATCAGTAATAATGCTGTTGCAGATCACGTTAATTATGCTATGCGCATATGTTCTATTCATTGCCTTTACACATAGCATCACCATCCCGCAAATCGATATCATTGACCGAATGATGGCGCCAGTTATTCCATTGTTGTCGATACTGGCTGCGCTGACGCTTGCGGCATTATCTTCTCACAAAAAATATTTGCCTTTGGCTATTTCTACCCTGGTGCTGTTAGTCTGCCTGCGATTTTCTTACCTGCAATCCTGGCGCTTCGCGCAAGAACTGGGCAGCGATGGGCACGGTTACTCCGCGCGCCAATACCAGGAAGCCGGGATCATTGACGCGCTCCAGGCATTGCCTGATGACCAGCGTATGGTATCCAACTCGGCCGGCTTTGTTCTCTACTACACCAACCATTTTCCCATCCAGATCGACCAGTTTGCCAACCATTCTTTCGGCAGCCACAACGGCTATGGTGAGAAATGGGTGCGTGAAAAAGGCGCTGCGCTGATACTGCTATACCCGGATTTTCGTAATTATTACGGAGATATCGCCAGCCAATTGCTTTCAACGATAACCGCTGGCCTGGATACCTGGTATCAGGATGAGATTGGCGGCATCTATTTTTACCCGGGCGCGGGGCCTACTCGACCGTAACTGATTTAGCCAGATTGCGCGGCTGGTCCACATCAAGCCCG
>Ga0172371_10011435_pt1 | contig 11834 bp, 10 predicted proteins | sample Lak12m_FD_114543 | JGI IMG/M metagenome (GOLD analysis project Ga0172371, IMG submission 114543) | Freshwater microbial communities from Kabuno Bay, South-Kivu, Congo - kab_022012_12m | ecosystem: Environmental > Aquatic > Freshwater > Lake | place: Democratic Republic of the Congo: South-Kivu...
GAAGCCACGGAGCGCCAAAAACGCGACGGAATGTGCTGGAAGGAGCCGACCGAGAAATACAATGACGGCAAGCCCTTCAAGGTTTGCGCGCGCGATGCCCGCGGCGTGATCGTGTCCATAATCGCCGACAATTATTTTGGGTATTCCAAGAAAGAAATAAAAACCCACATATCCTACTCGGCCAACTTGCTTGGGCTGGCCGAGGAGGAACACTCGGGCGGGGCCCTCGTTTTCCCTTCCTATAATCATGGCACACGCTTTGTCCCCGACACGAACCTGAATTCGCGGGGGCACAACATCCAGGAAGTATTCGAGCTGATGAAGGGCAGGATCGATGAAAAGCCGGAAGGCTATGCCATCGATCTCACCTATCCGAACATTGTCTACCTTCCGGAAAACGCCTACATCTCCCTTGAGGACCAACAAGCGCACTGGAGCTGGGAAGGCAGGGAACAATCGCTGAGGATCCTTCCCGGCGAAATCTACGTGCACCCGACCGGCTATCGGATCCACATGGAGCGACATTCGGGCTCCGGAGCATGGAGGCTCATCGGCACGGCGGCCGAAGGACTGCTCTGCCATAAGCCCTGCACCGTCTCCGGAGGCGGGAAGTCCGAGATCGCGAAATCCATTTCCGATGCCATTACCTTTTCACCCATAACCATCGCCGACTTCTACGAGGACATGAAGGCGGTCAAAGTCATCATCGAAAAGGATTATGGCAACCGGTTCAAGGACGATGACGAGAACCACGGTAAGGACTCCCGCAATTTCCTTTCGCCAAAACGCTCTCTCGGCTCCGTCATCAAGCTTCTCTCCCCTTCGCCCCTCTACAAGGACGATTACAACGCTTGGCTGAAAGCCGTTCCCGAAAGGATCAAAAGCCTTGTCTTCCTCGTCAAGCGTTTCTATACGCCGGATTGGGGGGAGGAGTGGATGTCGCATTTCTCGGTGGACGTCGTCAACGGCACCACGGGCAATATTCTGAAATTCGAGGGCAGGCCGGTGCTCGGCTCGTACCTGCGCGTGGGCAGGGATCCGAAAGGCATGCGCAGAACCTTCAAGCTGAGGCAGGACTACATGCCCGCCGAAAAGCATCAGTGGGAGGACGATATCACCGCGTCGGTGGTCGTTCCCTCGAAAACCCTGAGCAATCTTCCAACCTGGGGGGAGCGACACCCCAGCCTGAAATTCTGCAAGAACGCAGAAGCGCGGTTCTTCCAGAGGCCGGACGATGCCATCATACGCGGCTATGATAAGCAGACCGAAAAGGATATGTCCCGACAGGATAACTTCATCAGCAACTTCGAGCCGCTCACGAGGGCTCACGCGGCGCAGTTCATCGAGAAGACCGTGCAGTTTTCGGAGTACAGCGACGCGATGCGCTTTTTCATCGAAGCGACCGAGGCCGATCCCCACTACGAATATTTCGTCGCCTCGGACAGACCTCGACTCGTCAATGGCGCCCCCTCCAAGAACCCGCGCTATCTTCAACTCGATCCCAACTACACGAATCCCCAGGCCCGCTATCTGGCCGACCTGGGGCCGAGGCTCTATCGCAGGGTAAGCGCCGACAAGCCTCTGCTCCATCCCGTCGGGGCCGTTCTTCCCGGGCGGAGGAACAACCCCGCCGACCCCAAGGCGGGCATCAGGCCACTGGCCGTCTATGGTCCCATCCATTACCAGGATCTGCCCGAGCTCTTCATGGACTTCGTCTGCTCCCTCACGGGGAAAAGCCCCTCGACGACGGGCGCGGGGAGCGAAGGCGCCCTCACGAAGGGCCCCTTCAACGCGCTCGTCCCAACCACTGACCTCAACAATGCCCTCCTTTCTTTCATTCTGACAGGCTATGCGGGCTTCACGACGGCGGCGGGATATATTGGCCGGCAGTACAAGGTCGACCACGATATTTCCCTTCTCATGCCGGAGCTATGGGCTCGCCTTGGCCCCGAGGAAAGGGATCCGGACTTTCTGAAAGCTCATGGCTATCTCGAACGCGTCGAGGATTTCACCTATGAGGGAAGGCTCATCCCCGCCTCCCGGCTGGGATGGAGGGTCACGCCGCTCTTCGCCGCCACCTATTTGGGCAGGCTCTTCGACACGCCGGCTTCGGTATTTCCCGAGGATATGCTGAAGCCCGAGAAGCAATCCCTGCCCGAATTCGTCGATGGGGTGGAAAATATCGCCTCCGCGATGGAAAAATCGGCAAACGCCTATCTTGAGGACGGATCGATCTCAGCGGCGATACCGCCGCTCAAGGCAATCCTTTCGGTAATGGCGACGGGCTCCTTCGAAGGCAAAAGCATTCACGATCCCGAGCTGCGGCGTCTTTTCGATCGGGACTATGTGGTGAACTCCGCCTGGTACAAGGATAGGTTGAGCAGCTACCAGGGTCAGGAAATAGCCTATATCGAGAAATCCATCGCCTATATCCGCGGTTATCTGGCGGAAAAAGCCGAGCCGAAGAGCCTATCGGCGAGACGAGCGCAGGCCGAGTTGGCGAGAGCCAAAGAAAGGCTTGAACAACTCATGGCCAAGGGCTATATGGACTTCATCGACGGATCCATCGGCAAAGATCCGCTGTATCGCTGAGCGCGGAAATGGGGAGTCGGCGCATGGGCGGAAATCTCTTTGTCACAAACATCGCCGAGCTGGCCACCCCTCTCGGTTTTCGCGCCCGACGCGGCGCCGAGATGAATGCGCTGCATGTCGTGCCTGGGGCGGCGATTGTCGTTGAGGATGGGCTCATAACCTATGCCGGTCCCGGCACGGGCCTCGAGTTGGACATCGCGCTCGACCGGGCGCGACACCGCGGCGCCGCCGTCCTCGACGCCTCCGGCCGCGCCTGCGTTCCGGGATTTGTCGACAGCCATACGCATTTCCTCTTCGCCGGCTTCAGGGATGACGAGTTCTTTTGGCGAGCCGAGGGCTTGCCCTATATGGAAATCCACCGCAGGGGCGGCGGGATCCGTCGTACGATGGATGCCACGCGCGCGGCGACGGCCGAAGAGCTTTTTGGCTTAGGTGAGGCACGCCTCGATACCATGCTCTCCCTCGGCATAACGACCGTCGAGGGCAAATCAGGCTATGGGCTCGATCGCGACACGGAAATCCGCCAGCTTGAAGTCATGGCGGCTCTCGGTGACAGGACTCCGATCGATATTGTCCGGACCTTCATGGGTCCCCACTCCATCCCGCCGGAATTTGCCGGACGACCGGCGGAATACATCGATTTCATCATTCGGAACGTGCTGCCGGACGTCGCCGCGCGCAAGCTCGCCGAGTTCGCCGATATTTTCTGCGAAGAGGGCGTTTTCGGACTGATGGATTCGAGACGCTACCTCGAGGCGGCGCGCGCTTCGGGTCTCGGCCTCAAGCTGCACGCCGACGAAATCGCACGCCTCGGAGGCGCCGGCCTGGCCGCAGAGCTGGCCGCCACCAGCGCGGATCACCTCCTCAAGGCCTCCAGGGAGGATCTCGCGAAGATGAGCGAGGCCGGCACGATAGCCACCTGCCTGCCCCTCACCGCCTTCACCCTGCGAGAGCCCTACGCCGACGCGCGCGCCATGATAGACTCGGGCCTCGCCGTCGCCCTCGCCTCCGACCTCAATCCTGGCTCATGCTACAGCCAATCGATTCCCCTGATCTTTGCCCTCTCGGTTCTCTCCATGAAGCTCAGCTTCGAGGAAACGCTCACCGCCCTTACCTTGAATGGTGCCGCCGCCCTCGGCCGCGCCGACAAGCTGGGTTCGATAGAGCCCGGCAAACGCGGGGACTTCGTCCTTCTGGACGCTCCCAAGACTGACCACCTAGTCTACAACCTGGGCATGAACATTGTCTCGACCGTCGTCGCGGCCGGTGAACTGGCATACGAACGGCACTAAGACTCGGCCGCGGCCCTTTTTCGGGTGAAAACGTACAGCAATACGGAAAAAATCACGCCGGCGAAGGCTACGAGCAGAGCGTTGGAAGGCTTCTCGCCGAATACCGCCACGCCCAAAAAGAGCATGCATGATGGCGAGACATACTGGATGAATCCCATTTTCTGCAGACTTATGGAATTCGCCGCCACGGCGAAAAGAAGAAGTGGGATAGCCGTCGCCACGCCAGCGAGCATGAGAAGGATGGTCGGCGCTGGTCCCGCGTTCCAGAACGATCCCAAGCCCGCGCCTTGTCTTTCGATAAGGAATATCAGGGCGAAAGGAGCCGCGGCAAGAGTTTCCGCGGTCAGGCCGAGGAGGGGCTCAAAACCGAGGCGCTTTTTCAGGGCACCATAGACGGCGAAGGTGAACGCGAGTATGAGACTTATCCATGGCACCGACCCATAGACAACCGCGGCGCCAAGGATGCTCGCGACAGCCACCGCAACCGCGATGCTTGTCCATCGGTCGGCCTTTTCCTTGAAAATGAGAACTCCAAAAGCTATAGAGAGAAGCGGATTGATGTAGTAGCCAAGAGCCGATTCGGTGATGCGTCCCGTATTTACCGCCCATATGTAGAGACCCCAGTTGGCTGTCACCACCGCCGACGAGAGGATCACGGTCAGAAGCCTCCTGCCGTTCCTTGCGAGCGCGACAATTTCGGGGAGCCTTCCCTTCACAGCCATCAGGACGAAGCAGAATATTCCCGCCCAGATGATCCTATGCGCGAGTATTTGAAACGGCTCGACCGACGACAATAACTTCCAATATAGAGGAAAAGTGCCCCACATCCCATAAGCCGCGAATGCGGCGAGCGTGCCGGCGCGCGATGATCCCGCTGTTTTTCCATTCTTGTTCATGGGAGCATAATAATCCGCGGCAGCTTCGCGCGTCGAGTCCAGGGGACAGCTTTGCCTTCTTTCGAGCGACTGTTTTCGCCAAAACCAAAGATGATGATGTAATTAATTATGGAGAATAAAAATGGCAGTCCGGTTCGGGGGAAAATCAAGACATGTTTCAACAAATGAAACAAACAATTCAATAAATAAGATGTGATTATATCATGAGTATAGAAATCTGTCAAATTTTTAGGCTCTAATATTGACTTCCTCTCTCAGCTAGGTTTCTATCAATAAGTACAGATATGGCAATGGGACCGCGATGCGGTTCACAGTTTCAAGGAGGCAGCATGAAACGTTTTGCTCTCGTACTGGTATTGGTCGTCTTGGCGGCATCTATCGTCGCGGCTCAGGACATCAAGCTTGGAGGCGTCGGCCCCGTAACAGGCGAAGCGGCGACCTTTGGCGTTTCGACGAAGAATGGCATAGTGATGGCTGTCGAGGAATGGAACGCCAAGGGTGGCGTGTTCGGCGGCAGGAAAGTCAAGCTTATCTTCGAGGATGACAAGGGCGACCCGGCCGAAGGAGCTACGGTGTACACCAAGCTCATCCAGCAGGACAACGTCGTCGCCATCGTCGGCACGGTCATGTCAAAAGTAACCCTCGCGGGAGCGCCCATCGCGCAAGACGCGGGAATCCCGATGATCAGTCCCACCTCGACCAATGAGAAGGTGACGCTGGTCGGCGATTACATTTTCAGGGCTTGCTTCATCGATCCCTTCCAAGGCACCGTCGGAGCGTCGTTCGCGTTCAAGGATCTCAAGGCCAAGAAAGCGGCGGCTATCTTCGATATCGGAAACGACTACACGAAGGGACTCGCCGAGAACTTCCGGGCGACGTTCGAAAAACTGGCGGGAAAAGGCTCAGTCGTCGCCTATGAGGGACACCCCTCCGGCGCCACCGATTTCAAGGCTCAGCTCACGAAGATCATCGCCGCAAAGCCCGATGTCCTCTATGTTCCTGATTACTACAACGACGTCGGACTCATCGCCAAGCAGGCCAGGGAGCTCGGGTTCAAGGGCCCGATGGTCGGCGGCGATGGATGGGATTCCCCTGAACTCGTCAAGATCGGCGGAACGGCGGTTGAGAATGGCTATTTCACGAACCACTACTCCCCCGCCGACAAGCGCAAGATCGTCCAGGACTTTGTCGCCAAGTACAAGGCGAAGTTCGGATCCGAGCCCGACGCCCTTGCCGCTCTCGCTTACGACGCTACCTACATCATGCTCGACGCGATCAAGCGCGCTGGATCCACCAAGGGATCGGCGATCCGCGACGCTCTCGTCAAAACGAACCTCGATGTCGTTTCCGGAAAAGTGACCTTCGATGCGAACAGAAACCCGATCAAATCGGCTGTCATCATCGAGATCAAAGACGGAAAGCAGGTTTACAAGACTACGGTCAGTCCTTGACGGTAGTATGATGCCGGTCGGGGAGCCTAAGCCCCGATCGGCGTTTTTCTTACCCTTGGCCGCCTGCTCCGCCCGGACAGCGCGGCCTTGCCCATGTCAATAGGGCTATTTCGCATCAGGGCAAATCTTGAGCATAGCGTGACAGGATTCGCGAACATCCGAATCGCGCGGAAAGGGACAGTCAGAATGGGATCGATTTTCAATGCCCAGCAAATAGTGAATGGCCTTCAGGTCGGCTCGATCTATGCCCTCATAGCATTGGGCTACACCATGGTCTATGGTATCGTGCGCCTCATCAACTTCGCGCATGGTGATTTCTACATGATCGGGGCTTACGCCTCCTATGGCGCGTTTTTCCTGTTCAACTCGTTTTTTGTGGGTAAGACAGGAATCCTCGCATTCATCGTCCTCGCGGCTTCGATGCTTGCGGGCGGAGTCATCGCGATGCTGGCCAATCAGCTCGCATACAAACCTCTGCGATATAAGCCCAAGCTCTCTTCGCTCATCACCGCCATCGGCGTTTCCATGTTCCTCGAATATTTCTTTTCCGCCCTTCCCATGATAGGCCCCTCCTACCGTTCTTTCCCCGACATAATTCCCAAGGTTGAGATAAACCTCGGCCTCGCCACGATATCGAATTATGTCGTCATCGATATTGCGGTCGCGGCCATCCTCATGGTGGGGCTCACCATCCTCGTCCGCAAATCCGTATTGGGCAAGGCGATGCGCGCCGTCTCCCAGGACAAGGACGCGGCGAGGTTGATGGGCATCGATATCGAGAAAGTCATCGGCTATACCTTCCTCATCGGAGGGGCTTTCGCCGGTGTGGCGGGCCTCCTCGCCGGGATGACCTATCCCAGGATATTCCCCTACATGGGCATCCAGCCCGGACTCAAGGCATTCATCGCGGCCGTGCTCGGCGGTATAGGCTCCATACCGGGCGCCGTTCTGGGCGCTTACATCATGGGCCTCGCCGAAACCTTCGCCTCGGCTTACAACTCTCTCATCGGCGAAGGAATCGCTTTCGCGATTCTCATCCTCGTCCTTTTAATCAGGCCCAGGGGTCTGCTCGGCGAAAAAACCGCCGACAAGATTTAGGAGCACCCAATGGCAAAGTTCAAACTACCGAAATTTCTCATCGCCGCGGTGCTCTTCTACGCCGTGATCGAGCTTCTTTACACCTTCGAACTGATGAATGGGTATATCCTCCACATTATAAATCAGTCGCTCATCTACGTGATCCTCGCGGTCAGCCTCAACCTGATCAACGGTATCACGGGCCAGTTTTCTCTTGGACATATGGGTTTTGCCGGTGTAGGCGCCTATGTATCGGGGACGCTGACCACGCTTATTTTCAAAATTAACCCCTCAGCTCCGGGCGGCATGTTGATTTTTGTGCTCAGCATCATAGCGGGCGGCATCGCGGCGGCTTTCATCGGCTTCCTCATCGGATTTCCTTCCCTGCGGTTGAAAGGCGACTATCTCGCCATCGTCACGCTGGGATTCGGTGAAATCATCCGAACCATTTTCAACAATATCGACTATGTTGGCGGGCCGCGCGGCTTGCTTGGCATTCCGAAGTTCTCCAACTTCACCATCATTTTCATAGCCACATTCTTGACCATCATCATCATCCGCAATCTCATTCAATCTTCGCATGGCCGGGCGATGCTCTCCATCAGGGAAAACGAGCTCGCGTCCGAACTCGTCGGGATCGACACGACGAAATACAAGGTTCTGGCTTTCAGCATCGGCGCGTTCTTCGCGGGAATAGCGGGGGGGCTGTTCGCCCACCTTCTCCAGCTTGCCCACCCGACGCAGTTTGGATTCATCAAATCGGTCGAAGTGCTCATCATGATCTACGCGGGCGGCGTCGGATCCATCACCGGTTCCATGATCGCAGCTTTCGCCCTCACCTTCCTCTCCGAAGGCCTCAGGCTCGGCATTCGCTTCATCGCCGATACCACTGGCCTCCCGATCGGCGGCGAGTGGCGCATGGTCATCTATTCTCTCCTTCTCATTTTCATAATGCTCTTCAGGACTGAAGGCCTCATGGGAACGAAGGAATCCCGTCTCATCAAGATCAAGGAGGCCGACTGATGTCCGCCCAGCTCACCATCCAAGGGATGACCCACTACTTCGGCGGACTCCGCGCTGTATCCAATTTCAGCTATGAGGTTCCACAGGGCTCCATATACGGCCTCATCGGTCCCAACGGCTCAGGGAAAACCACAACCTTCAACCTTATCACCGGGATCTATACCCCCACCGAAGGGAAGATCCTCTTCGAAGGCAAGGATATAACCGGGGCGAAGCCCTACAAGATCGTACAGAGCGGCATAGCGAGAACATTCCAGAACCTTCGCATATTCTCGAGTCTCACCGCCCTCGACAATATCAGGGTGGCTCGCCATTACACGATGAAATCCGGCCTCGCGAGCTCAGTTTTGCGCCTTCCCTCCTTCATGAGCGAGGAGAAGAAGGTCAAGGCCGAATCGGCGGCCCTCCTGGACCTCATGCACCTTTCACATCGAGCGAAGGAAGAGGCGAAAAACCTGCCCTATGGCGAACTTCGTCGTCTCGAAATCGCCCGCGCCCTCGCGACAAAACCCCAGCTCATCCTCCTCGATGAGCCGGCCGCGGGCATGAACCCCAAGGAAGTCGAAGAGCTCATGAGCCTCATTGTCCGGATACGTAATGAGTTCCATGTAACAATCTTCCTCATCGAGCACCACATGAAGGTTGTCATGGGAATCTGCGAGCAGATCAAGGTGATCGACTTCGGCGAAACGATAGCGGAAGGAGCCCCCGACGTCGTCGCCAAGGATCCCAAAGTGCTTGAAGCCTATCTTGGAAAGAGGGGTGCCTGATGCTTGTCGTTAAAAATCTCAAAGTAAACTATGGCAAGATTGAAGCCATAAAGGATGTCTCCTTTGAAGTTCCGGACGGCAAGATCGTCACCCTGATCGGCGCCAATGGCGCGGGCAAGACGACAACGCTCAGGGCAATCTCCGGGCTCGAAAAATGCTCGGGGGGAAGCATCAACTTCGATGGGAAGGATATCACCAACATGGATGCCCATAAGCTCGTTCCGCTGGGCATTTCTCATGTCCCCGAAGGACGCAAGATCTTCCCCACCCTCACGGTTCGCGAAAACCTAGAGCTGGCGGGCTGGACTATCAAGGATAAGAAGATCGTCAGACAGAGAATGGAGGAAGTCTTCGACATATTCCCCCGCGTCAAGGAGCGCGCCAGCCAGCTGGGCGGTACCTTGTCGGGCGGTGAGCAGCAGATGCTCGCCGTGGGAAGAGCTCTGGTCACCGGGGGGAAGCTCCTTCTTCTCGATGAACCGTCCATGGGCTTGGCTCCCGTTCTCGTGGACGAAATCTTCGAGCAGATCGTCGCCATCAATAAGCGCGGTATTACGGTTCTCCTCGTTGAGCAAAATGCCGCGGAAGCCCTCGATATCGCCGATTTCGCCTATGTCCTAGAAGTGGGCTACACGACGATAAACGGATCGGCCAGGGATATCGCCGAAGACTCTCGCGTCCGGGAAGCGTACTTGGGCGTGTAGACGCCCAATTGGGGGCTGTCCAGGAAGTACATTACTTTCTGGACAGCCCCTTTTTTTTCGCCCTCGTGGCGGGCCGGCTGATTCATCATCTCGATCGATTAATATGTTATATTGACACTATGTTATTTGTAACATATATTACTCGAATGTCGATACGCTATTCGATTCTCGGTTTCCTGAGCTGGAAACCCTTCACGGGCTATGAATTGAAGAAGATTTTCGCCAACACGCTCTCCTTCCATTGGTCCGGGAACAACAATCAGATCTATGGGACGCTCATCCAGTTGCACAAGGACGGCGCGACGAGCATAGAAGTGCTGCAACAGGATAAACTTCCGGCTCGCAAAGTCTATACGATAACCCAAAAAGGACGCGAGGAGCTTCGCTCATGGTTGCTCACGGATCCTGAACTGCCCGTGGTGCACAACGATTTCGTCACGCGGCTGGCGTGGGCCGCGGCGCTCGATTCCGGCGAGACGGATCGCCTCCTGGCGGACTACACCGCCCAGATAGAGGCTCATGTGCTCATGTACCAGGAGAGGCGGAGGCGTGAAACGATATCGCCGTCGAGGACCCCGAGGGAAGCCAAGCTCTGGGAAAGCATCGAGGCCCACGCGATCGGCTTCTACGAATCGGAGCTGACCTGGCTGCGCGAGGTAAAGCGAAACCTCGACGCCATCGGGAATGGCGATGGCGAATAACCATGGCTCGTCTCGCCCTATGGCAAAAATCATTGCAAGGAGTCGGTTATGAATATTTCCATTGACCGCATAAAAACTCTGCGCGAAAAGACCGGCGCGGGGATCATGGACTGCAAACGGGCGCTGCTCCAAACAGACCAGGATCTCAAGGCGGCTGAGTCGCTTATCGCCGAGTGGGGGCTGAGCGTCGCCCAAAAGCGGCAGGAACGGGCCACCAACGAAGGACGCGTCGGCCTCGTCGCCGATCGCGGGAAGGCCGCGCTGGCGTCACTCGCCTGTGAAACGGATTTTGTCGCCTTGAACGCGAGCTATATCGAAGCTATCCGCAAAATCACCCTTGAGGTCTTTGAAAAGGGACTGAAAGCCTCCAATGAGACGATCGAGGCCTTGGTGGCGGACATCGCCCGGCGGATGAAGGAGAATATCGCGCTCAAGGGAATCGCGTTTATCCAGGCGGGTGAAGGGGACTACATCGATTCTTATCTCCATGGCGACGCGAAAACGGGAGTAGCGATCCGCATCCACGCAGACGACAAGGCCTGTTTCGAAAATCCGATGGTTTTGGGGCGCCTCCACGATCTCAGCCTGCAGGTGGCGGCCTGCAATCCCCTGTATGTTTCCCACGAGGCGATTCCACGGGGGGTACGGGAAGAACAGGAACGCTCGATCCGGGCCGAGGTGGAAACTGACGCCACGCTTGCATGCAAACCTGAAGCGCTAAGAACCGGCATTGTCTCCGGCAAGGTGAAGAAGTACTTTTCAAGCGTATGCCTCTACGAGCAGCGATTCATCAGGGACGAGAAAATGACGATAGCTGAACTCATCGACAACATTCAGCGCCAGGCAGGCACAAAGCTCGCAGTAGTGGAGTTCAGGCGTCTCGCGATAGAAAAGAACGCATAGAGAGCAGAATCAATAAATCGATGAGAACATTCACGTCATGGCTGAGGAGCCTAATCTTTCAGGATCCTCTGGCGACTGATATCCACTATCAGGATGTTTTATCTCCATATACTGTGACCGGATCGGTATCCACTTACGACTCAGTTAGAGTTCGCCTATGACGACATAAAGACGTCAGACAAGACTAAGCCACCACGAAATCAGAAGTACTAGACCTCAACGCCGTTCGTGTTCCTCCACGATCTGTTCTACGCCATACATACCGACCTGGAGCATACCGTCTATAAGGTTAAGAATTCGAGTCCGGGAATTCGGCACATCAAACGTACTGGAGTATTCCTCGTTAAGCATTTCTCCTATAGTCGCCATATCGAACCTGAAATCGCCATCGGTGTTGGATTTGAGAAGCTCCAGCACGCGCTCGC
>Ga0172371_10011436_pt1 | contig 11833 bp, 6 predicted proteins | sample Lak12m_FD_114543 | JGI IMG/M metagenome (GOLD analysis project Ga0172371, IMG submission 114543) | Freshwater microbial communities from Kabuno Bay, South-Kivu, Congo - kab_022012_12m | ecosystem: Environmental > Aquatic > Freshwater > Lake | place: Democratic Republic of the Congo: South-Kivu...
AGCGGTGAGAGCGGCCCAGTCCGTGGTATTGCCCTTGTGGTACCACTGCCCGCCCCCATAATCGTAATAGAACCGTTCGAAAGCACCGACTCTGAAGAACCCCTGTTCAGTGTCCGTATAGTAAAAGCTGAAGCCGTTGCCCAGATCGTGCCACGCGCCATCACCCACGAACAGGGCTGAAACGCCGGACGCACTGAGTACCCCCCACCCTGGGGTGTCACCCTTGTGATACCACTGGCCGGCTCCGTACTTGTACCAAAACCGCTCGGAATCGCTGATCTTGAACCATCCGTCATCACTGGTTGTGTAATAATACCCGACGCCGTTGCCAAGGTCGTGGACCTGGCCGTCGCCAATGAATTCAGATGAATATGAGGCCGCTGTGAGAGCGGCCCATCCCGTGGTGTTACCCTTGTGGTACCACTGCGACGGGCCATAGCTGTAGTAAAACCGCTCGGAATCGCGAATCTTGAAGTACCCGTAATCACTGCTGCTTGAATACGAGTAGCTCCACCAGTCCTCAAGTTCGTGCCACTCGCCGTCTCCAACGAACTCGGCCGAATAGTCCGACGCAGTGATAGCGGCCCACCCCGACGAATTCCCCATATGGTACCATTGCCCCGCGGTGTATTGGTACATGAATCGCCATGCATTGAGCGCATTATTGCGGAAGAAGCCCAGGCCGGAGCCCGTGTCGTATCCGAAGGTCCAGCCGGTGCCGAGGTCATAGAGGTTGCCGTCGCCGATGAACTTCGCGGTAAAGCCTGAAACCCCCAGCTCGAGCCAATCCCCTGTGGGGCCTTTGTGCCACCACTGACCAACATCATACTCGTAACGGAATCGCCCGGAAGATCCCACCGTGAAATCTCCGCTGTCTTCCAGATAAGCGTAATGAAAGTCGAAACCGTTCCCGAGGCTGTGGGAATGGCCATCCCCGATGAAGTCCCCTGCCAGGCTGGACGCCCCAAGCACGGCCCAACCGCCGAAGGCCCCCATGTGGTACCACTGCCCGAAGTCGTATTTGTACATGAACCGCCACGAGTCGAGACTGTGGTTGCGGAAAAAGCCTATGCCGCGGGCGGTATCGTACCCGTAGATCCAGCCGTTGAGAAGGTCGTACAGGCCGCCGTCCGCGATGAAATGCGAGCTCAGGCCTACCGCGCTCAGGTCGGACCAGTCGCCGGCAGGCCCGTGCTGCATCCAAGCCCCCACCGAGTACTCATACGCGAAGCGCTCGTATTGGACCGCCTTGTGAACGTCCGTCCTGAAATATCCTATGTCCAACGCGGAATCGTAGCTGAAGTCCCAACCGGACCCCAGGGTATGCCAGCCCGACCAGCCAAGAAACTCAGCGGTGAGACCCGATGAGCCCAGCGTGTTCCATCCGCCGTACGAGCCTCCTACTCCCCACCCGATGGTGTACCACTGACCGGCTTCGTAAGAATAGAAGAGTCTCCAATAATCCCCTTCCTTGAAGAACGCCCGGTCGCCCGAGCTGTCAAATGCTATGCTGAAGCCGTTGCCCAGATCATGGAGGTTGCCGTCACCGATGAAGTCGGACGTGAGGCCCGTCGCGCTCAGCATCTCCCAGCCCCCATACTCACCGATGTTCCACCACCGCCCGTTGTCGTAGTTGTAAGCCAGCCGGCCGTCCCCATCCAGGTACCAGATCTCCAAGTTATCTACACGCTCGTGGGTCCACGTTTGGGCCTCAGCGGGTCCCAAGTAGCCGAGTATCAGGGCAAGCACGGTTACGGACAGAAATACGGCCGTCTCACAACGCCTCGTCGTCCGCCGTTTCATCGTCCGGCTTCTCCTCTATCTGTACGTTTGGAGTCAAATGAGGAACGAACACAGCACGCCTCGTTTCAACAGGAGGGCTTGACCACGCTGCAATTGAACACCGTAATGCCTGCAGTAGCCGGCATTAGTGAATAAGGAGTTCCACCGGCAATTCTACTATATACTCTAACGGTATGCCTAAATCGTGTCAACCAGTATCTTCCCGAAAGTGAAATCATACACTTTTCCGGGAGCGGACCTTGTTGGGCGATAGACGGGAGGAGAGCGACCGATGCGGTTCGCTTTGCTCACCGTATCCTAAGTATACGATTTCCTAAATGCGGCCACGCCAAGACCACGTGTGACCCGGTGCACCACACCTTGGGTGCCACTTGAGCGACATTTTTCCAGGCAACCGCCATACACGGTCGCAGTTCCGTCAGAGTATTCAGGCGGCCAAATAGGCTTGCGTATTCTCATCCGTGGAGATTGCTTCGCTTTGCTCGCAATGACAGGTCTTGGTCATGTCGTTGCGAGGAGCAGAGCGACGAAGCAATCTCAAAGCGTTGATGGTTCGGGGGCCGCAGCCATCTCACCAAAGTCCCGGAAGAGCGCCCCCCTCCGCTTCTTCGGATTCCTTCGCGGCCTCCCGGGTTGGTCTTTCCTGCGGCGAAGGGAGAACTGCCACGCTCTTCCGAGGAAGTTCCTGATTCAATCCCAGGGCCCGAAAGTTCTTATTGAATTGCTTGGAGAACCAGTAAAGGGCCTGATGCCCGTTCGGATAGCGATAAGCGCAGTAACCGTGGCCGCAGCTCTCGAACACGTGGACCTCGGCGGGAAAACCCTCGGCCCGCATGTGTTGGACAAGGTCGAAAAGTCTTCCCCTGTTACTGTATGAATTGCAGCCGTCTTTCACGTTGGTATTGATGTTGTACGAAATTCCGCCCGCCTTCTTGATCTTGCCTATGTAACGGCTCCATACTTCGTGGGTCATGGGGTAGCTGCCAAGATCGGTCTGCTGGCCTCCACAATAGGCGAAGACATCGGGATTCCGGGCGGAAATCATTATGGCCTGGGCGGCTCCCGCGCAGGCTCCGTCAATGGCTCTGAACCTCCGGTCCGCTACGGTGCGGTAATGCGCGTCAATAAAGGGTATTACTTCGCCGATAAGGTACTGCTCATAGCGGCCAGTGTCGCCTCCACCCGGATTCCACAAACACACGGCGATCACGTCGTCGTATGGGGCCTCCTGGAGCCACTGATTGAACATCCTCAGCTCCTGGGGGTTGATGTTTTCCTGGAAATGCAGCGGCGTGAGTTGGCCGGATTTAAGGTTGTCCATGGCCAGCGGAGTCTTACACCAGACCGACCAGTAGGTCGCTCCACCCAACTCCGGACCATTGTCCCAGCCGGACTTGCCGCCCAGAAGGTAAACCACTCCGTAGCGCCTCTGGGTGTTGGTTTCGTAATCCTCCGGGAGTACCACGTGAACCGGGAACGGTCCCGGCACATCTTTGCCGGCTTTGGCCCTCGCGCTCTTGAACACATCCGAGTGGACACGGACGACTTCGATGTAGTGCTTTGTCCTGAGGAATTTCGTCCGAGCCTCGATGTCGGCCCAGGGCTCTTCCTTGGGCGCCGCCGGTGCGAGTGTTGTTGCCGCCAGGACGCAGACAATCGCGACGGCAAAGAGTTTTCCGATGCTTTGCATTTAGTCCTCCTGGACACTCAGGAGTGGATCGGCTCGCTGCGATGGTCAAACTAGGCCGGATGACCTTCCCGCGTCAGCCGAACCGCTTGCCCTAGGCTACCTCACCGTAATCTGATAAACATAAACAGGGAACCCCTGCTGGTCAACGGCCTGGGACTGGGCCGGATCCATTAGTATCACGCTGCTCTTGACGTTGACGCCTCTCAGCGCACACCGCACGTAGAGCGGATAAGTTCCCGGGCGACCTGCCTGGATCTGCACTTCCATATCGTAGATCTTGTTTTCACCCCAAACCTCGATCCATCTCTCGGCCATGGGCACCTTGGAACGGATTTTGTCGCTTGTGACCGAGAGCACCGTACTCCCTGAAGGATACACCCGTCCGGACTTGGCAGACACCAGCTTCAGACCAGAAGAATCAGGTGAAGAGACCGTTATTCCTCCGTAATCGGATTCCGCACCTTTGTTCTCGGCCTGCAGGCTCACGGTAAAGGCCTTGCCCGCTTGCACAACGGCGGGGACCTTCACGTTGAGGATCTTGGGGAGAGCTTCCCTCTGGCGAGCTACCTCGAAGACGTCAGCGGACCAGTGGACGCCGTCTATCATGACGTCGGCCTGGTAATCCCCTTGCCTGAGTGCAGAAGCGGCACGATCGCCGAAATCGCGGGGGTAGACGACCGCAAGCTGCTGCCCTTGAGCTGGAATCTTGCCTTTGAAGCCTAGATCGCCCCCGGGCCCCCTGAGATTAATTTCCAAATCTCTCGGATTCTTGCCCCAGTTCTGATAGGAGAACATAACCCCGGTCTTCGTTTCGTCGGAGAAACGCGGGATGCCTGTGACCAGACCCGGCTGGGCTTTGAATACCTTTCCTGCCAGGTGGTTCAGCACGAGCTGCGGCCCTTGCGGCTGAGTAGGGACAGCAGCCTGAGCGCTCGGGCCGGCCGGGCTCTCCGATGCAACGGCCTGAGGATGAGAAGGTTCGGGCTCGCTGCGCTTCTCCGCCGTTCCTGCTGGAGGCGGACCAGAAGGAGCCCCTTGCGGGCCTGACTGCGGCGACGCATCAGCTCCCGGAGCCGCGTCCTCGACCGTCTCGGAGCCTGAATCCAGGTCGGGCAGTACCGCTTCCACTACAAGAACATCCTTGGTTTCTCCTCTGGCACCCTGGAACTGGCTCATAAACCTGTTCATCCCCTGGGGGGAGGCAATGTTCATGCGGTGGACATTGCTCCTGCGCGTGGAATGATAAAGCCACACTCCGCCCTTGGCATCCGGTATCATCAGGACGACGTGGTAATGGAGCAGCTTGTACCCGCGCTTGTTCGCGGGCCTGCTAATGCTCCCGAGGTATATTCTGCCTGCTTGCATCTGGGACAGCACGTTGCGCCAGGCCGCGGCGTTGTGAAGGTCAAAACCCCTGAGAGTCGTCCCGTCCTGTCCCTCCACAGGGTGGTTCCTGGCGTCGGGCATTATTATGCGCTGCTTTCGCCCGTCAGTGAGATTCAGCACCAGGTCCCAGCCGAAATCCCAGTCTTTTCCGAGAGATGCATTGTCGCCGCTGTTACCCAGCCTATCGCGGGTGACCTCTTCCAGTGTAAAATTCTTATTGAAAAGAAACCTGGCCGCAGAAACTACCAGCCCGCTGCAATTGAGACCCGGAGAATCGAGGACCTTTTCCGGACTGCTGAAGGTCGTGAAGTAACCTCTGCTGTCGAGCGCGCCGTCGTCCCGGTAGGGAATGCCCAGGTGTGTATCGGCTATTTCCACGGCGCCGGTTTTCTCAGCGATGTGTCTCTCCCACAGTATGTCGGGGGCATAAATCTGATCGGCGCCCGCAAAAGAAACGGTCGAGGAGACGACAGCACACATGCAGAAGATCTTCAAGGCTTTTCGGGTAATTTTCACCAAGCCTCCGGACTTCAACCAAAATTGTTGTTATATAATATCAATTGTTCGTTCGGGTTGCAAGGCCGGGCTGCATCCTGTCAGCGGACGGTGAACGTCATCCGCCGCGCCAGTTCTCCATCCAGGTAAAGCACTACTTTCCACAGACCGGGTTTGTGGTTGAACAACTCCTTGGTGGTGATGGAATGGACTCGCGGGGTTCCAGCCTTCTTGCGGTCGAAATCCTGCTTGGATTCAACCTGCTTGTCGTAAGTGGCCCTTATGGTCCTGTACTCCGCTCCGAGCGGGTCAATCCATCTCGATTCAGCCACGTAACGATTCCTTTCATTCACCGCGGTGAAGACCAGGTTTATGCTGTCGTTCATGTTGTGGTCGAAGATCTCCTTGGACAAATAAGTGGAGCCCGGAGTCAGGAGGACATCCTTGACGAGGTAGTATTTTTCGTCGGAAGATGTTCTTTCTATGCCTTTCCATTTTCCCGGATTGATCACGCCGCAACCCGCGGTCAAAAAAGAGGCGCAGACGAACAACCCCACCATAAGGATGACACGGCAGAAGTGCCGGCCCCCGTCGGTAATACGTGCTGCGGCTTCAGAATTCAGCTTTCCGTCTCCCCTTTTCCCATGCGCGTGATCCCTGGTCACAAATTCCTCACCATCGCAATCTCATCGCACTCGGGAAACCTCGTGCATCGGATGCAGTCAGCCCATATCTTGTGAGGAAGCTGACTTTTTTCCATGACGGTGAAACCGTGCCTCTCGAAAAAACTGACCCGGTAAGTCAGCACGAATACTCTCTCAATTCCCAGGCCCGCGGACTCCTCAAGAAGAGCTTCGACCACGCTGCCGCCGATTCGTTTCCCTTGCAGCGAGCTTGTCACCGCCAAAGATCTGATCTCCGCCAGATCTTCCCAGACTATGTGAAGCGAGCCGCAGCCGACTATCTCGCCGGTGTCGTCATCCACACTCACCGAGAAGTCTCTCACGTGGGAATACAGCTCACTCAGCGGCCGGGCCAGAATGTGACCCGACTGGGCCTGCTCGGCTATCAGCCGATGGATGGCTTTCACGTCGTGGATAACGGCCTTCCGGATCAACTCGCCACCTCCGCGGAGGCCCGATCCATCAGGCTCCGTACATGATCTTTCACCGAATCCGATTCTCCGGTAGCTCCGAGCATCCTTGCCAGTTCCTCCACACGATCCTCTCGGTCCAGTGCCTTCACCTGTATCCGCGTCCTGCCCCTTGAGACGCTCTTCTTGACGGAAAGATGATGATCCGCGAGGGCCGCTATCTGGTGCAGGTGCGTCACACACAGCACCTGCCGGCCCTTGGCAACCCGGGCGAGCCTGGCACCCACGGCTGACGCCGTCACCCCGCCGATCCCCGCGTCAACCTCGTCAAATATCACTGTGGAAGCACCACGGCCACCGGACTGCAGGGCCTTGAGCGCCAGCATTATCCGGGACAGCTCGCCGCCGGACGCGATCTTTGCCAGAGGCCGCGCTGCTTCACCGGGGTTGGATGCCAGGAAGAACTCCACTCGCTCAAGTCCCGCCGGCGACGCGGCTTCACCGCTGATCTCGGAAAATGATACACTGAAGCAGGCAAAGGGCATGGCCAGTTCCTCGAGTTCATGCTTCATTGCAGATTCCAGGTTCCGGGCCACATTTTTTCGCGCTTGCGACAGAGACCGGGCAGCCGAGAGATAGTCCTCCCTGCCCTGGTCAACTCGCGCCGCAAGATTTCTTACCGCTGACCTGGCCTGCAATACGTCACCTTGGTCCCGGTCCAGGGTTTCCAAATATTCGATTAGTCCTTCCAGATCTCGGCCGTATTTCCTTTTGAGGCGTCGGATCAGTGCCAGGCGCTCCTCGATGCGCTCCAACCGCGCCGGATCCGCGTGGAATTTCTCTGAGATTTCCCGTAGTTCCAGCGCCACGTCATCCAACTGGTAAACCGCTTCCTGGAGGTTGTCCCGGAGCCCGGCAAATCCCGGATTTGCAGACGCAAGGAACTCGGTGGCCTTCTTCACCTCCGCCAGCCCCGACAGCAGGCTGCCGGACCGAGAATACAGCGCATGGTAAGCCTCGAATGCCTTCTCACGGATCTGAACCGCATTTCGAAGCCCCTCCCGCTCCTGGACCAGAGCTTCTTCTTCGCCGGTCTTGAGTGCCGCTGTGGATAATTCTTTCACTGCGGCGGCGTTCTCTTTGTTCTGGCGTTCCAGGTCCTCGAGTCCCTTCACCGCAGCACTGATTTCATTCTTCGCCTTTGTCCAGGCAGACCACGCCGAAGCAGTCTTCCGTCGCTCTTCTCCCAGAGAACCAAACTGATCCAGAATCTCGACATGCTCCTCGGAATCAAGCAACACCTGGTGCTCGTGCTGGCCGAATATGCTCACCAGGGATCTTCCCACCGCTCCCAGCGCGGACAAGGGCACCAGATTGCCGCCCGCGAAACACCGGGACCTACCTGATCGCAGTATTTTTCGCGCCAGGATGAGGTCGCCGGTTCCATCAAGGTCGCAGACAAAGTCCGGCGGCGCACTGAATCCGTCGGGCATTTCAAACAGGGCCTCCACCTGTGCCTCATCCTCGCCGGTGCGTATCATGTCCGGGGAAAAACGAGAGCCCAGCAGCAGATTGAGGGCGCCTATCAAGATGGACTTTCCTGCCCCGGTCTCACCGGTGACCACGTTGAAACCTCCACGAAACTCGACCTCGACGCGGTCAATGATGGCGAGATTGGATACTTTGAGATACCTCAGCATTTGAGCCGGCCAGACCGTGCAGCATTTATTCCGGGGCGCCCCGGGGGCTCGACCGAGACAATATGACGGCCTCCATCATTTTTCAAGGGCAGCACCCTGCAAGAATTGCCGTCCGGTCCTAAAGGAGGCCCAGCTTTTCCTTGAGGACGTCAAAATAGTCGCGGGAACGGGACTTCACCATGACGAAAGGCAAGGGAGCCTCGACTATCGTGATAGACTGACCCTCCACCAGACTCACCGTGGTATGGCCGTCAAGGGTCAGGGTCAGGCCTTCGCCCCGTTTGAGCACCAACTCCGTCTCCATGTGCGGCGGAATCAGGAGCGGCCTCTTGAGTCCGGCGTAAGGGCACACAGGTGTAAGGAGTATTCCTTGAATCTCCGGATGGACCAGCGGACCATGGGCCGCATAGGAATACGCACTGGAACCCACTGGCGTGGACACAATCAGGCCGTCGGCCCGGACCTCTATCTCCCTGGACTTGCCCATCCTCAAGCCCAGGTCAATGAGTCTCGCGATCCCGCCCCAGTGGATCACCACGTCATTTAGCACCCGTGCGGTCTTGCCGTTGGGCAGAGTCACCTGGAGCATCATCCGCTCCACCAGGAGCGCCGTGCCGGCCAGCGCGGCCCGCAATTCGGCCAGGGCCTCTTCGGGAGGAATCTCTGCCATGAATCCCACCCGGCCAAGGTTGACTCCGAGCACGGGCGTGGGCTTGTTGTTCAGCAAAGATGCGGCCCTCAGAATTGTGCCGTCGCCGCCCAGAACCACCAACAGATCGGCCTCATCGGAAATCTCGTTCGACGGAGTCGCATTCCACTTTTCACCGAGCCACGCGCAAAAAGGTTCCAAAAGGACGTCTTTGCCGCAGTCCTTAAGGAAACGGTTGATTTTCTCGCCAAGAATGACGGCCTTCTCTTCGCCTCGCTTGAGCACCAGTCCGACGCGCTGCATCAAAGCCTCGTTATATTATGAGTCGGAGCGTTGCCTTTAATACCACGAATATGCTTAAAAATCCAGGACAACAGTGACGAACCGCGTGAGCATTCGGTCCCATTAGGGGATGTGACGAACCAAAGCCAAGCTTGTTGACCTAAGTTTCACCCTCTGGCGCAGTGGCACCTACGTCATCCCGACGGAAGTCGGGATCCAGGGGGCATCTGACTGCAATGTGGTCTGGATACCGGCTTTCGCCGGTATGACGGAGGCCGGAGCGTGTCCTAGTCGCCGAAGAGCAACTGAATGCTTACAAGAGCCGCCGCTCGTTGATTCCCCACATGATCATGGCTCGTCCAGGACCATGCGAACGGTTTGCAGAAGCTTCCCCATTTTGAAGGGCTTGCTCACAAAGCCCTTGGCTCCCAGCTCTTCAGCCACCTTGGTCGTACCACCTGAGGTGTAACCGCTGGCCATAAGGATTTTCACACTTGGATTGATCTGAATGAGTTTTCCAAAGCATTCTCGCCCGCCCATTTCGGGCATGATTACATCGAGCAGGACCAGAGATATCTTGCTCTTCTCTCGTTCGTAGATTTCCAAGGCCTCTATTCCATTGGTTGCGGTGACCACGGTGTAGCCTGATCGTTCAAGCAGTCTTTTTCCCAAGTCTCGTATCAAGTCTTCATCATCAACCAGGAGAATTGTCTCTGTGCCTCCCGTCGGCGGTGATGTGTCTGCCAACCCGTCTGTTGCCGATTCCATTTCGCCTAGTGGAAAGTACATCCGGAAGGTCGTTCCCTGTCCCGGCTCGCTGGAGCACGTAATGTGTCCTCCATGCTGCTTGACGATTCCGAAGACCATCGCCAACCCGAGGCCCGTGCCCTTGCCCTTCTCTTTGGTAGTGTAGAAAGGCTCGAAGATATGTTGGATCGTTACCTGATCCATCCCGTGGCCGGTGTCGGATACGGAGAGCATGACGTGCGGTCCGGTGCTTGCTTCCGGGTGAATTCTGCAATACTCGTCATCGAGCATTACATTCTGCGTCGCAATGGTCAGTCTGCCGCCTTCGGGCATCGCATCACTGGCATTGACCGTCAGATTCATAAGAATCTGTTCGACCTGGGTAGGATCCGCATGAACCGCCTCAAGGTCGTCCGCCATCCTCAATTTGATGGAAATCATCTTCGGAATCGTTCGCTCAAGGAGTTTCTTGACGGTTTCAACCGCGCGATTAAGATCCAGGGGGCGGGGTTTGCTTTCGGCTTTTCTGCTGAAGGCCAAAAGTCCTTGGACAAGATCAGCGCCGCGCAGGCCCGCGGAATGAATCTTGCTCAAGTCGCCATAATCAGGATCATCAGGAGTCTTGTCGGCTAGAAGCAGCTCGGAATACCCGTTGACAACCGTCAAAAGGTTGTTGAAGTCATGAGCGATGCCGCCGGCGAGTGTCCCTATGGCTTCCATTTTCTGGGCCTGAAGCAACTGAGCCTTGAGCCGGTTCTCCTCGGTCACATCCACGATGAAAGATAGAAGCGCCTGTTCCCCGGCGTAATCCATGAGGGTCGGCCATATCCGGACTTCAAACAGTTCACCGTTTCGCCTGAGCCCTCGCACCTGATAATTACTCACGGTGTCGAGACCTGCCAGTCTCTGTCTCCCTCTCCTGACCACCATATCTCTGTCTTCCGGGACAATGAACGTAAGTGGAGATTCCCCCACTATTTCGTCCGGGTTTTCGCATCCAATTATCTTGACCAGCGCTGGATTGGCATAAGCATACTTGCCGGACTGAACAATCCCTATGCCTATTGGAGATGACTGAATCACCATATTCAGCCTTTCTTCACTCTGCCGTGAAGACTCCAAAGTCCGGCTTCTAAGCAGCCCGAGCACGGCGAACCCGGCGAACGCCTGCGCCAGCTCGGCATCATGATCGTTGAATCCCCCTTCCTTATTCGCAAGGCCCACCAATCCCACTGCTTTGCCGTCCAGAACAAAAGGCGCAAGAAGAACGTTATCCAGGCCCAAATGTCCTTCCGGTATGAACCCCATCCACTCGCTGTTCTTGAAATCGTTTTCGTATAATGCTCTCGGCCCAAGGCATGCCTCCGCCCAGAGCCCTCGCAGAGGCATCGGAAGAGACGGGTCAACGGAGTGGGACACTCCTCCCGAATCCACCAATATCATTTCGACCTGCGCTCCATCTTTACTCAGAAGGCCCACGAATCCGGCGGCCGCGCCTATAAGCTCCTTGCACGAGACAAAGAGGCGTTGTACCGCATCACCAAATATGTGATGCTCCAGAAGGGCGGATGTAGCGCTCAGCAGCGCTTGGCTCTCCCGGTCGGACCTCTTCAGATCTTCAAGGGCTTCTCTCAACGATCTCTCTGCCTCTATTTGATGGGTCACGTCCATGACCGCAGCGATGGCTCCTTTTGACGGTTCCGACCTGTCCACTGCCGTTACCCAGATGTGGGCATCGAAAACGTTTCCGTCCTTGCGCTTAAACTTGACATCGCATTCCGCTATTTCTTTTTCATTTAGTTGTTCCAACCATTCTTTTCCCACGCGCTCATAGTCGTCTTGCGAGACATACACCATGCTCGTGTTCTTTCCTATGCACTCCTCTTCCCATAATCCACCACCTCGTCTTTCAATGGATAGCTTGACGTCTTCTCGGACGATGAATTCCCCCTCGATGATGCCCCCCGCTCGTGCGAATCGGCGTAGTG
>Ga0172371_10011438_pt1 | contig 11832 bp, 7 predicted proteins | sample Lak12m_FD_114543 | JGI IMG/M metagenome (GOLD analysis project Ga0172371, IMG submission 114543) | Freshwater microbial communities from Kabuno Bay, South-Kivu, Congo - kab_022012_12m | ecosystem: Environmental > Aquatic > Freshwater > Lake | place: Democratic Republic of the Congo: South-Kivu...
ATTCTCCAGCCCGGTACCCTCGCGCTCCTTCATTTTCATCAGTTTCTCGGCGTCAAATCCGATCCCGTTATCCTGATATTCCAAATGTAACTCTCCTCCTGAATAGTTCAAAACCAGGGTGGCTGCGGTAGCATGAGAGTGTTGTATCGTATTATGGATCAATTCACTGGATACCCTGTAAAGAACCACCTCCACATTGTCATCAAACCGCTCCTCCTTTAGATTGGTACGAAAACCGATATTAAGCTGGCGGGTTTGAAGGATCTTGTTCACATAATTGCTCAATGCACGGATGAGTCCGAAATTAGTGAGCACATGGGGACTGAGGTGGTCAGAAATATCCTTCAGGCTCCGGATCGCCTCATCCACCGTTTCGCTGGCATTCATAACGATCTCCCGGGTTCTTTTGTCGGTAGTGAGCGAGTCGATTGTTGACACGGACATCTTGATCGCACTGAGGAGCGGACCGAGCCCGTCATGCAGGTCCTTGGCGATTCGTGTTCTCTCCCCCTCTTCGGTCTGGATGATAGCAGTGAGGAATCTCTTTTCCGTTTTGCGCCGCTCGGTTTCCACCTTCTTCATGTAATTAAATATCGCCTGGATCAGATACACCCCGATGGCAAAAAACAGGGATGTGACCACTCCCATCCAGATATAGAGCTCCCTGAAATAATCGGGTTGGAAATTGCTGATGAAGGGGAGAAACTCGATCAGGCGGAGCACTACCATCAGAAGCAAGGCAATGGTGATGATCACCCAGGAGGCGGCATATTTGGTAACCCTGAACAATTTAAGTGCTATACCGGCAGCAACCAGCTGGAGGATGATCGACAGGGCAAGCAGGATTTTGAGCATAGATACCTGGTTTTTGCTTTCTAAAGGTAGTTGAATTGGTTGAATTTGTTGAATTGGTTGAATGGGATGACTATATTTACATTCTTATTGAAGCATACTCAAACCGATGAAAAAACTTGTCCCGGTTCTGTTGACACTCCTGTTTATTGTATCATCCTGCGAGAAAGAAAACCTTCCACCCGTTGCCACCTTCACCATTGACCCTTCTACCGGCAACGAACTGACAATCTTCATGTTTGATGCCTCCGCAACCACAGATCCAACGGACAACTCCGAGGATCTCATGGTGATGTGGGACTGGGAGGGCGACGGTGTTTTTGACACACAGTATGCCACAAAGAAAACTGCGGATCACAAATATGTCAAGCCAGGGGAATATTCAGTCACCCTTGTGGCCAAAGATCCGAGGGGATTGACTGATACAGTGTCGGTTCCGCTGATCGTATCAAGCTCCAATCTGCCACCCGATCCGCCTTTTAATCCAGTACCGGCCGACGGATCCACCATCAGGCAGATCAAGCCCTGGATGAAGTGGGACAGCAGCGATCCCGAAAGCGATCCGCTGCTTTTCACCTGCTATTTCGGCACAACCAATCCTCCCCAGCAGGTTATTGCCAGCCAGATGTTTGGCACCTTTACACAAGGCCAGCTAGAGTATGGAACAACCTATTACTGGAAAATCAGGGTTAAGGACAACAAAGGGCACATTACCGAAGGTCCGGTATGGAGCTTCACCACGATCGACCTTCATGTCAGCACGATAACCGATGCCCGTGACGGCAAAACCTACAACACCATTCAGATCGGGCAAGACTGGTGGACTTCGGAAAACATGAAATTCGATGCTGGTGCGGGAAGCTATAATTATGACGACAATCCAGCCAGAGGCGAGACCTATGGCAAGCTCTACACCTGGGATGCCGCCACTAAGGCTTGTCCCGAAGGCTGGCACCTCCCAACCCTGGAAGATTTCAACCAAATGGTGGAAACCCTTGGCGGAGCAGATATTGCCGGTGGTAAGCTTAAGGATTACGAAACCCTGCTCTGGAGAGAAGTCAACGTGGGTGCCGATAATTACTCAGGATTTACAGCACTTCCGGCCGGCCGCAGATATGATCAGGGCCTGTATGCCGGTCAGGGTTATTACGCACAATTCTGGTCTGCCACGGAATACAATACCCGCGATGCATACAATCTGACACTCGGCTACGACTATGCCGGCGCATTCATCTACAACTACAAAAAGGTGTATGCGATTTCTGTCAGGTGCGTGAAGGATTGACCTGTCAGAATCTAATCTTCCGACATCTCCTTCATAAATTCCCGGTATTTTGAGAATACCCGGGCTCTGCTGACGCAGCCGATGTACTTTCCGTGGTCGAGAACCACCAGGTTGAACTTGCCGGATGCCTGGATCTTTCTGGCGACCTCCTCAACTGAGTCATCAGCCTGAACAAGGTATTCCGGCATATACATCAGGTCCCTGCAGTATGTATTCTGATAGAGTTCCGTTTTGAATATGACAGGACGTAACCGCTCCATAATAATCAATCCCAGAAAGGTCTGATCATCAGCAAGAACGGGAAAGACATTCCGGTTCGATACCGCCACCACCTGGACCAGCTCACCCAAAGTCTGATCCGCTTTTACCGGGATGAAATCATGCTCCACCAGGGTTTTCATGTTCATTCGCGTCAGGGCAGCCTTATCCTTGTTGTGGGTGATAAGTTCGCCCAACAGGGCCAGCCGGTGCGTATAGACCGAATGCGGTTCCACCAGGTGTGCGGTGATATAGGAAATAGCCACGGTGAGCATCAGGGGTATAACCAGTGCATAACCTCCCGTGATCTCGGCAATCAGGAACATGGCCGTCAGGGGTGCATGCATCACACCTGACATCACCCCCGCCATGCCGGCCAGGGTAAAATGGATTTCCGAAACATTGATCCAGCCAAGCATATTGAGCAGTCGGGCAAGAAAGAAGCCGCTGATCCCGCCCAGAAAGAGACTCGGCGCGAAAACCCCGCCAACGCCGCCAGCGCCATTGGTAACAGCAGTTGCAACCACCTTAAGCAGGATGATAAACCCGATAGCCATCAGGAAGATCCAGGGGGTCTGGATCTTACCAAACCACCAGCTCGTAGCCAGGATTTCACCGGGATTACCCATCAGCAACTCGCGAAGAGTGTCATACCCTTCCCCGTACAATGGCGGAAAAGCAACAATCAGCATTGACAAGGCTAAACCACCAATCGCCAGTTTAATCCAGGGGGAGTTGATTTTTGACATCTTCCCTTCAAGCATCCGGAGTCCCTGCGAAAAATAGATGGAAACCAAACCCGTAAATATGCCAAGGATCAGGAAAGCAGGTAGCTCCGAAACAGTGAATACATCCGTCAGGCTGTAGCTGAAAAGGACCTGGTCGCCCATCAGGAGCCAGGCAACCGAAGTGGCGGTCACGGCCGAAATCATCAGTGGCAGCAGTGATGCCATCGTCAGGTCGATCATCAGGACCTCCAGGGCAAAGGCCACGCCCGCGATCGGGGCTTTGAAAATCCCGGCTACGGCACCTGTGGCTCCGCAGGCAACCAATAAGGTGATCGTTTTGTAGGGCAGGTGAAACATCTGACCCAGTTGGGAACCAATGGCCGATCCTGTGAGAACAATCGGAGCCTCCAGTCCGACCGACCCGCCAAACCCAACGGTCATGGTACTGGCAATCATGGAGGAATACATATTATGTCCCTTCAGCAGGCTGTTCTTTCGACTGATGGCATAGAGTATCTTACTGATTCCATGTGCAATGGAATCTTTAACCAGATAATTTACATAGAGGATTGTCAGCAGTAGTCCGACCACCGGGTACAGCATATAGAGCCAGTTAGCCTCACCGGTACTGAATCCCTCGGTCAGGAAGACCTGCGTATAATGAACGGCATTTTTCAGGATCACGGCTGCCAGTCCGGCAACCACACCCATGGCAATGGCAAGTACCAATACCGGCTGCCTTTTGCCAGATCTGAAATAGCTAAACAATCTTTCTCTTAATCTTCCGACCATTTCTTCAGCAATTGCCTGTAGGATGAGAACAGCCTCGCCCTCGATATGAAGCCTGCATATTTCCCGTTTTCCAGCACGGGGATATTGAATTCTGTGGACTGATGAAATTTATGCGCCACATCCTCCATGCTTTCCCCCGGATGAATGGTGATGGGAGATTTGGACATCAGGTTTCTGATAAAAACGGTGTCGTAATATTTGGGTTCGAACATGATCATCCTGACATTGTCCATGTTCAGAACTCCGTAGAAATTGTTCTCATCGTCGATAACGGGATAGAGGTTCCTCTTCGATAAAGCGATCACTTTTACCAGGTCGCCGAGGCTGGCATCCAGCTTAACCGGTGAAAAGTTGGTCTCGATCAGTTTGTCGACCTTCATCAGCGAAAGCACCAGTTTATCCTTGTCATGCGTAAACAGCTGCTTCCGGCGCTTGAGCTGGATATGATAGAAGGAGACCGGCTGAAAGATCCGGATAGTTGCATAGGATATGGCCGCGCAGAGCATCAGCGGGATGATCAGGTTATAGGCCAGGGTGATCTCTGCCATCAGGAAGATGCCGGTGAGCGGGGCATGCAGGACGCCGGCAAAAACGCCGGACATGCCTACCAAAGCGAAGAGAACGGGTGAGATATCCGAAGAAAAGAAGAAATTCCAAGCGTATCCAAACAGCAGACCACCGGCCATTCCGGTAAACAGACTGGGCGCTATGATTCCGCCGATGCCGCCGGCGCCCATGGTTAAGGCGGCAGCCAGGGGTTTCATCAATATGATGAGGGCCAGGATCACCATGATTGCCACGGTCTCACCCTGGAATGTATAATATCCCGATTTATCAAAGAGAAACCCCATATCACCGCTGAGAGCACGGTTAATCGAATCATATCCTTCGCCATACAGGCTTGGGAAAAGAAAAATGATAACCCCCAAAAAAAGCGAGGCAATGAACCATCTCGACCACTTTGACCTGACTTTATCAAACAGGTCGCCCACCCCGACAATCACCTTTGTGAAATAGAGGCTGATGATCCCGCAAAGGATACCCAGCAGGATGAAAAGTGGCACATCATGAAGTTTGAAAACCTCCTCTATCCTGATCTGATGCAGAACATCCTGACCTAAAAATAGATAGGAGGTAAGAGTAGCGCTCACTGACGCAAAAAGCAGCGGTACCAGCGAGGAGAGGGTCAGATCGAGCATCAGCACCTCAATGGCAAAAATGATCGCCGCGATCGGGGCCTTGAACAGGGAGGCCAGTGCCGCGGTAACCGCACAGCCGATGATCAGGATGATCTGGCGGTAATTCATGTGGAAAAGCTGTGCCAGATTGGATCCGATGGCTCCGCCGGTGAGTACTGCCTGGCGCTCCAGACCGATGCTCCCTCCGAAGCCAGCCGTAATGGTACTGGCAAAGGCAGAGGAAAACATATGGTGTGGTTTGATGGCTCCCTTGGTGCTCGAGATCGCGTGCAGGATCACAGGGATCCCCAGGCCAATCCTGACTTTGAGGAAGAAATGGGTGAGCAGGATCACGAAGGCTATCCCTATGGCAGGATAGATAAAGAACAGATAATTATGCACATCGGCTGAAAATCCGTGGGTCAAACCTGTACGGATCAGGAAAACAAGATTTTTGATGATCACGGCTGCCATACCTGACAGGAGACCCACCACCACGGCCATGACCAGGACGAAATTCCTGCTCGAAATATGCCGGATCCTCCATCGGAGAATTCTGACCAGTAAATTGTTGCGCCTGATTGTTCTTGCCATTTTTGAGAAACGTAAAGATAACCTTTTCGCACGGAATCCATATCTTTAGGCCTCTGTAGAACCAAGTAAAACATTTATCATGAAAAGAGATACTGTTGTTTTTGATCTGATCAACAAGGAGTATGAGAGGCAGAAAAACGGAATTGAACTGATCGCATCGGAAAATTTTGTCAGTCCCCAGGTACTTGAGGCCATGGGGTCGGTGATGACCAACAAATACGCCGAGGGATATCCGGGTCACCGTTATTACGGGGGGTGCGAGGTGGTGGACCAGACTGAACAACTGGCTATCGACAGGCTGAAGCAGCTCTATGATGCCGAATATGCCAATGTTCAGCCTCATTCAGGTGCTCAGGCCAATATGGCTGTTTTCATGACGGTTCTGAAACCTGGCGACACGTTCATGGGCCTCGACCTGGCGCACGGCGGTCACCTTTCCCACGGTTCTCCAGTTAATAGCTCGGGTATCCTTTACAGGCAGGTAGCATACGGTGTTAAGGAAGAGACCGGTCGGGTTGATTACGACATGATGGAGGAGGTTGCCCTGAGGGAGCGTCCGAAGATGATCATCGGCGGAGCTTCCGCCTATTCGCGTGAGTGGGATTATGAGAGGATGCGCACCATTGCAGACCGTATAGGAGCCCTCCTGGTGATCGACATGGCCCATCCGGCCGGACTGATCGCTGCCGGACTGCTTAAGAATCCCGTGAAATACGCCCATATCGTTACCTCTACCACTCACAAGACCCTGCGCGGTCCGAGGGGCGGCATCATCATCATTGGAAAAGATTTCGAGAATCCGTGGGGCATTGCCACCAAGAAGGGTGAGATCCGCACCATGTCGAGCCTGATCGATTCAGCCGTATTCCCAGGAATCCAGGGCGGACCGCTGGAGCATGTAATCGCTTCGAAGGCAGTGGCTTTCGGCGAGGCGCTTACCCCGGAATTCAAAACCTACCAGCAGCAGGTGAAAAAGAATGCCGCCGTGATGGCCGAGGCTTTCATGAAAAGAGGCTATAAGGTCATTTCCGGAGGAACCGACAATCACAGCATGCTCATCGACCTTCGCACCAAGGTGCCCGATATTACAGGAAAACAAGTGGAGAATGCATTGGTAAGGGCTGATATTACAGTCAATAAAAACATGGTTCCCTTCGACTCACGCAGTCCGTTCCAGACCTCAGGTCTCCGCGTCGGCACGCCTGCCATCACCACCCGCGGTTTGAAGGAGAGTGAGATGGAACCCATCGTTGACCTCATTGACCGGGTTATCACCGACATAACCAATGAGGCACTGATCCAGAAAACCAAGGCCGAGGTCAATGCCATGATGGGCCCGAGGCCGATGTTTCACGAATAAGGGCACTGGGGCACAAGGGCACAAGGGCACAGGGGCACGAGGGCACAGGGGCACAGGGGCACAGGGGCATATGGATTCCAATGTAGAGACGCATATATGCGTCTCTACCCCATAAGAGCACATAAATAAGATCTAACAATAAACTCAAAAAGATGAAATTCAGATCATTAACTATTGGACTACTAGGCGCCGGACTGGCACTTGCAGGAGGGATCCTGCTGGTATCAAACCTAAAAAAGGATAGCAGAACCGATTTCGAAAAATTTCTGGTTTCTGAGTACTATGGAATTCCTGCAGTATCCGCTGTAGAGGGTGAGAAAGACCACGAAGGAATGGATAATCCACAACTGGCAGCTTTCACAGAATATATAAAGACACTGGATCCTGAATTGAAGGCGGTTCCGAGGGAACGACTGATCCCTGCTATGCTGGAGACAGAATCAGCCCAACAGCTGAAATCCTCAAATTCATTAACCTGGACAGCCCAGCCAACCAATATGGGCGGCCGTACCAGGACCCTCATGTTTGACCCCAATGATGCTAACCACAAAAAGTTGTGGGCAGGCTCCGTTACGGGTGGCCTCTGGTATAACAACGACCCGGTGGGCGGAGGCGAATGGATGCCTCTGGATGATTTCTGGCCAAACCTGGCAATCAGCTGCATGACCTATGACCCGAATAATCCCCAGACTTTCTATGTTGGCACAGGTGAAAGCCAGACTGCCATGATCATTTACCGTGAGTCCTCTGGCCGGGGTACGGGTATCATGAGGTCGACCGATGGCGGGCAAACATGGGCGCCGATGGCTTCTACACTTGACTGGGCTTATGTTACAGATATTTTGGTACGTTCAGAGCAAGGTCAGAGTGTGATCTATGCAGGTGTCGCGTCGGGTGTATACAAGGGTAAAGCTCACAGAAATATTACCGGCGACGGGCTCTACCGTTCAACCGACGGAGGCACCACCTGGAATCAGGTATTGCCGAATGTTCCGGGTAAATCCTTTGCTTACGCTCCTTCTGATATTGAAACCAATGCCGATGGAACCAAGATCTATGTCGGAACAACCTATGGAGTCAATGAGGATGCCACCGATAACGACAGATCTGGCGCCGCCTGCATCCTGACTTCCACCGACGGACTCACCTGGACGGTTAACAATACTTACCAGCAGGAGATACTGGCTGAAACAACCAACAAATATCCGGGAAGGGTCATGTTCACCAAGGTCCCGTCCAACGCCGCAATGATGTATGCGATCGTTGCATCAGGATATGTGAGGAGTGACAAATTTATCGGATATGGCTGCCATACCCTCGTTAAAACCACCGATAATGGTGCAACCTGGTCAAAGGTTAACTTCCCGTCGGGATTTGCATCACTTGCATGGCATGCTTTCGTGATCAGCGTGAGCCCCGTTAATCCCAACATCATCTGGGTAGGCGGGCTCGACTGCTATCGGACGGTCAACGGAGGAACCAGCTGGACAAAATTATCCGACTGGGCCAAGATGTACGGTAACGGTGCAGATAATTACGTCCACGCGGATATCCATGCTTTTGTTTTCAAACCAGGAAGTGATACAGAATTCTTTATCGGTACCGACGGCGGCGTTTTTGGAACCAGAACGGCCAGCGCACCCGATGCAAACATGAAATTCTTTGAATCGGCAAATGGTTACAGCACACTTCAATATTACTCCTGTGCCATGCATCCGGATGCAGGTTCAGTACATTTCATCGGAGGCCTGCAGGATAATGGCACCATGTTTTACCGCAAAGACCACGTTCCTACCTTCCGGGATATGCTCTCCGGCGGCGATGGGGCCCTCTGTTTCATTGATCAGAATGAGCCTTCAATTCAGCTGACAACTGTCTATCATAATGCAATATACCTGTATGCAGGTGCAAAGGAATCCGACCCGCAGAGTGCAGGATACCGCGGTCTGGGTACCGGTACCTTTGTCAATCCGATGGACTATGACTGGAAAAACAACCTCCTGTATGCCAACGGCGCCAATGAGCAGCTCCAGTTCCTCAACACCCTGCATGTGATGACCGTTTCAGCCAATTCCATCTCCTCAGGAACACCGGCAAGAAACCTCCAGACTGCTTCTGAGGTTCCCTACTCTGTGATTAAATGGTCGCCCTTCTCCCCACAGGGGAAATCGAATATTTTCATCGGAACCCAATCCGGTAAAATCTTCAAACTCTCAGAAGCCGCACTTTCCAGCACCCAGGTTTTAACCAACATTACACCTGCTGATTTCCCGGCTGCAAACATCAGCAGTATTGATCTGGCCAATGGGGAGGACACCCTCCTGGTTACTTTCAGCAATTATGGTGTTCCTTCAGTCTGGTTATCGGTAGATCATGGTCAAAACTGGAAAAACGTTGAGGCTAACCTTCCTGATATGCCGGTGCGCTGGGGAATCTTCCACCCAAAAACCTCCAAAATGGTGATGCTGGCAACCGAAACCGGAATCTGGACAACCGACAACATTCACGCTCAATATGTAACCTGGACACCGGAAAACAAAGGTTTGGCCAATGTCAGGATTGATATGATGAATTTCAGGGCATCGGACAATACCGTTCTGGCAGCAACACACGGCCGGGGCATGTTCACCTGCACCTGGGAACCCAATTATGTGAACAAGGTTGAAATGGTTGAAATGGTTGAAAAGGTTGAACTGTTTCCCAATCCAAGCAATGGAAGATTTGAGCTTGTTATGCAGGGAACTGCTGATTCACGCGTTGTGATTTCCGATATCAGCGGCCGGATCATCATTAACGAAAAACTTTCTGCAGCCTCCGGTATCATCAGAAAAAGCTATGACCTCACCGGCCAGCCGAAAGGCACCTATCTTGTACGCACCGATGCCGCCGGCAGAACCAAAACCCGCAGAATTTTGATAAACTAAAATTATACCCTTACCCCCTTACCCCCTCATCCCCTCATCCCCTCAATCGGTCATGCCTTTTGTCAACTACCTGATTTTGATCCCGACGGGGGTTTTGGTGGGGTTCATCAATACCCTGGCTGGCAGCGGGTCGCTGATCTCACTGCCGTTGCTGATACATCTGGGACTGCCGGTGAATGTGGCCAACGGAACCAATCGCATTGCGATCCTGCTTCAATCGCTGGTCGGTGCGGGTAGTTTCCGGCAGAAAAAAATCATCCGTTTCAGGGAAGGGATCTGGCTGGCCATTCCGGCCGTTGTGGGAGCCGTGATCGGAGCCTTTCTGGCAGTCGATATCAATGAGGTTGTGATGAAAAGGGTGATCGGAGGGCTGATGATCGTGATGTTCTTCCTGATCGCCCTTAAACCGGAAGCCTGGATCGAGGGAAAAGCAAGTCAGCTGCAGAAAAAACCCGGCTTCTGGCAGATCCTGATATTCTTCGGGATCGGCCTGTACGGCGGATTCATACAGGCTGGCGTCGGTTTTTTCCTTCTCCGTGGGCTGGTGCTGGGGGCCGGACTCGACCTGGTAAAGGCTAATGCCCTCAAGAACCTGATCGTTTTCCTTTACACCCCCTTCGCCCTGGCCGTTTTTATCTTTAACGGCCAGGTCGACTGGATCATGGGACTCACGCTGGCCGCCGGAAACATGGCCGGCGCCTGGATCGCAGCACATGTCGCAATCAAGCACGGAGCCAAAGTGGTACGTTTTATTTTGATGGCGGTGATTATTGTGGCGGCGGTGGATATGTTAAGATAATCGTGACGCGTGACGTTAAAAATTCCCTGCTTACATTAATTTAAAATGGTAGGTAATCGTTCCCCTCTGATAAGTGGGTGCTTCGGGGGAGGTAATCTTGTTGAAGCGGGCCTGCAGGGCAGCTTTCTTTGCTGCTTCGAGAAGCCGTGAATCCATGGTGGTGGATCCTTTGGCGCCGGGTACGGCACTGGTAACCAAACCCTCCTTGTTAACGGTTATTTGCACAACGACCGTTCCGTAATCATTGATATTGTATTCGGGCTTGGCCAGAGAGCCAATCACGTTACGCCCTTCCAGACTGAACGAAATTCCGGCACCCTGACCGCCTCCGGCGGCATTTTTGCCTGCATTGACTGTTCCGGCAGGATCACCGAGGTTTCCTGATTTCTGGCCCTCGCCGGCACCTTCACCGGTCTGGCCGGTGGTTCCGCCGAATGATTTACCCATCCGGCCCTTGATGGCGTTCATCTGGGCTTCCTGCTGTTCCCGCCGCTTGCGCTCCTCTTCAGCTTTCTGGCGCTCAACCTCTTCCCTCCGCCGGTTTTCTGCTAATACGTTCCCTTTCAAGCTCCTGCTGGCGCTTCAGCTCCCTGGCTTCAGCCAGTCTTTTTGCCTCGTCAATCTCTTCCTGGGTTTGTTTCTTTACCGCCGGTGCATCCGGATTATCCGCAGTAAGGATCTTGGCCGCCGGCTTCTTTGCCGGTTCCTTAACTGGTTCTGAGCGTTTAACAACCGGCTCAGGCTCAGGCAGGGCAACTTCGGGCTTAGGCTCAGCCGTTTGCTGAGCTATCTCTTCATTGCCCCCCATATCGATATTCCCAACACTGATGGTCACCCCTTCGGGCTGTTTTGGCTGTCTGACAGACATCTGAAGGAGAAACAGCACGAGCAGGACCAATCCATGGACCGCAATTGTGATTGCAATGCCCTGCTGTTTGTAAGGAACTACCATGTGTGCTTACCGCTCCGTTGTAACTAGACTGATCCTGAAATTATTATGCGCTGCGATCGTAAGAACTTTCACCACCTCCTCAATGGGAATGGTGCGGTCGGTATAGAGTG
>Ga0172371_10011447_pt1 | contig 11824 bp, 11 predicted proteins | sample Lak12m_FD_114543 | JGI IMG/M metagenome (GOLD analysis project Ga0172371, IMG submission 114543) | Freshwater microbial communities from Kabuno Bay, South-Kivu, Congo - kab_022012_12m | ecosystem: Environmental > Aquatic > Freshwater > Lake | place: Democratic Republic of the Congo: South-Kivu...
CCACGAGGAAGCCTTGTCCGTTGAGTTGCACCTGCGCCAGACCCTGCACGAAGCCCGCCACGGAACCGGGCAATAATACGCGCGCGCGGACGCCTTGCCCGACCAACAGGTTGGTGGTTGGGATCTCCAAGACGATGCGCTGGGGCGGTGGAGCCGCCGGGGTTGGCGAAACCACCACCAACCGCGCCGCCGGGATGGTGACCGGCTTGCCATAGACCCGCACCGTAAATTCCGGCATGACGAATTCGCCGGTGCGGGCGGCGCGCGCGGGGTAATTGTATGCGGTGAGGGGCACGTAGGTGGGACCCCCGATCCGCAGAATCTCGCCCCGCGCGCCGCGGCGCATCTCCAGTCCCGGGGGCGGGGCCAGGTTCTCCGGCCATTCAATTGATTGTTCGAGCGCGTTGAATGTGACCCGGTAAATCACGCTCTGGCCCGGGCCTGCCACCGGCGGGTCAAACGCCGCGGCCGCTTTCACGGGCGCTGAAATCTCAATCTTGGGCTGGGACAACATCAGCGTCGTGAGCGGGTCCGGCGGAGGCGCTCCGGTTGGCTGCGCGCGAGCAGCGAACGGCGCCGCCGCCAGCACCAGGAATGCAGAAGGCAGAAGGCAGAAGGCAGAATGGCGCAGCACAATTCTTAACGGGGCCTCATGGCGCAAGGACGGCGAAAGGCCAACCTTCTGCTTGTGGATGAGGTGCGGGTCAAGCAATCCGGCTTGGGGACTGCCTTCTTCATTCTTCATTCTTCATTCTGCATTCTTCACCACGTCGGCCGATTTCGGTCCCTGGGCTGTGCCGGCTCTCCCTGCCCCATCGGCAAGCGGCGTTCGCCATCCAGCTTGAATCCATCCAGCACCCAGCCCGCTTGTTCCTGTGACAGCGTCATTTCCTGGCCATCTTTCGAGGCGGCCTCCTCCTGGCCGGGTTTTGGCCCGAACGGGAACTCCTCGTCTTCCTCGTCCTCGCCCGCGGCGCCGGGCGGCATGTCCTTGCCGGGGATGCGGCCTTTGCATTGCTTCATCTTGTCCCCCAGTTGGTTCTTCTTGTCGCCCATCCCGTTGGCGCACGCCTGCATCTCGCGCAGGCTGTCCACCAGCTTGGCGATACAGCGGTCCACCACCTCGGCGTTGTGCTCGGAATCCGCATCGGGCGGCTGCAATTCCAGAACGCTCTTGAAGTCGCCCGAGGAACGCTGCCACCGCGCCAGCGCCGCGCCATGGATCGTCAACGCCCGCCGCACCGCCTCGGTTGCCGCCTTCAATTCCTTGCGGGCGCCCCGGCCATGCAGGTAGGCCGCCACCAACTGCGGCACATCGTTGCCGGCCAGCGCTTCGTCCAGCTTGCGGATGGCCTCGTCGGCCCGCTGCGTCGCCGCCCGGCCACGGGCCAGGCTGGGACCGGCGGGCGGACTCTTCTTCAGCACTTCGATTCCCTGGGCGAACCGGACATGGCCCAGGTTGTAAAGCGCCGGCACTTGCAGTTTCTCCTGCTGGCTGCTCATGGCGGTTTCCAGGAAGGCCTCGGCCTCACGCAACTTGCCAACCCGGAGCTGTTCTGTCCCCGCGTTATAGAACTCACGCGGCGTGGCGGGAGCCGCCATTTCGGTCCGGGCAGCGCTTGCCGGCGCCGGCGCGGCTGACGCGGGTGCATTCGTGGACGGCGCCTTCGCGGCCCCAACGGTGGCCGGCGCGAGCGCCGAACCCGCCAACCCCAGGGCGATCCATCCGATCCGGAACTTGCTATGTGTCGTAGCTCTCGGCATCTGGGCCTTCATAGTCTGACGGGCTGCATCGCAATCCGTCCGGCGCTCAATATAGCAGCTCGCCGCGATTTGGACATGATTTCCGTATCGCGGGCGAACGATACGGCCGATGAAGACCGCGCGTTCGCCAGCAACGGTCTCGCCGGATTCCTGGCAAATTGTGACTTATGCCCCGCCCGGGATCATGTCCTTCGGTTGTCCCCAACGTCTGGCCTTGGTCCCATGAACCGGCCCGAATTACAGCGCTGGACGTCAGCTTGCTACCGGCTGGCATCACACAGGGGATATACGAGGGATATACGAGGGGTATAGGAGGGGTATACGAGGGGTATACGAGGGGTATACGGGGGATATACAGGCGGTCATGGTGCTATTGACGTGTTACTCTCGAGAGGATTGCTGGCCGTGCGGAGGCCGGGCGGCCGTCGAGCGGGCGGCTTGCGCCAGGTAGCGGTGGGAGCCCTCGCAACCTGTCGGGCGTCTCCACGCTTTCACGTCGCGGACCGGCGCCTTGTGCCGATCAAAGATTCTGCTACCAGCAATACCAGCACGGCGGCGACGGGCAGGTGAAACCGGTCCACGCCGAGTTTGCGCGCGGGACCCGAGCCCGCAACCACGTCCAGCGACTCGATGGCGAGGCGGACTTTGGCAAGGCCTTCGCCGACCGGCCCCAACGGGTGGTAAGCGCCGCGGGTGGTTTGCGCGATGGCGCGCAATATCGGTTCATCCAGCCGGCTGCGCACCACTTCGCCTTTGCTGTCGCGCACCCATTCCGGCTTGCCTTGCTCATTCAGCATCTGAATCTCGGCGCCCGCCGGTGTGCCGACGCCCAGCGTGTAAACCACCACACGTTGCTTGGCCAGCGCCTCAGCGGTCTTCACCCCGCCCTTTTCGAGGTCCTCGCCGTCCGTTAACACCACCAGCAGCTTCTGGCGGTCGCCTTTCTCCATCGCGCGGAAGCCCTCGTCAATCGCGCGCCCGAGGTCCGTGCCCGGGACCGGGATGGTCTTCTCATCAATGGCAGCCAGTGCATCCTGGAAGGCTCCGTAGTCGAAGGTCAGCGGGCATTGGAGGAAGGCCTGGCCCGCGAACGCGACCAGTCCGACGCGACCGCGGCCATGATGCTCCACGAAATCGAGGATAGCCAGCTTGGCCCGCTGCAGCCGGCTGGGGGCGACATCCGTGGCGAGCATGCTGCGCGAGCAGTCCAGCACAAACACAACGTCCTGGCCGAGCGAGTATCCCTTTTCGGTCTGCTCGCCCCACTGTGGCCGGGCGAGCGCCAGGCCGATCCCGGCCACGGCCAGCACGAGCATCGCGTTCTTCATGGCCCGCCGGAACGGGCTGTGCGAGCGGGTGAGGTCGGCAACGAATTCGGCCGCGGCCAGTTGCGCGAGCTGCTGTCGCCGCGCCCAGGCTGAATACCGCTGCAGCGCCAGCAGGGCCAGCGGCCCCAGCACCGCCAGCCATAGCCAGCCCGGCTCGGCAAAGTGAGGATGGGCGATGTTCATGCAGTCTCAGTCTTCTTCATTCATCATTCTGCGTTCTGCATTCTGCATTCGTTCAGGGCACTCTCCTGAGCCGGGTATTCGAGAGCAACAACTCCAGCGCCAGCAAGCCGAACGCCGCCAGCAGTGGCCATTGGAACAAGGGCCGGTAAGTCGTGAAGCGCCGCAGCTTGATCTCCGTCTTCTCCAACCGGTCAATCTCATTGTAGATGCGCTGCAGCTCGCGGCGATTCTTCGCCCGGTAGGACTTCGCGCGCGAGAGCGCCGACATCTTGCTCAGCACCGTGTAGTTTGCCGGCTGCAGCACAATCCCCGGAATGAGATCGCCGCTCGGGGTGAGCTGCAGCTTGCCGGTCGCCGGATCGAACAGGGGCAGCGTGCAGGGCTCCTCGACTCCGATGCCGATGGTATAGACCTTCACCCCGAGGGCCGCGGCCAGTTGCGCCGCCGGCAAGGGGTCTATCTCGCCCTTGTTATTGTCGCCATCGGTCAGGAGAATGATGATGCGGCTTTTGCTGTCCTTAAGCCCCTTCAGCCGCTTGGCCCCCGCGGCGGTCGCGTCGCCGATGGCGGTGCCCAGGTCGCGAATCAGCCCCACGTGCAGCCGACGCAAGTTCTCGATCAGCCAGTCATGGTTGAGCGTGAGCGGACTGGCCAGGTAGGGCACCGCCGAAAAGACAATCAGCCCCAGCCGGTCGTTGGGCCGCTTGCGCACAAAGTCCTCCAGCACTTGCGAGGCGATGTCGAACCGCGACACTCGCTCGCTGGGCCGGCCCATGTCCAGGGCCATCATGGACCACGACAGGTCGAGCACCAGCATGATGTCCACCCCGCTGGCCTCTGTCTCGGTGTGGTCGTTGGCAAAGCGCGGCCCGGCCAGCGCGATGATGCACAAGGCCACCGTCAGCAGCCGCAGGAACACCAGCAAGCGCCCCGACGCCGCCCGCGCCGCCGCCCCCGCCGCGCGCGCGATATCGGCGCTCGGAAACCGCAACGCGGCGAGCTTGCCGACGCGCCCGCGCAGAAACGCATAGACCGGCAGCAGCGCCAGCAAACCCAGCAGCCACGGATATTGGAACTGCAAGTCGCCGTTCATGGGCTCAGGCTTTGGATGCCCCGCGATAGGCGCGCGGGGATGGAGGCGCCGGGCGAGCCGCGTCCGCCTGGCGCAATTCGGCTCGGTGCGCCTCGGCCTGTGCGAGGAGCTTCAACGCCTGTTCGGCCGCCCCGAGCGCCGGTTTCGGAGACGCGGGAGCGAACTTGCGCTCGTCGCATTGCCGCAGAAAGTCGCCCAGTGCGGTCGAGAGTTCCGCACCCAGCCGCCCCGGCTCCGCAATCGCCCGGCAGAATTCGGCGGTGGTCATCTCGCCCGCCGGGAGTCCAAACGCCGCGCTCCCATAGCGTCGCAGGACCTGGGAAATCCGGCTCAACACAGCCCCGTCTTCCGCCTGCCCGCGCAGCGGCTCCAGCGCCTGCCGGGCCAGCACCTCCGGCGGCACCGCCACGGCCGGCCGGCTCCGCCTCATCCACCACACCGCCGCCCCGGCCGCGCCCAGCAACAACACGCCGGCCACGATAATCCACCATCCGTACTGTTCCCAAAACCCGGGCGGTATCTCGCCTCGCGGCGGACGCAGCGGTGGAATGGCGTCGGCGGCCGCAGGGTTGGTGGCGGCCCCGAGGATGGTTTGGGTGACTAGCAACGACAACGCGAGGGAGGAAATCCGAAGTCCGAAGTCCGAAGTCCGAAGTCCGAATGCTGAATCCGTGGGGCTTGTGTTTGCGTGATCTGCTGGGGTGAGAGACTTCCACCTCTTCAGGCGTCCACAGGCTGGGCTTTGCAGTTCACAGTCCGCCGCCCTCAGTCTTTGAACTTCGGCCTTCGGGTCTCGGAATTCGGATTTCCTTCGGATTTCGGATCTCGGATTTCGGATTCTCACCCTCTTCGCCTCCCTCGCCGCGTTTCAAAGAACGCCTGGAGCATCTGCGCAAAGGACTCCGTGGTGCTAAACCGCAACGTGTCCACCCCCGCGCGGCGCAGCGCCCGGTCCAGCTCCGCCAGCCGCTCCGCGTTGGTGCGGGCGAACCGTTCCCGCACCGTCGCCCGGCTCGAATCCACCTCGAGCAGCTCGCCGGTTTCCGCGTCTTCCAGGGTCAGCAATCCCGCCGCCGGGAGCGCGCTCTCGCGCGGGTCATGCAGATGCACGCACACCACATCATGGCGCGCGTTGGTCAGCCCGATTTCCTGGATGACATCGCGCTCGCCCGGACCGCGGTCCGTGGTCCGTGGACCATGATCCGCGGAGGGTCGAAGGCTGTGCAGGAAGTCCGTCAGCAGAAAGATGATCGAGCGCCGGTGCAGCACGTGATTCAAGAACGCCAGGGCCGCAGGAATATTCGTGCCGCGGTGCTTCGGCTCGAAGTGCAGCATCTCCCGGATCAGGCGCAGGATATGACGGCGCCCCTTGCGCGGCGGCAGAAACAGCTCCACCCGGTCGCTGAACAGCAGCAGCGCGACCTTGTCGCTGCTCCGCGCCGCCGAGACCGCCAGGGTGCCGGCGATCTCCGCGGCAAACTGGCGCTTGGTGCGGCGCAGCGAGCCGAACGCCGAGGACGCCGAGACGTCCACGGCCAGCACCATCGCCAGCTCGCGCTCCTCGCGGTAGCGCTTCACAAAGGGCCGCCCCATGCGGTAGGTCACATTCCAGTCAATGTCGCGGACCTCATCCCCCGGGATATACTCGCGCAGTTCCTCGAAATCCATGCCCCGCCCCTTGAAGTGGCTCAGGTAGGCGCCCACCATCGTGTCGTTCACCAGCCGGTTGGTGCGCACCTCGACCCGGCGAACGCTTTCGAGCAATTCCGAGATCGTCATGCGGAGAAAGGGCGGAAATCCGAAGGCCGAAATCCGAAATCCGAAGGAAGGCCGAAATCCGAAGTCCGAAGTCCGAAGCGCCCGCTGCTTAGAGGGCCAGATAGCCAGCGATTAGGGACACGCCTTGTGCTCCGGGTTTGGAGCTTCAGGTTTCGGCCTTCCTTCGGAACTCGGCATTCGGATTTCGGCATTCGGATTTCCTTCGGATTTCGGATTTCGGATTTCGGATTTACCCTCATGGCACAGCCACGGCATTAAAGACCTTCTTGATAATCCCGTCCGTCGTCACCGCCTGCGCCTCGGCCTCGTAGGTGAGAATGATGCGATGCCGCAGCACATCGGGGCCGATGCTCTTGACGTCTTCCGGCGTCACGTAGGCGCGGCCTTGCAGCAGCGCCCACGCTTTGGCCGCCAGCGTCAGGTAGATCGTCGCCCGGGGCGACGCGCCGAACTGGATGAAATGCTTTACGTCCAGCTTGTATTGTTCGGGCTTGCGCGTCGCGAAGACCAGGTGCACCACGTAGTCCCGCACCTTCTCATCCACGTGAATCTGGTCCACCAGCTTGCGCGTGTGCAGGATTTCCTCCAGCGGGATCACCGGCTGCACGGCCGTCTCGGGCGCCGTGAAAGCCATCCGGTCGAGGATCTTGCGCTCCTCCTCGAAGGACGGGTAATCCAGCAGCACCTTGAACATGAACCGGTCCACCTGCGCCTCCGGCAGCGGGTAAGTCCCCTCCTGGTCAATCGGGTTCTCCGTCGCCAGCACCAGGAAGGGCGAGGGCAGCGACATCGTCTCGCCGCCGAGCGTCACCTGCCGTTCCTGCATGGTCTCGAGCAGGGCGGACTGCACCTTGGCCGGCGCGCGGTTGATTTCGTCGGCCAGAACGAAGTTGGCGAATACCGGGCCTTTGGTGGCGCGGTATTTCCCGTCCTGCGGGTTGTAGATCAGCGTGCCGACGATATCGGCCGGGAGCAGGTCGGGCGTGAACTGGATGCGGTGGAACGAGGCATGGATGGCCGCCGCGAGGGTGCGGACAGAAAGCGTCTTGGCCAGACCGGGCACTCCTTCCAGAAGCACGTGGCCGTTGGCCAGCAGCCCCACCAGCAACCGATCCACCAGTTGCGCCTGCCCGACAATTACCTTGCCGACCTCGCCCCGCAGTTTGGCTATCCACGCGGCTGCCGCCTGCACTTCTTCGTTCAACGGTATGCTCATGCGAAAGTGAATCTAGGCAGGAACGCCCCGTGACTCAAGTTATCTGCGGCAAAGACCGCCCGCGGCCCGGGCGGCAGCAAGGCTAGAATAGGTAGGGACGCCTCGCCGAGGCGTCCGCTTTCGCGCGAACACGGACGTTTCGGCGGAACGTCCCTACCCACCCCAGGCTGCGGCAGGCGTCGGTCCGTTGCCCGTTACGCTTGGATCTGCCCATCCACCAGCTCGAGGATCTTCGGCGCGCGCGCGGCCAAACGCGCATCGTGCGTGGCCATGATGAGCGTGGTTTGCTTCTCGTCACGCAGCGCGCAAAGCAGGTTGATGATCTCGTCCCCGGTGTGCGAGTCCAGGTTGCCGGTCGGTTCGTCGGCCAGAATGAGATCGGGCTCGTTGATGAGGGCCCGCGCGATGGCGACGCGCTGCTGTTCGCCGCCGGACAGTTCGTACGGCTTGTGCTCGACGCGCTCTTTGAGGCCCACGCGCGCCAGCAAATCGCGGCCGCGGGCCTCGGCTTGCGCCGCCGGGGTGCGGGCCATGCGCGCGGGGAGGCAGACGTTTTCCAGGGCATCCAGCTCCGGCAACAGGTAGTAGGCCTGGAAAATGAACCCCACCTCTTTGTTGCGCAGCCGCGCCAGGGCGCCCCGGCCCAGCGTGGCCAGGTTTCGGTCCTCCAGCCAAATCTCACCCTGGCTGGGTGAGTCTATTCCCCCCAGCAAATGAAGCAAGGTGCTCTTGCCCGCTCCGGAAGAGCCTTGCAGCGCGAGGAATTCGCCGCGCCGCATTTCCAGATCCACACCCCGCAGGACCTCCAGCGAACGCTGGCCCAGCGTGTAGGTCTTGTGGATGCCTTTGGCGGAGACCAGCACGTCACTCATAGCGCAGCGCCTCCACCGGTTTGAGCCGGCCCGCCCGCCACGCCGGAATCACGCCCCCCAGAATGCAGACCACCCACGCGCTGCCGCAAATCAGCAGGATGTCGCTCCGGATGATCAGCGCGGGCAGCTCGGTAAAACCGTAGATCGAGGCGGGGAACAGCTCGAAGCCGGTCATGCGGTTCATGAAGTGCAGGAACTCGTTGCGGTAGGCCAAAGCCAGCATCCCCAATCCGTAGCCCGCCAGGTCGCCGATGGCGCCGACCAGCGCGCCCTGGCTCAGGAACAGCAGGCTGACCTGGAGGTCAGTCGCCCCCAGCGCCTTGAGCATGCCGATCTCGCGGGTCTTCTGCACCACAAAGGTGATCAGCGCGCTGAGGATGCATAGCGCCGCCACGATCATGATGAAGAACAGCAGGTAGAACATCACGTTCTTCTCGACCAACACCGCGTTCAGCAGATTCGAGTTCTCCTGCATCCACGTGACGATGCGATAATCGGGGCCGAGCGCCCGCGCCAGCTCCAGGCTGATGACCGGCGCCTGGTAGGCATCGTGCAGCATCACCATCAGGCCGTGCACGTCGCTCTTCAGGTCATACAGGTCCTGCGCGTCGCGCAGCGAGGTGACGATCACCGACAGGTTGTATTCGAAGTAGCCGACATCGAAGATGCCGCGCACATCATACTCCGGCAGCACCGGCGCGCTGCCGCCCGACCGGTCGGCGCTCTCGCGCCATTTCCTCAGCACGCTGGGCGAGCCGATCGTGACGCGGTCCCCGACTTGCAGGTTCATCTTATCCGCAAATTCAATCCCGACCAGCAGGCCGCGGTCGCTGACATCAAACTGCCCGTACCGGATGCTGTTGGGCAGGATGCTCATGTTCGTCTCGATCCGGGGATCAATGCCGCGCACCCAGGGAGCGCCGACCTGCGGTTGGCCGTTGGCGGGGGCGGTCTCCACCAACACCGGCCCCAACACGAACGGCGCCACGGCCCGGACGTTCCGGTTCGAGCTGACCACGCGCGCCACCGTCGCGTAATCCTTCATCGTCTCGCCGTACGGCAGGATCTTGATGTGCGTGTTGAAGCCGAGAATCTTGTCGCGGAGCTCGCGGTCGAATCCGCTCATGACACTGATGACGATGATCAGCACCGCGACGCCCAGCGTGACACCCAGCACGGAGATCAAAGTGATGACCGAGACAAAGGTCCTCTTGGGTCGCAGGTACCGCAGCGCCAGGAGCAGCTCGAACGGCAAGCGAGACATGGCGGCGAAGCTAAACGCCGGGTCTGCCCGTGTCAATGAATCACCCGTCGCGATTCCGGCGCAGCCACGCACCTCCCTTGACATCGGCGGTATTTCTGCGCAAGCTCGATCCACCGGCTTAACATGAACAAAGCACAGTTCTTAGCCTTGAACCTTGTGGGCGCCGTTTGCGGCGTGCTCATCATTGGCGATGTGGTTCTGGGGATACTCAATGGCCGCCTGAATGCGCAGGTTGCCGCGACGCAGAGCCAATTCAACCAGGCGCAACAGATGCAGAACACGGCGCAGAACCTGGTGGTGCGCATCGCCCGCGACGGCCAGGCCGACCCGTCGCTGCGCGAGCTCCTGGCCCGGCACGATTTCAAGGTCAACCTCAACACCAACAGCCCCAACCCGGCAACGCCATGAGGAATGACATGGACTCGGCACTGAGGGACCAGGCGCAGCGCAACCCGTTTTGGATCTGCTTCATTGTGTTTCTGCTGCTGGCGGCTGACTACGGCTTCCGGATGTCAAACCTGCTGCAGCAGCGGTCCCAACTGAACCAGGCCCAGCTCATGCAGGCCCAGAACGCGGGCGCCTTGGCCCAGGCGCGGCAACTGGAGGCCCGGCTCGAAGCGCTCTCGCTGGACTTGCTGCAGGTCGCCCAGACCAACGCCAGCGCCAACCGCGTTGTGCAGGACTTCAACATCCATTGGACGCCGGGCCCCGCGGCGCCCGCCCCCGCGCCGGGGCCTGCCCCAGTTCCGGCCACCCCAAAGAAATGAACCGCTTTGATTTCCGCCCCCTGGTTGTTGCCGCTCTCTCCCGCCGCCTGTGGGTTGCCCTGGGGCTGATTTGCTGGGCGTCCTTCGCGGCTGAGCCCGTTTCGCCGCCGGCCCCTGACCGGGCGGAGGAAACCAATGCGCAGGATACCCTGCGTTCCCTGCTCCAGGTTCAGGAGCAGCTCCACGCCACCCAGCTCGCCATCCAGCGCAACCGGCAGGAAACCGACGCCGCGGCCGCGCGCAGTGCGGATGCCCTCACCCGCCGGTTACAGGGGATCGAACAAGCGCTCGCCGAGCAACGCGCGCAGGAACTCGAGACGATGCAAAGCTCGAACCGCGTCATGCTCATGGTGGCCGGGTCGTTCGCGGGACTGGGATTCGTGGCCCTGCTGCTCACGGCGTATTTCCAATGGCGGATCGTCAGCCGGCTGGCTGACATCTCGGCCGGGTTGCCTTACGGCCACACCCTGGCGGCGGACGACGCGCATCGCCTGGCGCCCGGCGCGGCACAGGAATCGAACCAGCGCCTGTTGGGCTCCCTCGAACGGCTGGAGAACCGCCTTCAGGAGCTGGAGCAGTCGGCCCGCTTGCCGTTGAACGAAGGCCAGCCGCTTCCGCCGGCCGGCGCACCCGTGAGTTCAGATTCCGGCAGCGAACCGCCGGCCGAGAGCGGCCCGGACGCGGCGCGCATCACGGTGCTGCTCGGCAAAGGCCAATCTCTGCTGAACCTCGACCAGGCCGACGAGGCGCTGGCCTGCTTCGACCAGGTGCTCGCGCTCGACGCCACCCATCCGGAGGCTCTGGTCAAAAAGGGAGCAGCCCTGGAACGGCTGCGCAAGCTGGACGAAGCGGTGGCCTGTTACGACCGCGCCATCGCGGCGGATAGCTCTCTGACGGTGGCTTATCTCTACAAGGGCGGGCTGTTCAACCGGATGGAGCGCTTCAGCGAAGCGCTGGAATGCTACGAACAGGCCCTCCGCACGCAGGAAAGCCGCCGCGGGTAACGTCCCCGCCACACCGACAAGCTCGAGGCGGCCCTGTGCCCACCGCGGAGCTGCATCATCGGCGGCTTGCGGCTGGCGGGGCGGTGCACAAAACTCAAGTGCCAGTGCAGAAACCAATAGTGGCGAGCCGCCTGGAGGTGACTTAACTTCCGCCCTTATGAAAGATAGACATTCCACCCGGGTCCGCCGCGCCCATTTGTGCCTGGCCGGCCTCTGTGGCCTGGTGATCGTCCTCAGCGGGACGGGCTGCCGGGCGCTGGCGCCGCGATCTGCGGCCCCGTTCACGGTCGTCATGCTGCCCGACACCCAGATCTACAGCAAAAGCCACCCGGCGCTGTTCTATGCGCAGACCGATTGGGTGAAGCAGGCGCGGGACAGGGAGAACATCGTGTTCGTCACCCAGGTGGGCGACATCATCAACGACCGCAGCAAGATCATGTCCCAGTGGACGGTGGCGTCCAACGCGATGGCGCGGTTGGATGGCGTAGTCCCTTGGGGCGTCGCCATCGGCAACCACGATTACGAATCGGACCTGCTCAAACAAGGCGTGGCCA
>Ga0172371_10011448_pt1 | contig 11824 bp, 9 predicted proteins | sample Lak12m_FD_114543 | JGI IMG/M metagenome (GOLD analysis project Ga0172371, IMG submission 114543) | Freshwater microbial communities from Kabuno Bay, South-Kivu, Congo - kab_022012_12m | ecosystem: Environmental > Aquatic > Freshwater > Lake | place: Democratic Republic of the Congo: South-Kivu...
CCGTTTTCATCCACCAGCGGAAGTTTCTCAATACGGTTATCGTGTAAAAGTTTTTGCGCCTCTGCCATGCTGATGTTGGGCGCGCCCGTCACAACGCTCTTCCGCATAATTTCCGTAACGGGTTTATTGTTATCCTCTTCAAACAACAAGTCACGGGTGGTGACAATGCCCACGAGTTTCTTTCCGCCGTTAAGAATCAAAATGCCGCCCGTGCCAGTTTCTTCGACCAATTTTTTCAAGTCGCCCACCGTGTGCGCGGCGGTGACGGTTATCGGCTCGTCCACAATAAAAGACTCCGCCTTTTTAACGCGCTCAATTTCATTTCTATGCTGCTCAATAGAAAGAAAACGATGAATAATTCCAATACCGCCTTCGCGCGCCATCGTAATTGCCATCTCGCTTTCGGTGACAACATCCATGTTGGCGGAGATAATTGGAATTTGCAAATTGATTTGACGAGTCAAACGGGTCTGCGTGGAAAGTCTGCGCCGCGAATCTACGGTCGAATATTGCGGCACGAGCAAAACATCATCATAGGTCAAAGCGGTTTCCTGCAAAATTTTCATAAGAACTCCGTTTTCAGAATTAGGGCGCGGGAATTATAATGCGTGCGGAGTCAAAAGTCCCTGACTTTTGGGTGTTGAAATAGATTTCTCCAAAAAAAACAACTTGCGCCAAAGTCTGGAGACTTTGGAATCCAAACAAGGAGTCTGACATGACAGTAACGGCAGTAATCGGTTCGCAATGGGGAGACGAAGGCAAAGGCAAGGCGGTGGATTATCTCGCAGGTAAAATGGATTATGTGGCGCGCTTCAACGGCGGCAACAACGCGGGGCATACAGTCATCAATGAATTTGGGACGTTCAAAATTCATCTCGTGCCGTCTGGCGTCTTCGCGCAAAACGTCACCGCGCTTATCGGCGGCGGCGTAGTCATCGACCCGCAGGTATTAATTGACGAAATTGAAATGCTTAACAAAGCGGGCGTGGGCGTAGATGGGCGCTTTTGGGTCTCGCCGCGCGCGCACCTCATTATGCCGTATCACAAAATTTTAGACGGGCTGTACGAAGAAGCCAAAGGCGCGGGCGCAACCGGCACCACGCGGCGCGGCATTGGTCCCGTCTTTGCGGATAAGGTCAGCTATAACGGCATCCGCTGGACAGACTTCACCAGCGATGCGTTTGAAGCGCGGCTAAAAGTTCAACTCATGCTGAAAAACAAAATTATCGCCGCATTGGGCGGCGAAGCGCTGAATTATGAAGAAATCCGCGCTGAATATCGCGGCTACTACGAAACACTCAAACCCTATCTGCGCGAGTTATTTCACCTCATTCAAGACGGAATCAAAACGAATAAAAACTTTTTGCTGGAACAAGCCATGGGGTCATTTTTAGACACTGACTGGGGAACGTATCCCTTTGTGACCGCCTCCACCACCATCCCGTCCGCCGCGTCTGCGGGGCTGGGAATTCCGCCGCGTTATATTACTCAAGTAGTAGGCGTAACCAAAGCCTACACCACCCGCGTGGGCGGCGGACCGCTGCCGACAGAAATTCACGATACAGCCAGCGAGGCGTATAAAAAATTTGGCGAAGTCGCCGCCACGACGGGCAGAATTCGCCGCGTGGGTTGGCTCGACTTGGAAATCGTCAAAACCTCCACGCAGCTCAGCGGCGTGACGGAACTCTGCCTGACCAAGTTGGATGTGCTCAGCGGTCTGGATGAAATCAAAGTTTGCATGGGATACGAAAAGGAAGGCAAGCCCATCCGCTATGCAGACGTGGATTCCTACGGGCTGGATAAAGTGGGCTTGAAATATAAAATTGTGAAAGGCTGGAAAGAAGACATTAGCAAGGCAAGAAAGTTTGAAGACCTACCCGCCAGCGCCCAAGAATACGTCCAAATGATTGAAGCCGCCGCGAGCGTTCCCGTCAAATGGATTGGCGTCGGCGCCGCGCGCGAAGAAACAATTTGCAGATAATTAAATAAAAACGGAGTTGAAATTTCAACTCCGTTTTTACAGTGCGCTGGAGAGGACTTGAACCTCCACGGCTTGCGCCACACGCCCCTCAAACGTGCCTGTCTGCCAATTCCAGCACCAGCGCAAAAGCAGGGCGTATTATAATCGCCTTGTTTCTATTGTCAAGCATATTTTTTAGGAGAGATTATGATTCGGATTGTAGTAGACGCTATGGGAACAGATGAATGCCCCTTGCCCGACGTCAGCGGCGCGGTTGCCGCAGCGCGCGAATACGGCGTGGAGATTATTCTGGTGGGCGATGAAGCGCGCGTCCGCCCGGCATTGGAGGCGCAAAACGCCAAAGACCTGCCCATTCGCATTGTTCATGCGCCAGACATGCTCACGATGGAAGACAAAGGCGAAAAACTGGTTCTCAAAGCGCGCAGCAAAGACGCAAAAAATTCCATGGCTGTCGGCATTGACCTTGTCAAAAAAGGCGAGGCGGACGCCTTCGTCACCGCTGGAAACACCGGCGCGGGTATGGTGACGGCGCTCTTCCGCTTGGGGCGCATTCGCGGCGTAGATAGACCCGCCCTCGCGCCCATCTTCCCCACCGCAAAAGGTTTTTGCGTAGTTTTGGATATTGGCGCAAACCCGGATTGCAAGCCGGAGAATCTGGCGCAGTTCGCCATTCTCGGCAGCGTCTATGCGGAAAAAGTGCGCGGCGTAAAAAACCCAAAAGTGGGGCTGCTCTCCAATGGCGAAGAAGAAGGCAAGGGCAACGAATTGGTCAAAGCCGCCACCCCGCTGATGAAAACCGCGCCCATTAATTACTACGGAAACGTAGAGGGAAAAGAACTCATCGGCGGCGCGGTAGATGTCGCCGTGACCGATGGATTCACCGGCAACGTCACGCTCAAAACATCCGAAGCGGTGGCAAAATTAATTACCGATAAAATTCGAGAGCTTATCAAAAACGGAAATCTCATTACAAAAATTGGCGGGCTGCTCGTCAAACCCGCATTGAGCGAAATTAAAACCATGCTCAACCCGGATGAGCAAGGCGCAGCGCCTATGCTCGGCATTAATGGGCTGGTCTATATTGCTCACGGGCGGTCAGACGCTTACGCCATAAAAAACGCGGTGCGCGTGGCAAAAGAAGCCGTAGAAGTCAAAGTGTTGGACGCCATGAAATCTGCCATTGAAGAAAGTTTGAAAAAATGAAAATCGTCAAAAATGAGAAATTGATTACGCGCAACGGAAAAATCGGTCAGTGGACAAGTTTAGCGGCGCTGGCGGTGCTGGGCGTAGGGATGTACATCTCCTTCACCCGCGTAGATTTATTCATCTATTCAGTTATCTGCCTGCTAGTCGGATTCATCCTCACCCAAGTGGGCATGTACATGGGCAGCCGCTGGGGACGCTCCCCGCGCCCTGATGAAAAATTAGACGCAGGTCTAAAAGGTTTACACAGCGACTTCAACCTCTATCACTACGCCTCGCCCGTTTCGCATTTATTAATTGGACCGGCGGGGATATGGGTATTGCTTCCCCATCATCAAGGCGGAAGAGTGGAATTCGTCAAAAATCGCTGGCGATTAAGCGGCGGCGGATTTATGCAAGCCTACATGAAAATATTTGGTCAAGAAAATTTAGGACGCCCCGAACTCGAAGCCGAAACCGAATTGCAAACCTTAAAAAAATTCCTTACCCAAAAATTGGGCGAGGATGAAGTTCCGCCCATGCAAGCGGCGCTGGTCTTCACCGATGAAAATGTGGAAGTGGCGCAAAACGACTCGCCCATCCCCGCTATGAAATTAAAACAGCTCAAAGAATTTTTGCGCGAAAAAGCAAAAAGCAAAGCGCTCACCGCGCAGCAAATAGAAAAAATTACAACCGCGCTGGCGTAACGGCATGTAAAAGTAGAACAGGCTTAAGCCTGTTCTACTTATTTAAGCGCAACGAATATGATACACTTGTTCTAATATGACTGTCATTGTTTCCCTCGATATTGAAACCACCGGACTAGACGAAGACCGAGACGCCATCATCGAAATTGGCGCGGTCAAGTTCAAAAACGGGCGCAAAGAAGACGAGTACACCGTTTTACTCAACCCCGGCAAACGCATCCCCGAACATATTACCAAGTTAACCGGCATTGATGATGCGATGGTGCGAGACGCGCCGCGTCTGCGCGAAATTGAACACGAGTTAACCGCCTTTGTAGGCGATGCGCCCATTTTAGGACACAACGTCAAATTTGATATTGGCTTTCTACGCAAAGCGGGCTTGTTCCTGTATCATCAAACACTGGACACCTACGAACTCGCCTCCGCGCTCATGCCAAACGCCAGCCGCTACAATCTCGGCTCGTTGGCGCAGCAATTAAACATCCTCTTGCCCGCCACCCATCGCGCGTTAGATGACGCTCGCGTAACGCACGCTTGCTACATCAAACTGGTGGAGATGGCGCAAGAACTTCCGCTGGAAACCCTGCAACAAATTGCAGAGTTGAGTCAAATGACTCCATGGGACGCGGGCTGGGTCTTTGAGCAAGCCTTAAGCCTGCGACTCAAAGATGGGATTCAAGCCAAACGGATTCCCGCCGCAAAACGCTCGACGGGCAGAATCGATTCGGCAAGGCAGAATCTGCCGCCCCTCGACCCCGCCGCGGACATCACCCCGCTCAACGCGGAAGAAGTCGCCTCCATCTTGGAATACGGCGGGCCCTTCTCGCAATACTTTCAAGCCTACGAACATCGCCCCGAACAAGTGGATATGTTGCGCGCCGTCACAGACTCGCTCTCGCAAGGGCAGCATTTATTGGTGGAGGCTGGCACGGGCGTAGGGAAATCTTTTGCCTACCTCATCCCCGCCGCGTTGTTTGCCATGCAAAATAATACCCGCGTGGTCATTTCCACCAACACCATCAACCTGCAAGACCAGCTCATCAAAAAAGATGTGCCAGATTTACAAGCCGCATTAAATTTGGATGTGCGCGCCGCCGTATTAAAGGGACGTTCCAATTATCTTTGTCCGCGTAAATTTGATTATCTGCGGAAGAACGGCGCAAAAGACGCAAACGAAATGCGCGTACTGGCGAAAATTCTCATCTGGCAAATGGAAAATGACAGCGGCGACCGCAACGAAATTAACCTAACCGGACCCGTTGAGCGCGAAATATGGAATCGACTCTCCGCCGAAGACGACACTTGCACAACGGAAATGTGCATGACGCGCATGGGCGGGTCTTGCCCGTTTCAACGCGCAAAACAAGCGGCGCAAAACGCGCATTTGCTCATTGTGAATCACGCGCTGCTGCTTTCGGACGCAGCCGCCAATGGCAAAGTGCTGCCGGAGCATCAATACGTCATCATTGACGAAGCGCATCACATGGAAAACGCCGTCACCAGCGCGCTCTCGTTCCGCTTGACTCAAGCCGAATTGGAGCGCATGTTCAAAGAATTGGGCGGCAGTTCCAGCGGCGTGCTGGGGCGGGTATTAACCGAAACGCACAACGCGCTGCGCCCTTCTGATTTTGGTCTGCTGCAACAAAAATCCAAACGCGGTAGCGAACAAATCTTCCGCCTTGAACAAATGGCGAAAGAATTTTTCAAAATCATCAGCGACTTTATCGCCATTCAACGCGAGGGACAGCCATTTAGCGCTTATTCGTGGCAATTGCGCGTCACACCGGCGGCGCGCACACTGCAAGGCTGGGATGACGTTGAAATTATGTGGGGACAAATTAGCGAGACCTTGGCTCTGCTGCTCAAAAACTTGGATGAAATTTACAAAACGCTCGCCGACCTGCGCGCCGAAGGTCACGAGGAATTAGAAGACGTAATGGGAAGTTTGACAACGGTCATGCGGCGCTTAACCGAAGCGGAAGCCGCCGCTTCCGGCATGATTCACAAACCCAGCGCCGACACCATCTATTGGATTGAAGTCAATCCACGCGGCGAGCGCCTATCGCTCAATGCCGCGCCGCTGCGCGTGGGACCGCTTGTGCAAAAACATTTATGGCACGAGAAGACCAGCGTCATCATGGCGTCCGCAACGCTCACTACGCACGGAGATTTTACCTATTTGATAAACACGCTCTTTGCGGAAGAAGCAAACGTTCTATCGCTCGGCTCGCCGTTTGATTACGAATCTAGCGCTTTGCTGTATGTCGCCAACGATATGCCCGAACCCAACGCGCCAAACTATCAACAAGTATTAGATAGAACGCTTATTGCCACCGCCAAAGCCACCGGCGGGCGCATGTTAGTTTTGTTCACGTCCTATGCCGCCTTGAAGAAAACCTCACAGGCAATTACTTCCGCGCTGGCGCGCGAAGATATTGCCGTCTTTGAGCAGAACGAAGGCGCGTCTCCCAACGCGCTATTGGAATCCTTCAAAAGCGCCGAACGCGCCGTGCTACTCGGCACACGCTCCTTCTGGGAAGGCGTGGACGTGCAAGGAGACGCGCTTTCCATTGTAGTCATCACCAAATTGCCTTTTGCCGTTCCATCCGACCCCATCATTGCGGCGCGGTCTGAGTTATACGAAGATTCGTTCAACGAGTATTACTTGCCGGAATCCATTTTGAAGTTTAGGCAGGGATTCGGGCGGCTGATTCGCTCCGCTTCTGACCGAGGCGTGGTCGCCATCCTAGACCGGCGCGTACTGACCAAACAATATGGGCGGCTATTTTTAGAATCACTACCGCAATGCACAGCGCGACAAGGCGCAGCGGCAAGTTTACCCAAAATGGCAGGCGATTGGCTGGGAACGTAAAACGCCTTACTTTTTTATATCCAACCCGGTGATGCGCGTCAGCAGGCGGTGAAGTCCCCACACAAGCGGAAGTAAAACAACGTGCAGCGCAACGCTCAACCCGAACAAGGGGGTTGCGGCGCGAAAAAAGTTATCCAGCGCGGGCGCAAGGTTCTGCAACATCCACGAGCCTGCGCCCGCAAAAAGCGCCAGCGCAAAGAGCGCGGCGCTCAACAGCCCCAGCGGCAGCCATGAATGACGGTCAGACGCGGAAGGCATCATGGAGCTGGAAACGACAAAAATTAAATAAGACCAAAAATAAAAGTCTGGAATCTGCGGCAGTAATAAAAGCCCGCGCCAAAACAAATCAAAATTTCCCGCGCCCGCCAAAGACCATAGCACATCCAGCCGCATTTGAGCAATGCCCGCGTAGGCGATGAATACACTTCCCGAAAGCAGCGGCGCAAGCCCAATGAGCGAATCGCGGAAAATATCCGCGGCGGCGGTCTCTACATAGCCCAGTTGCAAACGTCCATCCGGCAGCGCGGCGGGGATGATAGAAAAGCGCCCCGTGCGAACGCCCAATAATTTTGCCATCAAATAATGACTGAGCTCATGCAGAAAAACGCCGGGCAAAAATAAAATGGAAAACAGCGCAATGCTCAACGGTTTATTGCGCGTTAAGATAATGAGCGCTGCCTGAATTTCACGATGCAAAAGCCGCTGGATAAAAACCAGCGGCACAAAAGCAAGCAGAAAACCAAGCAAACCAGCAAAGGGCATTATTCTGCGGCGGCAGTCACAATGGCGGCAAACTCATCCACTTTGAGGCTTGCGCCGCCAACCAGCGCGCCGTCAATATCGGGCTGCGAGAAAAACTCGGCGGCGTTGGCGGCAGTGACAGAGCCGCCATATAACACGCGGATTGCCTGCGCGGTTTCTTCGCCGTAGAGTTCCGCCAGCGCGGAGCGAATCACATCCTTTACTACCGCGTTGGCATCCTTGCCGTTAGAGGCTTTGCCCGTGCCAATTGCCCAAACCGGCTCATACGCCACCACCATGCGCGGCGCAAATTCGGCGGAAAGACCCTGCAAGCCCGCCTTGATTTGCGTAGAGACCACTTTGCGGGTTTGATTTGCATCGTACTGCGCGAGGGTCTCGCCCACGCAGACGATGGGCGTTAAATCAAATTTTTGAGCGGAAAGCAATTTTTTATTAACGGTTTCATCCGTCTCGCCAAAATAAGCGCGGCGCTCGGAATGCCCCAAAATAACATAGGCGCAAATTTCCTTCACCATCGCGGGGGAGACTTCGCCAGTGAACGCGCCTTTCTCTTCCCAGTGAAGATTTTGCGCGCCGAGTCCAATATCCGTGCCAGCCAGCAGCGCGGACGCCGCCATCAATGAGATGAACGGCGGGCAGAGAACTTTTTCCACGCCGCGCGCGTCTCGCAGTTTTTCGCCCAAGGCAAAGACTAAATCGCGCGTCTCGGCGATGGTTTTATTCATTTTCCAATTTCCAGCCACAAAGGGTTTTCTCATGGTCATGAATCCTTATTGTAAAGTTTTGAGATACTCTTCCGCCATGTTGCGAATCCACTCTGGCGCTTCGGGCTTTTGCGCCAAAGAAGAGAAGATGTCTTTTGCTTTTTGCGTATCGCCCTGCTTGAAAGCAATTTCGCCTTCCAGTAAATTTATCTCATACATATCAGGGTTAATTTTGCGAGCCTTTTCCAGCCCCAAAAGCGCCTCGTTGATGTTACCCATAAAAAGAGAGTTGCGCGCGCGCGCAATATGCGCGATAGGCGTTTTAAGTTTTAGGTTATCTAATTGGTCAAAGAATTTCAACTCTCTTTCAGAAACCTGCTCGGCGGCTTTGTAAATTGCCTCGCGCATGTTAATTTGCACGTCATCGGGGATGGGCGCGCCGCGATAAGCAGGCAAAGCGCGTAAATACATTGCGGAGGCAAAATTCCACGCGCTGCGTTGTTTGTATTGGTCGGCGGCGCTCAATAAAAAGTCCGGCGAATCTTTGGGCGCGAGTTCGGCAGCTCTGTTCATCTCGTCCACTGCGGGGACCATTTGCTTGGCGTCTAAAAAGGCAAGCGAAAGCGTTAAGTGCGCCTGCGGGTCTTGTGGATTTTTCTCAACGGCTTCGCGCGCAGTTTGAATTTCCGGCGATTCGTTCATGGGTTGTGGAGGAAGCGCTTCGCCCGGCGCGGGATTTTGAGGCGCAGGAGGATTCTGCCCGTCGGGTTGAGGCGGCGCGGGGGTTGAAATCTGCTGGGGCTGCGCCGCAACCTCCGACGGGGTGACAGAATCAAGTTGGCGATTTTGATTTATATTACGAAGCGCAATCAACGCAAATAAACAGCAGAGGAGAATTGCGCCGCCTATGCCAACCCACGCCCACGGGGAAAGTTTTTTCTTCGGCTTTTCATTTTCGGCGGCGGGGGCAGGCGCTTTTGGATTTTTGAGCGCTGTTGAGCGCATGACAATTGCCGTGCCTTGCATTGGCACGCCCGCTTCTGTCCATGCGTCTTTGAAGGCTTTGATTAAATCCTCATTAGTCGCGTAGCGGTCGGCGCGGTCTTTGGCGAGCGCTTTTAATAGCACGCGCTCTACTTGTTCCGGCACGTTTGGGTTCACATGACGCGGCAGCGGCAGCGGCGTGTAAATATGGTCATGGATAATGGAGAAGGGCGTGTCGGACGTGAACGGCACATGACCGACTACCATCTCGTAGAGCATGACGCCAAAAGAGTAGATGTCTGTTCCCGCGTCTAGGTCTTTTTTGCCCATCGCCTGTTCTGGCGAGATGTACTGCGGCGTTCCCATGATGGCGTCTGATGAGAGGGTAGATTCGCCCGCTTCGGCAATGCGCGCGAGACCGAAATCGGCAAGGTACATTGCGCCGTCTTTGGCTATCATCACGTTGGAAGGTTTAATGTCGCGGTGCAAAATGCCTTGACGGTGAGCATACGCCAGCGCGTACCCAACTGAATTGACAACCTGCTCAATTTCTTGCGAGGTCAGCGGACCTTGATTCAGCCGCGCTTTGAGCGTGTCGCCTTCAATGTATTTCATTACCAAATAAGGGCGTCCTTCATGCTCGGCGTAGTCATAGACGGGAACAATGTTTTGATGTTCCAGTCGCGCCACGACGCGCGCCTCGCGTTGAAAGCGCATGGTAAAAGTTTGGTCTTGGTTAAAGGCTGGGTGCAGAACTTTTAACGCCACATAACGGTCTAGGGCGGCATGGTAGGCTTTGTAAACCGTAGCCATACCGCCCTGCCCCAACTGCTCCATAATTCGATATGGACCAATGTTTTCGCCGACATTAAATGACATGAGGTTGCTCCAAAAAAGACAATTGGCTTCTTGCATAAGTAAAAACGCATTTTGAACCACAGAGGCGCAGAGTTCGCCGAGTTTAAGGATTTCCCGCGTCTCTGCGGTGGACATTGAGTCTTTTGCAAGAAGTCTAATAAATTAGGTTACGCGGGCGATTATAGTACAGCGGGCTATTTTTTAGGTTATCTGCGCGTAAATTGTTTGTAAATTGAAACGCGCAAGGCTATAATCCGCGCCGAAAAGGAGTAAAAAATGACTTATGCCCGCTTCGTTCGTTATGTGCTGACTTTTGAAGCCATTGTCCTCAATGGCGGCGTGGGGTTGATGTGCCTTGTCGCGCCGCAAGCCTTTGGCGCGCAATTCGGCGCGGAGGCGCTGCCCGCGCTTTCGCTGGAATTCATCCGCTGGTATGGCGTGCTGTTGTGGGTATTGACCTTCTTCGTCTTGCGGATTCTGCCTGCCAACGATGAGCGCCTGCTCGCCCCCGCGGTGGAGGCGCTGCTCTTCGGCGACCTTGTTCACCTATATGCAATTTACAAGTTTTATCAAATTGCGCCGCTCTGGTCGTTCTCTTTTATCGTCATGTTGTTTTTTACGGTGGCGCTGGCGAGCATCCGCTCGGTGTGGGTGGTTCGCTACCATCGCAACTTGCTCTAAAAACAAAAAACTATCGGCGATTTTTTGCCGATAGTTTTTTAGTTCAAAGGCGTTTTATTTATCCAGCCGATTAGCCGAAAAATCCGTGCCGCCCTGCGGGGATGGCGTAAATGTGACCGCGTATAAATGGGACTCGCCGCACACGTCTATCTTCCACGTTTCTTGCCACGAGCCGTCTTGTGTTTGGCTTGGGCTGACCATCATCTCCCCGCCGTAGAGCGTAACGTCCGCGCATCCCGTTTGGGTAGATTCGTAATCGGCAATTGATTGGATTACGTCATTTTTCAGCTCTTCGCTCGCTATGCCAGAATACCCCTGCTTCGGCTGAATTGACTCGTAGGTATTTTGAATCACCGGCTGAAAGATACTGAGCGCGGCAACGCCAGCAAATACAGCGCAAACGCACAGCACGGCAACTGCGATAATGACAATCAAAACCGTATTGCCAGGTTTTTTATTGACGGGTTTCTTATCAACAGGCTTGTCATCATCGGGCTTGTATTCAATCACCGAGTTAGATTCCATATTTACTCCATATTCGGGTTAATTGAAATTTGATTAAGTGGTTCCGATAGTATAGCGCATTTCCGCCTATGATTGCCGAGCCGCCCTTTGGATGCTTTCACAAACGCCTGCCACAAATTGAACAGGTCATAGATTTGCGGATAGAAGTTTTTATAATATTTGCCCATGTCCAAAAAAATTTTTCGCGACTCGCCTTACGGCGAGAGGGAAAGAGCGACTCCCTTTAGATTTTGTTGAATAAAAAACCAGCGCGATTCAGAAGCCCAGAGTTCCAGAAAACAGAAAACAGAAAACAGAATCAGGGAAGAGAGCGGGCGCAACGAAAACCGACGAGGATGCCGGCGAGCGTAGGGTTGAGCCTGTAACGGGAGGACGCGCGCACGTCGTCATCGATGATGCTCCACGAGCCGCCCCGCAGCACACGATATTGTCCTGTGCTCGGACCTAAAGGATTCGAGGAGGGTGAACTTTGATAATATTTTTCATCATACCAGTCATTCACCCACTCCCAAACATTGCCTGCCATGTCGTACAGCCCGTAAGGGCTAACGCCTGCGGCGTAACTGCC
>Ga0172371_10011450_pt1 | contig 11823 bp, 18 predicted proteins | sample Lak12m_FD_114543 | JGI IMG/M metagenome (GOLD analysis project Ga0172371, IMG submission 114543) | Freshwater microbial communities from Kabuno Bay, South-Kivu, Congo - kab_022012_12m | ecosystem: Environmental > Aquatic > Freshwater > Lake | place: Democratic Republic of the Congo: South-Kivu...
AAAGCACGCTAAATATTTTTTGCGGTTAAGCAAAATCATTAGCAAATCTTCGTTTCAAGTACCGATAGCCACGGAATTTATGAAAAAATTGCGAGAAGTAGTTGAGATCAATAAAATTGATGCGTTCTTTGCTCCAGATGCGGGAGGCGCAAGTTTCATTGCTTACCAAATGCAGAATATATTAGAGAAAGAGGGGGTTCAAACTGCGCTCTATATATCTCGCACGAATGAAGAAAGGCTCCCTACTTGTAATACCATTATTTTTTGCGAAAAACCTAAACAAAAAATTGTTATCGTGGTTGATTATTATTACCCGGACAATTTAGGACCTCTCCTGAAAGCAGTAAAAGAAAAGGGGCATGAGGTAGCGGCAATTATCGCCTTTGCCATCAATGCCGGATCTAGTAAAATCAAGGAGATCGGCGGCGAGCAAGTACCTTGCATTATTATGTGCGAATGGGATGATTCCGGGTATGAATGGGATAAAAACAGCTGCCCGCTTTGTCAAGCGGAAAAAAATAAATGGGAAATAAATCCTAGGTTATTTCCTGTTTGGAAATTAAATTGAACTTTTTAAGAATACAAAACATCAAAGCGAAGTTTGCTACACTTCGCTTTTTTAATTAAGCGGCATTTCATTCTACATTCTTAATTTATTTCACGAGCCCCTTCTTTCTTCTTTCCTGTACCGCCTCATCACTGACAATACGGCCGTCTTTCAATAAAATAATGCGCTCGGCATACTCTGCCGTATAGCGTTCGTGCGTCACTAAAATTACTGTTTTGCCGCGCTGGTTCAAATCCTCTAAAATTTCCATAATCTGCCCGCCGGAGATGGAATCTAAATTACCCGTAGGCTCATCAGCGAAAATAATAGACGGCTCATTAACCAAAGCGCGGGCAATAGCCACCCGCTGCTTTTCTCCGCCGGACAACTGATTGGATAAATTATGCGCGCGATGCGCCAGTCCCACTTCATCAATTGCTTTATTAACTAATCGCTTGGCATCGCCCTTATCCTGGCGGCTGTAGGTCAAGGGCAATATGACATTATCAAAAACCGAGGTGCGCGGCAGTAAATTAAATTGCTGGAATACAAAGCCTATTTCGTTATTTCTTAAAGCCGCCAATTTTTGGTCATTAAACGCGGTTGTATCCTGCCCTTTGAATAAATAACCCCCGCTGGTTAACCGGTCTAAAAAACTTAAAATATGCATTAAAGTTGACTTGCCTGATCCGGAAGGCCCCATAATTGCTGCAAACTCCCCTTCTTTAACGGTAAAAGAAATATCGTGCAGCACTTTCGTAACCACGTCATCATTAACGTACTCTTTGTATAAATTTTTTACCTCAATGAGATTGGTCATAATAAAGCATTACCATTGCGAGGAGTCCGCCGAATCGGCGGACGACGAGCAATCTCTAGATTGCCACCTGCAATGACATCGCATACTATTCTTTAGTAAACGTAATCACCTGCTCCCCTTCCTGCAAACCGGATAAAATTTCCACGCCTTCATCGCCGCGCAAACCTATTCCCACTGTCCGTTCCTGCGATTGATTATTAATTAAAATTTCAACGTATCTTTCCCCATCGCGCGATTTTATCGCCCGGAATGGAATCGACAAAACGCCATCTTTTTCCGCCGTAAAAATAGTTACATTCGCGGTCATGCCCGGTTTAACTTCATTATTGATGTCGTTAAGTTTTACCTTTACTTTATAATAAACAACGTCCTGTACTAAAGTTTCCGCCGGATCAATAAAAAACACCTGGCCGATAAATTTTTGCTCCGGCGGGAAAGCGTCTAAAGTAATTTCCGCCGCTTGGTCATTTTTTACTTTAATGACATCTGATTCGGGAATATCAACTTCAATTTCCAAATTAACATTGCCGATCATTTCTAATACGGCATCAGACATGGAAACTTGCTCGCCCATTTCAAAATTCTTTTTGGTGATAGTGCCGGCAAGCGGCGCGCGGATTATCGCCTCAGCTAAATTAGCTAAAGCTAAATTCAAGGCCGCTTCCGCCTGTCTTACTTGCGCTTCCTGGGCATCTATTTCAAATTGGCGCGGCGGTGATTTTTTTAAATCCAACTGCGCCTGCGCGACCTGCAAAGCTGTTCGCGCCTTATTGACGCTATCCTGCGCGCTATTAACCTGATCTTGATAAGAGGCTATTTTATTAGTTAGATTGGCTTTGGCGGTTTGGATATTTGATTGAGAAGTATTGATTGCCCCCTGCTGGGATAAAATATTATCTTTTAAAGTGTTTAAAGCGGATTCAGAGAATTGATAAGAAGAAATAGTGGCGGATAAAACATTCAAAGTGTCAGTCAAAGCGCTTTTTACAGAATCAAGCATTTGTTTAACCTGATCCAATAATTGCAAAATGTCGGCGCTATCGGAGCTGATGTTAGCTTGACTCACGGCAACGGCCGTTTTGTCAACTGTATAGCCAACTACGCGTCTGCTATCTTTAGCTATATTTAAAACCGCCAGATTTTTAACGGACAAAGTATCACCTGCGTCTTCGTCATTCAAAGTGTTATCTATTTCATTTAAAGCTGTCTTCGCGACTAATACTTCGCTATTCATAGTGGCAACAGCTGTATCTTCTAAATTATTAAGCTCCGTATCCCGCTTAACATGCAAATTTGCTAAATCATTTTCTGCCGCGATTAAATCGGATTGCTTTTGATCAACTGATTTTTGGCTGACAGTAACGTCAGCATCAGAAGCGCCGGCTAGCAATTTATCATAATCCGCTTGCGCTTGCTGCAGTCGTGCCCGCGCGTCGGTTACTTTACTGGATAGCGCCTGCGATTCCAATTGCGCTAAAATCTGTCCGGACGTTACTTTATCTCCGGCAACAACATAAATTTTAGCGATGCGGCCGCTAGTTTTAAAATTCAGCTGGATGCGTTCGGCTGATTTTACCTTACCTGTTGCCTCCACACTCTGCACTAGCTTGCCGCGCATCACCGGAGCGGTTACATATTCCGGCGCTTTTTTCTTAGTAGCTACTAAATAAACCCCGAAACATCCTAAAATAATAATAGCTGCGGCGGTGATTAAAATAATCTTTTTGTTTTTAAACATATTTTTTAAATAATTATCTTCAGTATCTTTACCATATTTATTATAACTAAAAATATTAAATTAACAAAGTTGACAATCATTTGCTGTTATGACATTTATTATCTTAACTAAAATTTTTACAAAAAACAGGCCTCTCTCGCCTGTTTCTTTATTTGTCATTGAATTGAAAATTGAAAATTAAATTAGTATCCTTCGTATTCCCGCATTGTCAGCTGCGCCTCAATCTGCTTGACGGTTTCAATAATGACCGCCACTACAATTAAAATACTTGTGCCGCCGATAGCCAATGATTGAATGCCGGTAAAATAGCGTAAAATCAGCGGCAAAATGGCGATCAGCGCCAAAAACAGCGCACCGATAAAAATAATTTTATAAGTCGTTTTTCCGATATAGTCTTCGGTATGTTTGCCGGGGCGGATACCGGGAATAAAAGCGCCCTGTTTCTGTAAATTTTCCGCGATTTGCGTCGGATGAAAAATAACTTCAGTATAGAAATAAGTAAAGCCAAAAACTAAAATAAAATATAAGATGCCGTAAATCAGCTGATTATTAAAAGCCTGCATCACCCATGACGCCGCATTGGCTATCCAAGTGGTGCGGGCGTGGATAAAAAATTGGGCGATCATGGAGGGAAATAATACAACAGATATGGCAAAAATAATAGGCATAACTCCGGCCATGTTTACCCGCAGCGGCAGATGCGTCTGCGTACCGCCATACATATGGCCTCCCCTGACTTGTTTGGCGTACACTACCGGTATATTGCGCTGCCCTTCATTGATAATTACTACCCCAATCACTGTAATAACGGCTACCACCGCAAAACCAATCATTACCAGCAGCTGTGAATAATCAAAGGTAACAACTATCTTTTGCGCCGCTCCCGGCAAGCCGGCAATAATGCCGGCAAAAATCATTAAGGAGATGCCGTTGCCTATATTTTTTTCACTGATTAATTCGCCCAGCCACATTAAAAAAATGGTGCCGGCGGTAATAGTGATAATAATAGAAACTAACATCCAAGGCGTAATATCTGTTAAAATACTTAGGCTGGAGCGGCGCAAAATTGCAATCATGCCGTAGGCCTGCAGTATCGCCATCGGTACAGTTAAGTATCTGGTCCACATGTTTATTTTCTGCCGACCGGATTCCTCTTTCTGCATCTCTTCCATAGAAGGAATAATCATGGCGAGCAGCTGAAAAATAATGGAAGCGGTGATATAAGGCGCCACACCCATCATGACGATAGAAAAATTTTCCATGCCGCCGCCGGAAAATAAATTAATCAAACCTAAAACCTGGTTAGAGGCAAAAAATTGCTTTAACGATGTTATATCAACTCCCGGCACCGGAATATGGGCGAACAAACGAAAGACAGCCAACATTGCCAGCACAAATAAAATATTTTGCCGCAAATCTTTAGCTTTCCAGATTTGTTCTATTTTTTTCCACATAAAGCTATGTTCCATGAGATGGTTACAAAATTATTTTGTTACCATCTCTATTTATCTTGAATCTGCCCGTCTGCTTGTTTAATTTTTTCCGCCGCGCCGGCGCTTATTTTAACGTCAGCGGCAAATGACAAATTTTTAACAGTCAACTCGCCGTTGCCTAAAATCTTAACCGCTGCCTTGGAATGCGTTCCTACTGCCCCAGCCTTTTTTAAGCTGCTTTGGCTTACAATATCTCCTTCCTTAAAATATTTATACAAGTCGCCTACATTAACCGCTATATCTTTTACATACGGACTTTTAAAACCTCTTAATTTAGGGGTCTTTAATAATAATTGCTTTAGACCGCGCCGTTTTAATCCTTTTCTGCCGCCGCTGCGTGATTTTTGGCCTTTTTGCCCGCGGCCGCTGTAAGTGCCGTGCCCGGAAGCATCGCCTCTGCCAACGCGCTTGCGTTTTTTACTGCTGCCAACGGATGGTTTGATGGTATGCAATGATAACATATTTTTATTTTATTCAATTTCTTTAGGGCCGTTATTTTTAGCGGCGGCGGCATTTGGCTTAACGGCCTGCTGATTTTCCGTTTTTTCTTTTAATTCAATATATTTTAAACTTTTTAACGCTTCCATTGCGCATTTGGCATTACTGACCGGATTATTGGTGCCAAAAATTTTACTGACAATATTCTGCACTCCGGCTAATTCCAAAACTATACGCACCGAACCGCCGGCGATAATGCCGGTTCCCTGCTTGGAAGGTTTTAATAAAATTTTCGCCGCGCCGAATTTATGGTTAACTGGATGGACAATGGTGCCGTTAATTAATTGCAAGCGCAAAATATCTTTTTTTGCCTGCTCGGCCGCCTTGGCGATTGCGTTCGTAACATCCGCGGCCTTAGCCAAACCTACGCCTACTTTGCCATTGCGGTTGCCTAAAGCTACGCAAGCCCGGAAGCGCATACGTTTTCCTCCGGCCATAACGCGAGTAACGCGGGCAATGTCAATAATTTTTTGTTCGTACTCGCTTTTCTCTGCCTCTTTACGGCCATCTTTTCCGCCTCTTTTTCTGCCTGCTCCGGCTTGGCCACGTTTTCCGCGCGAATACTCACGTTCTTTATCGCTCTTATTCGCGACAGAAATATCAGCTTTTTCAGCCGTTTTCAGGTTGCCATCATTTAATATTTTTTGTTTATTATTATCTTCGGTCATATTAAAAATTTTATTTATTTCTTTCTAATAAACTTATATCTTCAATCCTGCCGCTCTCGCTCCTTCCGCGGCTGCTTTCACGCGACCATGATATTTATTTCCGCCGCGGTCAAAAACAGCTTCTTTAATGCCTTGGGCCTGCGCTTTTTCCGCCAACAACTTGCCAGCGGCAGCGCCTATTTCCGCTTTTTCGCCTTTTGCCTTGATATCGCGGCTATTTACACTGGCAACGGTAACGCCGTGTTCATCGTCAATTAACTGCAAATACATAGAACGATTGCTTCTAAAAACGCTGAAACGGGGACGATTTGCTGTGCCAAAAATTTTAACCCGAATACGCCGGCGGCGCTGCTTTTTATTACGGTTGATTTTTTTAATGGTTTTATTCATAAATTTTATTTGGCCGTAGCGGCAGCCGTTTTGCCGGCTTTACGGCGCAACACTTCGTCAACGTACTTTATTCCTTTGCCTTTATAAGGTTCGGGCTTCCTTATTTTCCTGATTTGCGCTGCCGTCTCTCCTACCAGCTGTTTATCAATGCCGCTGACTGTAATAATATTTTTATCAACACTGGCTGAGATCCCTGCCGGCAAAGGAAAATCAACTGGATGAGAAAATCCCAAATTAAAAGTTAATTTATTTCCGCTCGCAGCAGCGCGGTAGCCAACACCATTAATTTCCAGCTGTTTAATATAACCCTTATTTACTCCTTCCACCATATTATTAACTAAAACTCTATATAAACCCCATAGGGCCCTAACTTTTTTATCTTTGTCATTTTTAATACTCACGACTATTTCTTTTTTGCCTTCTTCGCTATCTTTTATTTCCAGTTTAACTAAGGGATGCATATCCTGTTTTAATTCCCCTTTCGGACCCTTTACAATTATAACATTATCCTGAAATTTAATCTCAGTTCCGATGGGAATTTTAATTGGCAGCTTTCCTAATCTAGACATACTAGTATATTTCACAAATTACTTCTCCGCCTATTTTTGACCGGCGGGCGGCTTTGTTTGTTATCAAGCCGCGGGAAGTTGATATGATAGCTATGCCCAAACCATTCAAGACATACGGCATTTGACTATAACTCGCGTAAATCCGGCGCCCCGGCCGGCTGACCCGCTTTAAACTGGCAATAGCCGGCTTGCCGGACTTGGCGTATTTTAAAAGAATCTTTAACTGATGCCAGTTTCCTTGATTACCGGAAATCTCTTCCGCCCTTTCCAGCCAACCTTCCGCGGCCATTAATTTAGCCAGATTGTATTTTAATTTGCTGTATGGCAAAATAACCTCGGCTTTTTTTGCAGCCTGGGCATTACGGATTCTTGTTAGCATATCTGCTATTGGGTCAGTCATATTTGTTTACAATACTTATTTATTTTAGATAAAATGAATTACCATGAGGATTTAGTAATTCCGGGGATCTCCGCGTTATTGGCCAGTTCGCGGAAACAAATGCGGCACATGTTAAAATCCCTCATAAATCCGTGCTTACGGCCGCAACGCCAACAGCGCCGCACTACGCGGGTTGAATACTTTGGATGTCTTTTGGATTTTGCTATCTGCGCTTGGGTTGCCATGTTATTGCAGTTAAAAATTATTTTTTACTTTTCTCTTCGGCTTTGAAAGGAATGCCTAATAGTTTTAATAAAGCCACTCCTTCCTCTTTACTTTTGGCGGTAGTGGTAATATTAACTTCCAAACCATGGATTTTGTCAATATCGTCCGCGCTTACTTCTGAAAAAGCCAGATGTTCTTTAAAACCAATATTAAAATTTCCTGCCGCGTCAATCGCCTTCGCTGATAGTCCGCGAAAATCGCGCGTGCGCGGCAATGTTATATTAATTAATTTTTCTAAAAAATCGTACATTCTCCGCTGACGCAAAGTAACTTTCAGGCCTATCACCATTCCTGCGCGTATTTTAAAAGACGAAATGGATTTCTTGGCTTTAGTCTTAATCGGTGCCTGTCCGGAAATTTTTTTTAAGGTTTCTTCCGCTATTTCCAGAAACTGCCCTTCCTTGGCAAACTTGCCCGCTCCGACATTAATGGTAATTTTGCTTACCTTAGGCACTTGAAAAATATTGGCGTACTTGAATTCCTCCATTAGTTTTGGCACAATTTCTTTTTTGTATGTTTCGTATAATCTCATATTATTATTCCAGCGGCTGTTTGCATTTAGAACAGACTCTTACTTTTTTGCCTTTTTCAATTAATTTAAAACCAACTCTTCCGGCGCGGCCGCATTGCGGGCATACTAGCATCGCGTTAGAAATATCAAAAGAAGCCGGGAATTCAATACGCTGCCCTTTGTCTCCCCGGCGGCGCGGGCGCAAATGCTTAATTAAAATATTTAATCCCTCAACGCTGATCTTTTTTTCCCGCGGAAAAACCTGCAGCACCTTCCCGGTCTTGCCTTTATCTTTGCCTGCTATAATTCTTATTTTGTCTCCTGTTTTTATCTTCATAACACTACTAATTATCCGCCGCCGAGGCGCCTGCCCGCCGAATTGGAGGGGGCCCGCCTTGGGCGGGAAAATCATTTACAACTATACAAATAATTTAATTTTGTAACTCTGCATTCTTAATTCTAAATTCTTACTTCTTAATTCTTATAACACTTCCGGCGCTAAAGATACTATTTTAGCGTATCCCCGATCGCGCAATTCCCGCGTAACTGGCCCAAAAATTCTGGTTCCCTTAGGCTCTTTATTTTTCTGGTCAATCAAAACACAGGCATTTTCATCAAAGCGAACACAGACGCCGTTTTTGCGCTTAATCTCTTTTCTGGTGCGGACGATTACAGCATGCATTACCTCTCCTTTTTTAACCATGCTATGCGGCACCGCTTCTTTTATCGCCACAGTAATAATATCGCCCACTACCGCGTAGCGTTTTTTATATCCGCCTAAAACTTTAATGCACTGCACTTTTTTAGCGCCCGTATTATCTGCTAATTTTAACATTGTTCTATGTTGAATCATATAGTATCTAATTATCCCTGTAATTCACGCGAATGCTACGAAATTATATTTAATTCTGCATTTTTTACTTTTTACTTTTAACTTCATATAAAACTCGCCATCTTTTATCTTTTGACAACGGGCGGCACTCCACAAATTCAACCTTAGCGCCTTCTTTGTATTGATTGCGTTCGTCATGCACTTTATATTTCCGGCTAACCGCATATCCTTTTTGGTATTTAGAGTGGCGTTTTATGCTATCAATCCTGACTACTATGGTTTTATCCATTTTATCACTCACTACCACTCCGGAAAAATGTTTAATGATTTTAGCTGGCTGTTTTTTCTCCATATTTATGGGTATTAATTAATGTCAAAATGCGGGCAATGTCTTTTTTAGCTTGCCTGATTTCGCGCACGCTTTTCAGCTGGTTTGAATTATTTTTAAACCTTAAAGCAAGCACTGACTCCCTCTTTTCTTTCAGCATGACCTGCAATTCAGTTATATTTTTATTTTTTAAATCTTTAATATTCATATTTATTTTTTAACGAAAGCGCATTTGACCGGCAATTTATAAGCGGCTAACAGCAATGCTTTGCCCGCCACTTCCTCTTTAATCCCTTCTATTTCAAATAAAATACGGCCGCGCCGGACAATGGCAACGAAATGATCCGGCTCCCCCTTTCCTTTTCCCATTGGGATTTCTCCGCTTTTTTTGGTTATCACCATATCGGGAAATATCCTAATCCAAACCTTGCCGCCTCTGGCGGTATAGCGCGAAATAACACGCCGCGCCGCTTCTATTTGTCGGGCCGTTACCCAGCGCGACTCCAGCGCTTTCAAACCAAAGCTGCCAAAACTTAATTCCGTTCCGCGCTTGCTTGCGCCAGATGGCTTGATTTGATGGTGCTTTCTGTGTTTTGTTTTTTTGGGCGCTAACATACAAATCAATTTTTAATTATCCCGCCTGACCGCCCGCTCAGGCGCTTATGCATTGAGCGGGGCGGGCGTGGCAATTCTCAATTTTCAATTAATTAATTATTTTATTATCTATTTTTTCTCCCTACTATTTCCCCGGTTTTATTATCTTCTTTATTAAATATCTCGCCGCGATAAATCCAAACTTTAATACCTATCGCTCCATAAGTCGTATGGGCTGATCCGCGGGCGAAATCAATGTCGGCGCGCAAAGTCTGCAAAGGAATTTTGCCGGCAGTCATCTTCTCTTCTCTGGCAATCTCCGCCCCGTTCAATCTTCCTTTCAAAAGCACCTTAACCCCTAAAGCTCCGGCGCGTTGCGCATGCGCAATCACCTGCTTCATCACCCGCTTAAATGGCATGCGTTTTTCTATATCAATGCTCATTGCCTGCACTAATATTTGCGCTGACAAATTCGGCCGGTCAACTTCATTTATATTCAAATGAACATCCCCTAACTTAATTTTAGGCAAAAATTTTCCTTTAATTTCTTTTTTCAAATCCTCGGCGCCTGCCCCACCGCGCCCAATAATCAACCCGGGCTTGGCCGTATAAACGGTAATGGTAATTTTTTGGGCATCGCGCTCTATTTCAACTTTATCAACGCCAGCCTCTCTTAATTTTTTAATTAAAAAACGCCTGATCTGAACATCTTGTTTGATTTTATCAGCCAGAGTCCGCTTAGAACCAAACCATTTGGATGGCCAAGTATAAATAACACCGGTGCGAAAAATTTTTGGATGTACTTTTTGTCCCATGTCTTTATTAATATAAAATTAATATTAATGTATAATGATTCGCGATAAACATTTTTATCTATTAATTTTTACTCTATCTGTAATTTATCCTGATTTGCGTCTAAATATTCTGCTCGCAAAACCCTTTTTGCCTCCCTCTATTCTGGCGTGTCCGGCTCTGCCTTCCCGTTGCGTATTTTTTATTTCCTTTTCTTCTGAATCACTTTTTTGTTTCGGCGTTTGTTTATCAAAATCATCTTGGCTCTCCTGCTTATCTGCCGCGACTTTCTTAACCGCGCCATCTTTTGGAGCCTCCGTTAACTTCACCGGCGCTTCTGCTGGCGGCTTTTTGCCAGCCTTAATGCCGCTATCTTTAACTTCCGCCACCGTAATAGACAAATAACTTCCCCGTTTCAAAATTTGGGTCGCCCTGCCATGAGCTCTGGGCAGCCAACGTTTCAGCGGCGGCGCTTCATCTACCTTAATTTCTTTAATATATAAATTTTCAGCCGATAAATCAAAATTGTGCTCCGCATTGGCTATCGCCGAACGAATCGCTTTTAATATGATAGGCGCGCCGGCTTTTACTATAAAGCGCAGCCGCCGAACTGCTTCCTCCGCCTTCATCCTCCTGACAGCATCAGCCACCAAACGCAGTTTGCGCGGTGATATTCTGATATTTTTTATATTCACTATTGTCTGCATATTTAAAATTAACAGCTAGCTGAATTTATTTAGCCGCAGCGGCGGGAGCGGCTGTTTTTTGAGCAGCTGCCTTCTCTTCCTCTTTAGCCTTTTTCCCGCCATGCACGATAAACTTTCTGGTTAAAGAAAATTCTCCTAATTTATGTCCAACCATATTTTCCACTATTCTGACCGGCACATGCTGGCGGCCGTTATAAACGCCGATAGTAAAACCTACCATTTCCGGCGTAATCGTGCAAGCCCGATCCCAGGTTTTGAGAACGGTTTTATCGTTAGGCTTTAAATTTTTTATTTTTTTTATTAAATCCTCATTAACATAAGGACCTTTTTTTAAACTTCTGGACATATGTTCAAATAGTTAGTACGAACTTTATTTGTTTGCGAACTTTTGACACAAATTCTTTTTACGGTTCTACCTTGACTCAGATGAATGCGAATGCCACGAATTTTATCTTTTAACTTTTTACTTTTAACTTATGCTTTATTACTTCTTACTTCTTACTTATTTTTTCTTCCTTCTTTGTATAATCAACCTGTCTGATGGCTTTGGCTTGCGAGTGGGAACACCAAGCGCTTTCTTGCCCCAGACATTTTTTGGCGCTTTCAAACCGATAGACTGATTGCCTTCGCCGCCGCCGTGCGGATGATCAACTGGATTCATGGCTGTGCCAC
>Ga0172371_10011453_pt1 | contig 11820 bp, 12 predicted proteins | sample Lak12m_FD_114543 | JGI IMG/M metagenome (GOLD analysis project Ga0172371, IMG submission 114543) | Freshwater microbial communities from Kabuno Bay, South-Kivu, Congo - kab_022012_12m | ecosystem: Environmental > Aquatic > Freshwater > Lake | place: Democratic Republic of the Congo: South-Kivu...
CAAGCTTGCCGGATGGGAAAGGATGGGTGTTCTCTTTTAATGTTGATGTGACGCCGGGAGAGATCCCTGTGGCTGAAGTCCCGCCTACTCCCATGCCTGTAGCTACAGCAGAAATCGATCCAACACTTGCAGCTCAATTTATTACAACTCCGTTAGCCACAAAGTTGCCAACTTATACCCCGTCAGCGCCTTTGGTTATTCCAACCTTTGAAACATTGGACAGCCAGGCTTTCGCCGGTATCCCCATCGGATTGATCATCTTTACGCTGATTGGTTTTGGATTGCTGCTGGTGTTGATTTCTTTTTTCACAACCAGATAAGAGGTCAATCTTCTTTCCTGTTTTTTTCAACAATTTTGTCAATTATTATCAGGAACAGGAAGATCAAACCGATGGGAGCAAGTCCCCCCAAAATACATAGCAATCCTGTGAAGATCGCCCCTTTTCCATAAAACAGGTAAATTAGCCCTAATCCCACAACGATTAACAGGACTATGAACCCCAGGAATAATCGAACAGTAGTCGATTTGGAATACTCTCTTAGATCGCGAATCTTGAATTCAGGTATTTTCGCCTCCAAAATGTAAGGAAAACACTATGACAATTTTACTCGAAAGTCAGGAAAGTTCATCACCGATCATTACACGCGCAGTATCCAGCGCATTGTTGAATAAACCATTTGAAGTTTACAATTTTTCAAGATGGCAGAGGCTTGCATTAAGAGCGATCGGATTCCTGCCCGCCGAAGTCGCTGAGTGGATCATCCCAAGAGTGAATAACACAAATGCGTTGGATCATCGAGATGTGGAATCCCTTGAAACAAAAGACCTGGTTAATGCAAGAATCGCTGATTACTCCTACTGTAACGAAAAATATCCGGCGATCACACTGGGAGTGGGCATGGGTGGCACAACAGCGCATATTTCACTGGCGCTAGGAGGACCCTTCTTGCCTCAAGCGTTTGTTTTGACCTTAAAAAATGGGACGATGACGGGCGATGTGAATGCCTATAATCAAATAACTTTAGAAACCGCGAAAAGGATAACTAAAAATAACCCGGAATTAATGACCATCCAGCATTATGATCCTGTGCACGATGGATGGCTCGTAAAAAGAGTTAATCACCTTCGATTAAAGCTGATCGATCTGCCTGAGGAATATAAATCGTTCATAAGAAGAAAACTTCAAAAGAACGGAACAGTAGTCTTTTTGGATGGGCGAGCCAAATGGAAAAGGTTCAGAACAGGCGACCGGAATGTATTTCAAGTGGGTGGATGGGGAGACATTCAACCTGACGAATTTATAACAGGTAGTGATCGTCTGACAAAATTTGCAAAGAATGAAAAATTGGTTTACTCACATTGGAAATTGGATGATTTTGAAATTGAGGAAGGACCGGAATCAGAATGGGGCGTAGAGCCAGGTTTGGGTGAAGCATTGGAAGAATTCTGCAATCAAGAAGGAATTCAGTTCATAAGGATCGCTTATAGCGATCCGAATGATTTTTCGAGGTTGGCATACCAAACAAAAAAACAGTTGCTCGAAAAAGAAGGGATCAAACCTTCTGGCGTCGTCGTAGAAATGTTTTCTCAATTTGATGCACAAATCATTGAGAATTCTTCATTAATTCCATTGTGGCTGATCTTTAATACCAAAGACTCGTTGGAATTTTTAAAGAATATGAAAGAATTTTTTCCTGAAAATTGTCCGATTTTTTTCTCAGGATTGGCTACTTTTTCAAGGACCCCTGACTTGGTGAAATGGATTGAATGGAAAAATGCTCTAAATGACTATCGTGTGATCAATATAGGCGCAAGAGAATCGCATTTCCCGGCAGATGCAAAAGCTTTATTGGATTGGAAAAAGCCTCTGGAGAATTGGGCTAAGAACAACAGGAAAATAAATAGAATAAATATATCTGGGAGTGAATTAAGAAAAATTGCGGATTCAATTAACATATCCTGATTTAGTAATATTTTAGTTATATATTCTTGACCTTGTATGTTAAAATTCGAGTATGGAAACAAAGACGATCGCCAAAAACAGGAAAGCTGAATTCGAATATTTTCTGCTGGAACATTTTGAAGCAGGATTATCCTTGCAAGGAAGTGAAATTAAATCTATCAGGGCTGGGCAGGTCAGCTTGCAGGAATCTTATATTCAGGTGTCTGAAAATGAAGCCTGGCTTATTAATTCGCATATTGCCACCTATAACCCTGCCAGTAATACGAACCATGATCCAAAAAGAAAAAGACAATTGTTATTGAATAAGAGAGAAATTAGAAAAATGTGGGATGCTGTCCGGCAGAAGGGTGTTACGATTGTGCCCGTAAGAATGTATTTAAAAGATGGCCGCGCGAAGTTGGATATTGCTGTTGCCAAAGGGAAAAAATTATATGATAAGCGTGATGACATGGCCAGGAAAGATTCTGACAGAGATATCGCCAGACTTCTAAAAGGGAAAGAATAATATAAACAGAGGATTTATATGCTCATTATTGGAAAAAAGCCATTAACGATATCTGAAATCGTGAGCGTTGCGAGAGATCGTGAAAAGGTCAGCTTAAGCGACCAATCGATAGGACTCATCAATCAATCCAATTCTCGTTTGCAGAAACTGCTAAAGGCTGAAACGCCGGTGTATGGGATCAATACGGGGTTCGGTATATTTTCTGACAAAAAGATCAAGGTAAACGAATCAAACCTTTTAAGTCGTAATTTAATCCTGAGCCATGCTGTTGGAACAGGACCAGTGCTGCCTGTTGAAATTACTCGAGCAGCCATGCTTGTAAGAGCCAATACATTGGCGAAGGGTTTTTCAGGGATCAGGGTGGAAGTGATCGAGACGATCATTGAAATGCTAAACAAAGAGATCACACCCGTTGTTCCAAGCCAGGGATCACTGGGTTCATCTGGTGACCTGTGCCCGCTCTCACATATGGCTTTGGTATTAACCACTGATGAAAAAGACCTGGATGAAGAATCCGGATTTGCGGAATTCAAAGGCCAAATATTAACCGGAAAAGAAGCCATGCAACGAGCCGATATCGATCGGATCGTGCTTGGACCAAAAGAAGGTCTGGCGATCAACAATGGTGCGACATTCTCTGCTGCAATTGGAGCAATGGCGCTGCATGATTCCAGATATTTGGTGGATTTGGCAGACCGCTCGATAGCCATGACTCTCGAGGTGCTTTTGGGCTGTTCAGGCGCATTTGACGAAAGGATCCATTTCGCCAGGGGACAAATTGGACAAATAGAATCCGCGAAAAGGATTCGGGAAAGCTACAAAGGAAGTTCTTTTATTGATTCCACAGATAGCATCCAGGATGCCTATTCTCTGAGGTGCGCTCCTCAAATCCACGGTAGCGTAAGAGATACACTGGAATATGTAGAGAGTATTATCGAAAGGGAGATCAATGCAGCTACAGACAACCCTTTGATCTTTGACCCTGGAATTGCCATCTCGGGTGGAAATTTCCACGGAGAACCGGTGGGATTGGCAATGGATTTTCTTTCCATTGCATTGTGTGAGTTGGGCGCCATATCAGAGCGGAGGATCTTCCGCATGACAGACGGAAAATTGAACGGCGGTCTCCCGCCCATGCTGGTGGATTCAATGGATCAGGCTGGATTGAATTCAGGTATGATGATGCTTCAATATACGGCTGCATCCTTGGTATTGGAAAATCAAACGCTGGCCACACCGGATTCAGTGCATTCATTACCCACTTCCGCTGAACAGGAAGACCATAATGCCAATGCAATGACTGCGGCCAGGCATACTGCCATGATCATTGAAAATTTGCAGCAGATCCTGGGGATAGAGATCTATATGGCTGCCAGAGGGATGGACCTGCGACAAAGAGTCCAAAAAGGTACCATGGGATCCAGTACCAAGAAACTATATGAGAAAGTAAGGAGTACAATTCCTTATTCTGCAGGTGATACCTATTGGGGACCAGAAATCGAAAAGACAAAAATGATGATCAGAAATCAGGAACTTTAAACGAATGTCGACTTCATTGACGAGGAAAAATGAAAAAGATCAGTAGAAGAGACTTTATAAAGATTGGCGCAGCAGGAATGGGGGCACTGTTGCTCAGCAAAACAAAATTTGCATCGGCTTATTTGCCGGAGTTTCCTTCGGGAGAAAATCTGGGAAGACTTTTTTGGACCACTGATGTTATGTCCAAGCCTGATGAAAAAAGTAGCGTGGTTAATACACTATACGAAGATAATGTCGTTAATATTTATCGTGAAGTGATTGGAACAGGTGATTCAAGATTGTTTAGATCAAAGACGTGGTATGAGACTGACGGTGGATATATTTATGCGCCGAATGCTCAGCCTGTTAAAAATCTGGTAAATCAACCGTTGGATACATTGCCAAACTATGGAAGTCAACCAGGGTTTTGGGCTGAAGTGACAGTACCCTATGTTGACCTTCAATTGGACGGGGAAACCCCACAATCGCCTTTGCTGAAAGAACTGATAGAAACAAATCAAACCCCGCGTTTCTATTTCAGCCAGGTACTGTTCATTGATGGAGTTAAAACAGGCGATGATGGAAATTTGCTGTATCACGTCATCGAAAAGCACGGTTCTTATGGAGATAAATTCTGGGCTGATGCACGAGCATTTAAGCCGCTTGCCCCCGAAGACCTGACGCCAATTAATCCAGATGCAACGGATAAATCCATAGTTGTTGATATAGTCAAACAGTCGCTGTCCTGTTACGAAGGGTCAAGGGAAGTTCTTTATGCGACTGTCTCAACCGGAACCCTTTATTACAATACAGGCGAAAGCTCAGGTGATAAATGGTCAACCCCCATTGGCGATTATTTTGCGGTAAACCGAAAATTTATCTCACTGCACATGGGCGGCGGAAACACAAAAGCGTCGGGATACGAGGATTTTGCCGTATCGTATACCTCGATTTTTGCAAGTGGCGGCGTTTCATTCCATTCAACTTACTGGCATAATGCCTGGGGCTCTCCGCAATCTCATGGATGCGTAAATATGAAGCCTGACGATGCAAAATTTGTTTACCTTTGGACGACTCCGATAGCCCCTTATGAGGATGGCAAACTTGAACAGGACGGATATGCAGGCACTGCTGTGCGTGTAATTGAGAATTAGACAGAATTGAGATAAATGCCTTCGTTGACGTATTATTACAGTCAAAATGACCCGGAAAGACTGGCCACATCAGACATGCTTCGGAAACACTGCGAGAAGCATGATCTGGTTTTTATCGATATCTGTATTGAAGATCAACCGGAAATAAAAGACAAATATGCAGGAAAAACCCCGGCTATTTGCATCGGGCCCTATGTTTTGTACTCTCCCTTTACCGAAACTGATTTGGAAGTGGCAACAAAATCAGCTCTTACTCGACATGAAAGGCTGATTGAAGAAGGCGACCAAAGATATCAACAAAGGTTGAAAAATGGATTGACTTTGACCAGACTTGATCGTTTTTCATATTTCTTTTCAAGGTATTATGCACTGGTCATCTCCATCTTTTTAGCTGTATTCATCCTGATCCCTTTCTTTGCGCCTGTCCTTGAGCATGAGCAGCATCCAGGCGCAGCCAACGTTATCTATAAAACATACCGGATAATTTGCCATCAGTTGGCATTTCGTTCCTTTTTTCTCTATGGGATTCAACCTTTCTACCCAAGGGAATTAGCCCATGTTGATGGTTACATGACCTACGAGGAAATTACAGGTAGTAACGTCATTGATCTTGAGTATGCGCGAGATTTTATTGGAAATAACCTGTATGGATACAAGGTCGCCATCTGTGAGAGGGATGTTGCGATATACGGCTCTCTGGCATTGTTCGGGTTCTTGTTTCATTTGACCGGAAAAAAGATCAAGACACTAAAATGGTATTGGTGGTTCATCCTTGCATTAATACCTATTGGGTTGGATGGAGCGTCACAGATTCCAAGTCTATCCGCCGGATGGCCGGCGTGGATGCCTATCAGGGAAAGCACTCCTTTATTGAGAGTTCTGACCGGGACCCTTTTTGGAACATTTACCGGGTGGTACATGTACCCAATGATGGAAGAAAGCATGAAAGAAACCAGAATTACACTTCATAGAAAAATTACTATGTTAAAGAAATTGGCAAAGGAAAGAAACTAATCTTCAAATGCGCACAGTCACTAAAAACGGACTTGTTGTACTCCAATTTGAACATGAGGGATTTAAAGGATTCATCCATGGATTTCTCACCAGAAACGGCGGGGTGAGCAAAGATCAATGGAGATCATTGAATCAAGGGAGTACAGTTGGCGATGAACTTGAAAATGTATTGGAGAATCGTAAACGGGCTTTCTCGTTTTTCGAAAGAAATGCCAATTCGATATATGACGTTTGGCAAGTACATAGCACTGATGTTGTGTATGCCCAAGCTCCCAGAAGACCAGACGAGCCACATATCAAAGCGGATGGAATATTTACAGATGATCCAGAAGTAACACTATTTATGCGTTTCGCGGACTGCGTGCCAATAATCTTGTGTGATCCAAAAAGAAAAATAGCCGGGATAGTTCATGCCGGATGGAAGGGGACTGTCAATAACATTGTTGGTAATGCCATTAAACAAATGACAGAAAAAATGAAAATTGATCCAACTGACATTATTGCCGGCATTGGACCATCCATTGGCCCCGATCATTATGTGGTTGGAGAAGATGTTGTACAACAGGTAAAAAAGAATTTTGGAAAAGAAGAAAGTAACTTGGTATCGCAACAGAATGGCAGCTATTATCTGGATCTTTGGGCAGCCAACGAATACCTTTTAAGACAAAGCGGCGTTTCAAGCATTGAAAGCGCGAGGATCTGTACTGCATGTCATACGGATGACTGGTATAGTCATCGAAAAGAGAATGGTAAAACCGGTAGATTTGGGGCCTTGCTGGCGATCAGGAAAGAAGATTAAATGGCTGATTCCATTTCGCAAAGATATTCTTCGGTTTTGGAAAAAGTGAACGATGCTTGTGTTCGTTCAGGTAGAAAAAAGGATGAAGTAAGCCTGATTGTTGTTACTAAAGGATTTGACGAAAAAAAGGTTTTAGAAGTTATTGATGCTGGCGCAAAAAATCTTGGTGAGAACTATCCGGAAGAGACAGTTAGAAAAATTCAGGCCATATCGGAAACGAACCCAGAGGTTAAACCTGTTTGGCATATGATCGGGCATCTGCAAAGCAGAAAGATCAAGCTCATGTATCCTGCTTTTTCAATGATCCATTCAGTAGACAGTTTGGAGTTGGCAAAAAAATTAGATCAATATTATAGCGACATAAAACAAAATATTGATGTTCTTATTGAAGTTAATATTGCCGGTGAACAAACGAAATATGGTTTTGACATATCGACGAAAAAGAGTATGGTTGAATTTTGGGGGATTATGGATCAATTATTATTATTAAAAAATTTAAAGATCAAAGGGTTAATGACAATGCCGCCCTATGCACTCAAAGAGGGGCAAAATAAAAGATTCTATGATTCCTGTAAAAACTTGTTGGATGGAATAAGGGACAAGTTTAAAAAAGAAGATTTCTTAGCGCTTTCGATGGGTACCAGCGCGGATTATTCGACAGCAATTGAATGTGGGGCTACAATGGTGCGTGTCGGTGAAGCGATCATGGGAAAAAGAAATTATTCCAATTAGTTATGAAGTAGATAGGAGAAAAAATGGCAACTGCCGTTCGATTAATTTTTCAAATTCTGACTTTTATTGTTATTGTTGATGCATTAGTTTCCTTTATCTTGCCGCCTTATCATGCGGTGCGAACTTTTTTGGACCGTATTGTTGAACCAATGTTGAATCCCATCCGAAGAGTCATGCCGACTTTTGGCGGTCTCGATTTCAGTCCGGTTATTTTGATCCTTTTGCTAAACCTGATCGAATATCTGCTTATTCGTTTACTTCCGTAAATCCGAGATGAAGCAAATCAGAGGAACCGTTGTAAAGGTCAAGGTTACACCGCGAAGTTCCAGGAATGAAATCAGCGGCAGGTTAGATGATGGAACGATAAAAATAAAATTGACCGCGCCTCCGGTCGAGGGGAAAGCCAATTCGGCGTTGGTCAAATTTCTGGCAGAATATTTAAAGGTATCATCTGATTCAGTGAGAATAATTTCTGGTCAGAATAGCCACACAAAATTGATATCCATTACAGAAAAAAGTGATGAAGAGATCAATTCAATATTAGAGGGGACCAAGTAAAGATAGCGATAAAGGATTCTTCAACCTGCGTATAAAATCCTTCCGCAGGAGGGACAGTTTACAATAGCTGAAGGCGATTTAGCGTTTTGACATTCTGAAGGGGTTAAAGTAGAGCCACAGGCAGTGCAGCAATTATCCTCAATTGATGCGATTGCAATTCCCTTTTTTGAATTTCTTAATTTTGAATAAATATCAATGAATTCATTTGATATTTGCGGCAAGGACGCATTACGTTCGTTTTGCAGCTTCGCCAATTCTGTATTTATCTCTTTTTCTTCATTCGCTAGCGAGGAATATACTTTGGACAGTTTTTCATCCAGGGAGGATAGTTCTTCCAAAAATTCTGATTCTTGTTTTTCAACCGATTCTATTTCAATTAAATTTTGTAATTGGTCATCTTCAAGAGAAGAGATTGCTTGTTTAATTGATTGGACCTCTTTCTGAAGATCCTGAAGCTCTTTTGGGTTTGTTATGGTTCCCCCATAAAGAGAGGCTTCAGATTGCTCGATCTTCAATTTTTTTGCATTAACTTTTTCTTCGAGGTCTTTATATGACTTTTTTATCAAAGAAACGGATTGTTTTATAGAATCTAGGTTCGTTTCCAGGATCTTTCTTTCCGCATTATTATTGCGAATGGCTGAAATTTCACCAAGGCGCTTATTCAACAGGTCAATGCGTGAATCAATTTTTTGTAGTTGAAAAAGGTGGAAAGTAGAATTGGCCACGAATCCCTCAAAGTTTCTATTTATTATACGTTGAAAAAAAATTAATGCTTTGAATCTGCGTCGGTTGAATTTTCCAAAATGGAAATTGCGTGAGGTAAAACAGATGCAATGATCGATAAAGCTTCCACTGCGCCTTTGGGACTTCCTGGCAGATTTACAATCAACATTTGTTGGCAAATTCCTGCTTCTGCTCTTGATAAAATGGCATTAGGATTTTGCAGTGAAGATTCTATGCGTATTTTTTCAACAAGACCGGATGCTTTTTTTGTAATTACAGCGAGAGTAGCTTCAGGAGTTACGTCCCTTGGAGAAAACCCTGTGCCGCCTGTGGTAAGGAGGAGATTTACTTTTTTTGAATTTGCTTGTGAGAGAAAAAAATTGCGAATGGCTTCGAAGTCATCAGGAAGGATCGATGAAGATACAAGAGACCAACCGAGATGTTGGAGGGCTTCACACAAAGCCGGGCCGGATAAATCCTGGCGTTCTCCCCTGGATGACCGATCAGATACTGTTAATACGGTTACATTGATTGCCATACTTTATTCTTCTTCTGACAAAAACTCTTTCCAATTGCCATGAATGCCGTCGGGAGTTACTCCAAAAAAATACCGATTCTCAGTTTCTGTTTTTAAGATGAAATCAAAATGGGGGTTTTTCCCTTGTGTGTATTGTTTTACAAGTCCGTAATTTCCGCGCCATTGAATATCAGAATTTGCTTTATCCTGAGTGATCTCATCATATTTTGTAATGGCATAATGCCAAAGTCGGCGAGCAGAGGCTTGTGTGACATTTTTTACGATATTCCCGTTGCGTAAGTCACGCATGATATAGAAATTCTTTCCACCGCGCGCCACGGATTCAATAACCTCGACACCGGTTCTAGGGTCATCAGATTCGGTTTTCGTTGATGAAGGTGAGGGCGATGCTACTTCTTGAAGCGAGATCGGAGCAGATTCAAGGATATTGTTCTTTTCATTTGCGAGGGATTCATGAGAACGCGTCACAAGATTAACGATTTCATCTCTGACGGCAATGTTGGTTTCGTTTTCATCGCGAACATAAATTTTATAGTCATCCAGCGCGTAAGGCGTTTCGTCTCCCTTGGGTACAAGGACGCGGATAATGGATTTACCTTTGAATTTATGAATATCGATGGTCGGTTTAATGGGCGGGCTCAAACGGTTCTCGACTTCTTTTTCAAGTTGTTTTACAGCCTGCTCAGGGTTACCTATACCTACCGGTTCTTTGTGATTATCTGAAGACAGTCCTATAAAGAGTGTTCCGCCGTTTGTGTTTACAAAAGCGCAAATATCCGAGAGTATGGCGTACAGTTTGCCGGCGCGCACCGTCAGGGACTCGTGGAAATCCTGAATAATATTTGCGCCTTCTTCTCTGGCAGTCTGAATGAAATCAAAAACTGGTTCCTCTTTAAATCTATGAGGGCGGGTTCGTGAGAAATCGTTTGAAAGAAAAAGTTCCTGAAGCGCCTCAAAAGTAGGTTCGGGCAGCAGCACATCCGTGACACGATCTCCGACGCCCAGATTCTTCTTTCTCAACGTATCGGTGTTTAACCGGTGGCAATCAGAACCCTGAATGCAATGCATCCGTCGGGGATACTCAGGTTTGGTGCCGTTGAAAAATGCTGCGGTTGTTCGAGGGCCTTTGGCTTCAAGGTCGGTAACTTCAAGGGCGTGCAGGTTCTTGTCTTGTGTATAAGCGATACGCGTCTGACCGCCAAAATTCATTCCCCGCATCGCGACGCCGTTGGTCGAATTTGCATGTGCGGCAATAACAATTCCTCCGGCCTCGTTGATCAATTGATAGGCTCTAATTACATCAACAGATGACCCAATGGCGGGATCGCCTTTGTCCAATTGGTTGACAGGAATGCTAAGATCAAGCAGCAAGTGTTCAATTTCACGGGGATTTTTTTCCGGTGAGAATACCCCAAGAATATGAAATCCAAATGTTGCGGTAAATTCAATTCCCGGAAGAAGGGTTATTTTTTTTAATAATCGTCTATATTCAGAAAGTCGCGTTCGTTCTTCGGGTAATATTCGATTTAATTTTTCCAATAGCTCAAGCTGTTCAAGCTCATCACGAAATTTTTGGTAACCGTGGATTGTATTGTGATCTGTGAAAGCAATAATATCCAGGCCTTTGCTTTCTGCTTTTTGTAAAATATCCAGAGCCGTTATTTCAGGCATTTGATAATCAATGGAAGCAGGGGTATGGATGTGAATGTCCATTGTATAGAATTGACGATTTTTTTTCATTGATCGTGGATGATTGTTCTTCATTCTTGTCCCTCAAAAAATAACAAATAAAACCAATTTTTCTTAACCAATTGGCAGTTTGATTCATTGTAACATTTTATAAACATATGTTTCGATTCTGCTGAAAAAAAGAGAGCGCCCCCGGTGGGAGTCGAACCCACAACCATCGGATTAGAAGTCCGGTGCTCTGTCCATTGAGCTACGGGGGCAAAAGAGTTAAATCGCAGGACGAATGCCTTTATAGACTTTGAAACCTGACAAGGTCCTTAAGATCGTATCTGCAGATTTCCCAATTTTATCAGATAACTCAAGGGGAGACATCGGATGATTTCCATTGCTTAAAAACACGCGAAAAATTGCGTCGATCATGGCGGTATTTTCTGTAAGAAAACCAGGTTCTTTAACGCAATGGTTCATTAAAGTGGTTTGAATTCCATCGACCTCGCGAATTTCTGCAGTTTGGGGGTCAACCCAATCAATTAATGTATCTTCCGATTGGTCTTGAAATTGAAGCTGATGTTCGGGGCACAAACAACTATAGAGAAAAACATGCCAGTTATTATCGTGTTCTTTCC
>Ga0172371_10011454_pt1 | contig 11820 bp, 16 predicted proteins | sample Lak12m_FD_114543 | JGI IMG/M metagenome (GOLD analysis project Ga0172371, IMG submission 114543) | Freshwater microbial communities from Kabuno Bay, South-Kivu, Congo - kab_022012_12m | ecosystem: Environmental > Aquatic > Freshwater > Lake | place: Democratic Republic of the Congo: South-Kivu...
AGCTTATGCTATCTTACCGTTATGATTTAGGTCAAAATATTCTACTTGGTGCTCTCCATCCTGAAAGATAGCATAAGCTAAATTATCGGTACTTTTCTCACGAAAAAAAGAGGCAGATTCACCTAATTCTTGCTGGTTTTGTCGTGAATAATTGGGATTGTCTAAAGCTTTTTCTAAGAGCGTTCCCGGTGTTCTGTGGCAGCCGCCCAAAGCTAGAGCAGCTAATAGTAAAGTTAGTGGTTTAGTGTATTTCATGGTTTTATTTCTCTCTTGTAGTTATTGTTTAGTAGTCTCTATAGAGTATATAGCCCTACTCCCTAGTATCCCTAGGGAGAAAGCAATTACCTTCTCTACGGAGAAATTATTCCTCCTCACAGTCGTCGCAATCATTATTTGGCAGGGCCTCATTATTTAAGGGGTTAAACCATTCAACGGGATATTCCCTTGGTGGAAACATTCGATTATACCATTCATGGATATCATTTCTAACCTTATTAACTCCTTCACGAGTCAAAACCCCCTCCGAGTTCGTCCTCCCTAAGCAAAAACTGTCAAAATCAGTATATATATTCAAATCTGCACTTTGATAATTCTCTCTTAAAATGTGTTCCAGAGGTTTTGCTTCCTCCTCAATATATACTTTTTTTCCTTCATCACTTTCAAAGAGAAGAGTGGTACGATGTGGGTTCGGATCAAAATTTCGAATCACCGCCTCTTCATTACCATAACCTAATCTAAATGGTTCAACACAAGCCCTATTGCCATTGGTGGTAATATATACTTCGTTGATCCTAGGGTTAGCATCATATTTCCAAAACTCTCTTTCGGCCTCTTTATAGGCATTGCATTCTAGGTATCCGGGTATGAGGCCCGAGTTAATATCGTTGTAATAAATTGCATCCTCTCGTATTTTTCGAACTACATTATTAGTGTGAAATAACCCTTCGGCCTCAGTAAAAGCTTCACAGTTCTTTGCACAATCTAAATAACCAAGGCAAGCAGTGCCTTCCTCTAAATTCAATTTCTTCCGGTAAAAAGGAATTCCCGGACCATCTCTAGGATCCAGAGGATCATATTCTATTGGAAGTAAATCAAAACACAAAGTATGATTTCTTAAATCATAAGAGACATTCTCACCAAAATAATCTCTTACTTTGTTGGATTCAACTGGAACAACATAATTATTATCTGTTCCATTAGCACAGCCCAACATTAAGCCCAGCAAAGGGATAATTTGTCTTAGTTTCATTTTTCCTCTTGTTTTTTCAGGTAATCCCTGCACCTATCACCGTAAATAGCCAAGTAAGGGCTCCCTACAGCGATTAGGCAACAGAGGATTCGACCTGCAGCATTATCTCCCAAAACATAATCTGCGATTGAGACCATGGCACAATAGCCAGCTACAGTTCCGACACCTTTACCAAAGCGAATGGCTTTCTCGCTATCAGTAAAGTGACTGGCACACTTTTCTCCTAAATTGTATCCGACTCTGGGGATAAAGTTAACCAGATCGTCAGTCGATACCATTTTTCCTGCCACTTCTCCGACTATTCTTTCAACTCTCTTTTTTTCCTCTTCAGATAAACCCTCGTTTCTTAATTTATTTTCTAATTGTTCTTTTGTCATTTTTATTACCAGCTAAACGATCTTTTTGTGGTAGGTGGAGGAATTGCCCTCTCATCAGAGATTCTTCTTGCCTCATCAGAGGTTCTCTTTTCCTCTGCACTGTAAATGGATCTTCTAACAGGAGAAGCAACAATCTCGGCCATTCTTCTATCGTTTTCTTCTGCAGTAAGTTCAGTCCCATCTAGATTAAAAGAGAAGTGATGTACTTCATCCCTACTGATACCCCCATAATCTCCTCTAACACTGATATGGTCAGTTCTAGTGTAATTCACGATATCCCCACATAATTCGGGGTTACTAAAGGAACTACCCAAGTTTTCACCATGCGGAGCTCTTTTTAGAACCACTTCCAGATTATTATTTAGTCTTGCCACTAATTCTCTCCCATCGTCCCTTAGTACTACTTCCGTTACTTTCCTCTTAAATCGGTCATTTTAATCCCCCATATTTACATATCATTAGGTAATTGGTAATCCGGAATCCTGGAATTGAAGACAACTTGTCCAACATATTTCTTCTCCTCTAAAGTTAATGGACGAGTTAATTCCATCTTTAAATTAGCATAAAAGATGGCCATTCCTCTAGATAACTTCCCCAAAGCACTTGTTTCAGTTATTAGTGCACTTCTTTCAACCAAGTTTTCAATCATTTTTATTCCCCCTTTTGTTTCTGATACCATTTGATAGTGGTAACTTAGTTATAAACATATCGGAACAATATTCAATAATTATGCAAAAGTTTTATAAAAAACTGAATATTATTCAAAAATAACATGAAAGACATCCAATCAAAACTTGTTCCTCTCCTAAAAGAAGGATATTGTACTCCTCAATTAGCAAAGATAGCCAATAAAATTAAGGAACCTTCAACTACTATTCATTATAATATCCATAAACTAGAACGAGAAGGGGTAATTAAATCCTATAAAGCCGTGTTTGATTATAAGAAAATAAACGAAGGTTTTTGCTGTTTTGTCTTGATTCACCTTTCAGAACAAGAATATGATAATCCTGAAAGGATTGGCAGAGAGATAGCTAAACATCCGGAAGTGGAGAGCGTAGATGTTTGCACCGGAGATTGTGAACTCATCATTAAAGTGAGAACTAAAGACGTTGATCAATATTATGAATTCTTAAAACGAGTAGTTGCCCGTAAAGGAGTGGCCCACATTAAGGACATTACCTCTTTAAAACAAATAAAAACAGAGTTTGTGGTATAGTAATTGTGAATTATTTTTGTACATTTATCTCACAATTACTAATAGTAAATGTGTGTGATTAAATATTCGAAAACTTAACACATTTACTATAACTTAAAATATTCTTACCACAACCTTCCGTCCAGACTCCAAGACTCCATAAATTCTTCTTTAGCTTGGGCAAGTTCATCAAGAACAGGTCTAACTTCCTTAACTTCATGTGCTCTGGCTGCCTGAATCACTTCATAGTTCTCTGGAATACATTCTTTAAGATATTGTTTAGCAAACTCTCGGTCCCGAAGAGGAATTTCCGTAGGCATAGGAAAAAGAAGTGCACCAGGGAAGGTTCCGGGCTCAGCTTTTTTCTTTCTTTCCTCTCCAGAATAATGCAATCTATTACCTAACGCCAATAAAGGCAGAGAACGAAGTTCCGGTTTCATGGCCATCACTACCATCGCCGCATGAGGTCTGGCATAATGATTACCTAACATTTCAGCCCATTCTCTAAGTTCATCATGATAACGAGCCATCTCTTTGGGTTTAGTGATCAATCTCTGATCTTTAAAAATATCCGTTTCTATACCTACTTTACGTTCATGATCTTCACAATTAGCGAACTCTCTTTTTAAAAAACGATAAGCTAGTTCGAGAGATACCTCTTCAACCTGGTGATATTTAACTACCATCATTCCATTATCAACAGTAGGATAGGCAACAATTGCTTTGTGCCCGTAAAACCAAAATCCATCCAATCCGGAGAAACACCTTGCTTCTTCCCGAGCCTTTTCTTCCGCAGTGATATTAAGAAAAACACCCCCATAACATAACGTGTTTGATACTTGGTTGTTCTCGTGATCATATTGATTTTGTATCTCACCACCTTTAATCAGATAAGGTATTTTATGTTTCATAAACCATGCCATTTTTAAAACCCCCACTACCACCAATAGAAATCAAAATTAGAAAGTAAGATATAGACTTCCCCCCTATCTTCCCTAGGGAAGTTTTATATAGAAACTTCTGTTTTAGAAAGCAATGCATAGAAAATTAGTGTTCAATAAAGGATCTTATTTGCTGACTGTACCCAAAGATTGGGTTGATCGTAATAGATTGGAAGGTAAAGAAGTTAAGATCGAAGAAGAACAAAATCAGTTGGTGATTCAAGCAGAAGATTACAAAAGACCGGCTAAAGAACGCAGTGTAACTCTGGAATATTCAGATATTGGAAATATTAGAGGGATTATGTTTTCTCTTATTCGTTTGGGTTGCGACCGTTTTACTTTATTCTTTAAGGAGAAAGAAAAGGACCAGTTTCTCAGAAATATTCGAGAAGTGATAGATAATTATGTTTATGGATATGAAATTAGAGAAACAAAGAGTAATTGTTGTACCCTGGCTAATTTAATCCCTTTCCCAAGTGAGATAAATACTGTAGAAAAACGTTCCTTTCATCTGGTTAAAGAGACCTTCTTAGAAGTAATAGAACTGCTTAAGAGAGATTCTAAGAACGTTAAAAGTATTACAAACCTGAACAAGAGCATGGTTCAGTGTGATTCAATCCTTAGAAGCAATTATTCTAATTACCCTTTAAAGAATAGTCCCTTTAAATGGCAAGAGTATCGCGATTGTTATGTCATCCAAAGAGAACTGTTTAGTTTAGTTCAAGCAACAATTAACCTTCCCAAGAATCAAAAACAGAAGATTCTCCCTTTTCTGAAAGAATTTACAGAAATGTTTGATCAGATGTATCTGGCTTATTTTAAAGCAAGCAATCCGGCAGAATTAGAAAGAACGGGAATCCTAGCTAACGAGATGGAAAAGAGCACTAATCAACGAATAAACAAATTACAAGGACTAAACCCACTAGCAATGTGTTATCTATTTGAGGTTGCTAGAACTATTGCCATGTTTAATCATTCTTTATTACAATTAAAGATGCTAGAAGAAGAAAGATAAGTTAGAGTTATTTAGGATCAGTGCACTTCTTACAAATCTCTTCTTTAAACTCTCCCCGACGGATTTCTTGACGCAATTGTTTGTATCGGTCGGAATCCCAGATATCCATGATTCCTTGCTCCAAGATGTTTCCTAACCTTACTTGTCCAAGATAATCATTACTGCAAAGAACCACATTTCCCAGAACATCAAAGTTAACAATATGCGATTCAGGATTACAATGTTTTAATTCCACTCTTTGGACCTTAGGGATATCCATCAAGCCACCACGATTATAATAATATAAAATTCCATGACGTAACTGAAAATGTCCTAATTTTTTGGGTTGTTCTGCTAAATACTCTTGAAGCCTTACTAAGTTACGAGAAAGGTGTTCCTTATTGTTATAGTTAGTAACAAAGATTTCGTCCAAACCGGATTCCATCAAGGATTCAAATCTATCAGGAGAGAGTAAATCACCATTACTTTTTATTTTTAAATAAGCATCAGGTAGCATCATACGAGAGAATTCTATTCTTTCTTCCAGATGAGAATCCATTAATGGCTCTCCATAATGCTGGAAAGAGATCACGTCCTTATAATTTACTTCAGCCAACCCTTCAATGATGCTTCTAAATACTTGATCATCCATCTCTTGTTGTGGTCTCTGGTTTCTTAATGAATCCTCGGCATTAGGGCAGAAAGAACATTTTCTATTACAAACAGAAGTTGTCTCTATAGCTACGCTCAGAAACATGTCTGTTCTTCCATAATGAACTAAGGAAGATGAATTATAAACTAATTCAGCATATAAGGGAAGCAATGGTTTGGGAATATAATCTCGAGAATCACAGTACCATCCAGAATTTCTCAAGCGCTGAATTAGATTCATGTTTACCTCATCAATCTCTCTTTAGTTAGTTGAATGAATCCTTCAGTAGGCAAGAGATACACTTTATCTTGATGATACTGAAGGTCAACGATTTTTGCTTCTTGTAATCTCTTGATTCCTTCGCCTAATCTTCCCAACATATTTCCATCTAAATGTTGTTGGAAATCAGGAATTGTGCCATTCCATTCTAATTCAATACCTCTCCATTCTCCATCACGAGCAGCGATAGCAGCAAGCGGAGCTAGAACACATATTTCTGCTTCAGTACATTGAGCAGGAGAGCGGAGATAATGTCGGGCCAGTTCCATAGCTCGGTTACAAGTAGCAAAATATTCTCTAGCCTCTCCAAAAGTCTCTTCAATAGGATAATCTTGAGTTAATCGTTTCGTTTCTTCTGATCTGCAGATAACCTTTTCGGAATATTCTCCTTCTTGATGAAGAGTAATCTCACGAGGAGGTTTAGTTCTCCAAGATAATTCTTGTTTTGGTTGATATTCTTGAATTAATTGTGATACCGCACTAGATGCTTCCAATTCTGAACTCAGGTATTCTAGCAATAGTCCTGCTTGGAATTTATCTTCAGTAGAATCTAGGATGCTTACTATTCTATCGATAACAATAGCATCGCGATGTTTCTCACTTAACTTGCACCAAGCACTAGCCTGAGGTGATTCTGGATTTTTAATTTGATCCATGCTTCTCGCTGAATCGTATCCATTACCATATCCAAATAAAGTAGAGTAAGTAGTAGCATAATCTTGAAAGAACTCTGCTTCTCTAGCTGCTAAGGTTCGATTATCAGTGTCTAAGTAACGATTAACATAAGCTAAAAATCTCCCAAAAAATCCGCGATTGATTCCTTTGTCTAGGAAATCAACACCTAGTTGTTTAATAACAATATCTTTTGCAGGGGTAATTTCTTCTCTCTCAATTCTTACTTCCAAATTATCATTTGTCATTTTTTATTCACCAGTCACAAGGTTTGTTTTGCATAATATGATAAGCCAAAGGTTCAACCAGTTCCTTTTCGTTTACCGAAGGTTCAGACAACTCTCGCTTTACATCCTGGTAAGCTAAGACTAATCCCAAATATATCCTACAAAGGACACCTTTACTTTGACCTTCTACAGGACTACAAATTCCGTCCAAATCTTGTTTTGTCATTATGCATCTCTCCTTTTTGTTGTTATTAAATAGTAATCACATTACTAACTACTTATATTTAACTTATATAATAAATATAAGTAATATAAGTTTGAGAAAAATTTAAAAAGAAACCCACTTTCCACAATATATGCGCAGAAAACTCATCAAACAAGGAGACAATGCTCTCACTGTTACTATTCCCGCTAAATGGACCCAAATTAATGGATTAAAGGCAGGAGATGAAGTAGAAATAGATGAAGAAGAAAATAAAGTAGTTATTAAAGCAAAAACTAATTTAAAAAAGAAAGAAGGAGAACTGCATATAAATACTGACAGTGAACAAATTATCAGAAGCAATCTTAATGTGTTATATCGCGTAGGTTTCGATCGTATTAAAGTATATTTTGAGAACCAAAAACAAGAAAGGATCGTTCGCAGTGTGGTAGAAAGTAGATTGCTGGGATTTGAAGTGATTGAACATAATCCCAAATACTTGCTTTTAGAGAATGTAACCGAGCCCAGCGAGGAAAAACAAGAAACCCTCCTCAGAAGAATATTTTTTATCATACAAGAGACTTTCTCTCTAGTTGAACAGGATTTAAAGAATAAGAATTTCTCTAATCTAGAGATTATTAGGCAAAATGTCAAAAATGTAGATCGTTATTCCAATTTTTGTAACAGAAACATCTCCAAAAAAAGATGGGTGGAAGAAAGAGTTAGTTCATATTGGGAACTTCATTCTAGATTACTTTTGATAGAGCATGATTTACTCCGCGTATATGAACAAGTAGAGAATAAAAGTAAAGTTAAAATATCTCCTAAAACTTTAAAGATATTTCAATATTTGAAGGACAACTTTAATCTAATGTTTGAGGGTTTTTCTAAAAAAGACTTAAACTTGTTTAGGGAAGTTAATGATAACACTAAGAATTTACAGGATAAAGAAATCTTCCCTGCGTTAAAAAATGCTAAAGGAGAAGAAAATCTTATTTTGTATTATTGTGGGTCTCTTTCGAGATTAATTTATCTCTGCACTGTGCCTCTTTTTGCAATATGTTATTAATTAGCAAAGGCATGAGCACAATCTCTATAACGAGCAAATTCTTTTTCTGGACCTTTTCTTTTTACCGACCAACCCATCATTCTCCAAGTATTGTATTGTAACTGTAGATGCACCAATTCAGAGAGATCCTTACTCGGAACATAAGTAACGTTCCCTCTAAAAGATTGTTGTAGACCTTTCCTAATTTGCACATAAGAGCTAACTACCTCACTTAATAATTGCTTATTGGAGGCATATTCTTTTTTACCTAACATTAATCTAGCGAGATCGTCAACTTCGTCTCCTTGACAAGAGATTCCAAAATCAAAGCAAGATATTCCACTATAATTATCGTCTTTGTTGTCGGAGATGCTGAGTATTTCTCCTTGACTACAATGTTCTTCTAAACGAGCAGAATCTTCTCCATAACGTCTGCCCCCAATAGTTCTTTCAAATAAACCGCCCAATTCAGAATATCTTCCATTTAAATTTTGAATCAATTGTTCTTTTTCCCAAACTAAGGGAGTTACTCTTTCAGTAAGTAAAGGATCATCTAAAGCATACTGGCTCAATAGTTCATGGAATAGAGCCGTAGTGTAAAGTCTTTGAATTAAAGTTTCATCCTTTATGGGAAGAGAAGCAGTAATTCTTCGATAAATAGGATCAGGATGAATAATACTTTTATTAGCTCCTTCCGTGATGGTAAGATGATATCCTTGATAGACTTCTGAGAATAATACTCGAGGAATTCTTTCGGCTAAAGATTGAGCTAAAGGAATGCCTTGTTCAGCTAGAGTATGCACTAAATTTGGGATTCTAGCTTGCTTATACGCTAATTTAGAATCTTTTTCTACCTTAAACCAATAGGTATCTACTTGAGCAGGAGAAGATAATCTTCCCACGCAACCTTCGTTAACCACTCCAGTCATAGTATTAGTGATAACTTCTTCTAATCGAGTAACTTCAAGATCAATACTTTCAGTAAGGATTTGAATTAAATGTTCTGGAACTCCCTGACTGATTAATCTTTCTTTAAGATCCTCGTGATCATCTCGGGCTTGACGATAACCCATGCCTTTTAATTCTTTAATTACATCTCTTAAGGTTTCTGGGTCCATAAAAATCGGGCCGACACCAAATCTCTCTCCTGGAGTTCCACCTCTATTTCCGTTAGTGGTGACTAAGCCAGTTCTTCGATCTACTAAGCAAGATTTGATGTGTCTTCTTGTTCTAGCTCTGTACGCACTGTGATAACCAAATCTCTTCTGGAGAAAATCAGACGCAAGATCATTCTCTCCTTCAATAACCAAGCAGGGATCTTTTTCCTTATCTAAAATTCTTTGGAGATCTTTTCCATCAGCTCTAATTGGAGATTTAGAATAGACTCGGAAAGTTTTGTTGCTTAAAATAATTTCAGGAGGCAATTCATGAGATCTTTCAATATAGTAAGTAACATGTAATAATCTACAGACCATCTCTAAATCTTCCCATCTAACTGGTTCAGAAGCTATAGTTTGATCAATAACCTTTTGTGCTCCTAACTTAGCAGAAAGTAAGCCATGTTTAGAAGTAACAGCATGATAATCAGCTTCATTGATATCGCTATGAAATAGAAGAGCTCGACGTAAAGTATCTAAATGAGGACTTAATGATTCGGAAAGAACCTTCCTTTCAACATAGCCATGACTAGTAAAAGAATCATATTCTTTTTGGAAAGCACCGTACGCTTCTTCTAATCTATCAGCTAAGCTCATTTTATGAGATAATAAGGGCTTTTAGTTTATAAACCTTATGGTTTTTACTACTATAAAGTAACTATTCCATTCAAATAGGTAATGCAAATTCTTGAATTACTTCGGGAGGTATAAATTCCCTAAACCTTCGTCTATTACTAGTTAAAAAAAGATCAACTCTGTGTTGATAATCTTTAGGAAGCTTTTCTCTTTGTGCTTCAATTCGATTAAATAATAAAGGAATACTTAAAGAATCACCATCTTCCCCGCTACTTAATATACTTCTACCAAAAAAAACTTCTGATTCCCATTGTCCTTCATATTCCGATAAACCATATTTTCTTGCTTCCAGATATGCATCTATGCTTCTTCTACCGTGATTAATTGAACTAAGGTTAACTAACATGTGAGATAATCCCTCTAAAAGATGTAATGGATCATCACAATGTTTTCCTGTTTTTATAGCTCCTACCTTTTGAGCAATTCTTTCTTGATCTTTTTCTTCAGCTCCCCATGCGCCTCCCCAATTCCATTGTCCTCTGGGCATACATTCATAGCCTTGCCTTTCTATTTCAGCGTAAACTTCCGTTCTAAGATCCCTACTATTTGGACTCAATATTACATACCTGATTCCTTCCTTCTTTACCACTAAATAATCTTCTGGTTTAGAAGGGGATCTTTCATCAGCAAATTTTGACATTAAGGTATCTCTTTCAACTACTCCTTTTTCTATTAAATCATTATAAGCATAAGGTGAGACGATAATAGTTGAACCTTTAGGAAGCTTTACATCTCCAAGAAAATAAGTATCTACTACATTAAAGTTCCAAATTAAATTTCCTTCTTCTTTAGATAAATTGCCTAGGGGGGCTAAAATTGCATATGATGCCCCATCCCAATTACCATACATTTCCGCATTACCCACGGGATGATTTATAGCAAAATGAACAGTGTTTCTTAAAGTAAGTTCTGGATAATTAGAATTTAGTGTGCGTATAATTCCCTCTTTAGGGAAATATCTGGTTAGATGAACTGCTATCAAATCTTCAACATTCATTTTCCTTCCAAATTCAGTAGGGTCCATTTTTTAGTTAGTAAGAAAGAGTATTTATAAACCTTTTGGAAAGATATTACTTACTAGTAGTAACTAACTAGAATAGTTAAGAACCTAAAAAACGTTCTAATTTTAACATAAAACGTTTCTTTGCAAAATATTGTTGTATTGCAATAACCATTCCTGCCACCGATAAGAACAATCTTGATGTCAAGAGGTCTCTCTTGACAGCTTTCCAGCATTGTTCTGAAGGATTGTATTCCGGAGAATAGGGGGGAATAAACAATAGCAATAATCTTTTTCTATTCTTCTTGATAAATTCTTGAATTATTCTTGCGTGATGCCATGAAGCATTATCGAGAACAAAACAAACTTTTTTGTAATATCTCAACATTTTTTTTAGAAATCTCAAGAAAGAATATTTATCAATTGTATCGCATTCTTGGAGAATTACTTTTCCAGTTGTGTTATTCAACGCACCAAAAAGATGCGCTTTACCTTTGCGTGTTGTCGTCGGACAAAGAGGTTTTGTCCCTTTCTTCACCCAAACAGGAGACATTCCTGTTTGGAGGTCTATGCTAAATTCATCTTCTGCAAAGATTGACCATTCTTTATCCAAACGAGAGAGTTTTTTTTAATCTGCCGTGCAGTTTCTTTACCTTCAATTGGCTTTTTACTGACATGCGAAGGTCTTGGTTTTACCCTGCTGTAATTCATTTTCTTAAGCAGCCTTCGAATGTGAAATGGAGTATAATTCACATTAAAATACTTGGAAATCATGTCTTTAACCTCAAGAGTTCTCCATCCAACGGAGAACTCTTTATCACGACAAAGCTCAGCATCTAATTCAATAATTTGAGCCTTGCTTAATTTGGCGGGAGAACCTGGGCGAGGCTTATCTTTAAGACCAGAAATTCCTTTTTTATTAAAGCGTTTAATCCAACGCTGAACTTTTGTGTGACTTGTATTAACTTGCTCAGCAATTTTATAACTGCTTTTCATTTTAAACGCTTTTAAGACGATATGTAACCTTTGTTTGATTCTTCCGTTTTGTTCTAAATCATATGCAGATTTAACCTCTTCATAAGAATTTTTTGGAATTAATTTCATAAGTAACACCTCTTATGAAATTAGAAAGAAGAGGTTATATTTAATTCTTACGATTTAGAACGAAATTTATGTGCCTTACTAAAG
>Ga0172371_10011455_pt1 | contig 11820 bp, 11 predicted proteins | sample Lak12m_FD_114543 | JGI IMG/M metagenome (GOLD analysis project Ga0172371, IMG submission 114543) | Freshwater microbial communities from Kabuno Bay, South-Kivu, Congo - kab_022012_12m | ecosystem: Environmental > Aquatic > Freshwater > Lake | place: Democratic Republic of the Congo: South-Kivu...
CAAAACCAAAACCTGCTCCGGCTTTATTTTTAAAACCGCAACGATTTCGGCAAACGATAAAGTTGGATTATTGCCCAAAATAAAGAAATATCTCATATAACCTTAGATTATCTTAATTTAACTGGTCTTGCAATATTTCTAACTATATGTTAAAGTCAAACTATTATTAATCATAATCCCCGATATTTTGCTTACGCAAATACGGGGCAAGCCTTTCCCAAACGCCTGATCCCGATAATTCGGGATAGGCTAATCCCGCACTTTAGTGCCGGATAAAGGTGTTTCTCTAAATCCTCAAGGAGGAGCGCCTTGTGGATTTTTTATTTATTTAAAACTTATGGCTAAAAAAGAAACGACAACCAACACCGAAGAAAAAGAAGAGCGCGTGCAGCATTACGAGCTGGTATATTTAATTTCCAATAAATTCAGCGAAAACGAACTTGAACCGATTGCCGGCGCTGTGGTAAACTTAATTAAAGACAATGGCGGCACTATTGCCACTGAAGAAAATTGGGGCAAAAAAAAGCTGGCTTACCCGATAAAAAATTTTTTCCATGCTTATTATGTCGCAGTGGAATTTGATCTGCCGCGCGCGAATCTGAATAAATTAGAGCATTATCTGCACTTGCACGAAGACATTATCCGCCATTTAATCGTCCAAAAGCGGATTAAATCCGCCAGTGAAATCGCCAATGAAAAGCGCGCCGCGCAACAAATGGCTGAAGAGGAGCAGGCTAAACTTCAGGCAGCGGCCGAACCGCAGCGCAAACCGGCTGACAGAAAAATAAAAAAAGAAGAAAAGAAAGTAAGCATGGACGAATTAGATGAAAAATTAAATAAAATTTTAGATGACACTGAGAGCCTGTTGTGACTCAAATTACTTTATAATTATTCATCCCCACTAATTACAAATAAGATAAATATACTAATTACTAAGCTATATCGCCATGCTAATTTGTATATTGGTAACTGATTTGTAATTAGTAGGGCTAAAACAAATTTATGACTCTAAACAAAGTAATGCTCATCGGACATCTTACCCGTGATCCGGAAGTGCGCACTACCCCTTCCGGGCAAACTGTCGCTTCTTTTTCTATTGCCACCAACCTCATCTGGACCGACCAAAGCGGCCAACGCCAACAAAAATCAGAATTCCATAATATTGTTGCCTGGCGTAAATTAGCGGATATTTGTGGCGCTTATTTAAAAAAAGGGCGCCAAGTTTATATTGAAGGGCGTTTGCAAACTCGCGACTGGGTAGGACAGGACGGGGTCAAAAGATACCGCACGGAAATAGTCGCCGATAATATGATTATGCTCGGCTCTCCGGCTGGAAGCGCCGGCTCCGGCTATGTTCAACCCGCCGCGCCGCGCGCGCCGATGGCGAATGCCAATTTTAACAGCACACCGGCAGGAGGAGATGAGATACCGGTGATTGAACAGGAAGCGCCGACTGATTTTATTAGCGCGCCGGAAAATATATCCAATCCGAGCGAGGCTGACACAGAAGAAGAAATTAAAGTGGAAAATATCCCTTTCTAGAAAAACTACTTACATATCTAATAGTTTATCAATCGCTTAACACAAAAATTTTCTACGGACTTATAATTTCCTACGACTTACACGAATGCCGCGAACAACTCTATTGATAGTTTCGCGGCATTCGTCCGCCTCGGCAAACTGATGGCGAGACGGGCATTAATTATAAAAATATTTAAACTAACATGGAGTTTTTGTGTAAGATTCGCTTTACAAATTAATCCGTACCAAAAATCTTGAACTATGCAACAACAATTAAAAAAAGAAAAACGGTGTTATTTTTGCGTTAATAATTTAAGAGAGGTGGATTATAAAGACCCTCAACTTCTGCGCCGCTTTTTAAATTCTTACTCAAAAATTCTACCGAAAAAACGCACGGGCGTTTGCGCGAAACATCAGCGAAAAATCGCTACCGCAGTCAAGCGCGCCCGCATTTTGGCGTTAATACCATTTTTACCACGATAATTATTAACACGAATGTTTCTAATTACATACGAATATACACAAATTAATTTGCGAATTAATTCGAAATATTCGTATGTAATTTGCGTATATTCGTGTTAAATTTATATTATGTTGTCATTAACTGAAATAAAACTTGGCACTCTGATTAAAATCAACAACGAGCCCTATATAGTTATCCGCTCGGACCATCACAAAATGGGCCGGGGTGGCGCCGTGCTCAAAACCAAACTGAAAAATTTAATTACCGGCAATGTCTTGGAAAAAACTTTTCAGGGAAACGACAAGGCGGAAGAAGCCGCTACTGAAGAAAAAGTTGCTAATTATTTATACAAGGACCAAAACGAGGCTTATTTTATGGACAATACCAGTTTTGAACAGTTCAGCTTATCACTGGAACAGATAGGTGATGCTGTAAAATTCATGAAAGACGGTTCTGATGTAAAAGTATTATATTTTGAAGATAAACCGGTTTCGGTACGACTCGCCCCCAAAGTCGCTTTAAAGGTAGTTTCTACTCCTCCCGGAATCAAAGGCAACACGGTTTCTAATGTAACTAAAATTGCAACGCTGGAAACCGGCGCGGAAATTCCCGTGCCAATGTTTGTGAACGAAGGCGATGAAATTAGGGTTAATACGGAAACAGGCGAATATGTGGAAAGAGTTTAAAATAAAATAATGTAGGGGGCGGCACATTGTGCCGTCCTTTTTTATTTGACAGACGAATGCTATTAGCTTAAGATAAAACCAAAATTCGTTCATTTTAGCTCAAAGGAGGAATAAAACGATGTGGAAAATACAAACATTTAATTTAATCGCCAAAGAAGGATTATGGGTATTTTTCTCTCCCCCTTATCAAGTTGGACCAAACTTTTCTGAACCTGACGCTATACTTTTACGGAGTCAAGATATTACTAGCATGGAATTGCCGCCATCGTTGAAAGCAATTGCGCGCGCCGGCGCCGGAGTAAATAATATTCCGGTGAAGAAATGCTCCGAAAGGGGTATCGTGGTTTTAAACACACCGGGCGCGAACGCCAATAGCGTCAAAGAGTTGGTAATCGCGGGAATTTTATTGGTCGCGCGTAATATCATTGAAGCGTCCAAGTGGCTGGGTAATCTCACGACCACTCATTCTATTGTTCCGCAAGTTGAGGATGGAAAATCGCAATTTGTCGGGCGCGAAATCAAAGGTAAAACGCTGGGAGTTATAGGTCTTGGCGCTATCGGTACTTTGGTTGCTAACGCCGCCGAAGGTTTGGGTATGGAAGTTATTGGCTATGATCCGTATTCGTCCGTTAAGTGGACGTTGCAACTCTCTCCTAAAATTAAATACGTTTCCGATTTAGCCAACCTTCTTTCCGCCTCCGATTTTGTAACGGTTCATGTCCCAACAACAACGGAAACTAAAGGCATGTTTAATGCCAGCTTATTTGGTAAATTCAAGCCCGGCGCAACTTTTTTGAATTTTTCGCGCGCTGAATTGGTCAATGAAACTGACTTGTGCGAAGCATTATCTTCATCTCATGTCGCCAAATACATAACTGACTTTCCTACCGACCGACTAATTAGTGTCTCGGGAGTAATCTTTATTCCTCATCTCGGCGCCGCAACCGAGGAAGCAGAAATAAACTGCGCTGTAATGGCCGCCCAGCAACTCCGTGATTTTTTAGAGAACGGCAATATTGTCAACTCGGTTAATTTTCCAACTTGCCAACGTCAGCGCTCCGGACAAATGCGCATCGTCATCGCTAACTATAACCGTCCGGGCGTAATCCAACATATCACCAAACTGCTATCTGGCAAAAAAGTTAACATCGCCGGCATGACCAACAACAGCGAGAATGAAATCGCCTACAACATTATTGATTTGGATAATGAAGTAGACGGTAAAATTGAGCAGCAAATCCGCGCCCTGGAAAATATTATTATGGCACGGATTATAAAGTGAAAATTTTTCAACTCTACCAAAATGAAAACGGCCTCCGCAAGGAAGCCGTTATTTTTTTATATTTTTTCTAAAATTTTTAATTCCAATTTTCCCGTATCCGTATTCCAAACCGCAAAAGTAGCTTTATAAAACATACCGGCTAAAGTTCCCGGATTTAAAACTTCAGTTTTGCCAATTTTTTCAGTCCAAGGTTTATGCGTATGCCCGTAAAAAACAAAATCATACCTGCCGCTTTGCGCTAATTTTTTTGCCTCATCCGGAAAATGGACAAAAGCGACTTTGTACCCGTCAATTTCCGTTTCGCCTTGGTCGCCGTAATGTTTAATATTTTTGTAATTAGCCGCTATCTTCGGCGTTAAGTCGCGGTCTTCCACATTGCCAAAAACCAAATGAATTTGGCCGGAAAAATTCGGGGCTAAAATATCCCGCAACATTGACGGCGCGCACAAATCACCGCAGTGAATAATTTGTTCAATTTTATTTTCCTTCATCCACTTAAGCGCCTTTTCTAAATTCGGCACATTGTCGTGGGTATCGGAAATAATTGCTATACGCATATTGTTCAATTGTTACATTGCTAAACTATTTAATCTCGTTGCGCAACAATGTAACAATTTAGCAATTTAACAATTACTCACTTATTGTTATAACTCCTTGTTTTGTTTGTTCTTTATACTCTGTCAAAACATTCGAACTATTGGCCAACCAATTTAAAAAACTCTGTTTATCGCTTCCTGCCATCAATCCCACCTGGCTTCCTTTACTTTTAATCGGCAATAAAGTTATTTCCATTCTGTTGTCGCTGACAGAAATTCCCACGCTTAATCCCTCCTGCGTTGCTTGCGAAAAATATTGGTCAAAAATAAAATTTCCTAGCGAATAAAAAATCGGTTTATTTTCGTATATTTCTATTTCCTGCACCACATGCGGATGGCCGCCAAGAATTATATCCGCGCCCGCGTCAATTATTTTGTGCGCTAAAATTTGCTGGTTTTGCTTTGATTTTTGTTCATACTCCACGCCCCAATGGATATTTACTATCGTTAAGTCTGTTTTTTCTTTTGCTTCCTTAATTTGCGCGAGCATTTTGCCTTCATCCAAAACGCCGTAAACCATTGAGTAAGCCAAAAGGCCAATTTTCGTCCCATTAATTTCTTTAATTTTTAAACTGCACTCATTCACTTGCCTGTCCGGACAACCGGCATAATCAAATTTTAAATCCGCTAAATTTTTTTGCGTTTCGCTAAAACCTCTTTGCCCTTGGTCTAAAATATGGTTATTGGCAAGGGAAAAAAAGTTAAAACCATAATCTTTCAGGCGCGCAACATCTTTAGGGTCAAAAGAAAAATCAATACTTATTTCCGGCGGATAGTGTTTGCCGCCAAGAGTTACCGCGCCCTCTAGATTCGCCATCATGACATCCGGGTTTTGCCACTCGACCGGCAAATTAAAATTTGACAATAAATAATTAAACCCATTTTGTTTGATTTTATCTTTCACGTGCCGGTCCAGCATAATGTCGCCGAAGAATAAAAATTTCAGCGGCTGTTTTTCTTTGGTAAAAATATCTTTTAAACCTAGTATATCCGAAGTTTTAGTTGTCTTGCTTTCCTTAGATGATGGATAAATTATTTTAAAAATAATAAAACTCAAAAATAGAGCCGCTATACAAGCGGCTAAAAATAGGATTAGTAAAAATGATATATATTTACTCATTAAATTTGATTATTCTATTTTTTTAGTATTTGGCTTTGGAGTATAAACTCCAAATTGTACACGACTAATTGTAGAATTCTTTAACTCACCAGAAAATTCTCCCCCGATTGGAATGAAAGGGACGACTTTAATGCTTGCTCCACCACTTTCTTCAACTGCTACAGCCACATCAAATTCAATACACCTTTTATCTGCTTTTGTCCCAACAAATATTACATCATCTAATTTTAATTCATCACTTGTTTCTTTAACAGCGTTCATAATTTGCATTATTGTTGTTTTTACAAAATTTTTTAGCTCCATATTATTTTGTATTTTTTATAAATAAAAATTCTTCATTCTTAATTCTTAATTCGTAATTTCTATTTCCTGATTCTCAACTTTACCTCATACGCCACCTGCTCAATTTTGCGCAAATGCCCTTTAGCTTGATCGTATTTCGTGCGCAGATAGCCGGTCATGTCAAATTCCACCAGTTCCGCCATAATGTCATTCACGATTTCTTTAATTTTTTCCACTTCCTTAAATTTGCCCGCCGCCGCTTTGTTGGTTGCGAGCCGTACCAGTTCGCCCGCAAGGTCGCAGATGCCGCCGAGATACGCGTCCACGCTCAAAGTAATGCCAGAAATTTCGTCAACTTTTTCTTTTTGCAAAACTTTAAAAAGCATCTTTGCTTCCACATATTCCTCCACCGCGGCATTATAAGCCCCTTCGTGCGTTAAGCGGTTATAAGAAAAATCATTTTCCAATTTTATCAATATTTTTTCTATCTCTTTTAGAGATTCTCCCGCTTTTTTGTCGTCGCCGCGGTGCAGAGAAAAAATCACGCGCTTGGAATCGTGCAAGACGACATTGGACAAACTAATAATTTGCCGCCGTTCCCGTTCGTGCGCGTCGTAGTCAGATTTTAATTTACTAAAAAATTTCTTGTTAATCATAGTAGTATAACACGAATGTTTCAAATTACGCGCGAATATACGCAAATTATTAATTCGAAATATTCGTGTGTAATTCGTGTATATTCGTGTTAAATAAATTATTCCGCTACCCTTAATACCTCTTCCACACTCGTCACCCCTTGCATCGCCTTGATGATTCCGTCTTGTGCCATGGTAATCATCCCATTTTGCACCGCGACCGCTTGAATGTCAAATTCGCTCACTTTGCCCTCCTGAATCAATTTTTCAATGTCGGCAGTCATCACCATAATTTCATAAATGCCGACCCGGCCTTTATAGCCTAACCCCTGGCAGGCGTCGCAGCCGGCGCCTTTATAGAATTTTGCCTCTTGTAAATTATATTGCGCTTTTGCTTCATTATTCATTTTGCCCATAATTTCTTCCACGCGTTTTTTCTGTTCGTCAGTCAGAGAAATTTCCGTTTTACATTGCTCGCAAATTTTACGGACCAAACGCTGGCCGATCATCGCGTTTAATGCCGGCGCGAGTAAATACGGTTTCACGCCCATGGAAAGAAAACGCGGCACGGTGCCACTCGCGTCATTGGTATGGATAGTGGACAAAACCAGATGGCCGGTCAAAGCGGCTTGAATGGCGATTTCCGCCGTATCCAAATCGCGGATTTCTCCGACCATAATGATATCCGGGTCCTGCCGCACGATGGAGCGCAAACCCTTGGCAAAAGTATAAAATTCGCTCACCTGGCTTTGGTTCACGCCTTCCAATTGGTATTCAATCGGATCTTCAATGGTAATAATTTTTGTTTCTTTGTCGTTTAATTTTTTTAAAATAGAATACAAAGTTGTTGTTTTACCGCTGCCAGTCGGTCCGGTTGTAATGACCATGCCGTTAGGCCGCTCAATCTGCCGTTTCAATTCTTCAAACGCCCTGCCCACTAAACCCAATTTTTCAAAAGAAATATCTTCCTGATTTGAATCCAATAAGCGCATCACAACGCTTTCGCCAAAAGAGGTGGGTAAAAAAGAAACGCGAATATCCACCTTTCTTGATTGCATAAAAATAGCAAACCGCCCGTCCTGCGGCCGGTCCTCAACATTAATTTTAACTTTGGCCAAAAGCTTTAGGCGGGTGATGACTTTTGGCCACGATTTTTTATCAATGTCAGCCGCGTCGTGCAATACTCCATCCACCCGGAAACGCACTTTAATTTCTTTTTCCTCCCCCTCAATATGCACATCGGACGAACGTGATTTTACCGCCGCCGCTAAAATCAAGGAGATGATTTGCGTTACGTCAACTTTCACTATTTCCGCTTGCAAATCTTTAAAACTCGCAAAATTTTCGCTATATTTATTTAATTCCTCTTCGGTTATATTAACTCCGCGGACAATTTCCCGCACTTTTGGCAGAGTGGCATAAAGTTTCTGCGCCGCCGCCAGGCTGGTTTCCGAAATCAGGTAAATTTTTCCCTGGCAATGCAATGTTTGCTTTAAATCATCCAACAGTTTATTCGTCTCTGCCGTTGCCTGTACAACTCCCAGCCGCAATTGTTCGCCATCATAAAAAAAGCAGACTGCTTTCAGCCGCTCGCTTTCCGCTTCCGGCACCTTTGCCAAAGCTTCCGGGCTAATAGGAAAACCGGACAAATTAATATAAAGCAACCCGGCCGAAGATGCTTTCTCTTTAATGATTTTCTCTATTTCTTTTTTCTTAATCTCATCCTGTTTAGCGGAAAATTTCTGTCTGGCAGTCGTTTCACTTTCTTCTTCACGGCCTGCTTCATCCATCAGCTCTTTAATTGATTGAAAACTTTTTGACATACTAATTTTTTACTCCCTTAAATATGCCTCCCAGCCAACTAGATAATTGCCCGCGGCTCAAGGCCATAAAAATATAGGTCCAAAAAATTTCATTAAAAGCCGCAAGCATTCCTCCAGTGAGCATCGCCGCGGCGGCCAAAACCGCGACGGCTATAATTAAAGCCGCCGTTATCAGCCAGCTTAACGATAATTTATAAAAAATAACAACTGCCAGCACAAAGGGAATGGCTAAAGCGGAAAATAACACGATTAAAGCCAGGCTTAATAAAAAATTTAAAATAAACATAATCGCTCCCGCCTCTATTGAAGATAAAAAATTATCCCGCAATAGTTTGAATCCGGATTTAAGCGCGTCAATAAAACGCTGGCTGTAAATAACGCCGTAAGAAAGGCTGTATCTTATTATCAAGGCAAATAAAGCGGCCGCTAAAACGATGAATAAAAATAACAATATATATAAAGACCTTTTCCATTGACTGGCGGCATACAAAAGCGCCTGCAAACCCGGCAAAAGAGTTAAAGCTAATAATAAAAATAAAATTATTTTACTTAATAATTGCAGAAAGAAAATCAGCCACCAGTGGCGGCGGCCGCCGGCCAGGCAATCTTTAAAAGCGGTTTTTTTGCCTGAATATAATTTGGCCGCGCCATGAATTAACGCGCCTTGGGAAACTACCGCCAGCCATAACACCAAGATTCCCATGACCACAACTGCGGCTAATAATACCAGGCGCGAAAGAAAAGCTATTGGATTTACTTGCGCTAAATTTAAAAAATTATGGAAGGTATCCGGGTTAAAAATTCCCGTTGATATTATTTTCTTCCAAGCGGTAATAGCGCCGGATGATTCGCTGGAAGAAAATTGGTAAAACTGCCCATTAGCCAAGAAAGCGGCGAATAAACCGAAAAACCAAAAAAATTTATTGCTGACAGCAATCTTGGCGGCATTAATAATAAGCTCTTTATATTTCATAGCCCCTCCCTTGTTAAGTTAATAATTTATATCAATATTATACAATACATGAGTTAAAAAAACAAAAAACACAAGAACATAAAAACATTAAAGCATAAAAGAAAATGCTCGGGTGCTTTTAAATTCTTGCGTTTTAATGTTCTAGTGCTTTAATGTCCCTCTCGGCAAGCGAGGCGAGACGGGCTTTTATTCTTTCATTAACTCTTCAAACTCTTCCTTTTCTAAAGTTTCTTGCTTGAGGAGCGCCGCCACGATTTTTTCCAGCCTTTGCTTATGATCGGTGATTAACTGCCGCGCCTGCTCCGCCGCTTCGTTGATATAAAACATAATCTCTTCATCAATCCGCTCCGCTATCTTATCGGAATAATCCCGCTGTTCATGCAGTTCGCGCCCTAAAAATATCAACTCATCGCGGCTGCCGAATGTGCGCGGGCCAAGCTCGCGGCTCATGCCATAGTCGGTAATCATCCGCCGCGCTAAATTCGTGGCATTGCGCAAATCACTGGTCGCGCCGGTAGTGACATCGCCAAAAATTTCGCGTTCCGCTATATACCCTCCCAACAGCACCGCCAGCTCTTCTTTAAATTCGGTTTGCGAATGCATGTGCTTGTCTTCCAGCGGCACTTTTAAAGTATAACCTCCGGCCATGCCGCGGGAAATAATGGACACTTTCTGTACCGGATCCGTATGCGGCAGCAAATGCGCGACCAGAGCGTGCCCGGCTTCATGGTAAGCGGTTATGTTTTTATCTTTTTCCGACAATAAACGGCTTTTGCGCTCCGGGCCAAGCATTACCTTTTCAATGCTATCAAACAATTCCGGCATTTCAATCACGCGCTTGTTATGCCGGGCCGCAAGAATCGCCGCTTCATTTAAAAGATTTGCCAAATCCGCGCCGGAAAACCCCGGGGTTCGCTCCGCCACCCGCCGCAAACTTACTTCTTTGCCTAAAGGCTTTTGTCTCGCGTGAACCTTTAAAATTTCCGTCCGGTCATTTAAATCAGGCTCATCCAAAACAACTCGCCGGTCAAAGCGCCCGGGGCGCAATAATGCCGGATCCAAAACATCAGGCCGGTTCGTGGCGGCCAAAACTATTACATTGGCATTAGGCTCAAACCCGTCCATCTCCACTAAAATCTGATTAAGCGTCTGTTCGCGTTCATCGTGCGAACCGCCCAAACCCGAACCGCGCTGGCGGCCGACCGCGTCAATTTCATCAATAAAAACAATGCAGGGCGCGCTTTTTTTTGCCCGCTTGAACAAATCACGCACGCGCGAGGCGCCGACACCGACAAACATTTCCACGAATTCAGAGCCGGACATATGGAAAAAAGGAACGTTCGCTTCGCCGGCAACCGCTTTGGCGAGCAAGGTTTTGCCGGTGCCCGGAGCTCCGACCAGCAACACTCCTTTGGGGATATTTGCGCCTAACTCCAAAAACTTTTTCGGGTTGGTTAAAAATTCCACTACTTCTTTCAGTTCCTCTTTTGCCTCTTTCACGCCGGCGACATCCTTAAAAACAACTTTCTTTTTTTTGTCCTGATTTTTATTGTTTATCTCCCGCGCCTGCGATTGTCCAAACATCAGCGCCCGCCCGTTTGCTCCCTGAATTTGACGAAACATTATATAAATAAAAAATAAAATCAACAATAAAGGCAGCGCTAGGGGCAAAAGGTTGACCAGCCAAAATGTCAGGCCGTCTTCTTCTTTCACTTCAATATTAATTTTAGCCGCCTTGGCGGGATCAATGTTAAAATTTTTCAACAGCGAAGAAAGCGATTCGCCGTCTTCCTTTTTCATCGTCTGTTCAGCGCCGTCATTTAATTTTATTTGCAATAAATTACCCCGCACGGTTATTCCGGAAACTTGCTCTGCGTTTATTTCCGCCATCAAAGTTTGGATGCCGATATCTTTCGCTGATGGATTGCTGCCGCTTAAGCCGTAAAATAATCCGGCTAAAATCAAAAAAATGATAAAAAATAATCCAAAATTTTTTAATAAGCTTTTCATAAATAATTTAATCGCTTAAAATTTATAACTTACCCATAATATAACATCTTTTCCAAAAAAGCAACAGACGGCCTGATGACAAGCCGTCCATTGTCTTAATTAAAATTATAACTTTTAATGCGGCGTATATTATTCTTTGTTTCCGGCTTTTGTTTGAGCCGGCTTATCTTTCTTATCTTTCTCTCCCGCCTCTTCTTTCTTTTTTTCCTCAACAGACTGCGTCTCTGCCGCAGCGTCATGCTTGTCCGCTGTATTCGCTAACGGCTTGACTCCTAACCCTAAACGATGCGCTTCCGGCTCCATAGAAATGATATAAAATTCACTGGTCTTTCCGACTTGGTATTTATCATTTATTTTTTCACCAGCCTTTAAGCCCAAGCTGGAAATATGCCCCAAAGCATGGATATCGTCATCCAACTGAACAAACAA
>Ga0172371_10011457_pt1 | contig 11820 bp, 9 predicted proteins | sample Lak12m_FD_114543 | JGI IMG/M metagenome (GOLD analysis project Ga0172371, IMG submission 114543) | Freshwater microbial communities from Kabuno Bay, South-Kivu, Congo - kab_022012_12m | ecosystem: Environmental > Aquatic > Freshwater > Lake | place: Democratic Republic of the Congo: South-Kivu...
ACGGGCTGTACTGAGTGTCCACAGGTCCGGCGATGCGTACTTTTTCGTACGGAACTCCAAGAGCAGAAGCAGCCATTTGTGCCATGACCGTAAAGGTTCCCTGACCGATTTCCTGGCCGCCGAGACCAACGGTGACGTTGCCATCTTCAGCCAACTCAACCCATGCGCTGGAACCTGCATTGGGGGGCATGGCGGGGGCTTTCCACATGATGGCAATGCCTTTGCCGCGCAGACGGTCAGGTGAAGACGGTTTGGCTTTTTCGCTGAAGTTAAGCGATTTGGCCACATTGTCAATACATTGCTGGATGCCGTTGGGGTGCATGATCATTCCGGTTACCAGCGTGTCGCCTGCCTGCACAGCGTTTTTCTTGAGGAAGGTAACTTTATCCAGCCCGACTTTTTCAGCGAGCTCATCCATTGCCTGGTCAAGACCAGTGTGCAGTTCGGACATACCAAAACCGCGATAGGCACCGCCGATGGGGTGGTTGGTGTAAACACAAATGCTGTCAGTGGAGACATTGGGGATGTCATATGGTCCGGAACTGGAATAGCCTCCAGCGCGGGTAACATTGGTGCCATATTCTGTTGAAGCACCTCCGTCCCAGTACATCATATTCTTGAGCGCGATGAGGTTGCCCTCCTTATCGCAGCCGACCTTGACGTGAATTGAAAGACCCTGACGAACGAAGTTGGTGAAGAATTCTTCCTCGCGGGTGAGGATCATTTTTACCGGCCAGCCCTTGCATTTGGTGGCAAGTGCCACGGGGATGGCTTCCATTGTTACACCGGCTTTTGATCCAAAGCCGCCGCCAACGAGCGGTGCGATCACGCGCAGGTCACTCTGTGAAATATGGAGTGCCTTGGCGATGAGGTTGCGCTGGGCAAATGGGGATTGTGAAGATGCCCACAAGGTTACTTTGCCTTTTTCATCCATCTGGGCGATGGCAATATGGGTTTCGATGGGTACATGCTGGATGTGAGGAACCACGAAGTGACGTTCCACGATGTGAGCGCAGTCTTTCCAGGCTTTTTCAACATCACCCTTGCGGATCTTGAAATGGTTGGCGATATTAGTGCCCGGTTCCGGGAAAATGAAATTGGGGTAGACATATTCGCCAAGTTGAGGGTGAATGAGCGGGGCTTCTTTTGAAGCGCCAAACTCGGGGTCAAAAACCCCTTCAAGTGGTTCATATTCCACTTCCACAAGGTCGATCGCTTTCATTGCAATCTCGTCAGAGATTGCGGCAACTGCTGCCACCGGGTCACCCAGGTAGCGTACGCGGTCTGTGGCGAAAATGGTTTTGTCCTGCAGGTACAAACCCATGCGATTGGGGAAATCTTTGCCGGAAACGACAGCCTTAACACCCGGTAGTTTTTCAGCCTTACTGGTGTCTACCCGCTTGATAAGCGCATGAGGGTATGGGCTGCGGACCGCGCGGGCATGTAATAATTTGTTGCCAAACTGGATATCATCGGCATAGACCGCGGTGCCGGTTACTTTTTCGTACACATCATTACGCGGTAATGAAGCGCCGACCGGATTGGATACTTTTTCTTTGATTTTTACGTTTGCCATAATTTGGCTCCTTGAAAGATCTGGTTGTAACCGCGCTTATTTGGACGTCTGCTTGATTGCGTCCACAATTCGGACGTAACCGGTGCAGCGGCACAGATTGCCGACAATGGCTTCGCGGATTTCGACATCAGTGGGGTGAGGATTGCGTTTCAACAGGGCAGTAGCCGAAATGAGCATACCGGGAGTGCAAAAACCACATTGCACACCTCCGGATTTGATAATGGCTTCCTGGAGCTGGGTGAGTTTTCCACCTTTAGCCAATCCTTCAACTGTGGTGATGACTGCGCCATCGCATTCAGCAGCCAGTACCATGCAGCTGTTGACGGGTTCACCATTCATCAGCACGGTGCAAGCGCCGCATTCCCCGGCTGAACAACCGTTCTTGGTGCCGGTGAGTGACAACTTCTCGCGGATCATCTGCAGCAGGGTCATGTTCTGAGGAACATCCACCGTTTCAACCAGGTCATTGACGGTGAGGGTAATTGTTGAATAGTTCATTTTTCTTGCCTCCTGACTTTTAGGGTCAAATCGTCACGGTGGACTATTTGCTTAGTTTTTTCCAGACTTCAGTAATGGCTTCACGGGTAAGGTTTCGTACCATGTACTTACGGTATCGGGCTGAGCCGCGAACATCATCGATGGGGGTAACGGATTCCATGGCAACTTCTGCAGCCCTGGCGATCACATCATCGCTGATCTTCTTTTCACTGAGCACAGCCTCGGTTTTTAGCGCTTCAAACGGAACGGGGGCAACGGATGCCAGCGCAACACGGAACTGGAAACCGGAGGGGCTTTCTTTTAACGGATAACCCAAAACGGCAACTCCTACGATCGAGAGATCGCCGATAGCGTTGCGGCCAAGTTTCTTGTAAGTTCCAATAAATCCTTTGGGAGGGAGCGGCAGGTGCAATGCCGTGACCACATCACCGGTTTTGAGTACGGTGCGTCCCGGGGCGAGGAAGAAAGAACTCAGGGGAACATCACGGAACCCATCAATTCCATGCACTTTGAGCACACCACCCAGGATCATGCAGGTGCCGATGGTATCGCCGGCAGGCGAGGCATTGCAGATGTTGCCGATGATGGTGGCGCGGTTGCGCAGTTGGTAACTGGCAACGGATTGAGCCGCCTGTGCCAGGTTTGGATAATGCTTGAGAACGTCAGCATTAGTCGCAACCTTGTTCATGGTTACTGCGGCGCCGATGGTCAGACCCTTTTTGGGATCAAAAGAAAGCTCGTTTACTCCTTCTAGTCCCTTCACATCCACCAGGTAATCCAGTTTTAAGACGCCATCGCGCAGCCTGACGAAATTATCTGTTCCGCCGGCATAGGGGCGGGCTACTCCTTCATGTTCAGCCAGGAATTTGCTGGCTTCAGCAAGGGTTGTTGGTTTTACATATTGCAGTTCGGGTAGTCCAGGATGAGGATTGATCATATTATGTCCTGTCTTTAAATTTCCAGCAAAGCTGGTGATTTCATTGAATGATTTACATGAACATTACGATCTATGGGTTTTTGCTGTTAATCTCTGACTTGGGGAAGCCGCTCACCTCGCATTCTGTTTTAAGAATCTTTATTCAAATGATGATTTAAGGGATTACTTTGCCTATTAAGAAATAATAGCATGTTTAAAAAGCCTTTACAAGAAAAATATCCCGCTTGTCAGACAAAAGGTGATTAATGTAATCACTCAATAATTGAATAGGGGGTTCATTCACCGGCATTTTGCGGTACTTCATGCTGCAGTCGATCTGAGGCGCTGCGGGATAAGAGGAGAAATCCAAGCGTGGATATTGCAGCCAGGATACCACATAGATACCATAACCAGTGCGGGTCGTATTTATCCATGATGAAGCCGGCAAGCAGTGGACCAATCGCGGAGGGGATGATCCAGCTGAAACCGGAAACCGCCATATAGCGTCCGCGCATATCCAGCGGCGCAAGGCGCGCCACCAGGGCGGTGGAAGTAGGAGATACGATCATTTCGCCAATGGTGATGATCACCATGGCAAACAGGAATAACGGATACGTGTTTGTGAACCCATACATGGTAAAGCCGACCAGGTAGAAGAGTGTTCCAAATGTCATTAAAGCCATTGGTGCATATTTGGCGATCTTGCGGGTGACCCAGAATTGGAATACAACCACCATGGCAGCGTTAAGGCTGAGGATGTACCCGAATTGCTGGGTTGTGATCTGATGTACGTCACGCAGATACACTGATAGGGTGGTGTTCATCTGCATATACACAATGACGCTGATGGCTGAGACGGAAAGGAATGCCATGAAGATGCCGTCTTTGATCGCCACCGAGTATCCCTTGAAGGTTTGGAAGATCGACTCATGGGGTTGATCCGCGTGTTTTTGCGGTTTGGTCTCAGGCATGGTGAGAAATACGATGAATGCAGTGATGGTAGAGGCAACCGCATCGATGATAAATAGAGCGAAAAACGACTTCGATGCTATCAACCCGCCGATAGCTGGTCCGATGGTAACTGCCAGGTTTGCCACCACACGCAAAATACCAAACCCCTCAATGCGTTTGGGTTCAGGCAGGATATCCGTCAGCATCGCCTGTCCAGCCGGATGCCCCATATCCGCAAAAGCACCAACGATCACGGAAAAGACAAAGAAGGTGTGAAAATCCCTGGACAGGCCCATGATGAGGGCGGAAAACGCGCTGGAGATGAGCCCGAAGATCATCAGCGCACGGCGGCCAAAGCGGTCTGTGAGTGCTCCGCCAATGAGTGATCCGATGAAACTGGAAACCGCGTAAAATGCGAACAGCGTACCGACCTGAGTCATACCGACGCTAAATTTTTCAGTTACATATAGTGAAAAGAATGGGAAGATTAGCGCGCCGCCCAAGCGGTCAATGAAAAGGGATCCAATGAGAATCCAGAAATTTCGCGGATACTCGCGTGCGGTAGATTTCAACCTGGCAAGCATATTAATGTAAGCTTTCTCGTTAGGCTTATGATTAAGGACGAATCCAATTTTATCAGGATTAATCCTCAAAAATATATCCATAGTCATACACACAAATATTGGAGAGTCCATATAATCAGGCATAATCAAATGAAGGATGACTTATGGCCGAAGCCAAGATTGCATTAATAACCGATAGTACCAATGACCTTCCACAATCAATGCGGGAGCAATACGGGATCATCGTGGTGCCAATGACGGTGGTCTGGGGGGATAAGCAGTACCTGGATGGCAAGGAGCTTACTGCCGAAGAGTTTTACAAGGAACTAAAGATTAATCCGATCCACCCGACTACTTCGCAGCCGACACCAGGTGATTTTCTGGCGGCTTATGACCAGGCAAAGAAGAGTGGTGCTAGCCAAATTATGGTATGCGTGATCAGCAGTGCCATGAGCGGCACCATTGAATCAGCGCGACTGGCAGCCCAAAATTACCCGCTTCCTGTATCACTTTATGATTCTAAAAGCAACTCAATGAGCCTTGGCTGGCAATTGCTCGCGATGGCTAGAACCCGCGAAAATGGCGGTGGAATAGATGAAATGAGGAATAGTGCGGATCAGGTGCGAAATAACCTTCATTACCATATTGTGCTGGATACACTGGATTACCTCATCCGCGGCGGACGCATTGGCAGTGCTGCCCGCCTGATCGGCAACATGCTCAAGATCAAACCGCAGGTAAGGGTTAACCATCAGACTGGAACGGTGGAAGCTGGTGATATTTCCACCACTAGGAAAAAGGCTATCGAAACGTTGTATACCAGTTTTTTTAAAAAACTGGATACAAGCAAACCGATGCATATTGCTATCTTGCACAATGGGGTCGAGGAAGATGCGCGGGCATTGGCAGACCGGGTGAAAAGCGAGTTTACTCCCGTTGAATTGATTATCGGGATTGTCTCGCCAATATTGGGGGCTCACACCGGTCCGAGGGCAATCGCGTTGTGCGGCTACTCCGAGTAAAAATCTTCTTTCACACATTTTTTTAAGATTAAAAAGGCTGGCACATTAAAAAGGCTGGCATGTATTGCCTTTTGTTTTTAATTGGTATATGATTATTAAGCGTTTTGGAGAAAACGCAAAATTTGTTTTACCCAACCTATAGGAGGAGAAAAGTGAAAAAGAATTGGTTTGTGTTGTTTTCTGTTTTGGTTGTCAGCATTATGGTTTTGAGCGCCTGTGCCAAACCCACTGCTGCACCGACAGCCGCGCCGACTGAACCCCCGAAGCCGACAGCAGTTCCACCTACCCCGGAACCAACAGCGATTCCGTATGAAACATGCGGAACTGCGGAAAAACCTTGCGTGATTACATTCGTACCCTCTGCTGAAGTGGGAAAAATCACTATTGCCGGACAGGGAATTGCAGATTGGCTCCACAACGAGACGGGTTTGAATTTCCAGATCGAAGTCGGCACCAGTTTTGCCGCCTCTATTGAGGCTATGGGTGCCAAGAAAGCTCAGATCGGTTTCTTAAATACCTTCTCCGTTCTTTTAGCTGAGGCAAAATATGGTATCGATCCTGCGCTCGCTTCCGTCCGTAAATTAGCAGTAAATGAACTTAGCCCGGATAAAGATCTCGCCGGCACAATGCAGCCTTATTACCGCGGTCAATTCATCACCATGAAAGGTTCTGGTATTGAGAAATTAGCTGATCTCAAAGGAAGAACATTCTGCTTTGTCGATCCCAACTCAACCTCTGGGTACATTGTACCGAACATTATCATGAAGGCTAATGGAATCGATGCAGAGGCAGGGGATGTAATCGCAACCATGGCAGGGTCACATCCGAATGTTGGTGTGGCGGTATATAAGGGCGACTGTGACGCTGGTGTTACTTACATCGACATCCGCACTGATGCATCAGCCAAACTCTATGAGACTTATCCTGACATCATGGATAAAATGGTTGTGTTTTATACGACCGATATTATCCCCAATGATGGAATTCAATTCATCCCGAATTTCGATCCCGCATTGCGGGCACAAATTGTTGCCGCTTTCTTAAAACTTTCGCAAGACGAAGCCGGGAAAAAATTGTTGAAAGACCTCTACAACATCAATGGTCTTGTCGAGATCCAACCCGATTTCTATGACCAATTTGCTGCAACCATGAAAGCTGCAGGAGTTGATCCTGCTACACTCGTGAAGTAATGTTATTAAAACTGGCAGGTCGAAAGACCTGCCAGTTTTTTATTTAACTTGTTTTTTTGTTTTTTTCTTGGATATAATCATAAACAATAAAAAACTCAATCAGACAGGTGATTCAGATGTTAAAAATTGAAAACCTAAGCAAAACGTATTCCAATGGTACCCAGGCATTACATGATGTTAGTTTTGAGGTTGAGGAAGGTGAATTCCTGGCTGTAATTGGATTAAGTGGTTCTGGAAAATCCACCCTACTTCGATGTATAAATCGGCTAATCGAGCCAACTTCTGGGAAGATAACCTGGAATGGGGTAGATATTACTGCTGCATCAGGTAAGGATATACGCAAGATTCGTCGCCAGATTGGAATGGTTTTCCAGCAGTTCAATTTAGTAAAAAGATCATCTGTAAATACAAATGTCCTATCTGGAAGATTAGGGTATGTTCCTACTTTTCCCAGTCTTTTCCATGTATTTTCAAAAGAAGACCATCAGCGTGTCACTAAAACGTTAAATATGGTTGGCCTGGCTGACAAAATTGATGTCCGCGCAGATTCACTTTCTGGCGGGCAACAACAGCGTGTTGGCATTGCCAGGGCTTTAATGCAGGACCCAAAAATGATATTAGCAGATGAGCCGGTTGCATCATTAGATCCCGTGTTGGCTCATTCAATTCTCAAATACTTGGAACAATTAAACAAAGAATTTGGGATGACCGTTTTATGTAGTCTCCATTTTTTGGACTTGGTACATCGTTATGCCACACGTGCAATTGCGTTGAAGGATGGTAATTTGGTTTTTCAAGGACTCCCTAAGGAAATCGACGATGTTCAATTCAAAGCTATCTATGGGAAAGATGCTGAGAGAATTGAAGTAATCTAATTTCATAGACTATTGATGAATCGAGATTAACATGAACCCTGAGGTTTCCAAGAAAAACACATCAGATAAGCTTCGAATTTTACTACCTTTTCTTTCGATATTTATTCCAGGATCAAGCCAGATTATTGTAAAAAAGACCTGGCGGGGGATATCAATTCTAATTTTTACATCTCTGCTTGGTTTTCTGGTAAATTGGTCATTTCAAAATTATAAAATTGGTCAGGTGACCCTTTTCGAAGGCGCATCTTACAGCTGGTTATGGATCCCATTCCTTCTTTTCTATGGTTGGAATATTGCAGATGCATTCCTTTTAGCCAAAAATAAAAAATCACCAGCTTTAATAGCAATCATCGCAGCGGCACTCATACTATATGTAATAGGTTGGTCTGTTACAGGTGTGAAAATGGAACGTTTGGTCACAAGGTATGATGATGCCAAGGTTGTAATGAAAAGGTTGTTTAATCCTGATTTCTTCACTGTTCATGACGGGGATAAAGTTGACATTTGTAGCTGGGATTGCCTGTGGAATTACATGAAAGCAAAAATCAATGGCACCGAAGCCCCACAGGTTACTTTTAGTCAAAATACTGGGCAGATATTTGGACAAAAGGGAACGATTACTGCTTCACGGTGGGATGTTCTACTTGGTAAAGCGACCATTAATCAGCGAATTCCGGGTTTTGAAACAGGTAAGCTTATTGAAACTATCGCAATCGGTTTAATGGCCACCTTATTCTCAACCATATTGGCTGTCCCGGTAAGCTTTTTGGCAGCGCACAATGTTATGCGAAGAGTTCCAGGGGGATCAATAATCTACTATATATCGCGAACTCTCCTAAATATTGTCCGCGCTGTAGATACAGTTGTGTGGGGGTTGATCATTATTGTTTGGGTGGGGTTGGGATCCTTTGCGGGGGTTATAGCGTTAACAATTCACTCTATTGCCGCTCTCGCAAAGTTGTTTTCCGAAGAGATTGAGCACATTGATCCCGGCCCTGTTGAAGCAATAGAAGCTACTGGAGGAAACTTTTTCCAGGTCATCCGTTATGGAGTAATCCCACAAATCATTCCTTCATTCCTGTCTTATACATTATTACGATGGGATATCAACATGCGTTCAGCCACTGTAATTGGCTTTGTTGCGGGAGGTGGCATTGGATTCTTTGTAGTGGAAACCATCAGAATGGGCGGTTACCAACAATACGCTGCAGCATTATGGGCTGTGGCAGTGGTAATAATAATCGTGGATTACATTAGTAGTCGATGGCGATTCAATATTCTGAAGGACCAACCAAAAGCAGTCGACAAGATTCCCACCTGGAAGAAAATTCGTACCATCCTATATATCGTCTTAGGTATTGCAGCATTCTTGTATTGTTGGGAAATCACCAGAATCGACTTAAAAAAGCTTTTAGATCCGGGTCCAACCTTTGGTAGGTTACTTAAGGACTTTGTTTCCATTGATACCACCGGGAAAGTCATCAATAATATCGTCCGCGAATTGATCATTACAACCATGCAAGCCCTGATGGCGACGACACTGGGCGGTGTTTTAGCTATACCATTCAGTTTTTTGGCAGCGAAAAACCTCACAGGGAAAAGCAAGTTTTCAGCATGGATTTTTGTGATTACTCGTGGTGTCTTTAATGTTCTTAGATCGATCGAGGCATTGTTGTATGTAGCTATTTTCGTATATTGGGTTGGTATTGGTCCATATGCCGGAATGCTGGCATTATCTATTACAACATTTGCTCTGATGGGCAAATTATTCTCCGAAGCGATCGAGAATATAGATTCAGGTCCAATAGAGGCAATCAATGCTACTGGTGCAAATAAGCTTCAATCGATCATTTATGCCATCGTACCCCAAATTGTGCCACCGTTCTTATCTTATCTGATATACCAGTGGGATATTAACATTCGTATGGCTACAATAATTGGGTTTGCTGGTGGTGGTGGTATCGGACTCATGCTTTCCACTTTTTTTGGCAGTCTCCAATATCACAAGGCAGGCACTGTAATTTTGGCAATTGTGATCATTGTAGCAGTGATGGACTTTACAAGCGCGAAAATTCGAGAGAAATTCGTTTAGGAACTATCCTCTTAATTCATCAAAAAGAGCCGAAAGGCTCTTTTTTTACCTATGGACAATTGCCGATAAAGCATAATACCCCAACCCGATATATTCTTTTAAAGACTTGGTTAAGGTAGATAGGTTGGTATATGCCGGAACCAGGTTGATGAAAAATTCCTCGATATTGGGGTGCCAAAGCCGTTGCCAGGCCTCTGCTGTGATGGTGTAGTCAGTAGGGGCTGCAATCAAAGTACAGCCGGCTTTTTCGAACATGGTCATCGATCTTGGCATATGCATGGCAGAGGTGACCAGCAGTATCCTTGAAAACCGATGTTCCTCGATGATCGCACAGGTATATTGGGCGTCCTCATATGTGTTCCGGCTATTATCCTGCAGTAGAATCCGGTCTGATTGAACACCCATAAAGGTAAGCAGCGTAACCATATCCTGGGCGGGGGTGGAGGGAGCGAGGTCAAGGAAATCGATATCACCGCCACTGACGATTACCTGTGCCTGCTGAAATTGTTTTGCCAGCATCGCGCCATAGATCACGCGATCGCCGGCTGCATTCACTTCAACCGATGGGCGCGGGCTTATGGCTGGTTCTGTCCCTCCGCCGAGGATGACAATGGCATCTGGTGCTTTTGTAAGATCAGGGGATGAGTATCGCCATTCCAATGAACGCGCTACTAATGAAGCGACATACCGATTTCCACCCAGCAGGAGGATTATCAGCGCGAAGATCACCACTGGTTTTGAAAACCCCGATTTTCTCCAGAATAGGAGAGCGAAAACCAGCATCAGGCTTGCCAGCCCGAGCGGGTAAATGAATAGAGGAATGAACTTGGAAAGGAATGACATTATCGATAAACCCAATTCTGACAAATATACTCTTATTACTTGACTTTTTTATTTTTTCCGCTAAACTAAATGCATATTAAAAAAAGGAGAAGACTTATGGATTATAACTAGGGTTACAATGGTGGTATAGGGGTTGTGGGCTGGTTGTTCTACATGGCAATTATTGCATTTGCGATCGTTGTGCAATGGAAGCTTTTCACCAAAGCAGGAAAACCGGGTTGGGCAAGTCTCATTCCAATTTATAACATCATCGTTCTGCTGGAGATTGTTGGTAAACCATGGTGGTGGCTCTTGCTGATGCTTGTTCCTGTTGTGAACATTGTCCTCATGATCATGGTGATGATCGCCCTCGCCAAAGTATTCGGAAAAGACAGCGGTTTTGCTGTAGGATTGATCTTTTTATCGATCATTTTTATGGCAATCCTGGCATTTGGCGATGCTAAATACCTGGGTCCCCAGGCAGCAGCATAAATTAGTCTTTCTTAATAAAAAAGGTGAAAGCGTTAGTTTGCTTTCACCTTTTTTATTTTTGGCATATATAATCAACTGTATATCAATTTTTTCATTGTTCTCAAGGGAATATGCTTTCCGAGTTTCCAATTGTCCGCACCAAAATTATCATTCCACGCCGGCGTTCGGAGATTATCACACGCCCGCGGCTGCTTAGTATCCTCGATAACGTCATTGATCTCAAGTTACTCATCCTGGCGGCGCCGGCAGGTTACGGCAAAACGTCCCTGATGATCGATTTCGCTAATCACTCCCGGCTTCCTGTCTGTTGGTTTTCGCTCGACACCCTGGACGTAGACGCACAGCGTTTTATCGCTCATTTTATCGCGTCGATATCAAGCCGATATGCTGATTTTGGTGCTCCTTCATTAGCTGCCCTGCAGAATGTCAACCAGGACAAGCTTGATCTGGATGCGGTCATTAATGCCATCATCAATGATTGTTATGAAAATATCACTGAGAATTTTGTTTTTGTGCTGGATGATTATCACCTGGTACGCGACAGCAAACCGATCGAAATGTTCATCAACCGCATCAGCCAGGAGATGCCCGATAACTTCCACTTAATAATTGCATCCCGCACCCTTTTAACTTTACCAGATCTATCCTTATTGGTTGCGCGGTCGCAGGTAGGCGGGTTAAGCTTTGAGGAACTGGCTTTCATTCCGGATGAAATCCGGCAATTAATGACCACGAATTACCACCAGGAACTTTCGGATTATCACATTCAAAACCTGGCTCATCAAACCGAAGGGTGGATCACGGGGTTGCTGCTTACAGCCCA
>Ga0172371_10011461_pt1 | contig 11816 bp, 15 predicted proteins | sample Lak12m_FD_114543 | JGI IMG/M metagenome (GOLD analysis project Ga0172371, IMG submission 114543) | Freshwater microbial communities from Kabuno Bay, South-Kivu, Congo - kab_022012_12m | ecosystem: Environmental > Aquatic > Freshwater > Lake | place: Democratic Republic of the Congo: South-Kivu...
AGCCTATGCAGATAGTAAATAAATATTTAAGCTGGGCAAAGAATGAGGTTAAGCCCAAAGTTGTTATAGTGTATGAGACGATGTGGGGCTCAACAGAAATTATGGCCAGGCAGATAGTCGATGGCTTGAATTCCTCCAAAGTGAGTGTGAAATTATTTGATATTAGTCATTCTGACCGTACTGAAGTAATCAAAGAGATGCTGGATGCAAAAGGTTTTATTTTTGGATCATCTACTCATGACAACGGAATGCTTCCGACAATGGCAGGGTTCCTGGAGTTTGTAAAAGGCTTAGCTGCAAAGAACAGGGCAGTTTGTTGTTTTGGTTCCTATGGTTGGGCTGGCGGAGCGGTGCGCGACATGGAAGAGTTGGTAAAGAAAGCCGGTTTGACTCTTGCTCAACCGAGTATCTCTAATAAATATGTTCCGGATACAGCTGAAAAGCAGAAGTGTTTTGAGTTTGGAAAAGAATTTGCGAGAATAATCAATGGCTAAATTAACTGATGTTATAGTTAGGTTTTTAGAAGTTCAAGGGTGTGTTGTTTTATCTACTATTGACGGAATGGGGTTTCCTCACTCCTCCTGCAAAGATATTGTTAAGATAGACAAAGAAGGCCATATTTATCTTTTGGATGTCTATCATGGAAAAACATTTGAGAATCTAAAACGTAACCCTTTGGCCAGTATTACTGCTTTTAATGAACATAAGTTTATCGGTTATTGTCTTAAGGGTAAAGCAAAGATGCTTTCGGAGCAGGAGATTGCTCAAGAGTTAATCAAGGCTTGGGAAGATAGGATTACTATAAGGTCTACCCAAAGATTATTAAAGAATCTCCATGAGGAGAAAGGGCATCCGCATCATCCGGAAGCCGCTCTGCCTAGGCCAAAGTATTTAATTAAGCTCGATGTTGAAGAGATAATTGATCTTGCTCCTTATAATTTAAGAAAGGATGGTTCACATGCCTAAGAGTGTTAAGATTTATAGTACCCCTACCTGTCCATGGTGTGTTAGGGTAAAGCAGTTTATGAAAGAAAATAATATTGTTTTTGAAGATTATGATGTTGGCGCTGATCAGGCTAAAGCCGATGAAATGGTAAGGATATCAGGTCAGATGGGTGTTCCGGTTTTGGATATAGAAGGTGAAATCATCGTAGGTTTTGATAAGGAGAAAATCAAGTCTTCTTTAGGATTATAACTAGTATTGCCAGCAGGCCTGCCTTCCGGCAGGCAGGGACTATTCCACGCCAAGATGCGTATTGGCTGGGAGCTAACAATGAAAACATACGATTTAATTATTATCGGTGCAGGTCCAGCAGGGATAACTGCTAGCGTTTATGCCAGCCGTAAACAGTTAGATTTCTTGGTGGTGACCGGTAATGTAGGGGGTCAGGCTGCCTGGAGCGGTGATATTGAAAATTATACCGGGTATCAGTTTATTACCGGACCCGAGCTTGCTCAGAAATTTGAAGAGCATATGCGTAAATATAATACTAGCCTTAAGGAGAATGAAGAGGCTGTAGAAGTTAAGAAGGCCGGAAATATGGTTTTAGTTAAAACTGATAAAGGGCAATATCAGTCGAGAACTGTAATAATTGCCTCAGGTAAGCGCTCTAAGGAGCTTGGGGTCCCCGGAGAAAATCAGTTTAAAAATAGAGGGCTTACTTATTGCGCTACTTGCGACGGGCCTCTTTTTAGCGGTAAGGTTGTTGCTGTTATTGGCGGAGGTAATTCGGCTTTAGATGCCGCTTTACAGTTAGTTAAGATTGCCAAAAAGATTTATCTTATTAATAATACTGATAAGCTCAACGGTGATGCGGTTATGACCCAGAAACTAGAAAAAGAAGCTAAGGTAAGCGTTCTTAATAATTCTAAAGTAGAGGCCATTTTAGGGGAGCATTTTGTTAATGGTATTAAGATTAACCGTCTTGGGAAGGAAGAGACCATTTCTGTTGGAGGCGTATTTGTGGAGATCGGCCTAACCCCTAATACAAGTTTTACCCGGGATCTAAAGATGAATTCTTCGGGTGAGATTATGGTGAGCGCTAACAACGAAACAAGTATCCCCGGGATTTTTGCTGCTGGTGACGTAACGGATGTACCCGAGAAACAAATTATTATTGCCGCAGGAGAAGGTTCAAAAGCCTGCCTTAGTGCTTTTAAATATTTAGCTACCAGACAGTTTTAAATTTCTTACTATGAGGATTAAGGTTAATTATCTATGTTGTATAATCTTAGCGATTTTCTTAAATAGTCAGGATGCTTATGCCCTGCCTTCTAGGTGTGTGGTAGAAATCACCGCTAAGGTTATTTCGGTTAAAGAGAGATGGGAGGATGTTCCTCAGGCAACCGGAGGATTTGAAAGGTCGGAATTCTTGGATATGCAGATTGAGATTAAGAAAGTAAACTCTGTGGTCAAAGATGTCTATGATTTATCGGTGGATTGCGAGAAGATATATAAAAAAGGTAAAAAGATGGTCGTTACAGTTGAGAAAACCCCAACCTTTCTTATGTATAGTAATGATTCGATTTCTCCGGGCAGCATAATTACCGGGGATCTTCATTCAGCCGATGATGAGTATAGTTCTTCTTATAGTTTAACAAATATAAAGTTTGATAATTAGGTATAAAGCAATTTTTTCTAATAAGAAGATGAAAAAAACAAATTTTAACGAACTCAAAGAGATATATAAAATTCTGCATAGTCCTAAAGGATGTATGTGGGACAAAGAACAGACGCATAAAAGCATTTTGAAAGATTTACGGGAAGAGGTCGAAGAATTTATCACGGCAGTAAGGAAAAATAACTTAACGCATATGAAAGAAGAGCTGGGGGATATATTACTGCATGTAATGTTTCAGGCTCAGATAGCTCAAAAAAATAAGGAATTTGATATTGAGGATGTTATTCTCGTGTTAATTGAGAAGATCAAAAGGCGCCACCCGCACGTTTTTGGTAATCTTAAAGTAAATAGCACCCGCCAGATTATTAGTAATTGGAATAAGATTAAGAAGCATGAAAAAAAGCTTGCCCCCTAAGATCCGCCTTTAGTTTTTTGAAACAAACATCAAATAAAAACTTGACAACAGTATAATTTAATGTATACTCTACTAAAGAAATAGAGATTATAGAGAAGGAGTGGCATGCGGATTACTTATCGTACCGATTATGCTTTAAAGACTATATTAGAGTTGGCTCAGAATTACGGTAAAGAGCCGGCAGCGACAATAACTGAACTTGCCAAACGTCTGGATATACCCATTAAGTTTCTGGAGCAGATTCTTCTGGATCTTAAGCGGGGTGGTTTTGTTGAGAGCAGGAGGGGTAAGATAGGGGGTTATCTTCTAGCTAAAACTCCAGCTGAGATTAAATTAGGTGAAGTAGTCAGGTTTGTAGAAGGCTCAATTGAACCGATTGCTTGTGTAGATAAGCATTATTTAGGTTGTAGCGATATAAATAAATGTGTTTTTAGAGGTATCTGGCAAGAGGTTAATAGTGCTACTGCAAAAATCGTTGATAATATAACTTTTGAAGATTTAGTCAAGAAAGTAAATAAGCGAGATACTACGCTTACTTATCAAATTTAGGATATCGAGTTTATTCTTGAGAATGCGCTAAATCAGTAGAACAAAGGGAGGCGGATTGAAAATAGCTCGTGATATTACAGAATTAATCGGAAATACGCCATTAGTTAAACTTAATCGTTTAAGTGTCGGTACTTTTGCTACATTGGTTGTTAAGGTAGAGTCTTTTAATCCTTGCTCTTCGGTTAAAGATAGAATTGGTTTGAATATGATTGAGGCCGCTGAGAAGGCAGGAAAGATAAAAAAAGATACAGTTATTGTTGAGCCGACCTCCGGGAATACCGGAATTGCTTTGGCTTTTGTTTGCGCAGTCAAAGGTTATAAACTTATTTTGACTATGCCTGATACAATGAGTTTAGAGCGTAGGCAGCTTTTAGCTGCTTTTGGTGCCGAGATTGTTCTTACCCCCGGATCTTTGGGTATGACCGGAGCAGTAAATAAGGCGGTAGAATTAGAAAAAAGTGATAAACGTTATTTTCTTTTACAACAATTTGAGAATCCGGCAAATCCGGATATCCATCGTAAGGAAACCGCTAAAGAAATATGGTCTGATACCGACGGCAAAGTTGATATTCTGGTTGCCGGAGTAGGCACAGGCGGGACGATTACGGGGATAGCTGAGGTGATTAAGAAAAAGAAGCCATCTTTTAAAGCGATTGCAGTTGAACCTAAGGCATCCCCTGTTTTATCCGGAGGCAGTCCTGGTCCGCATAAGATTCAGGGTATTGGAGCGGGTTTCATTCCAGGAGTTTTGAATCGTAAAATTATTGACGAAGTGATTCAGGTATCGAATGAAGACGCAGCTCAGGCAGCAAAAAGTTTGGCTAAAGAAGAAGGGATATTGGCAGGGATATCATCGGGTGCAGCTTTATTTGCCGCAATAGAAGTAGCTAAAAGGCCAGTAAATAAGGGTAAGCTGATTGTAGTTATTTTACCTGATACAGGAGAGCGTTATTTAAGTACCGGTTTGTTTACTTAAGCATCTGTCTTCTTAAGGCAGATAAGGAGGAAGAAATGAGAGATAAAGTTGAAAAAGCGTTAGAAAAAGTTAGGCCTATGCTTATGGCTGACGGTGGAAATGTTGAGTTAATCGATGTAACTAGTGATGGCATAGTTAAGCTTAAGCTTAAAGGTAGCTGTGGGTGTTGTCCTATGTCTCAGATGACCCTTAAAATGGGGATTGAAAGAATAATCAAAGAAGAAGTTCCGGAGATAAAAGAAGTAGTTGCTATTTAATTTATGGTTCTAAAAAGAAAAGGACGGTTGTAAAAATGCGTACCATAAAAGAGATTAATGAGAAAATAAAGAAAGGCCAGGTGGTTGTGGTTACTGCTGAGGAAGTAATCGACCTGGTGGAGAAGAAAGGCGTAAAGAAAGTCGCTCAGGAGGTAGATGTCGTTACAACCGGGACCTTTGGGCCGATGTGTTCCAGTGGCGCATATTTTAATATCGGACATTCTAAGCCGCGCCTAAAAATTGGCGGCGGAACATGCACGATAAATGATGTCCCGGCATATACTGGTTTTGCTGCTGTAGATATTTATATGGGAGCTACGGCTATTCCGGATGATGATCCGCGCAATAAAGTGTACCCGGGAGAATTCAAATATGGCGGTGCTCACGTCATTGAAGATATAGTAGCTGGTAAAGACGTCCAGCTTAAGGTTAGCGCTTATGGTACGGATTGTTATCCGCGCAAAAAATTGGACACCTTGCTTAATATTAAAGATTTGAATGAGGCAGTCCTTTTCAATATGCGTAATGCCTATCAAAATTATAATATCGCAGTCAATTTATCGGATAAACCGATACACACTTACCTTGGTATGCTTAAGCCTAATTTAGGTAATGCCAACTATTGTTCAGCGGGTCAGCTTTCCCCGCTTCTGAAAGATCCTTATTATAAGACCATAGGGATAGGTACTAAGATATTTTTAGGCGGCGGCATTGGTTATGTCGCTTGGCAGGGGACTCAACATAATCCCGGAGTGCCCAGGAGCGAGAATGGTATTCCTAAGGTTCCTGCAGGAACAATTGCGGTTATCGGTGATTTAAAGCAGATGAATTCGCAATGGCTTAAAGGTACAAGCATGCTTGGTTATGGTGTTACGCTTATTGTAGGTATCGGTGTACCCTTACCGGTTCTAGATGAAGAAGTTATTCAACGGGCTGCAGTAAAAGATAAGGATATATATGCTCCGATTGTTGACTATAGTCAGAATTATCCGCAAATTGTACCTGGTTCATTAGGGCAGGCTAGTTATGAACAGTTAAAGTCGGGTAAAATAACTATTCAAGGTAAAGAAGTGCCTACCGGCAACCTTTCAAGTTATTCTAAAGCAGTCAAGATATCCGAAGAGTTGAAATCCTGGATTAAGAAGGGGGATTTTGAATTAACTGACCCTGTGGCAAAACTACCGGCGGCTGATTCAGGGTATGCTTTTAAATTGCTTAATGAAAGACCTATAGTTTAAAAAGAGGTGGAAAATGACTTCTAAAAGAATAGTTTTGCATTTCCCGCATCGCTTGGTTAATCAGCCTATTATTTATAAGTTGGTTAAAGAGCATGATCTGCAGTTTAATATCCTGAAAGCCTTTGTTACTCCTCAGGAAGAGGGGTTGATGGTTCTGGAATTAAGCGGAAAAAAGGAAAATCTGGAAAAGGGTGTTGAATATTTACGCTCCTGCGGGGTGCGCATCCAGCCGTTAAGCCAGGATGTTGTTAGGAATGAAGAGAAGTGTACTAATTGCGGCGTATGTGTACCGATCTGTCCGACTGAAGCGTTGGTTGTTGACCCTAAGACGCGCGAAGTAATTTTCCATAATAAGAAATGTATTGCTTGTGAGCTTTGCGTAAAAATCTGTCCGCCACGGGCCATGGAAGTGCACTTTTAATGAACGCTTGGTTTACGAACGCTTTTGCGTGAGTAAACCAATGCGTGAATTAATCCTGTGTTTTAAATCTATTGTTTTTCTACTTCTAAAAACAACAGGATTAAGTATTCACCATGAATAAATTATCTAAACTTAAAAGTATCCTTTCTAAATACAATTCTTGTTTGATTGCTTTCTCCGGAGGAGTAGATAGCACTTTTTTATTAAAGATTGCTTCTAGTGTTTTCCCAAAAGATAAAATTCTGAGTGTTACTGCTAACTCTGCGACTTATCCTAAAGAAGAGTTAATTTTTGCCAAACAAATTGCTAAGCAACTGGGAGTAAGACATAAAGTAATTAATACTCTGGAATTAAATAATAAACAATTTGTGGCTAATTCTTCAAAGCGTTGTTATTTTTGTAAGAAAGAACTTTTTACTAAACTTAAGAAATTAGCTAAAAATAACAATCTTCAGGCTGTTTTTGATGCTAGCAATGTATCGGATAAATCGGATTTTCGCCCGGGTAGTCTAGCCAAAAAGGAATTAGGGGTATTTTCTCCTTTAGAGGAGGCTAATTTGACTAAAGATGATATCCGTATTTTAAGTAGAAAATTAGGCCTTTTGACCTGGGATAAACCTGCACTTGCTTGCCTTGCCTCGCGTATTCCTTATGAGACAAAGATTTCAGAACCGATTCTTAAGCGTATTAATAAGGCAGAATATTTTTTAAGAAAGATGGGGTTTAAGCAAGCGCGAGTTAGAGATTATAATTTATTTGCCCGGATAGAAGTGGCTAAAGAAGATATCCCGGTTATTGTTTGCAAGAGGCAAAGGGTAATCGACAAATTTAAGAAATTAGGTTATAATTATATAACAGTTGATTTAGAAGGTTATCGTAGCGGGAGCATGAACGAGGTTATAAAAAGATGAAAAGAATATATCTGGACTATGCAGCCACTGCACCTACTGATCCGGAAGTGCTTAAAGCAATGGAGCCTTATTTTTTTGAGAAGTTCGGTAATGCATCTAGCTTACACGCTTTTGGGCAAGAGGCTAAGAAGGCCCTTGAGGATAGCCGGCAAAACTTAGCCGAGTTCTTAGGCGCTAAGCCCGAAGAGATTATTTTTACTTCCGGTGGTACAGAGTCGGATAATAATGCTATATTTGGTGTCACCGAAGTCTTAAAAAGCAAAGGCAATCATATTATTACTTCTAAAATAGAGCACCATGCTATTAGCGAGCCTTGCGTTTTTCTAGAAAAGAAAGGTTTTCAGGTCACTTATCTTCCGGTAGACAAGATGGGACTAGTTTCTCCCGAAGAGTTGAAGAAAGCTATTACTGATAAGACGGTTCTTATTTCTATTATGCATGCTAATAATGAAATTGGAACAATTCAACCTATTGCTGAGATCGGAGAGATTGCCAGGTCTAAGGGAATATGTTTCCATACTGATGCTGTACAGACAGTAGGGCATATTCCGGTTAATGTTAATACTTTGAATGTTGATCTGCTTTCGCTTTCAGCGCATAAATTTTATGGCCCTAAGGGCGTCGGCGCTCTTTACATTAGAAAGGGTATGCGTTTAGTAAAATTCCTACAGGGGGGAGACCAGGAGAAGGGGAGGCGAGCTTCAACTCATAATATACCCGGTATAGTTGGATTAGCTAAAGCTATAGAATTATGCGGTAAGAATATGGGGAAAGAAGCGCAGTTCCAGAGCTCTCTGCGCGATAGATTAATTAAGGAGATACCCGAGAAGATATCTGATGTGCGTCTTAACGGTCACGCCAGCCAGAGGCTCCCTAATAATGTTAATTTTTCAATTAAATATATCGAAGGTGAGTCCATTCTATTAAGTCTGGATATGCTGGGGCTGGCTGTTTCTACCGGTTCAGCATGTACTTCCAGCTCTCTGGAGCCTTCACATGTACTTTTAGCTATAGGTTTAGATCACGAAACTGCCCACGGCTCCGTCAGAATTACCATAGGCAGGTGGACCCAGGAATCAGACGTAGACTATTTTCTAGAAAACCTCCCTAAAGTTGTAAATAAGTTGCGTGCCATGTCTCCCTTGTACGATAAAAAATGAGTGAGGACATAAGTTATGGAGCATTATAATAAAGGTAAGCGACATAACTTATGTGTCCGAACTCATGGTTTAGGCAATTAATTGCCTAAACCATAATATATTTATTTAATGGAAGAAGAAATAATTGAACTATTAAGAAAGAAGGATGACTATGTCTCAGGCGAAGAGATAAGCAGTCATTTTAAGATAAGCCGTCAGGCTCTTTGGAAGCATATACAGGAGATTAAAGATTTAGGTTATGATATTGTTGCGGTTCCGCATTTAGGTTACCGTTTAGAATCCAGCCCGGACAGACTCTTTGATTTCGAAGTTAAGAATGGCTTAAATACCAAAATCTTAGGAAAGAAGATCATATATTTTGAATCTCTTAGTTCTACTATGGATATGGCTATGCAGTTGGGGATGCAAGGTGTGCCTGAAGGAACAATTGTTTTAGCTGAAACCCAGAGTAAAGGAAGGGGCAGGTCAGGGAGAATTTGGTTTTCTCCAAAATATAAAGGGTTGTATTTGTCTTTGATTTTACGTCCGAAAATGCTTCCTACTCAGGCGCCCATATTGACCTTATTAGCTGCTGTTTCTCTTTGTGAGGCGGTAAAAGAAGTAAGCGGGATTGATGTTCAGATAAAATGGCCAAATGATATTTTAGTGCATAATAAAAAGCTTGCCGGAATACTAACAGAAATAAGTGCCGAAATGGACCAAATAAATTTTGTGAGTATCGGCATCGGTATAAATGTTAATAATGATAAGAAAACTTTGATAAGCGGTTCTACTTCCTTAAGGGAGCATAAGAAAGAAGAGTTTAGCCGTATAGTTTTGTTAAGAGAAATCTTACGCAGGCTGGAGGTAAATTATCTTATTCTGGAGAAGAAGGGGAGCTTATTGATAATAGATAAATGGCGTCAGCACAGCATCACTCTTGGCAAGAGGGTAAAGGTCTATTGCCAGAATAAGCATATTGAAGGTGAGGCTGTGGATATTGATAGCGACGGCGGACTTTTACTAAGGAGAGATTCAGGCTTAACCGAGAAAGTCATGGCCGGAGATGTGGTGCATTGTAGATAACATTGTCAACCATTAAAAAATAATTGGTTGACTATTACCCGTTTCATTTTATAATATGCTTTATGCATAAATTAAAGTGGAGCGGGATTTTATTTTTAGGGTTATTTCTGCCCGTAAGTGCATTTTGTGCCGATGAATCAGTAGAGCTTTGGGATAAGATTGTGGTGACTAAGAATAGGTTGCAGTTCATTGAGCCCTATTCTTTAGATGCAAAGGAACTTTTAGAGCTGCCTTTCGATTCAACTGTTGAATCCCTAAATACTACCCCGTTAGATTTACAGAATCGTTCTCCTCACGGCGGTATTCAAACCGATTTTTCTTTACGTGGTTCAAATTTTCAGGGAGTGCTTCCTCTCTTGAACGGCCAGCGTATTAATGATCCTCAGACTGCACACCATAATTCAGATATTCCTATAACCAGTGAAGATGTTGCATGCGTAAATGTCTTACCCGGGGCAGCTTCTTCTGTCTTTGGGCCGGATGCAATAGGAGGGGCAGTAAATTTTATTCTTAAAAAACCGCGGGAGGATAAAACAATATTAGAATTAACCGGCGGTCAATTTAATACTTTTGGTGAATTATTTAGCATAAGCAAGAAAGTAAGCAATTTAGGCGTAAGATTATCAGTTGAGAATAAGCAATCCAGTGGTTTCCAGGAAGATACAGATTATAAGAACTTTACCACAAGCTTTGTTTCTTCATTAGATTTACCACAAGGTGATTTTGACTTAAGCTTTGGTTATCAGGATAAAGAATTCGGGGCTTATGATTTTTATACTCCCGGGAATGGCTATTTATCAAAGGAATGGACTAAGACTTATCTTTTAAACACCGGATTAAACCTTGAAAAAAACGGATTAATTATTAAACCTAATTTTTTATGGCGCAGGCATTTTGACAAATTTGCTTTGGATAAGACGGGACTGCGAAGTAATTTCTTGAGTCACCATCGGACCGATACTTATACTCCTAATATTTATATTCAAAAAGATACGGGGTTCTTAGGTAAGGCGGGGCTTGGCCTGGAATATGGGCAGGAGCGGATTAATTCTACTACCCTGGGTAAACATAAGAGAGATCACAAAAGCATATTTGTTGATGATGCTTATGATTTAACTGACAAGCTCTCTTTCGGTTTGTCCTTGCGCATGGATGATTTCGACGGGTTTGATAACATGTATACGGGATCCGCAAGTTTAAAATATGAAATAATTGCTCAAAATTATCTGCATTTTAGTTTCTCTCGCAGTATACGCGCGCCCTCGTTTACCGAGCTTTACTATTCAGATCCGACTACAGTTGGCAATAGCACTCTTTCTGCTGAGAAATCCACAAATTATGAGGCAGGCTATGAAATAGAGAAAGATAAGTTTATGTTTGGTTCAACCTTCTTCTTAAGAAAAGAAGATGACGCTATCGACTGGGTAAAGACCAGCAGTACTCAGGCTCAATGGCAAGCAGATAATATTCCGGGTGCAGATTTTTTTGGTTTGGAAGAACGCCTAGGGATAAAATTAAATGAAATTGTTAATTTTGATGCAAATTATTCTTACATTAATAAAGTGACGGATAAAAACGGTTATATCTATAAATATGGGCCTAACTATATTCGGCATTTAGTGAATACCGAGTTTATTTTCAAGCTTCCTTTTGGCATCCAAAGTGTTGGTTTCAGCTATAAACAAAAACCCGATCGCCGCGGGTGGTTTTTGATGAATACCCGGCTAAGCTGGGATTTAAATAAGAATATGCAAGTTTTCTTTAGAGGAACCAACATGCTTAATGTGGAATATGAAGAGATTGAAGGTATTCCTCAACCCGGCAGATGGGTTGAGGCCGGATTTAGGCTTGCATGGTAAGGGTATCTTGATATAATATTACAAAAGGAGCGTTATGTTTATACATACTGTTTTATTTGAAATTCAGCCAAAAGAAGTCGCTAAGTATAATAAAGATAATCTTTTATGGTCTAGTTATGCGAAGAAGGCCAAAGGTTTTCTAGCTTATTTTACAATGCAACGTTGTGATTACAAGAATCAATACGCTTCAGTGTATAAGTGGGAGAGAAAAGTTGACCATGATCGTTTTATGAAAACGTACCATGATTTGCTAGTATCTAAATCAAAAGCCAAAGTAAAAGTATTGGGTTATTATAATCTTAAATTAAAAGTTCAAGTGGACAAGAAGAGCCAAAATTAGAATA
>Ga0172371_10011462_pt1 | contig 11815 bp, 9 predicted proteins | sample Lak12m_FD_114543 | JGI IMG/M metagenome (GOLD analysis project Ga0172371, IMG submission 114543) | Freshwater microbial communities from Kabuno Bay, South-Kivu, Congo - kab_022012_12m | ecosystem: Environmental > Aquatic > Freshwater > Lake | place: Democratic Republic of the Congo: South-Kivu...
AGCGGGGCAAGCTCTGGATCCTGCAGACCCGCGCCGGCAAGCGCACCGCCCAGGCGGCGGTGCGCATCGCCGCCGACCTGGCCGACGAGGGCCTGATCAGCCGGGAAGAGGCGGTGATGCGGGTGAAGCCCGACCAGGTGGACTTCTTCCTCCATCCGCAGTTCTCGGCCGAGTCGCTTCGGGGGGCGGCGAAGCTGGCCAAGGGCCTCAACGTCTCGCCGGGGGCGGCGGTGGGCATTGCCGCCTTCGACGCCGACCTCGCCGAGCGCTGGGCCAAGGTCGATGGCAAGCCGACGATCATGGTGCGGCCCGAGACCAAGCCCGACGACGTGCACGGCATGCTGGCCGCCCAGGGCATCCTCACCAGCCGGGGCGGGCGCACCAGCCATGCCGCCCTGGTGGCCCGCCAGTTCGGCAAGCCCGCGGTGGTCGGGGTGGCCGAACTTGACATCGACATGGCGGCCCGCACCATGACCGTGGCCGGCCGGACCATCACCGAGGGCGACTGGATCTCCATCGACGGCACCAGCGGGGCGGTCTACCTGGGCCACTTGGAGACGGTGGTGCCCGACATCTCCGACCCCTGGCTCATGAAGCTGCTGTCGTGGGCGGACGAGCTCCGCACCCTGCGGGTGCGGGCCAACGCCGACTACCCGGTGGACGCCGAGCGAGCCCGCCGCTACGGGGCGGAGGGCATCGGCCTTACCCGCACGGAGCACATGTTCTTCGAGACCGAGCGCCTGCCGCTCGTCCAGAAGATGATCATGACCGTCGACCCGGCGGAGCGGGCCGAGGCCCTGGCCGGTCTGCTTCCCTATCAGCGGGCGGACTTCGAAGGGCTGTTCCGGGCGATGGACGGCCTGCCGGTCATCATCCGGCTCATCGACCCGCCGCTCCACGAGTTCCTGCCCTCGTCCCACGACCTGACGAAGCGCCTCATCGACCTGAAGGTCGAGGAGGCCAAGGGGGCCGCGGTGGCCGGGGACATCGCCGAGGTGGAGGGCCTGCTCGCCCGGGTCGAGGCCCTGCACGAGGCCAACCCGATGCTGGGCACCCGCGGCGTGCGGCTGGGGATCATGATCCCCGAGTTGACCCGGATGCAGGTGCGGGCGGTGTTCGAGGCCGCCTGCGCCGTCACCCGCGACGGGGTGAAGGTCCACCCCGAGGTGATGATCCCCCTCGTCAGCCACGTGAACGAACTGAAGCGCCAGCGGGAGGTCCTCGAGGCCGAGGCCCGCCAGGTCATGGCGGAGCAGGGTCTCGAGATCGAGTACCTGTTCGGCACCATGATCGAGATCCCCCGGGCGGCCTTGACGGCCGGGGAGATCGCCCAGTACGCCGAGTTCTTCTCGTTCGGGACCAACGACCTCACCCAGACCACCTTCGGCATCAGCCGCGACGACGCCGAATCCGGGTTCCTCATGCGCTACTTGAGCGAGGGGATCCTGGAGGAGAACCCCTTCGCCACCCTCGACCGCAACGGCGTGGGCCGCATCATGCGCCTCGCCGTCGAGGGCGGGAGGGCCACCCGGCCCGGCCTGGAAGTGGGTATCTGCGGCGAGCACGGGGGCGACCCCAAGTCCGTCTTCCTCTGCCACGAACTGGGGCTCGACTACGTGTCCTGTTCGCCTTTCCGGGTGCCCGTCGCCCGGCTGGCGGCGGCCCAGGCCGCGGTGGAGATGCCGCGGTAGGGGCGGCTCACATCGGAAGCGAGGCCCGCACGACCGTCCCCTTGCCGGGGGCGGTCTCGAGGCGGAATGACCCGCCGGCGGCCTCGACACGCCCGGCCATGTTGGCCAGGCCCATGCCCCGGCGCGCCCGAGCGGGGTCGAAGCCGGCCCCATCGTCGGTGACCGTCACCACGACCTGCTCCGGGCTGCCCTCGACCCGCACGTCGACGACGCCGGCGCCGGAGTGGCGCAGGGCATTGCTCAGCGCCTCCTTCACCACGGCGAGCAACTCGTCGGCCACCTGGGGATCCGGCAGTTCGGGGGGGCAGGAGACGTCGACGGTGACCCGGGCCTGGTAGGGGCCGGAGAGCCGGCCCACCAGGTCGGCCAGCTGCTGGCGCAGGCTGGGCCGGGCCCACACCGGCGGGCGCAGGTCGAAGATGAAGCGGCGCAGGGCGGTGATGGTCTCGTCGAGTTTCTCCACGGCGTCGTCGAGGCGGCGGCGCACGTCCTCGTGAACGGGGTCGATCTGGTTGGCCTGGGCCTGGATGCTCAAGCCCACGGCGAACAGGTCCTGGATGATGGAGTCGTGCAGGTCGCGGGCGATGCGCTCCCGCTCCTCGAGCAGGGCGGTGCGGCGCAGGCGCTCCTGCAGGCGCAGGGTGGACACGGCGGAGCCGGCGGTCAGGGCGAGGAACTCCACCAGCGTCTCGTCCTCCTCGGTGAATCCGCCCGCCTTCTCGGTCAGGTAGAGGTTGCCGAACACCCGGTCGCCGACGCGCACCGGGACGCCGAGAAAGGTGCGCATCGGCGGGTGCCCCGGCGGGAAGCCGGCGGCGTCGGGGTGGCGGGTGACGTCGTCGAGGCGGATGATGTGGCCGGCCCGGGTGATGGTGCCCAGCACCCCCCGCCCCTCCGGGAGGTGGGGGATGACTGCGGCTTCCTCCTCGGCTATCCCGGAGTGGAGGAAGTGGATGAGGCCGCCGTGCTCGCCGAGGACCCCCAGGGCCCCGTAGCGGGCGCCGGTGAGTTCCATGGCGATCTCCACGGTGGAGCGGAGCAGGCCGGACAGCTCCACCTGCCCGGCGACGCTGGCGGCACCCTCGACCAGCCCGGCGATGCGCTCGGGCGACAATCTGCGGCTCACCGGCCACAGGTTAGATGGGACCTTCGGCCGGGGGCGGGGGACGATGGGCCGGGGCGGGTTTCCCGCAACTGCCGTACTGTTCTGCCATGGCGGGGGTGCTGCGCGTCGAACTGGTCGACGACCACGAGGTCGTTCGGCACGGCCTCAAGGCCTTGCTCAACTCCGCCGGCGACCTCGAGGTCGTCGGCGAGGCGGGGACCGTGGCCGAGGCGGTGCGCCGGGTGGGCTACGACAGCCCCGATGTGGTGGTCCTCGACGTGCGGCTGCCCGACGGCAGCGGCATCGAGGCCTGCCGCGAGATCCGGGCGCGCTGGCCCCACGTGCGGGTGCTGATGCTGACTTCCTTCGCCGACGACGAGGCTCTCTTCTCCTCGATCATGGCCGGCGCCTCCGGATACGTCCTGAAGCAGATCAAGGGGACCGACCTGGTGGACAGCGTGCGCCGGGTGGGACGCGGGGAGTCGCTCCTCGACCCCGAGATGACCGCCCGGGTGTTCCGCCGAATCCGGGGCGAGGAAGCCGACGATCCACTGCTGGCCCGGCTCTCCAAGCAGGAGCGCCGCATCCTCGAACTGATCGCCGAGGGGCTCACCAACCGCCAGATCTCCGAGCGCATGTTCCTCGCCGAGAAGACGGTGAAGAACTACGTGTCTAACGTACTGGCCAAGCTGGACATGGGCCGGAGGAGTGAAGCAGCCGCCTACGCCGCCCGGCTCGAAGCCCAGCGCCAGCATAAGTACCCACCGGAGCAGTGGCCGCAGTAGCCAGGCGGGCCTGAGGCCCCGGCGGCGCCAAGGCGGAGGGAGGAGACCGGCCGTGATGAAGGTGCGCGACATCATGACCACGGATCCCGTCAAGGTGACCGCCGACACCCGCCTCAAGGAGGCGGCGCGCCTCATGGTGCACCACCGGGTGAGCGGGCTTCCCGTCGTGGACGAGGGCGGCAAGCTGATCGGGATCCTGAGCGAGGGGGACTTCATCCGCCGCGAGGCGGGGCGCGACCGCCCGCACGGGGTGAGCCTGCTCGACGCGGTCTTCGGCGAGGGCGAACTCCAGCCGGTGGGGGCCGAGACCGTGGCCGAGGTCATGACCCGCAGTGTGGTGACGATCACCCCGGAGGCCACGGTAGGCGAGGCTGCCCGGGTGATGGGGCGGCGCAACGTGAAGCGCCTCCCCGTGGTGGACCTGGAGGGCGAATTGATCGGCATCGTCAGCCGGGCCGACGTGGTGGGGGCCTTCACCAAGCCCGACGACGTCATCGAGGACGAGGTGCGCGAGGACCTCATCCGCCGCCTGCTCTTCCTCGACCCCTCTCTGGTGGAGGTCTCGGTGAGCGACGGGGTGGTGACGCTGGAGGGCGAACTGGAGAACCGCACCGAGGCCCATCTGCTCGAAGAGCTCTCCCGCCGCATCGCCGGCGTGGTCCGGGTCGAGAGCCGTTTGCGCTACAAGGTGGACGACCGCAAGCTGGAGCGGGGCTATCCGCATTCCTGAGGGCCCGGGTCGTTAGCGGTGGCTCCTCGGCGCATCGGGGCGCGCCTTTCCGTCGTTACCCCAGCCGGTGCCATCGCGGTGGCGCGCTGGGAGGGGAGCGGCACGCCGGTACTGGCGGTGCATGCCACCGGGTTCTGCAAGGAGCTCTGGGGGCCGGTGGCCGCCTTGCTGGCGCCGAACCCGGTGGTGGCCCCCGACCAGCGCGGCCACGGGGACTCCTCGACGCCGGCCCCGCCCTACGACTGGTGGGACCTGGGGCGGGACGTGCTCGAGGTGGTGGCCGCCGCCGGGCCGTCGCGTCCGGTGGGCCTGGGGCACTCTTCCGGGGCCGCTGCTCTGGTGATGGCCGAACTGCTTCGGCCGGGCACCTTCGCCTCCCTGGTGCTGGTGGAGCCGATCATCTTCGCCGTGCCGGCAGCCCGGATGGAGGACAATCCCATGACGGCGGCCGCCCTGCGGCGGAAACGGGTCTTCGCCTCGGCCGGGGCCGTGGTGGAGTCGTTGCGGTCCCGGGGGGCTTTCGCCGGGTGGACCGAGGAGGCCCTCGGCCTGTACGCCGACCACGGGTTCGGCCCCGGGCCGGGGGGCTGGGTGCTCAAGTGCCGGCCCGAGACGGAGGCCGAGTTCTATCGCGGGGCCGCGGCCCACGGCTCCTGGGCCCGCCTCCACGAGATCGCCTGCGCCGTGGTGCTGGCGGCCGGGGAGCGTTCCGCCAGCCATCCCCGGGAGTTCCTGGAGGCGATGCGGGACCGCTTCTGCGACGCCCGCCTGGAGGTGGTGCCAGGAGTGGGCCACTTCCTCCCCATGGAGCGCCCCGAGGCTGTGGCCGCCCTGGTGGAGGCCCGGCTCGACCGGGGAGAGGAAGAGCCCCGCCGGAAGGTGAGCCGGTAGTGCTCATCCCCCGCTCCGCCCTGGCCGAAGCGGCAGCCGCCCTGCAGGCCGCACCCGGGGGCCTCCGGCTGGTTTCGGTGGCGGTGGACCTCGACCCCCTCGACCTGGTGCGCGCCGGGGCCGGGGCCTACGCCGCCGCCGCCTACTTCTCCTCCCCGGACGGGGTGGCTCTCGGCGGTCTGGGGACTGCCTGGACGGCGGAGGCGGCGGGGCCGGAGCGCTTCACCACCCTGGACGCCGCCCTCCGGAAGGGCCTGCCTGCCGGGGCGGAAGCCTTCATCGGTTTCGCCTTTGCCGCCGGGAGCCCGGCCTCCCCCGATTGGGAGGGGTTCCCGGGGGCGGCGGTGCGGCTGCCCCAGATCACCGCCGTGCGGCGGGCCGGCGCCACCCGCCTGGTGCTGGCGGTCCCTCCGGGAGGCAACCCTGCCGCGGTGCTGACGGCGGCGGGCACGCTGCGCCTCCCGGGAGCGGCCGAGGCCCCGGCGGCGGTCGGCAGCCGGGCATTGCCGGGTTTGGGCGATTGGCGGGCCAGGGTAGGGGCGGCGGCCGCTGCCGCCGGGGCCGGCGGGCCGGCCAAGGTGGTCCTGGCCCGGTCGCTGCGGGTCGCCCTCGAACGGCCGGTGGATCCGTTCGACCTGGTGGCGCTGCTGCGGGACCGGTCCCCGGCGGCCTACGCCTACGGCTGGCAGGCGGGTCCCGCCGCCCTGGTCGGGGCCAGTCCCGAACTGCTCGTCTCCCGGAGCGGCGAGCGCTTCGCCTGCCGCCCCCTTGCCGGTTCGGCCGCCCGGGGGGAGAGCCCGGAGGACGACCGCCGCCGCGGTGAAGCCCTCCTGGCGAGCGCCAAGGACCGGGCCGAGCACGCCTTCGTGGTGGAGGCCATTACCGCCGCCCTGCGGCCGCTGGTCTCATCTCTCGAAATGCCGGCGGGCCCCGTCCTCGACCGCCTTCCGGGAGTGCAGCACCTGGCCACCCCGCTGGGCGGGGTGACGGCTTCCCGCCTGCTGGCTCTGGTGGAGGCACTCCACCCCACACCGGCGGTGGGCGGGGTTCCCCGGGACGCGGCCCTGGCCGCCATCTCCTCCGCCGAGGGCTTCGACCGGGGCTGGTACGCCGGGGGGGTGGGCTGGGCCGATGCCTCCGGAGACGGCGAGGTGGCCCTGGCACTGCGCGGCGCCCTGGTGCGCCACGACGAGGCGACCCTCTACGCCGGGGCGGGCATCGTGGCCGGTTCGGACCCGGCGGCCGAGGCCGCCGAGACCGACCTCAAGCTGGCCGGAATGCTGGGCCTATTCGACGGCGCCTGATCAGAGGCCGGCGAGAACGCCGGCGACGGCTTCGCGAATGCGGCGGTGCAGGGCGACATTGGCCGCCCGGTCGGTGCGCACCTCCACCAGGCGGGGCCCCGTGGGGGCGGCGGCGACGGCTGCGGCGAGCGCGGGGCGAGTCTCCACCCGTTGCGCCGCGACGCCCAGCGCCTGCCCCAGGGAAACGAAATCCAGGCCGTGCGGGGTGCCCCAGTGCCGCTCGAAGTGGGCCGGGAAGCCGGCCTGGGGCAGGAAGTTGAAGATGCCGCCACCGTCGTTGTGCACCACGACGATCGTGGCGGCGATTCCCAGCCGGGCCGCCGCTGCCAGCGCGGTCAGGTCGTGCAGCGCCGAAAGGTCGCCGGACAACAGGTAAGCCGGCGCCCCGGCCACTGCGGCCGCTCCGAGCCCGGTGGAGAGGAACCCGTCGATCCCTGCCGCTCCCCGGTTCCCCAGCAGTCGCAGGGGGACGGGCCGGGCCGGGAAGAAGGCGTCGACGTCGCGGATCGGCATCGAGGAGGCGACGGCGAGCAGCGCCCCCGGGGGCAGGGCCCCGGCCAGCACGCGCACCACCTCCGGCTCGTTGGGGAAGGCGGCGCCAGCCAGGGCCTCGTCGGTGGCGGCCCGGACGGCGGCGTCGGCCCGGTGCCAGGCCTGCCCCCAGGCCTCCGGGGCGGGGCGGGGGGCAGCGGCGGCCAGGACCTCGAGGGTGGGGGCCGGCTCGGCCCTGACCATCAGGGAGAGGGTGGCGCCGGGATCGCGCCAGCCGGCCGGGTCGATCAGGGCCTGCGGGACTTCGGGGTGGTCCCCGAGCCACTGCCACAGGGGCTTCGATGTGGGCAGGGCCCCGACCCGCAGCACCACCTCGGGCGGGGCCTGGGCCAGCCAGCCGGCGGCGGCCAGGGGGTCGGCGGCGGAGATGACCCGGCCCAGGTCGTGGGCTCCGGCGCGGGCGCCGGAGAGGGGGTCGGCGACGATGGGGAACCCGCAAGCGGCGGCGCACGCAGCGGCGGCGGCGGGCAGGGCGGGGTCGTCCTGGGGGCCGAGGACGAGCAGGCCGCGGCGCCCTTCCACCAGTGCGGCCAGCCGGGCGACGGCGTCGGGGGTGGGGAGCGACCTCCCGAACACGACGGCGGGGGGTGCGGGCGAGGCTGCGGGCCGGGGCCCCGACGGCACCAGCGGCTCGCGGAATCGGAGATTGAGGTGCACCGGCCCGGCCGGCGACTCGAGAGCGGCGGTGACCAGACGGGCTGCCAGGGCGGCGGCCAGGCCGGAGGCGCCGTCACCCGGGAGGGGAGGCTCCAGGTCGTGCGACCACTTGGCCGTGGTGGCAAAGAGGGCTGCCTGGTCGATCGTCTGGGGGGCGCCGACCCCCTGGAGGTCGGCCGGCCGGTCGGCGGTGATGAGGATCAGAGGCACCCGGCCGTGGCAGGCCTCCACCGCCGCCGGCAGGAACTCGGCCGCGGCCGTCCCCGAGGTGCATACCGCCAGCGCCGGGAGGCCGGTGGCCCGGGCGATGCCGAGGGCGAAGAAGGCCGACGAGCGCTCGTCGAGGTGGGGCCAGTCGGTGATGCCCGGCTCCTCGGCCAGGGTGAGGGCCAGCGGGGTGCTGCGCGATCCGGGGGTGACGCAGGCGTGAGCCACGCCGAGCGCGGCGAGGGCCCGGACCAGCGAGACGGTGAACTCGTAGTTGCGGTCGGCCACGGGAGGGAACCTTACCCCGGCAAACAGCGAGCCGGCCCGATCGGGCCGGCTCGGTCCCATCGGGTGGCCGTTGATCAGCGGCCTCCCGTTATCGACCCCTCCATGAATCAATGGGGTTGCCGCATCATCGGCAGTGCCTGGGCCGGGTTTAGGGGCTAAAGCGCGGCCCCGAGGGCGACCAGGGCGCCGAAGAGTGCGTGGAGCCGAGCCGTGGCGCGAAGGGCGCGGACGAGGGCCGGCCCGCCGGTCTCCCGGAAGACGGCGATCACCACCGGCACGGTCGGGGGAGCGGCCAGGAGGCCGAGCAGGCAGAGGCGCGGCACGGCGCCCACGGCCGCCTCGATGGCCAGGGCGACGAAGGCGCCGCTCAACAGGCCGGCGTACAGATATCGGCCGCCGCGGCGACCGAGGGAAACCGCCAGGGTGCGCTTGCCCGCCGCCCGATCCGTGTCGGCGTCACGCACGTTGTTCGCCACCAGGATGGCGGTGACGGTCAACCCCAGCGGGATGGCCAGCAGCCAGGCGGTGGCCGGGGCGGTGGCATCGTGCACGAAGCGGGAGCCGACCGTGGCCGCCAGCCCGAAGAACAGGAACACGGCGATCTCGCCGAGGCCCGCATAGCCGTAGGGCCGGGGGCCCCCGGTGTAGGTGAGGGCGGCCGTCAGGCTGGCGGCGCCGATGGCCAGGACGGGCCACCCGGCGATCACCGCCAGGTAGACCCCGCCGATGGAGGCCAGGCCGAAGACGACCAGCACCGCGGTCCACATGGCCCGCGGGCTGATGAGCCCGGAGGCCACCGCCCGGGTGGGCCCGATGCGGGCCGGGCCGTCGGCGCCGCGGCGGGCGTCGGAGGCGTCGTTGGCGAAGTTGGCCCCGATGTTGATGAGGAGCGCCGCCGCCAGGGAGACCAGGCAGGCGTCGAGGCGGAACACCCCTTCCCCCCAGGCCAGGCCGGACCCCACGGCCACCGGCGCCGCCGCGGCCCATAGGGTGGGAGGCCGGGCGGCGGAGACCCAGGTCCGCAGGGTGCTCACGGGAGGCGGGGGAACTTCCCGAAGTCGGGTTCCCGCTTCTCGACGAAGGAGTCCCGCCCCTCCTGAGCCTCCTCACTCATGTAGAAGAGCAGGGTGGCGTCGCCGGCCAACTGCTGCTGGCCGGCCAGGCCGTCGGAGGCGGCGTTGATGGCGGCCTTCATCAGGCGGATGGCCAGCGGGGACTTGGCCAGGATCTCGCGCGCCCAGGCCACCGTCTCGGCTTCCAGGTCGGCCAGGGGGACGACCCTGTTGACCATCCCCATCTCGTAGGCCTCTTGCGCCGAGTACTGGCGACAGAGGAACCAGATCTCCCGGGCCCGCTTGTCGCCCACCATCCGGGCCAGGAGGCCGGCGCCGTACCCCCCGTCGAAGGAGCCCACCTTGGGCCCCGTCTGGCCGAACACGGCGTTGTCGGCGGCGATCGTGAGGTCGCAGACGAGGTGCAGCACGTGGCCTCCGCCGATGGCGTAGCCGGCCACCATGGCGATGATCGGCTTGGGGAGGCGGCGCATCTGGATCTGCAGGTCGAGCACATTGAGGCGGGGGATGCCGCGCGGGTCCACGTAGCCGGCGTCACCGCGGATGCGCTGGTCGCCTCCCGAGCAGAAGGCCTGGTCGCCGGCGCCGGTGAGGATGATCACCCCGATCCCCGGGTCGTTACGGGCGCGCTCGAAGGCGTCGGCGAGCTCGAAAAGGGTCGTCGGCCGGAAGGCGTTGCGGACCTCCGGCCGGTTGATGGTGATCTTGGCGATGCCCTCGGCGGTGGCGTAGAGGATGTCCTCGTAGCCCCCCAAGGGCTCCCACTGCACAGGCACGGGAAGTCTCCTCACGGGAGCGGGCGGCGCCCCGGTACTGTAGTGAAGCCCCGCCCATGGACTGGCTCCGCTCCTCCGCCTCCCGGTACCCCCACGACCCGGCACTCGCCTGGGGGGAAGAAGCCGTGACCTATGCGGCGCTCGACGCTGCCGCCGATGCCGTGGCCGCCGACCTGGCCGCCTCCGGGGTGGCCCCCGGCGACCGGGTGGCGCTCTGGGGGGAGAGCACGCCGGCAGCGGTGGCGGCGCTGTGGGGAATCCCCCGGGCGGGGGCCGCCACGGTGGTGCTGAGCCCCCGGCTCCTGCCGGCGCAAGCCAGGGCGAGAGCGGAGGCCGCCGGGGTGCGGGCCTTCTGGGGCCGGGGCCCGGGCCTCGACCCGCCCCGACCGCGCCGCCGCCGGCGAGAGCCGCCCCCCGGCCGGGGTGGGCCGCCCGACTCCGGGGCCCGCTTCGTGGTGTTCACCTCCGGCACATCGGGAGGGGGTCTGCCGGTCGTCCTCACGGGCACGAACCTGGCCGCGGCCGCCGCCGGCTCACAGGCGCGCCTGGGCAACGGCCCCGGCGATCGCTGGCTTTGCGTCCTGCCCCTGTACCACATCGGGGGCCTCTCGATCCTGTGGCGCTGTGCCCGCGAAGGAGGCACGGTGGTGCTCGAGGAGTCCTTTTCGGCGGAGCGAGCCGCCGGCCTCCTCGCCTCGGGCGGCGTTTCCTTCGTTTCCCTGGTGCCCACGATGCTGCGACGCCTCATGGAGGCCCATCCCGGCCCCTTCCCCGGGGTGCGGGCGGCCCTGGTGGGGGGCGGCCCCTCGGACCCTGCCTTGCTCGCCGCCGCCCGGCGGGCCGGTCTGCCTGCAGTGCAGACCTACGGGATGACCGAGACGGCTTCCCAGGTGGCCACCGAGTCGCCCGGAGAGGCCGGCAGGCGGCCGGGGAGCGCCGGGCGGCCCCTGGAGGGTTTCGAGGTTCGGGCGGTGGACGGAGAAGGACGGCCGTTGCCGGCGGGGGAGGAGGGGCGCCTGGAGGTGCGCGGCTTGGGCGTGTCTCCCGGCTACTTCGGAGAGCCGGAGCGCCCGGCCGGGGACTGGTTCCGGACGGGCGACGCCGGCCGCCTCGACGCCGACGGCTACTTGTTCGTGGCGGGGCGGGCCGACGCGGTGATCGTGACGGGAGGGGAGAACGTGCACCCCGAAGAGGTGGAGGCGGTGCTCAGGCGGCACCCGGGGGTGGCCGACGCTCTGGTCTTCGGCGAGCCCGATGCGGAGTGGGGGCGGCGGGTGGTGGCCGCGGTGGCGCCGGCCGGCCGGGAAGGCCTGGACCCGGCGCAGCTCGAGGCCTTCGCCCGGGCGCACCTGGCCCCGCACCAGGTGCCCAAGCGTTGGGAAGTGGTCGCCCGGCTGGAGCGCTCGGAGCTGGGCAAGCCGGTGCCTCCGGTCCCGGCTCCGGGGCTCCCCGGATGACCCGGCCCACCGCTAGGCCGTACGGTTCGGGTGGAGGTGCCGGATGATCGCGCTGCCGATTCTCTTTGTGATCGTGGCCGTTGCCGCCGGTGTCTTCTTCTTTTCGGCGAGGCGCGGCCGCGCCGCCCGCCCCTGGGAGGCGCGCCGGACCGCCGGGGGAGCGCCTGGGGAAGGGGGGGACGGGGGGGCGCCGGCGGCGCGCCGCAGCGAAGGCCCCGTTCCAGGGGCGCTGGCCGACGACCTCTCCCGCTGGGTGGGTGCCGGCCTCATGTCGGCCGAGCAGGCCGATGCCATTGCCG
>Ga0172371_10011463_pt1 | contig 11815 bp, 12 predicted proteins | sample Lak12m_FD_114543 | JGI IMG/M metagenome (GOLD analysis project Ga0172371, IMG submission 114543) | Freshwater microbial communities from Kabuno Bay, South-Kivu, Congo - kab_022012_12m | ecosystem: Environmental > Aquatic > Freshwater > Lake | place: Democratic Republic of the Congo: South-Kivu...
ATTAAACTAAGGTTTAAATGTTTAAAGTTTTAATGTTTAGTAGTTTTTTTAAGTTTTAACCGTTTAACATTTAACAGTTTATGAAAAAAGGTCAGATATTACTCATCACCGTCATGCTCCTCGCCACTCTAATGACCGTCGTCCTTTCGGTCTCTTTCCAGTCGGTCACCGAAACCCAACTGACCAAGCTTGAAGAGGAGAATCAGAAGGCTTTGGCAGCCGCCGAGGCCGCTCTGGAGGCGGCTTTAAAACAAGGAGCAGGAACGGTCTACATCGGCGAAGGAGCGCTTTCTTCTTTAACTGGCTTTACCGGCAGTGCCTCGGTCGAGACGACGACCAGCAACCAGTTCACCTCTTCTTTAGTCCCAAAAGACGACTCATATACCTTTTATCTGGAAAACTATGATCCGGTGGCTCAGAGTTTTTCCGGAAACTCATCAGCTGAAGATATTACTCTTTGTTTTCAGTCAGGGACGACCAACCCGGCTCTGGAAATCACCTTAGTTAAAGACGACGCAGTTGTTAAAAAAGTGGTTGACCCGGACTCGCGGATTAGCAATGCTTCTTCCGGCTCGACCGCCTGTACCCCTAACTCTAACTTTAACTACTCTTATTCTGTTTCCGGAACTGATATCTCAACTAACACCAAACTGATGGAAGTTCGTATTCTTTACTCGTCAACAAAACTTTTCATCAAACGAAGCTCTGATCTGCCTCTTCAGGGAAAAACCGTTGTCTCTGAGGCCTCCTCGCCAACCGGCGTCTCGAAAAAAATCACCCTCTTCCAGAGCTATCCGCAAATTCCGGCGGAGTTTTTTAGCACGAGTTTTTAACTCTTATCTTCCCGCCGGCCGTCATGAAGATAATTGTTCTTTATAAAGCCGCAGGTAAAACATTAAGTCTTTAACCAATTTCTCTCTTACCCAATTTTTTTGTTTGTTATCAATAAGCTCGCCTAATCCTGATAATAATTCTGTTTTTTTGATTTTTATCAGTAAGGTTTCTGCTTTTTTGAAAGCTTTGGCAAGAGAAAGACCTGTTTTTTCTTTAAGAAAGTTTTCATTGAGCGGCCAATTGTTTTTTAAAAAAAACCAAAGATCAAATACGTCACGGCTAGCAAACCGTTTTCTTGTTAAAAGAGCCGCTAGTTTACCGGCGGTTATATCGGCCCTCGTCATTACCAACATGGAAATACCTAGATAATTTTTTTTGACAAACTCAGCCATCGCTCCTCTTTTTGAAATCTCTATTTTTATATTCCGCTCACCTTTTTCATATCTAAGAAGAAAAAACAAGGTGTATTTTTTTTCTGTTGCTTCCACCAACTGACCAAACTCAGGCAGTAAATCATTCAGCCGGTTTAAAACTATCTGTTTTTTTTTGTAATCTAAAAGGTCGAAATCAAGATCGACGGAAAACCTTGGTAGACCGTAAAAAAGCATCGCGGCGGTTCCGCCTTTAAAGCCTAGAATAGACCTTAATGAAGCATCTGTATAAATTTCCCGTAAAATCCTGATAAAAACTGCCCTATGTAAATTGATGTTTACCATAATCATTTTTATATAATTGGTAATAATCATCTATGCGTTTTTCAAAGGCTTTATTTTTATAAATTTTTTTGAAATCATCTATTTTTCCCCAATTTAATACGCCTAAGTTGTCAAAGTGATAGTTTTTGTATATATAGACCGCATCCAAAAAAGCCCGTTCAGGAGTAGCGACGAAATAATTATTTTTTTCCTCAATACCAAAACTGTCTGTCAAAATATTTTTTTTAATATGCCTATATTGAATTGTGTCAATATTTACCGTAATTGTTCTCGTTAAGTAAGAAACAGCAAAAACTGTCTGATAATATTGAAAGACTACTCCAGCCTGCGCCAAAACCGTCTCCAGACTGACATAAGAAGGTTTATAAATTTTATTTGCCAGTTCAAAACGGCTGTATTCTTTTTTCCCATATATGCCGTGCCTAAGCCTCAAAATTTTTCCTTTTTTAGCAAAATAATACAAGCGGTCACGGATACTTTCGCTTCCTAGTTTTGGAAACAGCTGGCTGACTTCGTCAATAGTAAAAATTGTCTCAGGCCGACTGTATAAATGCAAAATAAAATCATTATCCATAATAATTAATATTGATAATCGTAGTTATTACGGCTTTCAGTAGAATAATACCTTATTTTTAATTCCCTGTCAACTATAAAAAAATTACCCTCTTCCAGAGCTACCCACAAATTCCGGCGGAGTTTTTTAGCACGAGCTTTTAAATCAATCCTGACAGAAATTTATCAATACTTATTATCCTGATATTTTCTTTACGGTAGTCAACATTGGGCTTCAACACAACTTGATAAATAAAAGGAATGGAAATACGTTTACTAAAATAATCAACTGTGGGCGAGATGCCTTCATCGTTTGTTTTTGTTTCCACGGCGAACCAAGGTTTAGCGTCAACCGTAACTAAAAAATCCACTTCTCTTCCCTCTTTATCTCTTAAATACCAAAGCTCGGTTTTATATCCCTGGGTATAATTTAAAAAATGAGTGAATTTCAATAAATGAGAGGCAACCATATTTTCTATTTTCGCTCCTTCATCGGTCACAACTGACCAATCCCAAAGATATAGTTTTGCCATTTTTTTTAAGGAACGAATTGGCTTTTTTGTATAAGGATAAACTCGGAAATGAAAATAAAAAAGCTCGAGAATTTTAAGATAGTTAACAACTGTTTTGTGAGCCGTTTGGATATCCTCCCGTAAGTTATTAACCGATAAAAGCGATCCAACCTTACTAGGTAGTAAATCAACTAAAATTTGAAGAGAGGAGGTATCAACAATTTTGCGTAAATCACGGATTTCTTCTCTCACTAATCTGTCAACTTCTTCTATATGCCAACGTCGTAAAAAAACATCCGACTGTTTTAAAAAAGGCTCGGGAAAAGGACCAAAATGCAACAAAGAAAGAAAAATCTCTCTTGATTCACCCGCCGTCTGGAAATTAAGTTCGGAAAAAGGGAAAACTATGTTGGTTTTTCCTAAAATCTCCTTTAAACTAAAAGGATGAAGAATTTGATAATAATAACGGCCTCGTAAAGAATCGCCTCCTTTGCGATAAATGTCCAACCGAGAACTTCCTGTAACCATAATTTTATAAGAGTTTTCCATCGTATCGAAGATTCCTTTTATGTGATTTTTCCAGTGTTTATATTTATGCACCTCGTCAAATATTAAAAACTTTGATTCTGATTCAAATTGAGAATTAATTATCTTCCGTCTATCCGGCTGATAGTCCCAATTTAAATAGGAAAAAGGTTGAAAATAATGTTCGCCTATGTATTTTGCCAAAGTTGTTTTTCCTACCTGACGAGGCCCGGCGACAAAAACCATTTTATCTTTTAAGTCCTTTACTATCGTCTCTGTTAAGTATCGTTTTATCATACTACTTTTTTATACCATAATCTAAAAAATTTGTCAACTTTTTTGCCCATCATCCAAAAAAATTACCCTCTTCCAGAGCTACCCACAGATTCCTGGAGAGTTTTTTAGCACAAGCTTTTGAAATTTTGCCTATTTTGCCTGTTGACTTTCCCTAAATATGTACTAAAATTAAAATATTGTTTAATAAAAGTTCAACTAAAATATAGGTGAAAATATATAAAAGGACAATTTTCCAGAAAATAAAAAAATATTTTGACGACGATTTAGCTATCATTCTTCATGGTTCACGCCAAGTAGGAAAAACTTATATCCTTTTTTATATCCAGCAACATCTAAAGCAGGAAAAAAAAGACGTTTTTTACTTTGATTTAGAATATCCTGATATCCTAGCAGAGATAAATAAAGGCGTTGACAATTTTCTTCAGCTTATTAAAGCGCGCGGCTTTAAAGAAAACCAAAAGACCTATATTTTAATAGATGAAATCCAATATCTAGACAATCCTACATCTTTTATAAAAATAATTACTGATCATTATAAAAATATTCATCTTGTCGTTTCTGGATCATCAAGTTTTCAAATTAAGACTAAATTTAAAGATTCACTCGCTGGAAGAATAGTAGATTTTGAGGTTTTTAATCTTTCTTTTGAAGAATTTTTGCGCTTTAAGGAATTCCACCTTATTACTTCGGAAGCAAAAACAAAAACAGATATCAATAAACTAAAAGACTTATATCGAGAATACGTAATTTATGGAGGATACCCAAAAATAGTCTTAACCCAAGAGGAAGAAAAGAAAAAAACAATTCTTCTTCAAATAATTGATACTTATATCAGAAAAGATATTAGGGATCTGGCGCATGTTGAAGATGTTAAAAAATTTAATAATCTTCTCTATGTACTAGCTTCACAATCGGCAAATTTGCTCAATATGAAATCTATTTCCCAGGAAACAACCATATCTTTTCCGACCCTTTCCAAATATCTTTCTATCCTTGAAGAGACATACGTGATTAAGCTCGTTCCACCTTATAGCAAAAGCGCCTCTGTTGAAATCAGCAAAAATCCTAAGATTTTTTTCTTTGATAGCGGTTTGCAATCAATGCTCTGGTTACAAAATTTCCAGAAAACTATCCTCGGTTCCGTATTTGAAACTAATATTTTTGGCGAGCTTGTTAAAAAATATGGAAGAAGTCCCATTTATTTCTGGCGGACAAAACACAAACAGGAGATAGATTTTATTATTAAAACTAATGAGAAGTTGTTGCCAATTGAGGTAAAAATCAGTTTTAACCAATTCTCTCAAAGTTCAATTAACTCATTTTTAAGAAAATACCGTCTTCCCGACTGGAAGGTGATCGCGCTTGAAGGAGAAAAAAAGACTGAAAATTATCTTTATCCCTGGCAGATGATTTTTTAATCCGCAAATTCCGGCGGAGTTTTTTAGCACTTCTTTTTAATTTTATTATTCACCAGTCTATCTGCCTCCCGGTTTTTTTCCCTTGAAATCAGATGATAACTAATAGGAAGGTTAATTTCCTGTTCCAGTCCTCGTATTTTCAAAATATATTCTTTGATCTTTCCTTGTTTCACCTTAAACAGTCCGTTCACCTGATTAACCATCAATTTTGAGTCGGAATAGAATTCCAGCTTAGAAATTTGAACTTTGAAATTTAAACTTTGAACTTTCTCTAAGGCTTTTATCAATGCCTGATATTCCGCCTCGTTGTTCGTCGCTATACCGATCGCCTCCCGGTGTTGAAAAATCTTTTTCCTATTAATATACATCACTATACCGATGGAAGAAGGACCCGGATTGCCCTTTGACCCGCCGTCGGTAAAAACCTTTAAAACCATATGAAATTTTATTTAACTCCAACTTTAAACTCCAGCACATCCTGATTTTGTACCAAATAGTCTTTTCCATGAAGGTTGATCTTGCCTGCCTGATGGGCCTGATGCCAACCGCCAAGACCAATCAGCTCTTGGGCATTAATCGCCTCGACCTTAACAAAGTTTTTGGCAAAGTCGGTGTGGATCTTTCCGGCCGCTGAAAAAGCGTTTGTGCCTTTCTTTAATATCCAAGCTCTTGCTTCTGCTCTTTTGGCAATCGTGTAAAAAGTTATGATGTCCAAGGCCTGATAGCTTTCTTTGATAATCTTTTCTTTTAAACTTCTTTCCAGACCGACGTCTTTCAAAAACTGTTGCTGCTCAACATAGGGCAGGTCGTTTAGCTCGGCCTCAAGCTGGCAACAGACAGACAAAACCGGCTGTCCCTTAATCTGTTTTTGGGGCTCTTGAATCTCCTCCTCGCCAACGTTGGCAAGCAAAAGCTGCTTTTTCAAACTCAAAAGATTTAACGATTTTACATAACTTTCTTCGCTCTCCAACCACCCTTTCCCGACCGCTTCGGTCGGATTTGGCTGGCTGGGACGGGCTTGGTTTAATTGATCTATTAGTTTTTTAATAATCTCTCGCTCCTCTTGGCTGATTTTTTCCAATTTTAGTTTCTTTTCCAGAGACTGAAGGTCGGCCAACATCAACTCTTCGTTGACAACCGCCAGATCTTCTTCCGGGTCGATCTTCACATGGACATGGGCCACTTTTTCGTCCTTAAAAAATCTCACTAGATGAAGAATCAAGTCCACCTCGCGGATGTGATGTAAAAACTGGTTGCCCAGACCTTCGCCCAGATGAGCATCTTTGATAAGCCCGGCAATGTCGATAAAGGTAATCGTTGCCGGCGTCACCTTACTAATATTTTCCAACTTGGCCAGCTGAAAAAGGATCTCATCCGGGACATTGACCACGCCGATGTTTTTGTCAATCGTCGTAAAAGGATGGGGGGCGACAGCCGCCTTTGGCTTATCAATTAAAGCATTAAATAAGGTTGACTTGCCGGCGTTTGGCAGGCCAACAATTCCGACTTTTAACATAAAAAGATTATACCACGACCTCGTATCGTCCTTGAGGATTTTTTTCGACGACTTTCTTTATCTCAAGAGATGAAATCAGATTTAAAATATCAGTGATTGGTTTTTTTGTGATCAAAACCATCTCATTAACCGTCAAACTTTCCTTTTTCAAAATCTCAAAAATTTCTTCTTCCTCCTGACTCAACTCAGCCCTTATCTCCTCATTCTTCTTAGGACTAATCTTTATATTAAACTCCTCAAAGATATCTTCGATTGAGGTGACTAGTTTTGCTCCCTGTTTAAGAAGAAGGTTGGGAGCTGAAGACATCGGCGAGTCAATCGGTCCGGGCGGAGCAAACACTTCTCGACCTTGGACAGCCGCATAACGAGCAGTGATTAAAGAACCCGAGTCCTCGGCTCCCTCAACGATCATCACACCGGCTGACAATGCGGAGATAATCCGGTTTCTCGCCACAAAAAGACCTTTTAAGACCAACTGGCCCGGTGGAAACTCAGAAATAATCGCGCCGCCCGTCTCAATAATTTTTTCATATAGGTTTCGGTTGCTGGCCGGATAAACAATATCAACGCCGCAGCCCAAAACGGCAATCGTCTTTCCGCTAGCCTCAAGACAACTTTTATGAGCGACGGTGTCAATCCCATACGCCATCCCGGAAACAATGACAAAACCGGCAGTAGCCAACTCATAAGCGAACTTTCTGGCAACCTGAATACCGTATTGAGTAGGACTCCTTGTTCCAACAATTGAAAAATATAGAAGAGGCGTAGGCACCTGTTTTTGAGTCAATGACTTGGGGGACTCCCCTTTAGGGGGTGAAGTCGACTCAAAAATACGGTGCCGAGCCTCGTTAGGAGATTGCTTCGTCCCGATTGAATCGGGACTCGCAATGACATTTAAGTCGCCTTTCAGATATATACAAATTGGCGGATCAGAAATATTTCTTACCGACTGAGGATAGTTGTCACTGTCAACTGTTAAAACAGTTATCTCTTTTTTCTTCAACTCCGCCAATTTTTTCACCGGATCAAACTTATTTCTAAAATCAAGAAACTTCTCCGTCAAAACCACTCCAATCACCTCTGTCAACTCTTTTCTCCCAGCCAAATAAGCCTTTTTTGCCGAGCCAAAATGCTTTTTTAAGGCGCTAAACTTCATCGGGCCAATGCCTAAGAAATGGGAAAAAGCTAAGTAGTACAAAAGGTCATCAAAAGACATTATTGTTATATTGCTATATTGTTAAATTGTTATATTGAAAAAAACAATATAGCCATATAACAATATAACCATATAACAATTTCTTTGTCAGTAGACTATAACCTACAAAAGCAGTCTTTCGGAGCTTTATGAAGCGAATATTTTCTCCAATACCTCTATTCCCTTAAAAAAGAGTTCTTGGTCTAAATTTTCATTAGGAGCGTGGATGTTGCCATCTTCTAAAATAAAACCAGTCATCACGATTGGTTTTTGAAAAATTTTTTTTAGTGTCAAGGCAACGCCGACCGAGCCGCCGCTTCTTGTGAAGACAACATCGCCAAAAACTTGTTTTAAAATATCAGCACTTTTTTTGACGTATTGATTTTCAATATCTGTATGAAACGGCATTAACTTTGCCAGGGTTTTTAACGAATATTTAATCTGAGGCGAAGATACGCGTTTTAATTGCGATGTAATAAAATCATGGACTTTAATCTCTATCTCGTCAGGGCTCTGCTCCTCAATTAACCGGAAGGAAAACTTAACTGTTGCTTCAGCCGGAATAATCGTCTTTATCCCCTCTCCTGTGTAGCCGGAGATTATTCCGTTAACGTCAAAAGAAGGAAGGTAAATAAGTTCTTTTTCCGTCGGCTTTTTTATTTTATCGTAAAAGCCGGGGATTAAAATTTTTCCAGTTTTACTGTCTTTTATCTTTGTTAAAAGCTCGGAGATGATTTGAACCGGATTTTTTGCCAGATTGCCAAACATGCCGGAGTGAAGATCTGCTTTTGCTGTCTTAACTGTTAATTCGAAACCAACTAAGCCTCGCAATCCAAATAATATTCTTCCACAATACTTATCTTTCATTCCAAAATCTAGAAGATAAATAACATCTATATTTTCTATTTCTTTTTTTGCCTGACTTATTAACTCTTCGAAATGTCCACTCCCCACTTCTTCCTCTCCTTCAAAAATCAAAACCAGATTATTTCCTTGCCCGCCGTAGCCTTGGCGAAGGCGGGTTAATCTCTTCACTGTTGCTAATACTTGAGTAATATGTCCTTTGCAGTCAGCCACACCCCGGCCGAAGATCTTTCCGTCTTTGACCGTCAACCTGAAGGGTGGCGTTTTCCACTGGTCAACCGGATCTTCCGGCTGGACATCGTAATGGGCGTAAACTCCAATCGTCTTTCTATCTTGATGACGGCCGTCATGAAGATAATATTTAGCAATGATTAGGGGTGGATAGTTGCCTTTCTCGTATGTCTTAATATCAAAGCCTAAATAAGTTAACTCTTTTTTGATAAACTCGGCTGCTTTCAAAATTTCTTTGTGGCGATTTGGATCGGTGGAAACCGACTGAATAGCGATTAGTTCGGAAAATGTTTTTAAAATTTGTTTTTTATCCATAATGATATAATTATATAATGCGCGTTTGTCCCTCAATCCTTGAATTTAAACCTGAAGATTATCTTGCTACTATAAAAAAGCTGTCTCCTTATTATCGGTATTTCCAGATCGACTTTAGCGACGGAATTTTCGTCAAAAGCAAAACTGCCACTATCGATGATTTTATTAAAATTATCAAAAAACAATTTAACAATTTAACAATTAAACAATTAACTTTCGATTTTCATCTGATGGTTAAAGACTACCAAACCGAAATTAAGAAATTAGAGAAACTGAGAAATTTAATAAAAATCAAAAATATCCTCATTCATTATTCAGCAATTTCAAATTCAAGATCCCTCGACTCGCTCCGCTCGCTCGGGATGACAGCGGGAGGAACTATAGGTCTTGTCCTCAATCCCCAAGATGAAGTTAATGATTTAGCTACACGCTACACGCTAAACGTTATACCTGTTATTCAGATAATGTCAGTTGTTCCTGGAGTTCAGGGAAATCCTTTTTTGCCGGAAACGCTGAAAAAAATTGAACAGCTCCGACTATTAGGTTATAGGAAGAAAATTTTTCTTGATGGCGCGGTTAATGACAAAACTATGCCGATTATTAATTCAAAAAAATATCGTCCTGATTTTGTCTGCCCGGGCAGTTTTTTGGCAAAAAGCCCGGATAAAGAGTTAGAAAATCGTGTAAAATTTTTAATTTCTAATCAATCCCGATTTAATCGGGATTAAAAATTGAATAAAAATTTAAAATTAATAATTTAAAATTAACTTATGAAGATCTCTAGTATTAAAGCTCTTGAAGTTCTCGATTCCCGTGGCAACCCAACTATCAGGACTTTTATTGGTTTAGATGACGGAACGGTCGCCTCTTCTTCTGTCCCTTCAGGCGCCTCAACCGGTTCACATGAAGCGGTTGAACTACGGGACAACGACCAAAAAAGATACGCTGGCAAAGGCGTCTTAAAGGCAGTTAATAATGTTAACAATATAATTGCTCCAAAACTTATCAACTTGCCACTTGATGAACTTGACAAACTTGAAAAACTTGACGAACTTATGATTGAACTAGACGGGACGGAAAACAAGTCTGGTCTGGGCGCCAACGCAATTTTATCAGTTTCCCAAGCCTTAATTAAAGCGGCGGCCGCCTCTCAAAAAAAACCTCTTTGGCAGTTTATTAACCAATATTATTTCTCCAATGTTAAACCGGCCTTTCCAAAAATTATGTTTAATGTCGTCAATGGTGGCAAACATGCGGCTTGGAACTTTGACATCCAAGAATTTATCATTATTCCCCAAAATAATCAACCAACCGAGTCGGTTAGAATCGGCTCGGAAATTTACCACGCTATTCAAAGAAATTTAAAGCAAAAAAAACTGTCAATTCTTGTTGGCGACGAGGGCGGATTTTCTCCGGCACTAAATAATAACGAAGAGGTTTTTCAGTTGATTGTCGAGGCGGCCAACAAGATAGGGTATGAAAATGGCCGCGATTTTAACCTGGCAATAGACGCTGCCGCTTCGGAGTTTTTTAACAATGGCAAATACGAATTTAAAAAAGAGAACAAGACTTTGACAGGCGACGAACTAATCAACTACTATCAAGGGCTAAAACAAAAGTACGACATTCTTTCCTTTGAAGATCCTTTTGCTGAGTCGGACTGGGAAAATTTTGCCAAATTTACCGCTTTGCAAAAAGACACCATTGTCATTGGCGACGACAACTATACAACAGACCCGAAATTGATAAAAAAAGGTATCGAGGAAAAAGTAACCAATGCGGTTTTAATTAAACCAAATCAAATAGGGACAATCTTAGAAACAGTTACGGCAATAAGAATCGCCAAAGAGGCCGACTGGAAGGTCGTCATTTCCCATAGAAGCGGCGAAACCGAAGACTCATTTATCGCCGATCTCGCCTACGCCGCCGGCGCTGATTTTTTGAAAACCGGCGCACCGAGCCGGAGCGAAAGAACAGCAAAGTACAATCGATTATTAGAAATAGAAAACCGATTGTAAATGTCTAAATAAGCAAATAGTCAAATAAAAAAATGAATGTTTTAATTAATTAAATAATTAAATCATTTAAATTATTTTTTCATTTATTTGCTTATTTCTTTATTTGTTTATTTAATCATTTGATAATAAATACTCTCGTCATTATCCGCCACGGTCTCACCGAGTGGTCGAACCGCTTTACCGGCTGGACTGATATTGATATTGCGCCTTCGGGAGTGGAGATGACGAAAAAATATGCTCTTCGACTCAAAGAAAAAGGCTATAGATTTGATATAGGCTTCACTTCTGTTTTAAAAAGAGGAATTAAAACTCTCGAAATCGCTCTCCAAACAATCGGGCAACCCGACGTCCCAATTATCAAAGACTGGCACCTGAATGAAAGAAACTACGGCGACCTTCAGGGCCAAAACAAGGCCGAAGCGGTGAAAAAATACGGCGAAGAACAGGTGAAGCTTTGGCGAAGAGGTTATGATACTAGGCCTCCAAATGGCGAGTCATTAAAAGATACTTATGAACGGGTAATCCCTTATTTTCAAGAAAAAATTGCTCCGGAAATTAAATCCGGAAAAAAAGTAATCATCTCCGGTCACAGCAACTCGCTTCGCGCCCTAATTAAATATTTAGATAATTTGTCTGACCAAAAAATCGTCGAAGTCAACGTCCCTTACTGTATTCCTTTGGTCTACGAATTCGACCATCATTTTAATGTTTTAAAACATTATTATCTGGGAACGGACGAAGAGGTAAAAGAAATTATTGAATCAATTAAAAATCAAGTAAAAAAATAGAAATTAGAAGATGGGTTTAGAAACAAGTTAGGAA
>Ga0172371_10011465_pt1 | contig 11814 bp, 10 predicted proteins | sample Lak12m_FD_114543 | JGI IMG/M metagenome (GOLD analysis project Ga0172371, IMG submission 114543) | Freshwater microbial communities from Kabuno Bay, South-Kivu, Congo - kab_022012_12m | ecosystem: Environmental > Aquatic > Freshwater > Lake | place: Democratic Republic of the Congo: South-Kivu...
GCCGGCCTCCCCGCGTTTCGCGGGGTATGTTCTCCATGGGGGCCAGCCCCTACGCATTAGAAAATGGTTCAAGCAGCCGATTCCTCAACCGTGCCGCGTGCCGGAACCACAACAGGGCCGGGTAAGAAGAGAAAATGGGACAGGGATGTCCAAGAGGGCCACTGTCGTCTGAACGCTTGTCATCTTGATCAGGTTAGGGTACCTTGAATTCAACTATGGCATCAATTCGTCCAAAGCAAAACAGACAGACTCCAAGAAAGCGTTCATCTTTTCAACAAAAAGGAAAGATACAAGTCGCGGCTCTTCCCCATTCCACTGTTCCGCGGCTTCACAAGGACGCTGCGAAACTTCTTTCCAGCATAGGCAAGCCCGATCCTACACCATTTATTCCGGATGACTATCAGGTGGAGGCGGTTCAAACCGTTACACGGGAAGATTGTCTCGTGAGTGCCCCCACAGGCTCGGGAAAGACGTGGATAGCGCTGGAGGCCACAAAGAGATACCTCTCCAATGGGCTGAGAACATGGTACGCAACACCGTTGAAAGCGCTTTCCAACGCCAAGTACGAGGAGTTCGGACTGGCTCTGGGGCGGGAGAGCGTCGGAATCCTTACAGGAGACCGCAAAGAGAACCCGGATGCTCCCGTGATAGTGGGAACTACCGAAATACTGCGAAATCAGTTGTATGACGCGATGGAATCCGGAGTGGATCTGGGCATTCATCTCGTGATCCTGGACGAGGCACACTATTTGGGTGATGAGGACCGGGGGGTGGTGTGGGGAGAAGTTCTGATCTATCTACCGAGTAGAGTGAGGCTCCTTCTCCTTTCCGCCACCATCTCCAACGCGCACGATATTTCACGTTGGCTGTCGCAAATCCGTGGCACTCCCTGTTCCGTAGTCCATTCACGAGTCAGGCCGGTCCCTCTGCACGTGTTGTTCCGAACCCCCAATGGTCACGTAACACCGTTCTTCCGCGGAGAACGCCTTTTCCCAAACGTTGCAGAGTGCGCAAAGGCGTTCAAACAGAGGAAGAACATTTCGCTCGGCACGTTTCCGGACCTGAACGGGATTGTGGAAACCCTGCGGCAGTTCGATCTGTTGCCGGCAATTGTCTTTCTCAAGTCAAGATCTGACTGCGACAAAGCCTTGCAAGCACTGCCGGCCTCACCGATTTCTCCTCGTGAAGATGGATTCGACAAGGTGGTTAAAGAGTGTCTTGAGATCTATCCGGAATTGGAGCACCACCGGCAGCTTGACCGATTCCTCAGATGTCGAGCGGGCGCCCATCACGCGGGACAACTGCCCGCCTGGCGACTCGTGATCGAGAAGATGATGGTGCTCGGATACTTGGATGTCATCTTTTCCACCTCAACCGTGGCCGCCGGCGTCAACTTCCCCGCGCGAACCGTTGTCATTGTCCAAAGCGACCGGTTCAACGGCCGGGGCTTCGTGGACATGACAGCCACGGACCTACACCAGATGGCCGGTAGAGCCGGCCGGCGCGGCATGGACAAGGTCGGGTTCATACTTGTCATTCCGGGCAAACACCTCGACATTTCACTGGTCCGAGAACTGGCCCTGGCAGAACCAGAGGCTTTGAAATCCAGGATATCGGTAAATTCTTCCATGCTGCTCAATCTCCTGCTCTCGCACGACCCAGCCGGGGTGAAGAGCCTCCTCGGACAGTCCTTCGCCGGGTTTCACGAGAACCCGCGACGAGCTGAGAAGGCGCACCAGCGGCTCCTCAAGGAATTTCGGAAGCACTTGAGCCTTTTGGAGGAGCTCGGGTATGTGGAGCCGGACGGAGCGCCCACCTACGACGGTCGTTGGGCAGCTCAGTTGCGGCTCGATCAGCCGCTTCTCATTGCCGAACTGATACGGGGCGGAGAACTGGACGACTTGGCCCCGGAGGAACTTGCAGCGCTTCTGGCTCCCTTTGCCATGGACAAGGATAAGGACGTCCTGGTCAGCAAACAGTTGTGGGACATGACCCGGCCTCTGTGGAAGAGGTTCCGTCGCGCGATGCGGAGGCTCAAGCCGCTGGTTCAATTCATGGTCTCACGTGGATTCGATCCACCTCCCATCATGTTTTGGCCCGCTGCAGCGGTTTTCCTGTGGGCCGACGGAATTGAGTGGACGGAGTTCGGCACTCATGTCGGGGCTGACGAAGGGGATCTCGCAATGTTAGTTCTTCGTAGCGCGGATCATCTTCGTCAACTCAGAGCAGTGGAAGACGAGATGCCCGATCTCGCAGAACTCGCGCGGGTCGCTCTGCCGCTGTTGATGAGACCCCCCTTGACATAGCGTGTTCACCGAGCGGTATAAAGAATGAACCACGAAGCCACGAAGCCACGAAGCCACGAAGCCACAAAGCCACAAAGGAAGCCGATTCCAGTCAAAGAGGAAAATGTGGCCACAGCCATTGTAAACTCAGCGTTTCGCGTTCATTCCCAGCTAGGTCCAGGACTGCTGGAAAGCATCTATGAAGAGTGCCTCACGCACGAACTGAAGAAAATACCAATGAAGGTGGACCGCCAATTTGCCGTTCCAGTGGTGTATGACGGCATCCGCTTTGAAACAGGGCTAAGACTGGATCTGCTTGTGGGGGATTGCGTGCTGGTTGAATTGAAGGCTGTGGAGAAGATCGTACCGGTACACCGTGCTCAGGTGCTAACCTATCTGAAACTTTCCGGACTTCGACTGGGGCTGCTCATAAATTTCAACGTCCCGTTGATCAAGGATGGTATCAACAGAATTGTCCTTTGAATTCTTTGTGTCTTCGTGACTTTGTGGTTAGTTCTTCAGGGCTCAACCCGTATCGCGTGCCCGCCAAGGACGACGGTCACCTGTGGCCCGAGCGCGAGGTACGCTCCAATCTGAGGGGAGGCCTCCAACCGTGAGAAATACTCGTTGCTCAAGAACCGGACATCGATCGTGGGCAAGTCCGGTCGGTACGTGGTGTCCATCCATCCCGATACGTCCCGGTGAAACACCTTCCCGTTCACACTTCTGAAGCCACTCGACGTGACATCGGCAGGTACAAAGGAGGTTTTGAAGCGCCATAACAGCTTTGCCAAATCTGTTATACGCGTTTCCACATGCCCAGCGTTGCTGTCGCTGCCAAGAGGAACAGGATTGATGAACCCGAACTCCTTGGCCAGATTTGCAGCTTTGCCGGCCACCTCTGGCAACGGCCCTTCCGGTCTGCTTTTCCCTGTAAGAAGTGCCATTTGCCTCATTGCCCAAATTTCCGGTATGTAAGCGTATTTCGCGGCAGCGTGGGAAAGAGAGAGCGTTTTCGACGCCGTAAAGACCCGTTCATTCGCCTTCCCCTGTAGAGTCGCTCGAAACTCCTGATCGGCGTTCCCCGAGATTCGACCGAAAACAATGATGCTCTCAGTTCCAAACAGGTCGGGAATGGGAGATGGCACGACATCCTCTATCGAGGCTCCCTGGAAGGCCAATGAAAGGTGAGAGACCGTGGGAGGCGAGATCCTGGAGAAAAAGGGTTTCATCGTCGAATCGAAATCGTCGGTGGCGGAAAGATGAACAGAACCACCTTTCGTCACAGTTGCCAGACGGTCCAGGAGCGCCACGTCAGCAGTATTGCCCAGAGCCGTAACGAACACCCTTGCCTTACCGTGATTGCTCTTGCGGACATGATCAACGATGGTCTCGGCATCAGTAATGCCGACCGTGGCCCTTCCATCACTGATCAACAAGACTACATTGGACCGGCTCCTGGACTCGAAGAACTCCAGCGCATTTATCAAACCATTATAGAGATCGCTACCTCCTTCACACGACCGTGAGTTCACGAATCGGATCGCGTCGAGTACACTTTCACGGGAAGCCGAGATGAACCGGTCCGCCAATCGTGCCGGCTGAGTGCCCACTGTTATTACATTGAACCTGTCGCCCGGGCGCAAACGCTCCAAGCCGGCTACGGCAACGGCCTTTGCAAGCTCGAAGCCGGATCCGGTCATACTTCCGGAAGTATCCAGCAGCATGACGATGTCTTGGTCGGTTTCTCTTCCGGTGGAACGGGCGTACGGAGGTTCAATGAAGGCCATGAACGCCCCAGGATTGCCCGGAAATCGGTGGGCAAAGAGCCGAAGATTGAGGGCTCGTCCCGAGAAGGTTGTTATTAGTCTGAAATCATGACGTATTATGGCGTCTCTGGTCCGTGTCGTCACCAGACATCGGTGAGGAGCCTCTCTGAAGACCGTCACATGATGAGTTGGTGAAAAGACGGTTCGTACCATCCGTGACATTGTGAATCGGACGCGTATCTCGAACTCCCCAACGGGCCCCAGAGAGTAACGCTCGCCGGCCAGTGAAAGAGCGAGATCCATCTGCTCATCCTGGAGTCGGTGGGGAAGTTCGTATTGGATGCAAAAGGACTTCTGCCCGCCCGCTCCGATTGCTATCGGCCGGATCAGCAGCACGTCCATGCCGGCCAGCCCCAAGAGCGACGGATCGCTCATCGACAAAGTGAGGTCTTTCAGCGTGGGAAAGAATTCTTCGGAAGAGACTATGCGAAACGGGCTACGAGCACCGTCGACCCTCACGTCCACTTTGACCGGCCTGATGTTCCTTTTCAGTGGCAGGAGGAACAGGCCCTTCAATGGAAATTCGTTGTCATTCAAAAAGGTTTGATCGATTGTCACGCGTGTGCCGTCTTCGGACACGGTCACCAAGGCCTTGGAGACAAGCAGTGTGGGCCGGGCCACAGCAAAGGCCTTGTCCTCCAGTTTCGGCGGAAAGACGTGGAGAATTCCGCCCCCGAAGCATACATTGGGAAGCAACGCGATCAGCAAGACTAACGCAACGACGAGACCTTCTCTTGGGAGCATAATTGAAACTACGTGAGCCTGCGAACGAGGAAAGAAGCCCTTTGTCAAGCGGGTTGATCGGCTGATGACTCCAACTCCCGATCCCAGTAGGCGTTCGCGGTGGCCATCAACTCCTGATCTGAACAGATGTCACTAGCGACTGCATCGAGAGTATCGGCCGATACCCTACCATTTTGCGCCAACTCCGCGCCCGCGGCTCGGATGGCGCCCATCACGTTCTTGATCTTTTCGGGATATTTCTTCGTCAACAACAGTGAAAAAACAGATGGTCGAAGTAAGGCCCCGCAGTACTCGGAGTGAAGGTTTCTGGCGATACCCTTAATGTGGAGCACAAGCGGATCGAAATTGTGTATGCCAGGATATCCGCAAACTGAGACCAGGAAGAACTTTTCCGGAAACTTCCAGCGGAGAGGGTGCCTGACGCCGGTCTCATCCGCGATGAAGTGTGGATCCAGGAACGCCACCAATCTGTCTACGAAGATCTTGGCCAGGGAAGTCATGCCATCCAGGTATATGGGGGTGGCCAGAACCATCGTGTCGGCACTGCGGATTCTCTCAATGAGAGCTTCCATGTCGTCATAGTGTACGCACTCACCCGGTGTCGCCGCGTAACAAGTGAAACAGCCGTCGCAGCGATTGATTTCCTTTCGGGCAAGCAGAGCAACGTCGATCTTGGCGCCCTCGTGACGCAAACCAACCAGAAAAGGAGTGAGTATCATTTGTGTGTTGCCCGCTTCCATGCGCGGGGCGGCGTTGATAACGATAGCCTTCATGCTCTTTCCTTAAGCCCCCCTCACCCTAACCCTCTTTCCCAAAGTGGGGGAGAGGGGTCTCCTTTTGCTCCCTCGCCCTCTGGGAGAGGGTAGGGGTGAGGGATTTCCGGACAAAACGCTCAATACAAAATTCGCCCGACGCCGCGTCTCCCTTGAACGGTCACAGTTTCAGGACAAACTTGCCCTGACCGCTCAAGACGTTGAAGATGTTCTCCAGCGTGTCGGCATTCTTGATGTGCACCGTCTGGTTGTCGGTTTGGAGGATGTTCAGCGATTCCAGCTTGGTAAGATACTTTCTTACCAGTTCCTTGTCCTCCAGGCGGAATAAGTCACGTAATTCCGCGAGGTCTATGTCTCTCCCGTTGCGGAGGTCCTGTCTGCGCTGATAATACACCAGGGCAAAGATAAGTCGGGAGAGGCTGTCATCCAAGAGAGCGCTTTCGAAGAGTGAGCGGGAATCTCGGAGTTTTTCCACCAGATTCGCAACGACCGTCCGTGCAAAATTATCATGAATCAGCTGCGCGAAAACTTCTTTGCTCAGAGAAACGAGAACACAATCTTCCTCAGCGCGCGCGGAAATGGCTCGGTGAGACTCATCTATCAATATTGTCTCACCAAAGAAATCCCCTTCACGCAAGTGGGCGATGGTCTGTTCGGCGTTTTGGACATTTTGGACATTAAGGAAAAGTCTCACCGTACCACTACGTATAACGAATGCGTCCGTGCCCGGGTCCCCTTGTCGGAAAATCAGGTTCCCGGCGGCAAAGGACTGTGTTCGGGCCGGCAATTGTGTCGACTCTTCCTGAGATTCACCCTGTTCACCGAACAGCCATGAATTCGGTGTCAGACGGGCATTGAACAAATCTTGTTTATGTGTGGTGGGAGGGTACAACGTGAGTGCAGTGGTGCTACGCGGCGGGGAGACCTGTCCGGAAAGCTTCTGAGCGTTTAGCTTCCTCATGCGTCTCCTGTCCAGGAGTATTTCGCGGTGAAACTGTTCCTTCATGTACATTGCGAATTCGCTCACATCGATGTCAATGCGGCATGTCCTCATCACCCCGCGAAGGTCCTGAATCATTTCCTCCATCCATGAATAGCGGTCATCAGGGGAGAAGGCCATGGCTTTGATGAGCATCGGTTTCAGTTCATCGCCAATCTTCTCGCTATTTGCGACCTTGTCGACGACATCCATGTCCAGGATCGCTTTGACGGTATCTCCCACTGTTTCCTGATGGTCCACGAGTCTTTCCCCGGTGAGCATTTCGTACATCAGCACACCGGTTCCGTAAATGTCGACTCTGCGATCCACCGGCTTTTTCTGAAGCTGCTCGGGAGAAAAATACAGGAGCTTTCCGGCCACGGGAAGACCGGCGGTATCCTTCTTGTCCAGGAATATCTGAGCAATTCCGAAGTCGATTATCTTCACCTCGGCCTCATAAGAGACCATCACATTGAAGGTATTGATATCCTGATGCACGAGCATGAGGCACTCACCCGTCTCGCCCTTTTTTCGGTGGAAGTAGGCCAGGCCCTTGGCGATTTCCATGACAATGTGGAGGATGAATTCCAATGACGGGGGGCGACCGGTCTTGGCCGCTTTTGATGTGATGTGGGCCACATTTCGGCCCTCGATGTACTCGAGGGCAATGTAGTATTCACCGTCGATGATCCCCATGTCCAGGACTTGGACAATGTTGGAATGGTTCAGGCGTGAAAGAGTCTTGGCCTCATTGACGAATCGCTTGACAAAGCTGGACTTGGCGGCATACCGGGGAATGAGCTTCTTTATGACCAAAGGTTTCTGGAAGCCCGCCTCGCCGACGATCTTGGCAAGATAGATGTCCGACATCCCTCCCTTGGATATCTGGTCGATCAGGCAGTATCGTCCGAAAATCTGGGGCTCAAAGACTCTCTGCTTGAACTTGCTGGAAACCTGGGCTTTTACGTGGACATTCATTGTGCGTCAGGAGCCTAATCAACTAGCGGAATTTCGCAAGGTTTAGGAGGGCGTAGGGTGTTGGTCCGATCTTGATTCTGGTCTGCTGAGCGAGATCCATTCCTTTTGGCGTAACGCGAAATCCCAAGGATCTGTCGACCAAGAGAAAGTAATCCTTGTTGTCTTGTGACAAATGTACCAGCCATGCAGAGAGGGGACTTCCCGTCTGGTCGGCCGCTTTGGGCTTCTTCAAGGGCAGACGTGGTATCGAACGCGATCCTATGGTAATGGACTGCTTGTCCTGGAATTGTTGAGCCTGGGCTTTGGAAAGGGGATACAAAGCAGCCACCGCTGAGGACGGAATGGCCAAATTGATGCCTCCCCATGCAACCATAAGCAGACCGTCAGGAGATGTTTCGGGATTCCGACTGTCCGCATCACTGATCCGCCCGTTGCCGACCCCAACAGGGACTCTCGCCAGCTCTTTGTGAAATGAAGAGAGTTGACCCACCCGTTCGGCTAAAAGATGTTCGAGGGTTCCCAGACGTCGAGTTATCTCTTCGGTCGACATCTCTCCGCCCTGACGCAAGACACCCAGGATACGCGCGAGCCGTTGACTCACTTCCTCGAGAGAATGGATGGCGGTGCCGACATTCTTGACGAGTGTCATGTAAACTCGACGATCGTCGTCCGGCGAGCCAGGTTGGGCCGGCTTGGGATGTTCCGCTACTGGTGCAGCAGCCATGATCTCTCGGTAACTTGCCGACAAGCCGGCAATCAATGCATCACTTGGGGGGCGTTTGCCCCTGGAGGAACTGATCTGTTTGAGCGCAGCGAGGCTGTCCTGGAGCAACTTGATCAAGGAGGGGTGCGGCACCGCGCCCGGGCTGGCAAAGCGTCGAAGGCCTCGCCGATTCATAGCGAGGATGGTTCTTGCCTGGCCGGCACCCGGAAAACACGTTTCCAACTCTTTGAACTGCTTGATTAAGCCGTCAACGGACTCGGGAGACACCTCCCATTCCAGATTCAAGATCAGAATCTCCATCTGTTCGACAATGTCGTCGAACGATCCCCCTACCTTTTGTAAGGCCGCTGAGGGTGCAGGACGATCTGGAGGCCTTGGGGCACCGGCCGGTTTTGGAGCCGGTCTCGGAGGAGGAGCTGACGGTTGCTTCTTGTGGACGGCGGATCCCGGCTGCAGCGTCGAACCCGAAGGTCTTTGCTGGGACGCCAATTCCCCTGCCTCGCTATGCAACTCATCTGACGAAGACTTTTCACCCTGCGGAGCTTCGTCCCCGAATATGCCCCCAAAAAGCTCCTCAATCTTCTTCCCGACGGCTTCACCGAGCTCTTCGGGAGTCTTGTGTCTGTTCTGGTTAGCCACAGGTACACTCCACGGTCCCTGATGACACGTCCTAGCCGGTTAAACTCATGCCTTTGTCTTTGAGCAATCGTGAACTGACGTCTACCACGGTCATCATGCAGATTTTCTTGAACGTCTCTCTAACGCCATCCCCCTTCAAAGCACTTGCCGGAAACGAAGGGTAGTGACCGTTCGCATTGAGATCTGCTTCCATTTCTTCAACTGGAAGTAGCGCTACTCTGCTTCCGGTCAAGTCTCGTTTCTTGTACTGGAGGACCAACGGAAGCTCCAGAATACTCTTACCCTGATCATGCAGATTGTCACCCAGATTCTTGAGGCTCTCCACGTTGTTGCCTTTTCTTGCCTCAAGAGAGTCTGCCACGAAGACGATTCCATCCACCCCTTTGAGCACCAGCTTCCTCGTATCATTGTACCTGACTTGGCCCGGAACAGTATAGAGAGATATCTTGATTCTGAATTTTCCAATGCTGCCAAGATCCATGGGGAGGAAATCGAAGAAGAGCGTGCGATCTCCTGCAGTATCTATAGAAAGAAGCTCGCCTCTGACTTGGTGTCCAAGAGCTTTATGAATGGTTATCAGGTTAGTGGTCTTTCCACCCCTTCCAGGGCCGTAATAAACAATCTTGCAGTGAATTTCATCGGAACGAAAACTTATTATGGCCATAAACTATCATCCTGTTGGGTGCTTCGAGTTCAGATTCAGGTGTTGAACCACTGTCGCAAATTCTCGGCGAACATTGCCTCTATGTGCTCCAGGCCTTTACGAACCTCGAGGCGTACCAGGCCCAAGTGCGTGTTGTTGTTGAAGACGGTAATCATCAGATACTCTTCTCCCACATTGGAAAAGTGAAGGTTTTCCTCCTTTCCTTTGTGGAAGAGCAACGTGAATTCTTCTTCCCCAAAAAGACGTGCAATCGCAGTGGTGGCCCCGTAATTGGCTGCGGTCAATGCCGCCAGAGATGCCACCTTTTCCTGATCCATGGTGCCCTGAAAGCTGATCAGCTGTCCTGCTTTGTCGATCAGAAGTACGGTATGAGCCCCGCTCGCCGTCAATAGAGACTGGAGTACCTGGTCGATCCGATCCAGGGTTTGTTTTGTCAAGATAAGATCTGCCATTTTATTCCCTTAGTCGGCTCGCCACGAGCCTTTTCCGTAACCAGTGAATCTCACTTCAAATGCTCCAGAACTATTCCCTCTGTCAGCTGTACTGCAACACCCTACCGCCGCGAGCGACCGTATAACCGGCTTGACGGCAAGAACACCCGACGCAACACCAATGGGCGTTCACACGAGTAACATGAAATCAACCAGTGACCGGCCGAAGCATCGGATATTATCCGGTGCTATACAGTGAGTCGAGTCGGCGCATACTTTCCATGAGCAGAAAGTCCCAGCTTTCTTGTATAGTCTCTCTTTCCGCTGAAACGACATCGCATTCATACAGTCCCAATTCCCACGAGACAATGGTGTAAAACGCCTCCTCACCACTGAGGCCATCGCACTCTGCATGAACAATCTCGCCGTCTCGGAAATATATCCATCCCGTCTTTTCTCGGCTACTTACCAACATTCGACAGGAGTTACGTCCAATGCAAATCAGTTGAATGATATCGTGAAGGCTCGTATTGGTCACTGTACCGCTGAACCCAGACATTTTCAGCCACTTCGCTCCTCGTGAACCCACGCGGAAATGGGGCCTGGAATCCACCTCAACTCCCGGCGGGACGTGCAACTCCCGATGTACTTGCGCCGGGTTCCTCCTGCGAAAAAGTCAAGCCTCTCGAGTGCGTGCCGGAAAAGACGCTTCTCCGGATCTCCAATGCTAACAGACCTGCGTAGCCTGTAATTCCCGTGCGCCACATGGCTGCACATCAACAGTGGTTCACCTTATAATCCCGATAGCTTAGCCGGCCTCACGCACCGTTGCTCCTTCCTTTGCACAGGAACGAAACCACACTTTCTTTCCGCTCGTCGACCACATCCCGCTTCAGCGGTGGAAAATGCCTTTGTCTCTGCACGTGAGCCGTCAGGCTTGTGTTTGGTATACTATAGCAGTGTCGCAAAGAAAAAACAATAAATACCGGAATGATCATGAGAGAGAAAAAGCTCTTGATGACCTTTTGTACAAAGCTCTGTCGATAGGGCCGGCCGCCGGACAAGGGCCCGTCTCTAGGCCCGGCAAACCCTTGCGCGAAATCGCATGAGAGATGCAGCCGTCCTCATACCCTCTTGCACGGAACGCAAGACTACGTTGCTCCGATGAAGGGTTCGTGGTACTAATGCGCGGTCATGATCAATGAGATTCGAAATGTGTGGAGGTATCAATGGCCGGAAAGAAGTTTCTCCATCCTCTCAGCAAGATAATTTTGTGCGCGATCGGGACGTTCGTTGTAGGATACTTCCTCCTTTCTGCAATTCAGTCCGGAGACTACCATGACCGAATGACGATCGTCCGGGGACTAGTCTTCCTGGCATTCAGTTTTCTGTTGGTGCGAAGCATATCTGAGTTATGGCAGTTATGGCACGGTTCAGACTCAGAGAAGTAATTCAATCCGTATCGTGTCGGACGAGAGCTTGCACGCACGTCAGACCACTTTCTCGTGGGACGTCCAGACGTCTTCGCTTGCTTCTCGTCTGGTTCCGGAGAATCGTGTTTCGAGTTTCTTGGCTTCTTCCACCTTGCCCATGGCCTTGTACAGCGCGGACAAATCTCGGACAATATTGACGACTTTCTCGTCATCGCTCCCAAGGTGCTTCTCGAAGATTAAGAGAGCCCTTCTGTAGAACGATGCCGCCTTGGCATTCTCTCCATCGGAATACGAAAGCGTTGCGGTCAGATATAGGTTGGCAGCACGATTGAACC
>Ga0172371_10011467_pt1 | contig 11811 bp, 10 predicted proteins | sample Lak12m_FD_114543 | JGI IMG/M metagenome (GOLD analysis project Ga0172371, IMG submission 114543) | Freshwater microbial communities from Kabuno Bay, South-Kivu, Congo - kab_022012_12m | ecosystem: Environmental > Aquatic > Freshwater > Lake | place: Democratic Republic of the Congo: South-Kivu...
CAGTCGAAGTCGAAACCGAAAAGATCGTGGTAGAAAGCCGGTTAAAGCGAAACTGGCCGATTATTTTGGTAGGCGTAGCAATGCTGTTGGTTGGGCTGGCAGCGGGTTATGTCGGGCGCGGCGTCATCGGCCCAGAAGCAGTCGCAGCCAAAGCAACTGCGCAGGCAGTAGCCGTCGCGGTGCAAACACGGGCGGCTGCAAATAAAGAAGCGATGAATATGCTCATCGGAGCGACCCGGCACTTCAGAGGAGACGCAAATGCGCCGGTGACAATCATTGAATTCAGCGACTTTCAGTGACCATACTGCGGCACATATGCCTCTAACGCGGGTCGTCAGATCAACGAAACATATATCAAGACAGGTAAAGTACGCTTTGGCTATTTTCAGAATGCCTTCCTGGGCGATGAATCGCAATGGGCTTCCGAGGCCAGCGAATGCGCATCGGACCAGGATAAATTTTGGGAATTTCACGATTTGATCTTTAGCAAACAAAGCGGCGAGAACCAGGGCGCATTCAGCAAAGAGAATCTCAAGAAATTAGCCGAGCAACTGGGCTTAGACATGACCGCTTTCAACGATTGTCTGGATACCGGTAAATATACTCAGATAATCCAGCAACAGACCAGCATGGCTCAGCAAATAGGCGTTCGAAGTACGCCCAGCTTTATCATCAACGGTACTCCTCTGGTGGGTGGGCAGCCTTTTTCTGCATTCCAGCAGATCATCGAGCAGTTCATCAAATAGCCAAAGGGAGAGCCTGCACCAGCTATTTAAACCGTGAATGAGCTTTGCTCATTCACGGTTTATTCATTCGACCCATAGATTACACATGAATACTACTGCACCAGTAATCGGACGCGAGACGGAAAGATAAATGAGCGCTTATATTCCGATTTCTTTAATTGTTTTTGATTGCGACGACACCCTGTGGAGCGGGCTCGACGGCGGGTACATCTCTGGCACAAACTACCCCGAAACCGAGCGGGATGATTACACATTTTGCTCCCTGGAGCCGATGGTCATTCGCCGGGATGACGGGGAAAATTTTCGTCTGTTTCCTGAAGTGACCGGCCTGCTGCCTGAATTGACCCGGCGAGGGGTGCTGCTCTCAATAGCCAGTTATAACCACACCATACCCTTAATGAGCGCCCTGGAGGCGTTTGGCCTCACCCACTATTTCCAACACCCGGCGATTGAGTGGAACAGCCGGAAAGATTTAATGTTGCGCAATATCCTGCGCGGCTTTACGCAGGATGGGTACCGGATTTCCCCCCAAACCACGCTTTTCATAGATGACGATTATCGAGGCGTCTATCGCAGCCAGATGGCCTCCATCGGAGTTCATTTTCTGCAAAAGGCAGTTGACATCAACGATTTGAACGAATTACTCAATCATCCTCGCTATCATCTATCCCCTGCTCAAAAAAGCTTGTTATAGGCGATAAAACTTTAAGGATTGCGCCGCTTGACACAAACCTGATATTCATGTATTATTTACTTATTGATCTAGTTTGTTGACCCAACAAACATTTCAATAACCAGCAAGTTAACATAATTCCCCAATCAAACAGGTCTAACCACAGCCAACCTTCAATTATGCTTTTAACGAGACCATTGGGAGCCATGAGCCAAAGCCGTTTCAAGACCGGAGACCAGGCGCTGGTCCGGCAAATCAATCTTGCAATCATCCTTGACCAGCTACGCGATAATGCGCCGCTTTCACGCGCTGCCCTGGCTGAGAAAACAGGGTTAAACAAAACCACTGTGTCCAGCCTGGTCAGCGAGTTGATCGAACGTAAGCTGGTGATTGACATCGGTCTGGACTCGGCCGGAATTGGCCGACCCTCGGTTCAGCTCACCTTGAATCCCAATGCAGGTTTTTTGGTCAGCGCCGAAATCGGGGTAGATTACATCAACGTAATTTCAACCGATTTTGCCCCTCATATCAACTACAAAGTCAAAAAGACGATCCATCCGAACCAGGACCAGCACACCATAATTGAGCAGGTCCTGGTTTTACTTCGGCATGCCATCTCCGAAAATCCGGCTGCCCATGGCAGCTTACTGGGCGTCGCCGCCGGAGTGCCTGGCCTGGTGGACTACGCCACGGGCACCGTACTGTTCGCGCCCAACCTGCGCTGGAAGAACGCTGAGCTGGGGAAAATTTTACAGCAAGAATTCCACGTCCCAATTTTCGTTGATAACGAAGCCAACCTGGCTGCGCTGGGCGAGTATTATTTTGGGGCTGCACGCGGCTACCAGGAGGTTCTGTACATCAGCGCGGGCGTCGGCATCGGCGGCGGCATCATCCTGAATGGCTCGGTGATGCGCGGCAAAACCGGTTTTGCCGGCGAATTCGGGCATATGACCATGGATCCAGAAGGCGAGCTGTGTAGCTGCGGTAATATTGGCTGCTGGGAGACCCAGGCCAGCCAAAGAGCATTATTCAAATTTATCCGCGAGAATATCGCCGCAGGGCATAAAAGCAGCTTGCAAGACTTGCTGCGCGGCAACCTGAATTCCCTGACCATTGCCAAAGTAGTCGAAGCGGCGCGTAATCAGGACACAGTCGCCAAGGATGCTTTTGAGCAAATCGGACGACATCTCGGTACCGGGATTGCCTCACTGGTCAATGCACTAAACCCCGAACTGGTAGTCCTGGGGGGGCCGATCAGCCTGGGCTGGGAATTCATGAAAAGCTCTATAGACCAGGAATTGCATGCCAGAGCCTTGCGTTGGCACCAGGAATCAGCCGCTATCGTCTTAGCCCATCATGGGGCAGACGCCTGTGTGATGGGCGGAGTAGCCGCGGTATTCAACCATATGCTGGCGCGTCCCAGCGACCGGTTAGATACTGTCGCGCTGCCCGTATATTTCAGTTAACCCAAAATATTGGGGAAAAGAGATTCCCGCGAAAGGAGGTCGCTGCTAAAGAATATTTCAACTGTGACTACCAGATCAGTACGAGAGTTTACAACTACTATTCAAAACCTTTGAAGGAGAAAGAAGAATATGAAGAAACTGATGTTTCTGATGATCATTTTTGTGATGGCGCTGAGCGCATGCGCCCCAGCCGCCACCCAGGCCCCAGCTCCTGCTGCCACTGAAGCGCCGGCTCCTGTTGCCACCGAAGCCCCGGCCCCTGTTGCCACCGAAGCCCCGGCTCCTGTTGCCACTGAAGCCCCGGCTCCTGCTGCCAGCGGCGTCAAAGAACTCACCATTCTGTGGGCTGAATGGGATCCTGCCAAGTACCTGCAGGAAATCGGCAACATGTACGAAAAAGAGACCGGCGTCAAGGTCAATGTTGTGGAAGAGCCATGGGGTTCCTTCTACGATCGTGTTTCGGCTGAATGGGCTGCCCAGGGCGATGCCTTCGACATGGTCGTCGGCGACAGCCAGTGGGTTGGTCAGGGCGTCACCCAGGGTCACTATGTTGAGCTGACCGATTTCTTCAAAGAAAACGGCAACATCCAGGACACTGTAACCCCCGCCACGCTGAAGTTCTACGGCGAATATCCCGTTGGCAGCGGCAAGGTTTGGGCTTACCCGACCGAAGGCGACGCGGTTGGTTGGGCTTACCGCAAGGACCTGTTCGAAGATCCCGCCGAGATGGAAGCCTTCAAAGCCAAATACGGCTACGACCTGGCAGTCCCCACCACCTGGGCGCAGTTGCGCGACATCGCTGAATTCTTCACCCGCCCCGACAATCCGAAAAACGGCGTGAAGTATGGCGTCGGCGTCTACACCCAGAAAGACTATGATGGCATGATCATGGGCTACCAGAACGTAATGTTCTCTTACGGCGCCTATTGGTTTGGCGATGGCTATCAGGTCGAGGGTGTAGTGAATTCAGACGCGGCAGTTGAAGCGCTCAAGTTCTACCAGGAGCTGTTCAAGTTTGCACCTCCCGGAACCAGCAACGCCTTCTACGCCGAAATGAATGACGCTTTCATCTCCGGTCAGGCGGCAATGGTCATGAATTACTTTGCCTTCTTCCCGGCGCTGGCTAACCCAGGCGTCAATCCTTTTGCAGATAAGACCGGTTTCTTCTCTGGACCGGCTGGCCCCAACGGCGACCGCTTTGTTTCCCTCGGCGGTCAGGGTCTGAGCGTGAACTCCTATGTATCGGACGAGCGCAAGCAGGCTTCGTTGGACTTCATCAAATGGTTCTCCCAGAAAACAGTCCAGGAAGAATGGGCTAAGGTGGGCGGTTACACCTGCAATAAAGAGGTGTTGGCGTCGGATGCCTTCCTGAATAACACCACCTATAACAAAGCCTTCTCCGAGTCGATGGGCTTTGTCAAGGACTTCTGGAACATCCCCGAATATGGTCTGTTCCTGGAGATCGTCAACCGCAATATGCACGGCTACATCGTGAGCGGCGAAGGCGACCCGAAGGAGATTATGGATGCAATCGCAGCAGAATGCGAAGCCATCCTGAAAGAATACGGTTACTTGCAGTAAGCTTGACATGAATTTAATCCGTGTGTGGGGTTGCCCACACACGGATTAATAATATATTTGAATTGGCATTACTGTTCTTGCACGAATCTGTTCGAGAGGAAAGAAATTGATGGCGACGATGACGAATGAAGTTACCCAACCACCTGGAAAGTCACGCTGGAAACTCAGCGATCGTGGGATCACCAATCTATTTGTTGCTCCGACGCTGATCTTGCTGATCCTTTGGAATGTTTTTCCACTTTTCTATAGTCTTTATCTCAGCTTTACCAGCTATTCCGCCATCGCCAAAAAAGCGCCTGTTTGGATTGGAATTCAAAACTTCGCGACCTTATTAACCAGCGAACAGGTGTGGGGTTATTTCGCTACCACCGGTCGTTACGCCCTGATCTCAGTCGCACTGGAAACGTTGGTTGGTTTTGCTCTGGCGATGTTGCTGCGCGAAAAATTCAAGGGCAGCGGCATCCTGACCACTCTAATTCTGGTGCCGATGATGCTCTCGCCCGTCGTGGTCGGGTTGTTTTGGAGCCTGATTTTCAATCCGGGTTACGGTATCTTCAACTATTTGATCTCCTGGATGGGCGTTCCATTGACAACCGACTGGTTGGCAAAAACATACCTGGCTTTGTGGGCGGTCATTATTGTGGATGTCTGGATGTGGAGCCCGTTTGTGATGCTGTTGGTCTTATCCGGTCTAACCGCCATTCCCGACTACCTGTATGAAGCCGCAGCGATTGACAGGGCCAGTTCATGGTTCCAATTCCGCCGGATCACACTGCCCCAGGTGGCGCCTCTGCTGCTCATTGCCATCCTGTTTCGCACTATGGAGGCATTGAAAAGCTTTGACTTGATAATGGGTCTCACCGGAGGCGGGCCGGGTGAAGCAACCCGCACGGTCTCCATCGAAATTTACCTGCGCGCATTCGGTGGGCAATTCCGTACTGGCACTGCCAGCGCGCTCGCCTACCTCATTTTGATCGTTATCATTGCCGTGAGCAATTTGTATATCACCGCCATCAACCGAATACGTGAGGGTTAAGCCATGACGGACAAGATTGAATCCAATACCAACCAGTTCAATTACGCCACCCGCGTGGATAAAGTTACCGGCAACTGGCGGCTAACCCGCTCGGTCCGCGTTACCTTGACGATCCTGGTTGCCGTGATCATGTTGATCCCGGTTGCCTGGATGATTATGACCGCGTTCAAATCCCGCGCCGATGCAGTCGCCGCGCCTCCCAAGCTGCTCTTTGAGCCGAGCATGGAAGGATTTATCGCGTTGCTGACGCAACGACGCCAACTGACCGTAGAGCAAGGCTTGAAAGAGCTTCAAACCCGCACCGACTTGAAATGGTACGACAAGGTCATGCTCAAGCGCGGCCAGCAAATCATTGATAAAAGCCAGTATGTCAAGTATTTGACTAACTCGGTCATCATCTCGGTCAGTTCGACGATCTTTTCCGTATTATTGGGCGTGCTGGCCGGCTATGCCTTCAGCCGCTTCCCGGTCAAAGGCAAGGATGATCTGATGTTCTTCATCCTGAGCACGCGTATGCTGCCAGCGGTGGTGGTGACCATCCCGATCTTCTTGATGTACCGGCAGGTCGGCTTATATGACTCGCGGGTCGGCATGATCTTGCTCTATATCGTTTTCAACCTGTCTTTCTCAGTCTGGTTGATGAAGGGCTTTATTGACGAAATTCCGCGTGAATACGAAGAGGCAGCTCTGGTGGATGGTTACACCCGCATGCAAGCCTTCTGGAAAGTTGTGCTGCCGCAGGCTGTGACCGGCATCGCTGCCACGACCGTATTCTGCTTGATCTTTGCCTGGAATGAGTATGGTTTCGCGCTGATGCTGACCACTGAAAAAGCGCGTACCGCTCCCCCCAGCATCCCCTCCGTGCTTGGTACGGGCGGCATCGAGTGGGCGGCGATCGCCGCCGGCTCGCTCGGCTTTCTGGTGCCGGTAGTGATCGTCACATTTGCTTTGCGCGATTACTTGCTGCGTGGCGTCACTTTTGGCGCGGTGCGCCGGTAATCCATTGGGAAGGTAAATTATGGCTACGATTGAACTTCGTAAAGTAGAAAAAGTTTTCGGAACTTTACCCGCAGTCCTCCCAATGGATCTGACCGTCCAGGATGGCGAATTTGTATCCCTACTGGGACCATCCGGCTGTGGTAAAACCACCACCTTGCGGATGATCTCCGGCCTGGAAACGGTCTCAAGCGGGCAAATCCTGCTCAACGGGCGGGATGTGACCTTCGCGCACCCCAGCGCGAGGGATATTGCCTATGTATTTCAATTCTATGCGCTTTACACCCACATGACCGCCTGGGAGAATATCGCTTTCCCGCTGCAAGCGCAGAATGTGAAAGGCAACGAAGTGCATCAACGTGTGGCAGAGGTAGCTGATATGCTCAAAATCAGTCACCTGTTGAAGCTGCGCCCCGGTTCGCTAAGCGGCGGCGATCAACAACGCGTGGCGCTGGCGCGCGCCCTGGTGCGCCGCCCGGCAGCTTTCTTGATGGATGAGCCATTAGGCGCGCTCGACGCCGATTTTCGCGAGCAGATGCGCGCTGAGATCAAGCGCTTGCACATCCGACTAAACGCCACCAGCGTTTATGTCACCCACGACCAAGTGGAAGCTATGGCAATGGCTGATCGGATCGTGGTCATGTCTAAAGCCGCCGTTCAACAAATTGGCACGCCAGCAGATGTCTATTATGATCCGGCGAACTTGTTCGTCGCTAATTTCATCGGCAGCCCTGGCATGAATTTCATCAAAGGGCAGTATGCCAATGGTTATATGGAGTTGCCCGGTAATCACAAGCTGGAGATTTCCGATGACTGGAAGGCTGCGTTTACCAAACAATTGAACCCCGCTGGCGCAGTGGTAATTGGCTTCCGACCAGAGGCGGGCCAAATGGTCGCCCAGGGCGACCTGACCGGCGAAGTCTACGCTGTTGATATGAATGGCAGCGATAGCCTGCTCTATCTATCCCTGGTAGATAAGACAATCATCCGCGTCCGTGTGGATCGTTCGGTAAAAGCCCCAGTCGGCACAGTAGCCAACATCCGCATCGAGCCGCAATACATCCGCTTCTTCAATGCAGAGACAGAAGCTGCCATCAAACGGGAGGCCTGAGCATGAGCAAGGTCACTTTACAAAATATTACCAAGCGCTTTGCACAAGTCACCGCGCTCAAAGACGTAACGTTCACGGTCGAAAATAACGAATTCTTTGTCTTGTTAGGCCCCACCGGCGCGGGTAAGACCACTACCTTGCGGGTGCTGGCGGGTCTGGAAAAACACGATGAGGGTCACGTTATTTTTGATGACCAGGAGATGGACGCAGTTTCGCCAGCCGACCGAGACACTGCGATTGTTTTCCAGGAATATTCGCTTTATCCGACGATGTCGGTTTACGATAACCTGGCCTTCCCGCTGCGGGCGCCGATGCGCCATAAACCCGAAGCTGAGATCAAGCAGCGCGTCGAACAAGTCGCGACGACCTTACAGATTAGCCACCTGCTACCGCGTAAAACAGCTAAGCTCTCCGGCGGCGAAATGCAGCGCGTCTCGATTGGCCGAGCGATTGTGCGCCAACCGCGCGTTTTCTTGATGGATGAACCGCTCTCGAACCTGGACGCCAAGATGCGCGAAGCCTTACGGGTCGAATTACAGCACCTGCAGAAAGAGCAAGGCATCACCACCATCTTTGTTACCCATGACCAAATCGAAGCCCTCACCATGGCGGACCGGATTGGCGTTTTGAGCCACGGTAGAATTATCCAAATCGGTACGCCGGTGGATATTTACGACCGCCCCGCTACCACCTTTGTCGCTCAATTGATCGGCACGCCGCGCATTACACTGGTTCAATCCCAGCGCGAAGCCGATTCATTCCACATCATTGGTTCAACAGTCCGGATGACGGTTCCTCAGCCGCTCCAGGATCATTTGCCAACCACATTCCAATTCGGCATCCGCGCGGAAGATATCCACCTGGCGAGCGCGGAAAGCGGCGCGTTCAGCGGCGAGGCGATCCTGGTTGAACCGCTCGGAACACAAACGATCGTCCATATCAAGTCCGGCGAACAGGCTTTGATCTGCAGCCAGCCTGGCATCTCGACGCTCAAATTGGGAGATGCAGTTCATTTCAATCTCAATATCGAACGCGCCCACTACTTCAATTTGGATGGGACGCGCATCAACTAAACCTGGCAAAACCAAACTAAGGAGAAAGACACTATGGCTAAAGTAGCGATCATCGGCGCAGGCAGCATTGTGTTTTGTAAAACTCTGATGCTGGATATCCTGGCAACGCCAGGACTGCAAGATACTGAATTTGCTTTGATGGCCCCATCCACCGGGCGCACCTCCCAGGTTGAAGAATTCGCGAATCGGGTTATCAAAGCTAATGGGCTAAAAGCCAGCGCCTGGAAGACCACCGATCGGCGCGAAGCCTTGAAGGATGCCGATTACGTCATTGCGACCTTCCAGGTAGGCGGCGTACAGGGCTTCGAAGTGGATTACAAGATCCCTTACAAATATGGCGTTGATCAATGTATTGGCGATACGCTTGGACCAGGCGGCATTTTCCGCGCTTTACGCTCCATCCCGGCAGTAATAGATATGTGCCATGACATGGAAGAAGTCTGCCCGAAGGCTACTTTGCTGAACTATGTCAATCCGATGGCGATGATCTGCTGGGCAATCGGTCAAACCAAAGTCCCCTTCGTCGGCCTATGTCACGGCGTTCAAACCACGCTTGACATGATTTCGGGCTATGTGGATGTACCAAAAGAGCAAATTGATTACCTGGCCGCCGGTATCAACCATATGGCCTGGTTCTTGAAGATTGCACACAATGGCAAGGATTTATATCCACTGCTGCGCGAGCGCTTTGAGCTGCCCGAATATTATGTCAACGAAAAAGTGCGCGGCGAAGTCTTCCGCCACTTTGGCTACTTCATGACCGAATCCACCGGACACCTGTCTGAATACTTGCCTTATTTCCGCAAGAACCAACAGGCGCTGGACTTGTATTGCGATGAACCAGCCTTTGGCGGTGAGACCGGCGCTTACCTGAACTGGTGTAAGTACGTGGCAGGTAAGTACGAAGGGCAGCAGATCCTTAAGGACGAGACGACCAACCTGCCCAAGCGCAGCATCGAATACGGCTCCTACATCATCGAGGCCTTGGAGACCGGAAAGACCTTTAAACTGAACGGCAATGTGATTAACAATGGCATGATTACCAATCTGCCAAATGATTGTTGCGCGGAATACCCGCTCTACGTGGATCGCACCGGCATCCATAAAACATACGTCGGCGACCTGCCTTCACAGTGCGCGGCGCTGAACCTGACTAACATCAACGTGCAACGGCTGGCAGTTGAAGCGGGTCTGAGCGGCGACCCCGAGACAGTCGTGCAGGCATGCGCCATGGATCCGCTGCGCGGCGCAAAACTGACGCTCAAAGCAATCCGCGAAATGGCGACTGAAATGCTGGAAGCCGAGAGCCAATGGCTGCCACAATTCGCTGGCAAGAAACAGCGCCCCACCCCTGTCATCAACATTCCGAAAGACGTTAAACACGCTAACGTTCCGATAGACCCGGCGTTGGCAATCTTCGCCCGCTTCGGCGAGCTGGCAAAATAAGCGGAGGATATGATGAGATTCGGAGTTAACACCTGGGTTTGGGTATCGCCGCTCACGGATAGCGATCTGGAGTGGCTGGCGCCGCATATTGCCGATTTGGGTTTCGATTGGATCGAGCTTCCGCTGGAGCAGTTGGGCGCGTTGGATTACAAAAAAGCTGCCCAGCTATTTCAGAAACTGAATCTCGGTGTGAGCGTTTGCGCCGCAATATCGGAAGACCGCGATTTCATCCACCCCGATAAAGAAATTCAAAAAAATGCGGTTGCCTATGCCAAAGGTTGCATTGACGCGGCGGTTGAATTGGGCGCCAACCGGCTGGGTGGACCTTTCTATAGCGCGGTCGGGCGAACCTGGCAACAATCACCCGAAGAGCGCGAATCAGATATGCAAACGCTGGTAGGTCACTTACAACAGGTGGCAGAATATGCCGGCGCACGCGGCGTGACTTTCGGAATCGAACCGCTCAACCGATTCGAGACCAGCTTCATCAATTTGACATCCCAAGTGGTTGAACTGGTTGATCGTGTGGATCATCCGAACTGCCAGGTAATGCTCGATACATTCCATATGAATATTGAAGAACAGAAACTGGGCGATGCCATCCGGCTGGCCGGTAAACGCCTGGCGCACGTCCATTCAAATGAGAACGATCGCGGCGCGCCCGGCTCAGGCCATGTACCCTGGGAGGATGTTGCGAAAGCATTGAAAGATATTCATTATGATGGTACGTGCGTCATCGAATCGTTTACTTCAACGAATAAGAGTATCGCCCGCGCCGCAGCCATCTGGCGACCGCTGGCGAGCAGCCAGGACGAGTTGGCGCAGAACGGTTTGCAGTTCCTACGTAAACTGCTTGCTTAACTAATGTTCAGACTTCCGAAATTTTGAAAATTTCGGAAGTCTGAATAAAGCTTCTTACTGATGGAGGAAAAATGTCCAGCAAAAAAGTAAATATCGCCATTGCAGGATTGGGTTTTGGGGCCGAGTTCATCCCCATTTACCAGAACCATCCGCAAGCTAATCTGTATGCCATCTGCCAGCGGTCTGAAAGCAAACTCAAAGCCGTCGGCGATGCATTCAAGATCGAAAAGCGTTACCCTGACTTTTATAAAATGATCGAGGATCCGCAGATCGACGCGGTGCATATCAATACGCCCATCCACGAACATGCCCGGATGAGCGTGGCCGCGCTGAAAGCGGGCAAGCACGTATCCTGCACGGTGCCGATGGCTACCTCGGTAGAAGAATGCTGGCAAATCATCGAGGCGGCCAAATCATCAGGCAAGAAATATATGATGGCCGAGACGGTGATCTACTCGCGCGAGTACCTATATGTCAAAGAATTGCGTGACACCGGCAAACTGGGGCGCATCCAGTTCTTGCGCGCCGCCCACCAGCAAGACATGATGGGCTGGCCTGGCTATTGGGAGGGGCTGCCCCCGATGCACTACGCAACCCATGTGGTCAGCCCGTGCCTGGCATTGGCCGGCAAGCAGGCGGAGTACGTTTCTTGCTTCGGCTCAGGACACATCCAGCCTGAATTAATCACCAAATATGGCGCGCCCTACGCCATTGAAAGTTGCCATATCAAGCTGAAAGATTCGGACATCTGCGCCGAAGTCACGCGTTCGCTGTTCAACACTGCCCGCCAATATATCGAATCCTTCGATTGCTATGGCTCTA
>Ga0172371_10011469_pt1 | contig 11809 bp, 7 predicted proteins | sample Lak12m_FD_114543 | JGI IMG/M metagenome (GOLD analysis project Ga0172371, IMG submission 114543) | Freshwater microbial communities from Kabuno Bay, South-Kivu, Congo - kab_022012_12m | ecosystem: Environmental > Aquatic > Freshwater > Lake | place: Democratic Republic of the Congo: South-Kivu...
CGGGCTCCGCCGCCGAGGATCACGACGCCGCCGACGCCCATGCGCACGTATCTGCGGCCGGTGAGAGGGTCGTCCGCCGGCACGCTGCACATCACGAGCTGGGCGGCGAGCCGGCGCTCGCTCCAGCCGGCGAGCGCCGCGCGCGCCGCGCCAGTCGACGCTGCGGCGGCGGGCGCCGCAGACGTGCTCGTGGCGGCGGGCACAGCCGCCGCGCTCGCGACGGCGACCGCCGGCCCGCCGCTCTGCCGTGCGGCGCAGCCCATGGCGAGGAGCACCGCCAGGGTGGCGACGAGCAGGAGCAGCGCGCGGAGGTTGTGACGGCCCGACGTCATCGCGGCTCAAGGTACCACCGCCGGCGGGGCGCCGCACGCGCGCCGGCCGCCTGGACGGGGCCGCCCGGGCTACGAGAGCAGCCGCGCCAGCGCCAGCTCCATGACCAGACGGTCGCTGTTGTTGACGCCGGAGGCGGTCTCCAGCGTCGCCGGCGCCCGGCCGCGCAGCCCGGTCTCGGCCACGGCCAGCGCCCGCCAGGCTCTCTGGAGGCGCTGCGCGTCGAACAGCCTGCTCTGCTCCAGCAGCTTGCCGGCCCTGTACGGGGCGACGCCGAGCTGCTTCGCGGCGGTCGACTGGTCCGTGTGCCCCAGGCTCGCCGCCCGGGCGAGCGTGTCGATGTGACGGCGCAGCGAGTAGAGGACGGAGTTCGCGTCCTCCTTCGGGTTGCCGCTCGCGTAGATCGCCTCGAGGAGCGCGAACGCCTTCTCCCGCTCCCTGCGTCCGACGGCGTCGGTGAGCTCGTAGATGCGCACCTCGTCGTCGGGCACGCACACCTCGTCGACGTCCTGCACCGTGGCCTCCGCCCCGTTGCAGTAGGCGGCGAGCTTCTCCACCTCGCGTTCGAGCCGCTCCGCGTGCGAGGGATCCTCGCCGCACAGGTCGAGCAGGTGCCTGGCGGCGGCAGGGCTGAGCGTCAACTTCTTGCCCTGGGCCATCTTGCGCACCCAGCCGGCCATCTCGTACTTCTTGGGCAGGTCGAAGGCCAGCACCTGGCCGTGCTTGTGCACGGCCTTGTAGAGGGCGTCGTCCTTGGCGAGCTTGTCCGCCTCCAGGGCCAGGGTGGTGTCGGGCGTCGGGTCCTGGATGTAGGCCACCAGCTGCTTGCGCTCGGCGACGCGGAAGTGGTGGGCGCCGGTGACGATGATCACGCGGGCGCCGAGCGCCAGTCCGGGAGTGGCGGCCGCGCCGAGCACGGCGCTCAGGGCCGCCGGTGCCTGCGCGGCACCCTCCACGTCGATGACGGTCACGTTGATGTCGCTGCCGCTCTCCTGGACGGCCCTCTCGCGCAGCCGCCGCAGGGCGCGCCGGACCTTGGGCCGGTCGCTGCCGACGATGAGGTAGACGGGATCGAGGGGCTTGGGGTCACTCACGGCCCGCGAAGGATAGCACGCCGGACGCCGTGGACCGTGTCACGGATCCCAACTACTTCGGTTGGGATAGGTCGCCGGGCAGAACGGCGCCACAGGACCGCGTGCGGAGTCCTGCCGGAGGTCGGAGGTGCCTTTCCTCTGGGGGAGCCGAGAGGGGAGAACACCGTGAACCAACGCTCGCGCGGCAGGCGCGCCTACGGGGCAGGCGCGCCTGCCATCCTGCTGCTCCTCGCCCTGGTGGCGGCGCCGCTCGTGGTCGCCGATCCGCCGGAGACGGAGCCTCTGCCCGGCGGGTCCCTCGACCCCAGGACCATCCCCAGGTACGTCGAGCCGCTCGTGGTCCCGCCCGCCATGCCGCGCAGCGGCACGCCCACGGTCAAGGGCAGGAAGATCGACTACTGCGAGATCGCGGTCAAGCGGCTCCGGCGGTACGTCCTGCCCAAGACGTGGTCCGCGGCCATCAACGTCGGTCCTACGACGGTGTGGAGCTGCGCGTCGGCCAAGGACCAGCGCCCTGCGGCCGAGGGCGGCACGCTCAACTACCCCGCGTTCACCATCGAAGCCAGCTACAAGCGCCCGGTGCGCGTCAAGTGGATCAACGGGCTCGTGGACGCGAGCGGCAACTACCCTCCGCACCTGCTGCCGGTCGACCAGACGCTGCACTGGGCGAACCCCGGCGCCGGCGACACCGACGACCACGGCATGGTCACGGAGCCGTGCAGGGGGCCCGTGCCCATCGTGACGCACGTGCACGGCGCCCACACCACCGAGGACAGCGACGGCTACCCCGAGGCATGGTACCTGCCGGCCGCCGAGAAGCGTCTCGGCGTCACGTGGCAGCCGGGCACGGCCGTCTTCCAGCACCCCAACGACCAGGCTGCCGCCACGCTCTGGTACCACGACCACCCGCTCGGCATGACGCGGCTCAACGTGTACGCCGGGCCCGCCCGCTTCTACCTGCTGCGCGGCGGTCCCGACGACGCCGCGGCGGGCACCCTGCCGGGTCCCGCCCCGCAGCGCGGCGACGCGGCGGGCATCGAGTACCGAGAGATCCCCGTCGCCATCCAGGACCGTTCGTTCAACGCCGACGGCTCGCTGTCCTACCCCGACAACGGCGCCTTCTCCGAGGGCCTCAACCCCGCCGGCCGGGGCCCCAAGCAGTTCCCCGACGCCGGCGTGCCGAACATCCCGTTCATCCCGAGCATTGTGCCCGGTGGGCAGCACATGAGCGACATCTCGCCCGTCTGGAACCCTGAGCTCTTCGGCAACACCATGGTCGTCAACGGCCGCACGTGGCCCTACCTGCGGGTCGAGCAGCAGCGGTACCGGCTGCGCTTCCTCAACGGCACGCAGGCGCGCTTCCTCATCCTGAAGGGGGAGAGCTACATGCCGCTCTGGCAGATCGGCGCCGAGGGCGGGTTCCTGCCGAACCCGGTGCGCCTGACGGAGCTGCTGCTCGGCCCGGCCGAGCGCGCCGACGTGGTGATCGACTTCACCAACGTCCCCGCCGGCACGTCGCTCGTGCTCCGGAATCTCGGTCCCGACGAACCGTTCGGCGGCGGCGAGATCAGCGAGACGTTCGACCCGGCCGGCCCGGGCACCACCCACGCGATGAACTGGATGGACCCCGTGTCGGAGACGGTCAAGCGGGGCCAGGTGGAACAGTGGGCCTTCCGCAGCTTCACCGCCGACGCGCACCCCGTCCACGTGCACCTCGTTCAGTTCCGGGTGGTCAGCCGCGAGGTCGTCGACCGCGAGTCGTCGCCGCACGCCGACATGGGCGTGGGTGCTGTCCTGCAGCCGGAATCCTGGGAGGTGGGCAACAAGGACACCGTGATCGCCTGCCCGGGTGAGATCAGGCGCATCAAGGGGAGGCTCGACATCGCCGGGCTCTTCGTGTGGCACTGCCACATCATCGAGCACCAGGACAACGAGACGATGCGGCCATACCAGGTCGCGAAGTAGGTGCGGCGCAGCTCGGCGCGCCCGGCTCGGCCGCACGCCGACGCGCCGGGCCGTGAACGCCGGACAGCGGGACGCACGAGGACGGGCCGCCCGCCCCCGGGCAGCCCGTCCTCGTCGGCGCTCGGGAGCGAGGACCGGAGCCGTGCTAGGCTTGGGACCCCGGCCGCAGCAGAAGGGACGACGACCGCGTGGCACCGCTCGCAGCCGATGTCGTGCTCTCCTCCGGGGCGCTTGTGGCGCTCGTCGTCCTCGGCGTCGCCGAAGTCGCCCTGGCCGCCTTCTGCATCGTCGACATCGTGCGCCGACCGGCCGTGCTGGGCGGTCGCAAGTGGGTCTGGGCGCTCCTCGTCGTCTTGTTCACCGTACCGGGCTCGATCATCTACCTGGCCATCGGCCGGGAGCCGGCGCCGGCCGCCGAGCCCGAGTCGGCCGCGGACGACCGCACGCTCGCCGCGACATTGACGACGGCGCAACTGCTGTACGCCGGCGCGGACGGTGCGCCAGGTCCTGCGGCGGCGACGGCGGATGCGGCGGGCGCCGCGGGCGCGGGTCGGACGTGCACGCAGCGCCCGCCGGCGATCGTCATCGACGGCCTCGGCAAGCGCTACGGGCGCGCCGTCGCCCTGGATGCGGTGAGCCTCACCGTACCGGAGGGCTCGGTGTTCGGGTTCCTCGGCCCAAACGGCGCCGGCAAGACCACGACGCTGCGCATCCTTGCCGGCCTGGCGCACCCGACCTCCGGCGGCGCCCGCGTGTCCGGGCACGACGTGGTCCGCGATGCCGGCGCTGTGCACCGGCTCATCGGCTACCTGCCGGACGTGCCGGGCTTCTACGGGTGGATGACGGCGGCCGAGTACCTCGACCTCTCCGGCCGCCTGTTCGGCCTCTCGGGCGCACTGCTTCGTGAGCGCATCGAGTCGCTGCTCCATCTCGCCGGGCTCACCGACGTGAGCACGCGCGTCGGCGGCTTCTCGCGCGGCATGAAGCAGCGCCTCGGCGTGGCCCAGGCGCTGATAGACGCCCCGCGCCTGCTGCTGCTCGACGAGCCCACGAGCGCGCTCGATCCGATCGGCCGGCGTGAGGTTCTGGAGATGGTCGCCGCCCTCGGCGGCAGGACGACCGTGTTCTTCTCGACCCACATCCTCGCCGACGTGGAGCGCGTCTGCGACACGGTGGCGATCCTCGCTCGCGGGCGCGTGGTAGAGCAGGCGAGCATCGAAGACCTCAAGGCACGGCACGGCGGCGCCCATCGCGTCGTGATCGAGGTGGACGACCAGGCCGCCCTGCGCGACGCCCTCGCGGCGGCCGATTGGGCTACCGCCGTCACGGCGCAGGGCCGTGAGCTCGTGGTGGAGGTTGCCGACCTGGAGGCAGCCTACCGCGACGTGCCGTCGCTCGTGGCCGCCCGCGGCCTTTCGCTGCGCCGCTTCGAGGCGGCCGAGATCTCCCTCGAAGAGGTGTTCGTGGACCTCGTGGGCGAGGCGGCGTCGTGAGTGGCTTCGTGGTCTTCCTGCGTAAGGAGCTCCTGGAGACACGCAAGACCTGGCGCCTGTGGGTGCTCCCCGGCGTGTTCGTGTTCCTAGGCGTCGGCACGCCCATCCTCGCCGCGGCCACGCCGGCGCTGCTGAAGATGACCGCCGAGCGCTCGCCGGGGGTGAGCATCACCCTTCCGGCGCCGACGGCTGCCGATGCGTACCTGCAGTTCCTGGGCAACCTGCTGCAGCTCGCCCTGCTCGTGATCGTGATCAGCGGCGCCGCGTCGGTGGCGGCAGAGCACCGCGCCGGCACGTCCGCGCTGGTCCTCACCAAACCGCTCTCACGCGGGGCCTTCGTCACGGCCAAGTCCGCCTCCGGCCTCGTGCTGCTGCTCGCGGCCACGGCGCTCGGCAGCGCGCTGTGCATCGCCGTCACGGTGGCGCTGTTCGACACCAGCGACATCGCCCGCTTCATCGGATCGGTCGCTCTGTGGCTCGCCCTGGCGGCGATGTTCGTGACCCTCATGGTGCTGCTGTCGGCAGCCATGGGGCGGCAGGCGCCGGCGGCCGGGGTGGGGCTCGGCGTGTACGTGGCCCTGTTCGTGCTCACCGGCTTCCCCACGGTGCGCGATCGCACCCCGGCCGGCATCATGGCCGCGAACGACGCCTTCATCAAGGGACGGGACGTGGCGCTGGCCATCCCGTTGGCCACCACGCTGGCGCTGACCGCGGTCTTCGTGGTCGCGGCCGTGTACGTGTTCCGCCGCAAGGAGATCTGAGCGCGCACGACCTCATCCGCCGGCGGCCGTGACCGCGAGGCCGTCGGCCCCCGCGACCACGGCGATGTCCCCATGTTCGTCGGTGCGCGCCCAGGGCACACGGCCCGCAGCAAGAAGCTCGAGCATCTCCGGCGTGGGGTGGCCATAGGTGTTGGGGCCGACCGAGACCACGGCCAGGCGCGGAGCCAGGCGCCCGAGCTCGGCCTCGTCCAGGCCGCCACGACTGCCGTGATGCGGCAGCTCCACCACGGCGCACGGCGGCAGGTCGAGGCCGGCCAGTACCTCGCCCTCGGCGTCGCCGGGCAACAGCAGGCGCTGCCCGGCGAGCTCGGCGAGGACCACGAGAGCGGCGTCGTTCTCGCTCTGGTTGCCGCCCTCGCCCGGCGGCGGCGAGGTCGGGAGGATGCGCACGCCCCAGCCGTCGCCGCTGAGGACCGCCGGGTCTTCGCACCAGGCCACGGTGGCCCCCGCCGCCTGCAGCTCGCTCGCCAGCTCCTCGAGCCGCGCGGAGCCGCCCGGCGGGCGCGGCAGGAGTGCGCGCTCGATGGCGATGCTGCCGACCACATCTTCGAGCCCGGCTGTGTGGTCGGCGTGACCGTGAGAGAGCACGAGCAGGTCGATACGGCCCACGGCATGCGCACGCAACTGGCGGGCCAGGGGTGACGGCCCCGCGTCGATGAGCACTGTCGGGCCACGGGGCACCTGCAGCAGCGCCGCGGCGCCCTCGCCGACGTCGAGGAATGTGAGCGTCGCCCGTTGAGGCGCGGCGGGCGGCGCCGGGGCCAGCAACAGCACGACGGCGCAGAGGCCGGCCGTGACGGCCACGACCTGCCCGCGCCGGCCGGCGGCGCAGACGAAGGCGCGCAGCCCCTCGCCGGCGCGCGACGCCAGCATCCACAGCACCGCGAGCTCACCGGCCAGCGCCACCGCCAGCAGTAGCCGCAGCGACGGGCCGCGCCACTCGAAGATCGCCCAGGGCAGCGCCGCGAAGCGGTGCGCCACCTCCAGCAGGAACCCGATGAACAGACCGGCGACGACGTTGAGCGGCCCTGAGAGCCACGAAGCGACGAAGCCGAGCAGCAGCGACAGCATGCCGAGGAACATGATGGGCCCGAGCACGAACCCGCCGACGAGGTTGGCCGGCACGCCGACGAGGGAGGCCGACCCGAACGTGATCATCGAGACCGGAGCCGTCGACAGGCTGGCCGCGGCGGTCACTCCGGCCTGTGCCGGCAGCGGACCCGGCAGCCACGCGAACAGCCGTGTGAGCGGCCGCGCGAGCAGGAGGAGCCCGGCGACGGCCGCGAACGACAGCTGGAAGCTGACGTCGAAGAGGTTGTTCGGGTTGACCGTGAGAAGCCACGCCGCGGGCAGCAGCCACAGCAGCCAGCCGTCCGTGGCCCGCGAGGTCATGATCGCGAACAGCCCCGCGACGCCGGAGACCCCCGCGCGCACGATGGACGGCGACGCCCCGGTCAGCAGGACGTACACCAGCACGAGCGGCACCAGGAGCGCGGTGCGTGCCAACCGCGGGATGCCGAGCAGTGAGAACGCGAACGCCCACATGGTGCAGAGCAGCACGACGTTCTCGCCGGACACGGCCATGATGTGCAGCAGACCACTGCGCCGGAAGTCGTCGATGGCGGCCTGGTCGACGCCCTCGTCGTCGCCGAGCACCATCCCCTGGAGCACCTCGGCGACGGTACCGTGCAGACCGCGCCTCAGATGCGCACGCGAGGCGCCGCGCAGCCCATCGACGCCGCCCTGCAGCCCGCCGCGCCGCCCCGTGATGCGCAGGCGCGCGTACTCGCCTTCGAGCACGACGTGCTCACCGCGCCGGCGCAGATAGCGGCCGTAGTCGAAGGCGCCCGGGCGGGGCGGCGGCAGGTCCTCCACGCGCACGCCGTCCACGGCGATCTGCACGCCCTCCACGAGAGGGCCGCTCGACCCGACCGGCAGCATCTGCCCGTCACCGAGCCGCAGCCGCAGGTGGGCCGGCTCGGACACCGCACGGCCGTCCACGCCCCGGACGTCGAGCGCCAGCGAAGCGTCCTGCGCCTTGACTGCCGGCAGGTCGGTGAGCACACCCGAGACAGTCACCGTGCGACCGACGACGGTGCGCAGCTCGCTGTGGTCGAGCGCCTCGAGCCGAGCGGCCCCCACCGCGAGCCCGGCCACGACGAAGAGCGCCGCGAGCAGCGCGGGGGCCGCGAGCAGCCAGCCCGGCCCGGACCCCTCACGAGACACGCCCCAGATGAGCAGCGCCAACGCGGCAACGAGGACGACCGGCGCCCCCACGAGCACCCACAGCGGTGGCTCCGCGGCGAGCACCAGACAGAGGCCGCCACAGTAGCCGGCCAGGAGCAGGTGCGGCGGTGCCAGACGGCGGAGCACTGCGCATCACACCGTGATCGAGTCTTTCAGGGCGGCGAACCTGGCATCGCCGATGCCGCTCACGTTCTTGATGTCGTCGATGCTGGCGAACGGGCCGTTGGCGGTGCGGTAGTCGATGATCTTCTGCGCGGTCGACGGCCCCACGCCCTGCAGCGTATCGAGCTCCTCCAGGGACGCGGTGTTGATGTTCACCGGCGCGCCCGGCGCCGCCCCGGCGCCCGTCGAGCCGGCGCCGGCAGCGCCTGCGACAGCCGTCACTCCGCGGCCTGCGCCCGAGGCCTCGCCGCCCACGGCCGCAGCCTTCTCGGGCACGAGGATCTGCTGCCCGTCGGCGATCCTGGCGGCCAGATTGACGGCGGCGAGCTCGGCCTTGCCCGTCGCGCCGCCGGCGAGCGCCAGCGCGTCGGCGACGCGCGCGCCCTGCGGCACGCGCACGACCCCCGGCGAGCGTACCGCGCCGCACACGTACACCAGCGCATCGGCGAGCGCAGACGCCGAGGCGGACGGACCGCCCGCTGCCGACGCCGGGCCGGCCGCCGCGCCGGCCCCGGGACTCTGAGCACCGGGCGCGACGGACGACAGCACGAGCGGCTCCCCGCCGGACGGGCCGGCGACCCTGGGGGCCACCACATACCGCACGCCGACCGCGGCGACCACGGCCGCGACGGCCACATACGCGACGATCTGACGGCGGGACAGCTGCATGGTCTCCTCCGGGGTCTGGTGAAGCGGGCCGGCGCCGCGGACCACCGTCCCCGGCCCCCCGAGACTAGCCGGAGACGGCGACCCGCACATCGCCCCTGAGGGGCTATTCCAGGGGGTGACGACGCACGCAGCGCCGCCTCCGCTCGCACCTTGGGGTATGGTCAGACCCGTGACAGCGAGCGGCGCCAAGGAGGCGGCATGACGAGCAAGACCCTGTTCACCGACGACGAGTGGAACGTCCTGGAGTGGGCGATCACCGACACCATGACCTACGTCTCGCTGGCCGAGGCCAGCTTCTGGGCCACCTTCAAGGAGGCGACCGCGGCGGCGAAGTTCATGGCGCATGCCAAGGCGGACACGTCGAGCCCGCTCGTCCACGACCTCGCCGGCTCGGTGAAGCTCGGCCACGACAAGCGCATGACGCACGACAAGGCGCACCTCGCCGAGGAGACCGTCAAGCGCATCCACGAGGCGAAGAAGCTCGTCGCCGAGAGATGCCCTGACGATCTCGACGCGTTCAAGGCGTTCATCCTGGGTGTCGCGCAGGCCACGGCCGCGGCCAGCAAGGGCGTCGGCCCGCACGAGAAGGAAGCCCTGACGAAGATCGAGGGCGCGTTGAGCTGAGCAGCGGAAGACGATGTGTGACGCCGACGGGGGCCGGGCGCATGCGCCCGGCCCCCGTGGCTTGGCAGCCTGTGCCCGGCTCTACCTGACCACGAAGTTGACCAGCTTGCCGGGCACGTAGACCTCGTTGACGACCTGCTTGCCCTCGAGGAAGCGGGCGGCATTCTCCGCCGCGCGCGCCAGGCCGAGCACGTCGTCCTTCTCCGCGTCCGCCGGCACCTGCAGGCGGTCGCGCAGCTTGCCGTTGACCTGGACGACGACGGTGACGACCTCGTCGGCGGCGAGCTCCTCGTCCCACGCGGGCCACGGCGCGTCGAGCACGGTCTCGCTGTGGCCGAGCAGCTCCCAGACCTCCTCGCCGAGGTGCGGCGCCATCGGCGCGAGCAGCAGCGTCATGGTGGTCACGACCTCGCGCCACTGCGCCAGCGTGAGGGCGCCGCGCGCGGAGGCCCACACGTCGAGCACCTCGTTCTGCAGCTCCATGAGCGCCGAGACGGCTGTGTTGAAGCGGAAGGTCTCGAGGTCCTTCGTGACCTTGCGGATGGTCTTGTGCAGCGTGCGCAGGATGTGGCGGCCCCGCTCGGCCTCGTCCTCGCCCGCCGTCACCCCGCTCCCCTGCGCCTCGGCGACCTCGTTGACGAGGTTCCAGAAGCGCCCCAGGAAGCGGTACATGCCCTGCACGCCGCGGTCGCTCCAGGCCACACTCTGCTCGAACGGCGCGATGAAGAGCTCGTACACGCGCAGGCTGTCGGCGCCGAACTTCTCGACCACGCTGTCGGGCGTGACCACGTTGCCGAGGCTCTTGCTCATCTTGCGGCCGTCCTCGGCCTGGATCATGCCCTGGTTGCGCAGGCGCGCGTAGGGCTCGCCGAAGCTCACGTAGCCGGCGTCCTGCGCGACCTTGCAGAAGAAGCGCGCGTACAGCAGGTGCATCACCGCGTGCTCGGCGCCGCCCACGTACAGGTCGACCGGCAGCCAGTACTCGACCTTGTCGCGGTCGAACGCGGCCGCCTCGTCGCGTGGCGACGCGTAGCGGAAGTGATACCAGCTGGAACAGGCGAAGGTGTCCATGGTGTCGGTCTCGCGCCTGCCCGGCCCGCCGCACTGCGGGCAGGTCGTGTTCACGAACTCCTCGTCGCGGGCGAGCGGCGAGCGCCCGTCGTCGGTCGGGTGGAAATCCTCGAGGTCGGGGAGCAGGACCGGCAGCTCCTCGACCGGCACCGGCACGGGGCCGCACGTCTCGCAGTGCACGATCGGGATGGGCGCGCCCCAGTAGCGCTGCCGGCTGATGAGCCAGTCGCGCAGCTTGAAGTTGACCTTCTTGCGCGCCGTGCCCTTCTCGCCGAGCCAGGCGACGATGGCCGCGAACGCCTCGCCGGGAGCCGCCAGGCCGTCGAAACGCCCCGAGCTCACCATGACGCCGTCGCCGGTGTACGCCTCGGCCAGCGTGCCTTGCGCTCCGCTCGGCGGGGCGATGACCTCGACGATGGGGATGCCGAACTTGGTCGCGAACTGGAAGTCGCGCTCGTCGTGCGCCGGCACGGCCATGATGGCGCCGGTGCCGTAGCCCATGAGCACGTAGTCGCTGATCCAGATGGGCACCGGCGCGTCGTTGACCGGGTTCACGGCGTGCGCGCCGGTGAAGACGCCAGTCTTCTCCTTCTCTGTGCTCAGGCGCTCGATCTCGCTCTGACGCCGCGCCTGGTCCTGATAGGCCTTGACCTCGGCGGCCTTCTCCGGCGCCGTCAGCACGTCGACCAGCGGGTGCTCCGGCGCCAGCACCATGTAGGTGGCGCCGAACAGCGTGTCGGGCCGCGTCGTGAACACCGTGAGCTTCTCGTCGCTGCCCTGGATGCCGAAATCGACCTCGGCGCCCTCGCTGCGCCCGATCCAGTTGGTCTGCATGGTCTTGATCTGCTCGGGCCAGTCGATCGTCTGCAGGTCGTCCAGCAGGCGCTGGGCGTAGTCGGTGATGCGCAGGTACCACTGCTCCAGGCCGACCTTGGTGACCTCGGTGCCGCAGCGCCAACACTTGCCGTCGTGCACCTGCTCGTTGGCGAGGATCGTCTTGTCGTTCGGGCACCACCACTGCTGGCCGAGGGCGCGGTACGCGAGTCCGCGCTCGTACAGGAGCAGGAAGAACCACTGCGTCCAGCGGTAGTAGTCGGGAAAGCAGCTGGTGATCTCGCGCGACCAGTCGAACGACAGGCCGATCATGTCCATCTGGCGGTGGTAGTTGGCGATGTTGCGCTCGGTGGTGACGCGCGGGTGCACGCCCATCTTGATGGCGTAGTTCTCGGCCGGCAGGCCGAAGGCGTCCCAGCCCATGGGGTGCAGGACGTTGAATCCCTTCATGCGGTGGAAGCGCGAGACCGCGTCGGTGGGGACGTAGTTGCGGCAGTGACCGACGCTCAGGCCGTCGCCGGACGGATACGGGAAGAAG
>Ga0172371_10011471_pt1 | contig 11808 bp, 6 predicted proteins | sample Lak12m_FD_114543 | JGI IMG/M metagenome (GOLD analysis project Ga0172371, IMG submission 114543) | Freshwater microbial communities from Kabuno Bay, South-Kivu, Congo - kab_022012_12m | ecosystem: Environmental > Aquatic > Freshwater > Lake | place: Democratic Republic of the Congo: South-Kivu...
GCCGAGACGCTGATCTAGACCTGCGCTCCGTGCCACTCTCGCCGCTCGCACGTCTATCCGGACTTCCCTCCGGGCGGCAACTACTACGACTATTACAACAACGAGCTGTTGCAGCGTACGACGTACCACGCCGACGGCCAGATCCTGGACGAAGTGTACGAGTACGCGTCGTTCATCCAGAGCAAGATGTACCACAAGGGCATCCGCTGCACGGACTGTCACGATCCGCACAAGGCCAAGCCGAAGTACACGGGCAATGCGCTGTGTACGTCCTGCCATCAGCACCCGGCGGGGAAGTACGACAGTCCCTCGCACCATTTCCACCAGCCGGACTCGACCGGCGCGGCGTGCGTCGAGTGCCACATGCCGCAGACGACGTACATGGAAGTCCATGCGCGGCGCGACCACAGCCTGCGGATTCCCCGGCCCGACTTGAGCGTCCAGTTGGGCACGCCCAACGCCTGTACGCGTTGCCACCTGGACAAGGACGTGGACCGAGTCAAGGCCGGCCTGCAGGATCGCCAGGACTTGCGGCAGTACTTGGACTGGATCCTGGCCGCGCGAAACGGCGACGAGAAGATCAAGGCGGTGCTGGGGCAACTGGACCGGGACATGGACAAGGCGTTCCAGGAGTGGTACGGCAAGCAGCGTCAGCAGGAACGCAAATTCGACAAGTACTTTGCGCCCATCCTGGATGCCGCGCGGCGGGGCGATCCCGACGCGGAAAAGGGGCTCGTCCGGGTCGCGGGCGACGCCCGGGTGCCGGCGATTGTGCGGGCCACAGCACTGCTCGAATTGGGGCAATTCGACAGCCTGGGCAGCACCAACGCGACGCTGGAGTTGCTGAAAGACCCGCATCCCCAGATCCGCACGACCGCGTTGAGCAATCTGCAAGGGCGGCTGCCCGACGAGCAGTTCGCGCGCGCCGCTGCGCCCTTGCTGGGCGATCCCGTCCGCTTGGTGCGCACCGAGGCGGCTCGGGCGCTGAGCGGCGTGCCGGCGGGGCTGCTGCGCGGTCCGCAGCGGGAGCAGTTGCACGCGGCGCTGACCGAGTTTGAACGGGGCCTGCTGGTGAACAACGATCGGGCCGGGGCTCACGTCATGCTGGGAATCATGGCCGAAGGGCAGGGCCAGGACCAGCAAGCGATCGAGGCGTACCAGAATGCCTTGCACGTCGAACCGGCGACGACCGGGCCGCGGACCAATCTGGCGGCATTGTACGACCGGTTGGCCGAGGGCCAGGACAGCCGCGGCGGGCAGGCGGCGTCGCGGGGGGATTCCGCTGCCGCGGACCAGGCGACGGCGGAGGCCACCCGGCTGCGCCAGGAAGCCACGCGACTTCGCTGCGAGGAATTGGAACTGTTCGCCCGCGACGCCCGCTTGGCGCCGGAAGCCGCGTTCGTTCAGTATCGCTACGGCATGTTGCTGTACCTGCACCGCCGGTTCAAGGAAGCGGAACAGGCCTTGCAGAAAGCCAGCGTCTTGGAGCCGAACAACCCCCAGTTCCTGCTCGGCCTGGCCCTGTTCTACAAGGAACGCGAGGACGCGAAACGGGCTCTGCAGTACGCCGAGCAGTTGGTGCGACTCCGCCCCCAGGACCGGATGTACCAGCAGATTCGGGACGAACTTCGCGCCGGGCCGCCGACGGGTTTGGGGGCAGCCCCGTAGTTCCCACGTTTCGGACTTGGTTCAAGACCATTTGCCCGCAAGCTGCGAGCTTGGCTATAATCATGCAATGGGAGAACAGGATCTGGGCTACAAGCGGCTGTTTGCTCACCGTGAGATGGTGGCGGACTTGCTGCGCGGGTTTATTCGCGAGCCGTGGGTCGCGGAGGTGGATCTGGATACGCTTGAACGGGTCAGCGGCAGCTACGTCAGCGACGATCTCCGGGCACGCGAGGACGACGTGATTTGGCGCGTGCGATGGCGCGGGCGCTGGTTGTATGTCTACCTGTTGCTTGAATTCCAGGCCTCCGTCGATCGATACATGGCGTTGCGGATGCTGGTGTATGTCGGCCTGCTGTACCAGGACTTGATTCGAGCCCGCCAATTGACTGCGGAGGGCCGACTGCCTCCGGTTCTGCCGGTGGTGCTGTACAGCGGGGCCGATCGCTGGACGGCTGCCTGCGAAATGCGGGAGCTGATCGAACCAGTTCCCGGCGGACTGGAGCGGTATCGCCCGCAGATGCGGTACCTGCTTGTCGAAGAACGGGCGTACCAGGACGCCGAATTGGCGAGCATGCGCAACTTGGTAGCCGCCCTGTTTCGTTTGGAGACGAGCCGGGATCCGGAGCACGTCCTGGGATTCGTTGGAGCGTTGGTCGACTGGCTTCAAGCACCTGAGCAGGCGGACTTGCGGCGCGCGTTTGCGGTCTGGTTACGCCGAGCATTTCCTCGCCAGAAGGAGACCGATGTCGATATACCCGAGACGGAGAATCTGCAGGAGGTAAGGACGATGTTGGCCGAACGAGTCAAAGAATGGTCGAAGCAATGGCGTGAAGAGGGCCGGCAAGAGGGCCGGCAAGAGGGCCGGCAAGAGGGCCGGCAAGAGGGCCGGCAGGAAGGCCGGCAGGAAGGCCGGCAAGAGGGTCGGCAAGAGGGGTGGCAAGCCGGAGGAGCAGACCTCCTCACGAGACAGTTGGAGCGGAAGTTTGGTGGTCTCGACGCTTCGGTGCGAGAGCGGATCGCTCGCGCCGCCCCAGACCGGATCGTGGCCTGGGGGGAACAAATCCTGACGGCTCAGAGCTTGGAGGAAGTGTTTCGATAGAAGGTTCGCAGGTGCGCCCACCGGGGAGCGACTTCGGGGGTCTGGGGGTGGCCGCCGCTCCTCACGGGCTCCTGTTTTTCATGGCGCAGCCGTTTTTTCCGATTCCGGGTGTTCGCCGCCCTTGGCTTGGCCTTTTTTCTCCAAGTGCGGGATCAGCACCAAGCGGACCTTGGTTCCCAGCGGCGGGATCCGCTCCGTCCAGGCCGTGAACATCAGGCTGTCGTTGGCTTGACTGCTGGCCACCGGCAGATCGAGCATCGCGGTCGGAAAGTTGGACACGCAAATGAAATCGCCTCCGTCGGCCTGATAGTATCGCGTGCCCGAGGTCTCGTCGGTCCAGACGGAACTGCCGGCGAATACCCAAGGCGAGGTCATCGCTTGGCCCGTCTTCATTTCTTTGATCCACTCCTGCGCCCGGATGTGGTGCTTCGTGCCCGCTTCGTCTTTCCACAAAACGTGTACGTCAACCACCGGTCCCGTGGCAGGCTGATAGGTCGGGTCAAAGCTGACCGGTTTGCCCGGCTGGGCGCCGACGGCCACCAGTGCGGCGTGGACGAACTGGGCTTTGCAGTTCACCGACACGATCGATTCGTGCTCTTTGCTGCCTTTCGGACAAGCGAACATCTCCAGCAGGCCTTCCCGCAGGCAGACGCTTCCGTCCACGATCACCCACTTGTGTTTGGTGTCGATCCACAGGTCGTAGTCCTTGGTCATCCGCACAATCCTTGCCGCCTGGTCCTCGCTGTCGGCGGCCACCGCGACGGGCGGAGTCTCGGGCTTGGCTCCTTCCGCAGCGTTTGCCGGTTCGGCGGCCCGAGCCCCAGGGGTGGACGAGGCACACAGCACGAGGACGACGGCGGCCCAGCATCGCGGACGAGATAGCATGGAATGGATCTCCTTGCAGTAGCAGTTTGCAGCCCCAGAGGATAATGACGCCGGCCCCCTGACAAGCCGCCGCGTTTCGCGTATCGTTATGCGTACTCGTGAATCCCGACACCGATCATTATAGGCCCCGAAGCGATAGCCGCTATGCCCGTAACGACGCGCACCAAGAAGTCCTCGGCTCGCAGGATCGGCCCCCGGCAATGGGACGACTGGTCAGCACACTTGGCGTCCCGCCCAAGGCCGCTGGCACCCTGGGGGAGAATCTCGGCAAGCCGCCGCTGGCCCTTGTCCTGGTCCCTCGCGGCAGGCCTCGATTCGGAACCCGCCCGCGGGCTGTTGCGGAGCCTGGAACGGTGGCTGCGCGCGGACCGACTGCAGGCGGCGGAGGTCGCGCGAGTCCTGGAGCCGTGGCTCAGTTCCGTCGAGCAACGGACGGTCGACGTCGAGTTGGCCCTGGAGTGCCTTGGCTGGAGCTACCTGCTGCCCCGCCTGGCGACGGTTCTGCCGGCCGCGCCGTGGTGCGAAGTCTGGGACGGGCTGCTCGGCTTGACCGCCGAGCAGGACCACGACTCGCCCCCTGGGCATGCCCCGCTGGTTCGCCAACTGCTGGGCGGCGAGTTGGCTTGGACGCTGGCGGATCAGTTTCCCGAAGTGCCGCGTTGCCGAGCACTGGGGCGTGCGGCGCGCCGGCGGCTGAGCGAGGGCGTTCGCGAATTGCTCGCGGACAACGGCCTGCCCCACTGCCAGCACGTCGAGTTGGTCCGCCCGCTGCTGGGCTGCTGGACGCGTTGCCGGGCTTTAGTCCGCGAGGATGGCACGACGTGTTTCGATGCCAAGGCATCCCAGCGGTACGAGCGATTTGTGCAGCAAGCCTTGCAGTTGTCACGTCAGAACGGCGGTCGGGTGTTCAGTGCCAACGGCACCTGTCGGCAGGACGCCGAGTTGCTGGATGCGGCCTTGGCCCTGGTGGGTCGGGACGCGGAACAGGCGACGGCCGACCAGTTGCTGCCCTGGCGAGCCTCCCGCCGCAAGGCCAATGCGGAGCCCGTCAACTGGCCGCAGTCGTCCGTGTATTCTGAAGCGGCCCAGTTGGCCAGTCTGCGGCCGAGTTGGCTCCGCGGTGCGGCACACCTGGTAGTTGGTCATCACGAAGGGGCCGTGCGGACGGAGTTGAATCTCGGTTCGACGACCGTCTGGTCCGGGGCTTGGCCCGTTCAGCTCCGCGTCGGTGCCGAATTGCTGGTGCCCCACGCTTGGGAAGAAGTCTGCTGGTACTCGGATCACGACGTGGATTACCTGGAACTGGAAACCAGCTGGAGCGGCGCGTGGAAGCTGCAGCGTCAGATCCTGCTGGCGCGCAAAGATCAGTTCTTGTGGCTCGCCGACGCCGTAGCGGGGCCGGCGGTCGAGGCGTTGGAGTATCGCAGCGTGTTGCCCTTGGCGTCTGGCGTCGAGTTTCGGCCGGAAGCGGAGACTTGCGAGGGAGCGCTAGGCCAGCGCCGGCGGTTGGCTCGCGTGCTGCCCGTGGCGTTGCCGGAGTGGCGTGCGGCCGCGGCGGGGAACGCGTTGGAAGCGGCTGCTGGCGGGTTGCTGCTGCGGCGGCAGACGACGGCGCGCGGTCTGTACGCGCCCCTGTTCATCGACTTCAGTTCGCACCGGCAGAAGTGGCCGCTGACTTGGCGGCAGCTGACCGTCGGGGAAAAGCTCCAGATCCAAAGCCCGGACGTGGCGGTGGGCTACCGGATCCAAGTCGGCGGCGACCAGTGGCTGTTCTACCGTTCATTGGCCGCGCCGGGCAATCGCACGCTGTTGGGCCAGAACGTGCGTCACGAGTTTTACTCGGCGCGGTTCGACACCGAAGGCAAAGCCGACGAGCTGTTGGCGCTCGATCCTGCCGACCCGGCCTGAGCCGTCCTGGGACGCAGCCAGGTCTCGCGTCTCGGCGGGCAGTGCCGACGGCTAGTTGACAGGGCTTGCCCACCGACGACAATGGCTCGCGTGGTTGCCGCCGGAATTGCCCGTCCCCTTTGGCGATGCGCCGGCAACCTGTTGTCCCGCGCCTGCCCTCCGGCATGCCCCACCTACCGGGAGATCTGCATGAGTCCGTTGAACCCCGACGTCGTGCTGCGAGTCGGCTGGGCGTTCGCCTTGCTGTTGCCCCTCGGCGGCGCCCTGGCCGGCTGCCAGGCGAATGCTTCCGCGGAAAAAGCGGGAACGGAATCCGACACGGCGACGGCCGCCGCACCGGCGGACGTTGAAGTGGTAGCGGTCGAGTTTCGGCCGTGGCCGCGCGAGGTTCGCGTCCAGGGCAGCCTGCTGGCCGACGAGCATGCGGTGATCGGCACGAAAGTCGCCGGACGCGTCCAGCAGGTGCACGTCGATCTCGGCACGGTCGTGGCGGCGGGCGATGTCCTGGCCACACTGGAGACGGAGGAGTTTGATCTCCAAGTCCGAGCCGCGGAATCGCAACTCCAGCAGGTGCGTATGAGACTCGGACTGCAGCCGGACGACAGCGAAGAGAAACTCGATCCGACGCAGGCCCCGGCGGTCGTCCAGGAGGCCGCCCTGCGGAACCAGGCCCGCGCCAACCTGCAACGCGCCCAGTCACTGGCTCCCAACCATATCATCACGGCGGAAGAACTGGATCAGTGCCAGGCCGAACTGGAGGTCGCCGAAGCCCGCTACCGCTCGGCGCTCAATTCCGTCGGCGAGACCGTTGCGTCGATCGGCCTTCGCCGAGCCGAACTCGATTTGGCCAAGCAAGCGCGACTGGACGCGGAGATCCGCGCGCCGTTTGCCGGTTGCGTCGAGCAGCGTTTCGTGGCGCCCGGGACCTATGTGCAAGTCAGCGAACCGATCGCCACGCTGGTGCGGACGGACCCCTTGCGATTTCGGGCCGGGGTCCCCGAGCGGCAGGCGGCGAGGCTGCAAGAAAACCAGGCTGCCACGATCCACGTGGAAGGGCTGGAGACGCCCCTGCAGGGCCAGGTGTCGCGAATCAGCCCGGCCCTGGATTTGTCCAATCGAACGCTGACGGTGGAGATCGACGTGCCCAATCCGAGTTCCCGGCTGCGGGCGGGCGTGTTCGCCGAGGCGGCGGTCGTCGTCGATCCGGAGGCACGCTCCCTGGCGGTTCCCCGCGACACGCTGCGGGATTTCGCCGGCGTGGAGAAGGTCTGGATCGTCCAGGACGGCAAGGCGTCCGAACAGGTGATCACCACCGGCCGCCGCGACGGCGACTGGGTCGAGATCCTGTCGGGACTGGCCGCTGGTGACCGCGTCGTGCGACAGCCGCAGGAGAGTCTGGCCGGCCCCGTCGTCGTGCGGCCACCCCCAACCGTGGCGGCGGCGAAGGAGGAGTAGCAGTAGCGAAAGTGGGCCAGATCAATCTCCAACCGAGGACGCCGACATGCAATGGCTGGCTGAAATCTGCATCCGCCGACCGGTATTCGCCGTGATGCTGATCCTGGGGCTGGTGGTCGCCGGCATCGCGGCCTACCTGCGACTGGGCGTCGACCGCTTTCCCCAGATGGACATGCCCACGGTCTACGTCTCGACCGTGTATCCCAACGCGGCCTCCGAAGAGGTCGAGTCGGAAGTCACGCAGCTGTTGGAGGATTCTGTCGCCACGGTGGGCGGCATCGACGAGTTGCGGTCGATCAGCCGCGAAGGCACCTCGCTGCTGTTGCTGACCTTTCAAGTGGACCGGGATATCGACGCGGCGACCCAGGATGTCCGCGACGCCGTCAACTCGGTGCTGAATCGCCTTCCCCCGACCTTCTATCCTCCGGTGGTCCGCAAACAGGACCTGGAAGCGTCGCCGATCCTGACGCTGGCCTTGTCGGGCGACCGCCAGCCGCGCGAGCTGTACGTGCTGGCGGATCGCTATGTCAAGGACATGATCGAATCGGCTCCGGGGGTCGGGCAAGTGGGCATCTACGGCGCCCAGGACCGCGCGGTGCGGATCGACGTCGAGGCCGCCCGGCTGGCCTCGTACCGCCTGTCCATCCTCCAGGTCCGCGACGCCCTGGTCCGTCAGAACGCGGACATCCCCGGCGGACGCGTCGACGCCGGGGCCCGCGAACTGGGCCTGCGGACGCTGGGCCGCTTCCGCGAGCCCCGGGATTTCCTCGAGATGGTCATCGCCACGCCCGGTGGGATCCCGGTCCGGCTCCGCGACCTGGGCACCGCCGTCGACGCGACCAAGGAAGTCCGCAACCTCGCCCGCCTGAACGGCCGGCCGGCGGTCGTGTTGAGCGTCCAACGGCAGTCCGGGGAGAACACGGTGGACGTGATCCAGGCGGTCAAGCAGCGGCTGCAACGCAGCCAGCAGATCCTGCCGCCGGACGTCCGCGTCGAGATCCTCCAGGACCAATCGCGGTACATCCTGGCCGCGATGCACGAGATCCAGAAGCACCTGATCGTGGGCAGCCTGCTGGCGACCCTCGTGGTCTTGATCTTCATGCGCTCCTGGCGTTCCACGATCATCGCCGCCGTGGCCATTCCGACGTCGCTGATTGCGACCTTCGCCATGATGCGGGCCCTGAACTTTACGCTCAACAACATGACCATGCTGGCCATGGTGCTGATGGTCGGGATCGTGATCGACGATGCGATCGTGGTGCTGGAAAACGTCTTCCACTGCATCGAGGAGAAAGGCTTGCCGCCGATGCAGGCGGCGGTCGTCGGCACGCAGGAAATCGGCCTGGCCGTGCTGGTCACGACACTGTCGCTGGTGATCGTGTTCCTGCCGCTGGCGTTTCTGTCCAGCCTGGCCGGGCGGATGCTGTTCCAGTTCGGCATGACCGCCACGGTCTCGATCCTGGTCTCGCTGCTGGTCAGTTTCACGCTCACGCCGATGATGTGCTCGCGGCTGCTCAAGCCGGTGCGGGCGACCGAGGGCGGACCGGCCTCGCGGCGCGGGTTCTATCATCGGATCGAGGTCGGCTACTTGGCAGTGCTCCGCTGGTCGCTCCGCTGGCGGTGGGCCGTGCTGCTGCTGTCGCTGGCCGTGATTGCGACGAACTGGCCGCTGTACCGGTTGGTCAAGCAGGATTACATCCCGACCAACGTGGACGAGTCGGAATTCGAGGTCGAGGTCGTGGCCCGCGAGGGGACTTCGCTCAGTGCAACGAACCAGCTGGTACGGGCGGTCGAGGCCGAGCTGCAGGCCCTGCCCGGCGTCAAGCTGCTGCTGACCAACCTCGGCTCGGGCGGCCTGCCGCGGGTCAACGCCGCGGTGATGTACGTGCGTTTGCTGGATATCGAGGACCGAGTGTTCTCCTGGGGACGCCTGTGGCAGGCCACGTTGGCGGGCCACCCTGGCGAAGCGTTCCAGGGGAATTTCACCCAGCGGGAAAAGATGCAGCAGGCCCGCGAGATCGTCACCAAGTACCGCCGGCAGTTTCCCGAGTTGGACTTGGACTGCGCGGTCCGCAACCTGACGTCCTTTCGCCAAGGCGCCCCCGTCGACATCGATCTGTCGATCACCGGTCCGAACCTGGACGAACTCGCCGACTTCAGCCGGCGGGTGCGCGACCGGATTCAAGGCACCGCTACCGAGCCCGGTGTCCCCGGCGTCGTCGATGCCTACTATACGTTGAAAGCCAAGCCCGAACTGCATGTCGAGATCGACCGCGAGCGGGCGGCTTCGCTGGGCGTCGACGTCGAAGAAATTGCCGGCACCCTGCGGATCGCCGTGGGCGGGGATGACCGGGCCAGCCGCTGGCAGGACCCGCAATGGGGCGACGTGTACGACGTGGAACTGCGGCTGGTAGGCGTCGACCGCGACAGCCCCGAAGCGATTTCGCAGCTGTACGTCCGCACCAAGTCGCCTTCGCCCGCGGCGCCGGACGTTCGGGCGACGGCCACTTCCACGGCGGCCACCAGCGACGGCCAGCGAGAAGCGACCTTGCCGGGGCTCACCCGTCTGGACAACGTCGTCCGCCTGTCGGACGTCGACCGCTTTGCCCGCATCGACCGGCTGGACCGCCAGCGGATGGTGGCCGTGCGAGCCAATATCGCCCCGGGCTTTGCGCTCAGCGATCGCGTCCTGGCGGTTCAGCAGGCGGCCCAAGAGCTGGGCATGCCCCCGGCGTACGGGACCCGCGTCCTGGGCCGCGGACGAGAACTGGAACGGACGTTGGCCGAGTTCCGCTGGACGTTCGTGCTGTCGTTCATTTTCATGTACCTGCTGCTGGCGTCGCAATTCGAGCACGTCGTCCACCCGTTGACGATTCTGTTCTCGTTGCCCCTGGCGGTCCCGTTTGGACTGGTCAGCCTGTGGCTGGGCAGCGAATCGTTGAACGTCTACTCGGCCCTGGGCATCCTGGTCCTGTTCGGCGTGGTCAAGAAGGCGTCGATCCTGCAAGTCGATCACATGAACCAACTGCGGGCCCACGGACTGGACCGCGAGGCGGCCATCATGCGCGGCAATCGCGACCGCTTGCGGCCGATCTTGATGACCACCATCGCCTTCGTCGCCGGCATGCTGCCCTTGCTGCTGGGCACCGGCCCCGGCGCCGAGGAACGCCGCTCGATCGCCGTGCTGGCGGTCGGCGGCCAGACGCTGTCACTGCTGCTGACCTTGGTGGCCGTCCCCGTCGTGTATACGTTCCTGGACGACTTGGGAGCGTTGTTCCGCCGCCGGCAGGACAGCGCCGAGTTCGAGCATGAGAACCAGCTTGGGCAGCAATGACGATGCGATTCCGGCAAGCGGGGCGCGTGATCACGAGCGGGTCGGTGCGGCAACGGCTCAAGGAGAGCGAAGACGCACCATCGTGTTCGCGCCGGACGGGGCTCCGACGGTGTCGTTGCTGACGTCACGCGGTGGCGCGACTCGGGCTCAGACGTACAGAATTCAAAATTGGCCGAGGTTGGTCTCAGCCATAGGTCGGAGCACTGCTCGGCCAATTTTGAATTCTGTACGTCTGAGCCTTGGGCGGCTAACTCAACCCGGCCACTTCCCAACCTTGCCGATAGGTCCGCCGGACGCGGTTGTTGGCTTCGGGATGGTTCTTGAACGCCAACCCGGCGCCATCCCACTCGAGGGTCGTGTTCCGATACAGCGTGGACACGGTCCCTAACAAGACCGACTCGGTCAGCGGCCCGGAATAGTCGAACGAAGCGCTCGTCGTCGTCTTGCCAAGCACCGCATCGATGAACTGGTCATTGTGGCTGGTGCCGGTGACCTTGGGCATCTGGTAGTCGGCGAACTGGGCCTTGGGCAGCAGGAACGGCACCGCCACATGAGGCAGGACCATGACGCCCTTGGTGCCGATGAAAATGGAGCCGTTGTCGGGACGCGGCTGGTCCTCCAGCAAGGCCAGCACTTCCTGGGGCGGCCGCGCATCGCCGTCGTACCACGTCAGCTTGACGGTCGGCCCTTCGGTGTACTGCGTGGCGGGAAATACATAGTGGATGATTTCGTCCAGCGCCCAGTTCGCTGCGCTGGCGGCCGGCCCCTCGGAACGTACCGACAAGGGCGAACCCAACGCCAAGGCCTCAAACACGGGATCGAAGATGTGGCAGCCCATATCGCCCAGCGAACCGGTTCCGAAATCCACTCGCTTGCGCCACACACCAGGGTGATAGTAGCCGTCGAGGTACGGTCGCGACGCGCACACGCCCAGCCACGCGTCCCAGTTCAGGCTCGCCGGCACCGGATCGCTGCGATTCGGGACCGGATCGGCATCGCCCCACTTGCGGTCGGTCCACAGGTGGACTTCCTTGACCTTGCCGATCGCGCCGCTGCGGATCACTTCGACGCCCAGCCGATAGTACGCGGTCGAGTGGATCTGGATGCCCATCTGCGTCACCAGTTTTTTCTCGCGGGCGAACTCGGTCAGCTGGCGGGCTTCGTAGATCTCGTGCGCCATCGGCTTCTGGACGTAGACATGGATCCCCAATTGCATCGCGGACATGGCCATTGGGGCGTGCATGTGGTCGGGCGTGCCGATGTTCGCGGTGTCCAGGTGCTTGCCCTCCTTGTCCAGCATCTCGCGCCAATCCTGGTAGACCTTGATGTTCTTGTCTGCCAGTTGCTCCTTGACCAGACTCAACCGCGACGTATCCACCTCGGCGACGCAGACCAAGTCCAGGTTGGGGTGGCTGCTGAACGTCATCAGATCGGCGCCCGCCATGCCGTTGGCGCCGAA
>Ga0172371_10011472_pt1 | contig 11806 bp, 5 predicted proteins | sample Lak12m_FD_114543 | JGI IMG/M metagenome (GOLD analysis project Ga0172371, IMG submission 114543) | Freshwater microbial communities from Kabuno Bay, South-Kivu, Congo - kab_022012_12m | ecosystem: Environmental > Aquatic > Freshwater > Lake | place: Democratic Republic of the Congo: South-Kivu...
ACGTGCATGAACTTCTCGGGGAGCCCCTTGGTGATCGGATGGTCGCAGTCGCGCACGACGACTTGGAACGGCTGCATGGGTCCGTGGGCGCCGCACTTCCCGGGGCTTGTGTCGCGCACGATCTTCCCGTCACGCCAGCGGACGTAGGGGCCCGCCGTCTCATTCCGGCCGCCCCAGCCGCCCAACCCGATCATCTCGTTGTACTCCTTCCACTTCGGGAAGGCCGCGCAGGCGAAATGGTAAATCACCAGCCCGCCGCCGTTGTGGACGTACTCGGCCAGGGCCTTCTCGGTCTCCTTGGGCCACGGGTCCCCCTGGTAGTTGCTCACCACGACGTTGTACGCCGCGAAGTTGGGTTTGAAACCGCTCATGTCCTTGCCTTTCGCCGGCGACGTGGCCACGTCGACCGTGAACAGGCCGGTGTCTTCGAGGATCTTCTTGAGAACCGGGGTCGTCTCCTTCCACTTGTGGCCGTTCTGGCCGTCGACGATGAGGGCCTTGTACTGGGGCGCCGCCGCGGCCACCGCCGCCGCGATCAACCACACTCCCGCTGCGATCAACCACTGTCTGCGCAACATTGCACGCTCCTTGGTGAAACAGAAACGGACAACACACAACCATCGACTACGCTCGCACCATCAAGCCGCGCTCTGGTGGTCGCGCCCGACGGACCAATCGTCGTCCGCAGTTCCCCGGAAGGCGCGACCACCGGTCGCGGCTTTATGACGACTTAGCGTACCAGAGGGCGGTTGCCGAGGGAACCACCCCGGCCGCTTAACGCTCGCCGGGAATCAACTCCACGTTGCGGAAGTAATACTCGTCGCCTTCGGCGGTGAGGCAGATCTTGCCCGGCACGACCGCGCAGCGAGTGGCCCGGTTCACCTCCCGGCCGTTGATCGTGAGCGTCACCGTGTCGCCGCGGACGGCAATTTCGTAGCGGTTCCACTCGCCGGCGGGCTTCTCCATGGCAACGGTCTTCTTCACGTTGGTGAGCTTGCCGAACTGCGGGTGCGTGAGCGTGTTGGATCGCTCGGCGGGCCCGCTCAATGGGTAGCCATCGAGTCCCCAGAAATCGCCCGCGTCTCCGGCGTTGATTTGGGCTTCCAGGCTCTTGGGCCAAATCTTGTCCGGCCCGGTCATGCGGACCAGCGCGCCCCCGTTGCCCGGCTTGCCCGCTGGCCATCGCCACTCCAGGCGAAGCGTGAAATCGGTGTAATCCTCCTCTGTGGCAAGATAGCCCTTGGGCTTGCCGCGACAGGACAAGGCGCCGTCGGGCCCCAATTTCCACACGTCGGCGGGCTTGGCCTTCGCGTCCTCGGAGAAGAACTTCCAGCCGGCCAACTCGCCGGAGGCTGCATCCTGGGACGTGAAAAGCGGCACCGCCTTCGCCCCGGCAGGCGACGATTTCGCGGGGGCAGCGGCGAGAGTCGTTTCGGCTCCCGACGTGCCCGCGACGACCGCAACTGCCAACACGCCGAGAAGCAGCCCTCCAACTTTGCCCGGAGACAATCGTTGCACGCGCGTTCGTCGTCGGCTCAGCATCAAGCACCTCCTGTTGATTGGAATGACCTTGCGTGATTCTGCGAGGATTCGCTGTAGGGAACGCCCTCCGTGGCGTTCCGGACCCCACCATGGAGGCCTCGTTGGCAGCCGGCGGAACGCCACGGAGGGCGTTCCCTACAGTCCATTCCAAGATAGACGCGCTCGGGCACCCAGTGCAACCATGGCGCAGTGTGCAACGCTGTTTTCTGGCAGGTTGTAGGTTGTAGGGCGGACCGAACGCAGTGAGGCCCGCCGGAACACGGCGCAGGGATAGGGCGGCGCTGCGGCGATTCGCTTTGTCCGCCCCACGCCGTTATCCCCAGGGATCATTGAACGGCATGCAGACTTCCGAAGTCTCCGAGACTTCGGAAGTCTTGGCTGCTCAGGGGCAACGGAAGCACTCCACGCGGCCTTCTCCCGCGGGCCGGGCCAGGGCAGCGGCAAAGCCGGGGGCCGGACACAGATCGTCCAAGCACCACCGCCGAGCGGCCTCCCGGCTCCCTTCGACGGCGAGAACCCGCCGGTCCTCGGGGGCCAGCGACACCACAACCTGGTCCAACCCCAGGGAGAGGCCCGTGCCCAGGGCCTTCAAGAGGGCCTCCTTCCGCGCCCAGGCCTGGAAGAACGCGGAGAGCCGCTCTGACTCCGGAAGACGGCGTAGGGCGTCGTTTTCCGACGCGGCGAAGAATCGCCGCACGAGGTCCTCAAAGTCGGGAAGCGGACGGATCCGCTCGACGTCGATCCCCAGGGCGAGGTCGAGCGCGACGGCCACCAGGCCGAGCCCCGCCGAGTGACTCGTGCTGAACTGCAACCGCGAGTCGCCCCACGGCGCGGCCAAGGCCGGCTTCCCGAACGCCCCGCGGTCAAAGCAAATCGCCTGCGGCGTGGCCCCCACGTACCGGGCGAGGAGTTCACGCAACTTCGCCCGCCGCACGACAAACCGCCGCCGGAGCTCGTTCGTGCGAAGCCGCTCCGCCTGGTGACGCTCCTCCGGAGGGAGCACGTCGAGCATCGGGCCGAGCCCGGAGTCCGGCACGTCAAGCGGCACACACCACACGTGAACGGCCGACGCGGGGAGCGCCGGGAGCTCGCGCGGCGAGCACCAGGAATAGGCGAGTGGAGTCGGCGGTTCCATGGTCGGACTCTGTGCTGCGGGCCGCGTTCGTTTCTTGGATTCGTGTCCCAGAGGTCTGAGGGGTCAGGGGTCAGGGGTCGGGGGTCAGGGTTTCCCATCGACGTTGCACTCAAATCCTGAACCCTGAACCCTCTTCGGACTCCCAGCATTCCGGCGGGCCTCACGGCGTTCGGTCCGCCCTACGAACTAGGGCAACGGAGAGCCAATCGCCTGGCGGGCCGCCTCCTCCAATGGGCCGACCGACTCGGCAGAAAGTCGTTTCTGCCCGGCCATGGACCGGAGAGCCTCGGGCATCGTCACCGGCTCGCCGACCGGCAGACGCGTCGTGGCAAAAGCCATCGACGAGGGAATTCCGGCCGTAATCTCCCGCCCGTCCACGTGCAGGGCGCACGTGGCCACCAGGTTCGGTCGCATGCGCACGGCGTTGCCCGGGTCCAACAGGTAGCTCCCGTCCCGACCCAAATTGATCCGCCACACGACGGTCGCCAAGGCGCCATCGCGCGGATGCACGAGGAACGCATAACGGAACATAACGATTCTGTGGCGTCCCTCGGTGAGCATCGTTTGCGGCGCATCGACGATTATCATGGTGTCGGTTCGTGCAACCTGACGGACGCTCTTGAGCCGGTCTTCCCCGCCGCTGAGGATCATCCGCTTGATGGCCCGAGATTGGCGCCGAGGGCTTCTTGGGTATCGCTCGATAGGATCACGTCTCGATTGCCGATCCTGGTCCCCAGGCCGATCGCCACTTTTTCCAGGCGGTAGATCACGGCGCCCTCTACTTGGGTGGATCTCACCCGGGCGACCATGGCGGTGAAGAGCACGCGAGTCAAGTCGGCCGCCCAGTCGGGTACCTGATCGCGGTCCCCGCTGGCGAGTTCCGAGCGGGTCTTGAAGACCAGGTGCGTCCAGCCTGTCGGGGGGGATTCGGCGATCGGCGTGCCCGGCGGAATCCGCGGGAGGCTGATGGCCTCAGTATCCACCGTAGCGCCGATGCCCGACTCGGAAAACGCCAGGACAAGCCCGAAGCAAACCGCGGCGAACAGGTACGGAGCGAACACCCGGCGAGCCCTCGGAAAACGTCCCACGAACACGCCACTCTCCTTACAGCCATGTGTTTGGGTGGGGTTCCATACGGACAATGTCATTATCCTCGATAGCCGTTGCAGACCCAACGGGAAAAAATCTGGCAGGACCGCGGGCCCGCCCTCCCAAGCACATAATTCCCATCCGTTAGGATCTGCGTCGTCGTGCAACTCGCCATCGAACGTCAAATAACCCGCCATTGTCAACAGGTTGCCTTTCTTGCCCGATCTGATACATGATACGCATGGTAAGACCTGACTCGCGACTCGCCCAAGGCGCCAAGCGTGGCCATACGCTTCCGTTGGCGGGGGTGCTTCCACCCACGGATCGTAGCCGCAGTGTCAGGCGCCTTTCGTGGCGAGTAGAATGGCGGGCGCGGATCGCCTACGGAGCTGCGGGGCTAGCGTCTGCCATGGATGGCCTTCCACCTGGGCCGAGGGGTTGGAAAACCGTGTGAGAGAGCCGCGAAGCTTGAGCCGACGCTGGGATGAATCGCGTTAGCCAGAGGATAGTTGCGCCGCCGCAGTCTCTGCGGGAGGCCCCGCCCGGCCCGCCCGAGGACCTCGTTACGTTGGCCGACGTGACCCGTTGGCGCGCCCGCACCCAAGCCGATGAATTGGTGTTCACCTTCCTCGTCGACGGCGAGAACGAGGGGGGGCACCTCACCTATCGCGAGTTGGACCTTCGCGCCCGTGCGATCGCGGCGGAACTCCAGGCACGCGGCGCTGAAGGCGAGCGCGTGGTGCTGCTGTTTCCGCCGGGGCTGGACTACGTGGCGGCCGTGTTCGGCTGCTTCTATGCCGGGGCGCTGGCCGTGCCGGCCTATCCGCCCGATCCGTTCCGCATGCACCGGACGTTTCCCCGCCTTCAAGCGATCTGGGAGGATGCCCAGGCGAGGTTCGTGCTCACCTCGGAGGAGATCCTCGCCTACGCGCGGGGGCCTTTGGCACATCTCGACCATCTCCAGTCGCTGGTCCTGGAGGCCATCCCGACGGCACGCGCGGGAGATTGGCAGCCGAAGTCCTTCCCGAGCGACAAGACCGCGCTGATCCAGTACACGTCGGGTTCCACCGGCTCGCCGCGGGGCGTGATGCTGAGCCATGCCAACATCATGCACAATTTGAAGTCGATGCACCGCGTCGATACCGACGGCGTGGGCGGGGTGTGCTGGCTCCCGCCGTATCACGACATGGGCCTGATCGGCGGCATCTTCCAGCCCGTGTACAGCGGCCGGCGGTCCGTGATGATGTCGCCGCTGGCGTTCATCCAGCGTCCGCTGCGGTGGCTGACGGCGATGTCGAACTACCGGGGGCGGACCAGCGGCGGGCCGAACTTCGCTTACGAGCTGTGCGTCGAGAAGATCCGCCCCGAGGAATGCCAAGGGCTGGACCTGAGCTCCTGGAGCGCGGCGATCAGCGGGGCGGAGCCGGTCCGTGCCGAGACCATCGAGCGATTCGTGGAGAAGTTCGCCCCTTACGGCTTTCGCCGCGAGGCCTTCCTTCCCGGCTTCGGACTGGCGGAATCGGTGCTCATGGTGGCCGGCGGGCGCCGCGACGCGCCCCCGGTGATCCGCACGTTTTCCGCGCCGGCCCTCCTGGAAGACCGGATCGAGAGCACCGACGGCTGCGAAGCCCCCGGCGTTCCGGGGCGGCGACTGGTCGGCTGCGGGCAGCCCCTCCCTGGGGGAGAAATTGCCATCGTCAATCCGACGTCGCGTCGGGCTCTTCGGCCGGGTCGCGTGGGGGAGATTTGGGTCCGCAGTCCCAGCGTGGGAAAAGGCTACTGGAACCGGCCCGAGGAAACCGAGTTGATCTTCCACGCCAGGATCGTCGGCGAGGCCGACCAGTGCTACCTCCGCACCGGCGACTTGGGATTTCTCCACGAGGGGGAGTTGTTCATCACAGGCCGGCTCAAAGAGTTGATCCTCCTTGGCGGACACAATTACTACCCGCAAGACATCGAAAGAACCATCCAGCAAGCTCACCGCGCGCTGAAGCCCGACGCCGGGGCGGCCTTCACCGTGGAAGTGGATGGGCAAGAACGGCTCGTCGTGGTCAACGAGGTCCTGCGCCCGCGACGGTGGAACACGGACGACATCCTCCGGGCGATCCGGCGGGAGCTGGCCGAGGATCAGGAGCTGTCGCCCTACGCGGTGGCCTTGATCCCTGCCGGCACGTTGCCCAAGACCTCCAGCGGCAAGACCCGCCGCAGCCGGTGCCGCGACCTGTTCCTCCGCGGCCAGCTCCGGACGCTGGCCGTTTGGTGCGCTGGTACGGGTCCGAATCTGCCCGGCGAAAAGCCGGCCGACGACCCGCCGCACACGGAGACCGAGAGGCGCCTGGCCCGCCTTTGGGCCGGAGTGCTCGGCATCGACGTCCGCCGCCGCAACGCCGATTTCTTCTCGTTGGGAGGGCACTCGCTTCGCGCCGTGCAACTGGCGGTCCGGATCCGCGCGGAGTGGGACATCGAATTGCCTTTGATCGCGTTGTTCGAGCACCCCACCCTGGCCGGCCTCGCCCGGGCAGTCGACCGGCACCGCAGCCGGCGCCCGGCGAGCGACGGCCCTGGCGACGCGCGGGGACCGGCCTTGGAGCCGCTGGCCGCCTCGGCCCGCCTCGGCCCGCAGCCGTTGTCGTTCGTCCAGGAGCGGCTGTGGTTCTTGGAGCAGCTCTCGTCCAGGCCCTCCTTTGCGGTAGTGCCTTTGGCCCTTCGGTTGATCGGCCCCTTGAACGTGCCGTCGCTCGGCGAAGCCCTCCGGATGGTGGTCCGCCGCCACGAGGTGCTCCGCACCACGTTCCGCCAGCGCGACGGCCGCTTGTGGCAGGAGGTGGCCGCCGAAGGGACGGCGGCGTGGGAGGAGATCGATTTGACGGGAGTCCCGCCCGACGAACAGCCCGCACGGCTTCGGCAGCTCGCCGAAGAATTGACGCGGCGTCGATTCGACCTGGAAGTGGGCCCGCCGTTTCGCGTCGCCGTGGCAAGGGTCGGCCGGCAAGAGCACGTGTTGCTGTTGGTGCTGCACCACATCGTCTGCGACGGCTGGTCGCTGGAAGTGCTCTTACGCGAGGTCGCCACGCTCTACGAAGCGGCCTGCCACGGCAAGCCGCTGCGTCTGCCGCCCCTGCCGGTGCAGTACGTCGACTACGTCCACTGGCAGCGGCGTCGCCTGTCGGGCGAGCGGCTCCAGAGCGGATTGGATTACTGGAAGCGGCGCCTGGGCGACGCTCCCAAGGTGCTGGAGATTCCCGCCGACCGCCGGAGGTCGTCGTCGGCGCGGTTCGACGGCGCTGCCTGCACCGAGCAGCTTTCCCGCGGCCTGTATCGGAGCCTGGAAGCCGTGGCCCGGCAGCGAGGCTGCACGCCGTTCATGGTCTTCCTGGCTGCCTTCGACGCGGTGTTGTCGCGTTACGCCGGCAGCGACGACGTGTGCGTGGGCACCCCGGTGGCCAACCGGCTGCGTCCGGAATTGGAGCCGCTGGTCGGCTGTTTTGTGAACACGTTGGTGCTGCGGTGCGACGTTTCGGGAAACCCGGCCTTCGCGGATTTTCTGCTGCGAGTGCGCAACGCGGTGGTCCAGGACTTTGTCCATGCCGAGATCCCTTTCGAGAAGCTGGTTGAGACGCTCGATCCGGTGCGCCAGGCGGGCCGGCTCCCGCTGGTTCAAGTGATGTTCATCTTTCAGGCCCCCCTCGCCGATCTCGGGGCGATGGACGGGGTGCTGCTCAAGGAGGTGAACGTCGACTACTCCGGGCTGGCGGCCTTCGACCTCACGCTGGTCGTCGAGCCTCGCGGCTCGGAGGTGGCTGCCACGCTGGCGTACAACCGGGCCTGGTTCGAGGAATCGACCATCCGGCGGATGCTCGATTCGCTCATGGCCGTGCTCGAAACGGTCGCCGCCGACCCGGCGGTGCGCTTGGCCGATCTTCCGATCCCGGCCCCGAGCCAGCGGCGCGAACTGCTGGCCGACTGGAACGCGACCGCTCGCCGCGTGCCTGAGGTGGGCGGGGTACACGAGCTGATCGAGGCCCAGGCCGCGCGATCGCCGGAGGCCACGGCCGTCACGTTCCAGGGACGCGCCACGACCTACCGCGAGCTGGACTGCGAGTCGAATCGGCTGGCCTGGCGCCTGCGCAGTCTTGGGGTGGGGCCGGGCACGCGTGTCGGAATCCACTTGGAGCGGTCGCCGCAGATGATCACAGCGATGCTCGCCGTGCTGAAGGCCGGTGCCTGCTACGTGCCGCTCGACCCCGCGTATCCCGCCCAGCGGCTCGCCTTCATGGTCGCCGACGGATCGCTTGGATGGGTGCTTTCGGAGAGCGGCTTGGGCGACGACCCTCAATCTACTAACGTGGCACAGCCGCCCTCGGCTGTGCGGAGTTCCCCAACACAGCCGAGGGCGGCTGTGCCACAAGTCGGTTCCCCAACACAGCCGGGGGCGGCTGTGCCACAAGTCCATCTCGATTTGGTCCGCGACTCCCTGCGCGCCGAGAGGGCCGACCCGCTGCCGGTCCGGACGGCAGGGGAGGATCTCGCCTACGTGATCTACACCTCGGGGTCCACCGGCGTGCCCAAGGGCGTGATGATCCCCCATCGGGCCGTGGTGAACTCCCTGGCCTCGTTCGCCGAGGAGCCCGGGCTGAAGGCCGGCGACGCGGTGTTGGCCATCACCACCATCTCGTTCGACATCGCGGTGTTTGAGCTTCTTCTGCCGCTTACGGTCGGCGCGCGGGTCGTGCTGGCCCCGCGAGAGTTGGCGGCCGACGGCTGGCGACTCGGCGAGCTGGTGCGTCAGGAGGGCGTCAACGTCATTCAGGCCACGCCTTCCACGTACCGGCTGCTGCTGGCCACGGGGTGGCGCCCGGGGCCCGGTCAAAGGATCGTCTGCGGCGGCGAACCCCTCTCCGCCGACCTGGCCTCGCGTTTGGCCCTGGAGGGCGTGGAGCTGTGGAACGTCTACGGCCCGACGGAAACCACCGTCTGGTCGACCATCCACCGCGTCGACCGCTGCGATGGTACGGTGCCCATTGGCCGTCCGATCGCCAACACGCAGGTCTACGTGCTCGACGCCAAGGGGCTGCCCGTGCCGGCGGGCGTGTCCGGCGAGCTGTACCTTGGTGGGCTGGGACTCGCTGCCGGGTACTGGAACCGGCCGGAACTGACCGCGGAGCAATTCGTGGCGAATCCCTTTGCCGGGCCGGCCGGATCGCGGCTCTATCGCACCGGGGACCGCGTGCGGTGGCGTCACGACGGCGTGCTTGAGTTCCTTGGGCGCGTGGACCGGCAGGTGAAGGTCCGCGGATTCCGCGTCGAACTGGCGGAGGTCGAGTCGGCTTTGGCCGCCCACCCGGATATTGCCGAGGCTGCGGTCCTCGCCAAGGACGACGCCAGCGGCCAGCAGCACCTCGTGGCGTATCTGGTTCCAGCTCAAGGCATGGAGATCGGGCCCGAAAAGCTTCGGACGTTCCTTGCCGAGCGCCTGCCCGATTCCATGGTCCCGTCGGCGTTCGTGGTGCTGGAAGCGATGCCGCGGACCTCGGCGGGCAAGGTCGATTGGCAGGCGTTGGCGGTTCGGCAGTGCGGCCGGCTGGCGACCACGGCGGAGTACGTCGCCCCGCGCACGCCGCTGGAAGAGGAGATCGCCGCGGTGTGGGCGGAGGTGCTGCACGTGGAGCGGGTGGGGGTCCACGACAACTTCTTCGAGTTGGGCGGTCACTCGCTCCTGGCCACCCAGATGATGTTCCGGTTGCGCGAAATGTGCCCGGCGGAACTGCCGCTGAGGGCCCTGTTCGAGCGGCCCACCGTGGCCGGCCTGGCGGAAGTGATGGTGGCGGGGCAGGTGACGGCGGAATCGGCCGGCGACGTGGCCCGCGCGCTGGACCGCCTGGAGCAGATGTCGGACGAGGAGGCCCGCCGGATCCTCGAATCCGAGGGAGGCGCGGAGGCCCTCTGGGAAGTGCGATGAGCGACCTTGTCGAGCGATTGCAGAAGCTGTCGCCGGCAAAGCGGGCCCTGTTGGAGAAGGCGTTTCTCGATTCGGCCCGGCAGCGGGCCCGGAAGCGGGCGATCCCGCGGCGATCGCCCGACGAGCCGGCGGTCCTCTCCTACGCCGAGCAGCGCCTGTGGTTTCTCGATCAGCTCCAGCCGCAGAACCCGTTCTATAACATGCCCATGGCGGCCCGCCTGGCGGGCCCCTTCGACGAGTCGGCCTTTGCCCGGAGTCTCGAAGTCCTCGTCGGACGGCACGAGACGCTCCGCACCACCTTTCCCGCGTCCAGCGGCTTGCCGCAACGGATCATCGCGCCGGCGATGGAGATCCCCATCGAGCGCTGCGACCTCCGCGACGTTCCCGCGGCAGAGCGGGAGGCCCAACTCCAGCGGCGGCTCCGCGAAGAGGCGCGAAAACCGCTGGACCTCGCCACGGGCCCGCTGTTGCGAACGGTCCTCTTCCGCGTGGGCGAAGCGGAATGGGTGGTGCTCATGGCCATGCACCACATCATCTCCGACGGTTGGTCGATGGCCGTCATGCTCCGCGAGCTGGCGATCCTCTACGACGCATTCACGCGAGGCCACGCGCCCGATTTGCCGCCGCTGGAAATCCAGTATTCCGACTTCGCGGCCTGGCAGCGGGAATACCTTGCCGGCGAAGTGCTCCAGCGCGAGCTCGGCTACTGGAAGAAACAGTTGGGGGAGCAGCCGCCGGTCCTGGAGCTGCCTGCCGATCGGCCGCGCCCGTCGGCGCCCTCGTTCGACGGTGCGACCCAGCCCTTCAGCCTCTCGCCGGCGTTGTCGTCCAAGCTCCGCCAGCTTGCCCGGCAGGAGCAAGTGACGCTGTTTGTGGTGCTCCTGGCCGCCTACGACGTGTTGCTTTCCCGTTATTGCCGGCAAGAGGACGTGGCCGTGGGGACCGGCGTGGCCAACCGCACGCGCCGCGAGCTGGAAGGGCTGATCGGGTTTTTCACGAATACGCTCGTGCTGCGGGCCGACCTGTCGGGCAATCCGAGCTTCCGCGAGCTGATCCGGCGGACGCACGAGGTGACGCTCGAAGCGCACGGCCACCAGGAATTACCTTTCGAGAAGCTCGTCGAGCTGCTCGATCCCGAGCGGCGCCGCAGCGCCGCCCCGCTCTTCCAGGCGGCCATGGTGCTGCAAAACGCCCCCATGGAGGTCCCGACCGTCTCCGGGCTGAGGATCGAGCCTCTGGCGGTCGACAGCGGCACGGCAAAGTACGATCTCACCCTGTTCTTCTCAGAGTGGGGCGGACAACTCCTCGGCTCCGCGGAGTACCAAACGGCCCTGTTCGAGGCTGCCACCATCGACCGGATGATCGGCTGTTACCGGAGGCTGCTCGAAACCGCCGTCGAAGATCCGAGCCGGCCCATCGGGCAATTGCCGCTGGTCGACGAGGCCCAACGGCGCCAAGTGCTCGTCGAGTTCAACGCCACGTCGTGCGATGAGCCGATGCCGTCGACGCTGCACGCGATGTTCGAGGAGCACGCCGCGCGCACGCCCGAGCGGATTGCCGTCCGTTGCGCCGGTTGCGATATGACCTACGGCGAGTTGAACCACCGGGCCGAAGGCATTGCGCGATTCCTGCGAACAGCCGGCATCAAGGCCGAAACGCCCGTGGCCGTGTGCCTGCGCCGCTCGCCGGACTTGATTGCCGCGATGCTCGGGGTGCTGAAATCGGGCGGGGCGTACGTGCCGATCGATCCCGAGCATCCCAAAGGGCGTCTGGCGTTCCTGCTGAACGACACGCAAACCCCGCTGGTCCTCACCGAGGCCGCACTGGTCGAGGATCTCCCCTCCACCCAGGCCCGCATCGTGCCGCTCGACTCCCCTCTCCCGTCCGCGGGAGAGGGGCAGGGGGTGAGGGCGTCCGCCGCCGCCGTTGACTCAGACCCGCCGCCTCCCGCGCGCATGCGGCCCGACCAACTGGCCTACGTAATCTACACCTCGGGTTCCACGGGCCGGCCCAAGGGGGTGTTGATCGAACACCGGAGCATTGTGAATTTCGTGCGGGCCCAGACCCGATTCCTCCGCGTG
>Ga0172371_10011477_pt1 | contig 11801 bp, 9 predicted proteins | sample Lak12m_FD_114543 | JGI IMG/M metagenome (GOLD analysis project Ga0172371, IMG submission 114543) | Freshwater microbial communities from Kabuno Bay, South-Kivu, Congo - kab_022012_12m | ecosystem: Environmental > Aquatic > Freshwater > Lake | place: Democratic Republic of the Congo: South-Kivu...
AAAATCGCTCAGGGCCTGGAGGCCGTCAAAATTATGGGAGAGGTCGGTGATTTCCAGTAAGGGTTGCATAACTGCCGGTTAATATCGTTTTCGGTTTTCAGAAAATCAAGGGTGCGTTTCACGCACCATTCTGGGCGCGTAAGGTAGAACGGTGCGTGGAACGCACCCTCCAGAAACTTTTCGAAGCAGGTCCAATGCTTGCCGGTTAACTGCTCCCGGGCCCGGTTGATAGGGCCGCAGCGGGAGGGGCCGGGCCGCCGTCCCCCGGCCGGGGGGCCGCGGGTTTGAACAGCCCCGCCTCTTTAAAGCCCATGATTCCCTGGGGCCGGAAAATCATGAGTAGCACCAGCAACAGCGGCCCCACCACCCAGCGCCAGATGCCCAGGGGCCTGAGCAACTCCAGGAGCACCGTAAAGATGGCGGCCCCCAGGAGCGACCCCGTCAGACTGCCCATGCCCCCCAGGTACACCATGACCAGCATGTCGGTGGATTTTAAAATGGAGAAGCTCCGGGGGTTGATGAACTGGAGCAGGTGGGCGTACAACCCCCCAGCCACCCCCGCGAAGAAGGCGGAGATCAGAAAGGCGTACAGCTTGAGCCGCCGGGTGTCCACCGAGGTCAGATTGGCCGCCACTTCGTCTTCCCGGATGGCGGTGATCCCCCGCCCGAAGTTGGAATACACCAGGTTGCGCAGCATCCACAGGGTGAACAGCACCCAGGCGACCACCCAGAAGAGGGTGGTGAGGCGGGGCATGCCCAGATAGCCCCGGGGCCCGCCCAGGCTGGCGATATTTTCCAGGACGCTCTTGACGATCATGTTGAAGGCCAGGGTGACGATGGCCAGATAATCCCCCCGGGTCCGGAAAGAGGGATAGGCCACCACCAGCCCGGCCACTGCGGCCGCGGCCCCGCCCGCCGCCAGGACCGCCGGGAAGGCCGGCCCGGCCCAGGCCCGGGGCAGCACCGCCACCGTCAACACCGAGGCCGCGTAGGCCCCGATGCCCATGAAACCCGCGTGCCCCACCGAAAATTCCCCCATGTAGCCGTTCACCAGATTGAGGCTTAAGGTGAGGATCATGTTGATCCCCACGTACATGAGGATCTGGACCACGTAAGGGTTGAGCACCCCGGCGGCGGGCAAACCCCAGGCCAGGGCCAGTAACAGGGCCGCTCCTACCGGGATGAGCCGTTGACGCAGTGCCATAGTTTACCAGTGAGCAGTAATCAGTAACCAGTGAGCAGTGGAACAGCTTACTGCCGGGTGAAGGTCGAATTTAAAACCGCGACCCCATAAAATTAATGTAGGGCGGGAACTGCCCGCCAATACCCTTCCCCCTTTTGCAAAGGGAGTTATAGAGTTATAGGGCGGCCTGTGGCCGCCATAATTCGGCTGAGGCTGCGGTTATTATGAATGTCAAGGAGTTGTTTATCGCACCATCTCAGAGTGTACCCACCCAACTTTGCCGGCATGTACACCTTCCAATACCCTTATCTGTTTTTTTCCTAACTTGCTTTTAAGAACCAGGCATTTGGTTCCGCTTTCAGCAATGGCTCTTACATATTGGCCAAAAATTTTGTAATTAAATATTGATCCTCCTGAGGCGAGGAATTTAGTTCCTTCCTCCAAAGCCTCTTGACTTTTAAAAATGATAACAGGAGTTTTCGGGTCTTCTGATGGAGAAAATAAGGTTTCGGCATTTGCAAAAGTTGACGGCATTAAAGCTGATATCAAAACCGCCAAAAGGACTACACTGCAAATAGCCTCCCGTTTCATTTTTTTCGCCCTCCTGTCTTGAAACTGCATGCTTCACCGATCGTAATACAGGCGCGTAGGGCGCGTTTTACGCGCCATTATTGGTGCGTAAGACGCACCCTGCGGTAACCTGGTGCAGGGTGCGTTCCTCCCACCACGTAAACTGACCACTGACCACTGCTCACTGCTCACCGCTCACTGCTCACTCCACCTACACCCGTTCAAACACCGGACGGCCCAAGATCCCGGTGGGTTTAAAGATCAGCAGGACCAGGAGCAGGGAGAAGGCCACGAAGTCCCGGTAGGTGGAAGAGGGCAGCACCATGGGGGTAAAGACCTCCACCGCGCCCAGGATAAAGCCCCCCAGCATGGCGCCCCGGATATTGCCGATGCCCCCCACCACCGCGGCGATAAAGGCCCACCAGCCGATACGCACCCCCATCAAGGGGTCCAGCACCGGGTAGGCCAGGCCGAACAACAGGCCCCCGGCCGCGGCGATGGCCGAGCCGATGGCAAAGGTCAGGGAGATGACCCGGTCCACCGGCACCCCCATGAGGGGGACAATGGGGCGGTTATAAGCAATGGCCCGCATGGCGATGCCCAGGAGCGTCCGCCGCACCAGCAGGTCCAACAGAACCATGAGCGCCGCGGCCAGCACAATGATGAGCACCTGGAGGGGGGTGAGGGTGAGGCCGGCCACCTCCCAGGACTTCATGGGAATAAGGGGCGGAAAGTAGCGGGGCTCCGGCCCCAGGATGCCCAGGGTGAAGTTTTCCAGGAAAAGCCCCACCCCCAGGGCGGTGATCACCGCCGAGACCCGGGGGGCCTGGCGCAGGGGCCGGTAAGCCAGGCGCTCGATGGTCACCCCCAGGAGGGCGGTCAACAGCATGCTGAAGACCAGGGCCCCCAGGAAGACCAGCGCCGGCGGCACTTTAAAGGGCAGGCCCAACAGGAAAAGGGCCCCGGCCAGGCTGAGGTAGGTCCCCACCATAAAGATATCCCCGTGGGCGAAGTTGATCATGGTGAGGATGCCGTACACCATGGTATAGCCCAGGGCGATGAGGGCATAGACGCTCCCCAGCTGCAGGGCGTTCAGGGCGTTTTGGGCCAGGAGCTGGAACATGGGCGGTTATTCCTTCAGGCCTTCAGGCGGGCCGGGAACCAGGCCTGTTCAAATTCAAGGCTGGACGCTGGAAAAGTAGTTGAATTTCCCATCCCTGATCTGGAGGATGACCGCGCTCTTGATGGGGTCCCCGCCCCCCGTAAACTTCATCTGGCCGGTGACCCCCGAAAATTCCGGGATGGCGGCCAGGGCGTCCCGGACCTGCGGCGGGTGCAGGGCGCCGGCCTGGGTGATGGCGGCGCACAAAAGGCGCCCGGCGTCATAGGTGAGGGCGGCCACGTCGTCGGGCTTCTTGCCGTACTTCCCTTCATAGTCCTGGATAAATTTCCGGGCGGTGGGGGTGGCGATATCCGGGGCATAGTGGGTGCTGAAGTAACAGCCCTCCAGGTCGGCGCCCCCCAGGGTAAGGAGCTCGGCGCTGCCCCAGGAGTCGGAGCCGATCAGGGCGCACCCAATCCCCAGGCGCCGGGCCTGCTGCACCTGCAACGGGACTTCGTTATAGTAATTGGGCAGGAAAAGCACGTCGGGGTTGGCCCCCTTGATAATGGTGAGCTGGGAAGAGAAATCCTTGTCGTCCTTGGTGTAGGATTCGAAGGCCACCACCTTGCCGCCCCCGGCCTCAAAAAATTTCTTGAAGAACTCGGCAATGCCTTTGTTATACTCCGAGGCCACGTCATAGAGCACCGCCGCGCCCTGGGCCTTCAGGTTTTCCCGGGCGAACTTGGCCATCACCCGGCCCTGGAAATCGTCGATGAAGCAGGCCCGGAATACGAATTTCTTCCCCTCGGTGGTCTTGGGGTTGGTGGACCAGGGACTGATCATGATCACCCCGGCGTCTTCGCAGATCCGGGCGGCGGGGATGGCGTTGCCCGAGGCGTTGGGCCCGATGACGGCCAGGACATTGTTCTGGCTGATGAGTTTCTGCGCCGCCGCGGCCGCGGATTCGGCCTTGTCTTCGTTGTCTTCGATAACCAGCTTGATGGGCAGCGCTTTATCGCCCACCTTGAGACCCCCGGCCTGATTCACCTGGGCCGCCAGGAGTTCCAGCGCCTTTCGGCACGAATCCCCGACCACCGGCTTGCTGCCGGTGAGTTCGGCGTTGACCCCCACCCGAATCTCCTGGGCCTCTTTGGAGCCGCAGCCCCAGGTCAAGGCAAGACCCATCAGCAGGATAACCACGGTCCACTGGTGCCGTTTCATGACTCGCTCCTCCCGGTGCCGAAATGGGGCCAGGACGGGCCGTCCCCCTGGCGGTTTATCGGTTGCAATCTATCAAAGGCGCCGTTGTCCCGTCAACTTTAAAGAACCCGCCGCCGGTCGGGTCAGCCGGGACCGGGGTGTCAGACCCCGGCCGTCTCCCCCGGCCGCCGGAATTTCATTGTCAGAAAGCAGCGTTCGGCTTAGAATGGCTCATTTCAGGGGTAATGGGGGCCGGGGAGCCGCCGGGCGCGTCTTTTGCGCCGCAACCGGCTAAAAAACCTTATTCTTCCCGCACCCGGAAAGGACTGGCATGGACCGCCCCGCCGGGGAAGACACCCAGGTCAAGCAGCAAATTTTACGCCGCATTTATCTGTTCTCCGGCATCGACGAGGCGGATTTGGCGCCCCTGGCCCGCATGACGGTGCGGAAGACCTTTCCCCGGCAAACCGCCGTCTTCCGGGAGGGGAAAGAGGCCCAGGGGTTTTATATCCTCCTGAGCGGCCAGGTAAAAATGATGAAAAGTTCCCTGGACGGCAAAGAATATATTATTCGCCTGGTGGGGCCCAATGAAACCTTTGCGGAGGCGGCGGTTTTCGGAGACATCCCCTACCCGGCCACGGCCGTCGCCTTGGAGGAATGCCAAACCCTGTTCTTTCCCAAGGGGCCGTTTCTGCATCATCTGGCCGCCTCGCCCACCCTGGCGCGCAATATGCTGGCCACCTTGAGCCGCTTGTTGCTCCACCTGACCAGGCAACTGGAGGACCTGTCTTTAAAAGAGGTGTCAGCCCGGCTGGCCCGCTATATCCTGGAACGCTGCCAGGCCATCCATGGCCAGACCGCCTCGGGCCTGCAGTGCGACCTGCCCACCACCAAAACCCAGTTGGCGGCTTATCTGGGCACCATCAGCGAAACACTATCCCGGACTTTGTCTCGATTTAAAAGTCTGGGTCTCATAGAAGTTGATAAGGGCAGAATAACCATTATCGATCCTAGCGCATTACAAAAGATGGCCCAAGGAACTAAATCTTGAGTTGCCCTTCCATCTTGTGGTTGATTAATGAAAATGAATAAGAAAAATGGTAGGGCTTCGGAAAAAAATTACATTAGAGAAAAAATTGCTTGACAAAAGAAATGGTAGTTAACTATAAGATTTTATGAAGATTCAGCAAAAATAATATACCTACAATAACTAAAAAGGGGTCAGAGAGGAATGACGTTTATGGCGACCGAGGTGCTCAAATTAACGGCCCAGATTGTGATTTCTCATGCGTCCATGAGTGAACTCACCCCCAAAGAATTAGTCGAGGAGATTAGAGACATCTATAACGTCTTGGCGGCTCTGGAGCGTAACGAGGCTGTACTGGAGGCCCCCGCCGGGGTTCCCGAACCTGAACTGGAGGCCGAAGTAATTAAGAAACCTCCCATTCCCCTGGAAGAAATCGTCAAGGAAAAGTATGTCGTCTGCCTGGAATGCGGCAAAAAGATGCGGACCCTCAAGGCTCATCTGCGTAAAGCCCATCACCTGGCCCCGGCGCAGTACTTCCGGAGATACGGTCTTGATCCGAAAAAATATCCCCTCGTATGTAAAGAATACTCCGAACAGCGGCGGAGACTGGCCAAAGAAAAAGGTTTGGGCGAGAAGGGGTTCCGGCGCAAGGCCGCCAAGTAAGGAACCTGAATCCGGACATTTATTTTGAGGCCGGCCTGCCAAAGGGAACAGGCCATGGCCCGAGGGTGCGGTCTAATCTGACCAGGCTGAAAAGGGACCGGGGGCGGTCCCTTTTGGTTTGTTCAAGGTCCTTGAGTTTTGCGTCCGCTGAGGTTACATTAAACAATTATGCGATTAAGTCTCAACTGGCTGGCTGATTTTGTGGACCTCACCCTGGAGGCCCCGGCTTTGGCCGAGCGGCTGACCATGGCCGGCCTGGAAGTCGAGGGCGTGGAACAGGTGACCCCGGACTTTTCCGGGGTGGTGGTGGGCAAGGTCTTGCGCGTGGACCGCCACCCCCAGGCGGACCGGCTGCAGGTGGTGGAGGTGACCGCCGGCAGCCAGAACTACCGGGTGGTCTGCGGCGCCCCCAACGTGCAGGCGGGCGGTTTCTATCCCTTTGCGCCTCCCGGAGCGGTGCTGGCCGGCGGCCGCCGGCTTAAGGCCGCCAAGCTCCGGGGCGTGGTTTCCGAAGGCATGCTCCTGGCGGAAGATGAGCTGGGTTTGTCTCCCGACCACGCGGGCCTCATGGAACTGGCCCCGGACCTGGCCTTGGGCCGGGACCTGACCGAGGCCCTACGGCTGGCGGACGTGGTCCTGGAAGTGGCGGTCACGGCCAACCGCTCCGACTGTTTGAGCGTCCTGGGTTTGGCCAGGGAGGTGGCCGCGCTCCTGGACCAGCCCCTGCGTCATCCCGAGGTCTATGTCCCGCCGGCCCCGGCGCCGGGGCTCCAGGCCCGGGTGACCATCCTGGACCCGGTCCACTGCCCCCGCTATGCCGCCCGCCTGCTTACCGGCCTGGCCGTGCGGCCGTCGCCCTTCTGGCTGCGCCGCCGCCTGCAGGTGGCGGGCTTGCGGGCCATCAACAACCTGGTGGATGTCACCAACTACGTGTTGCTGGAGTTCGGCCAGCCCCTGCACGCCTTCGACTTTGAGCGTCTCCAGGGCGGTGAGATCGTGGTGCGTCTGCCCAAGCCGGGGGAGCGGCGTTTCACCACCCTGGACGGGGCCGAGCGGGAGCTTGATCCCGAAACCCTCCTCATCTGCGACCGCGGGCAGCCCGTGGCCCTGGCCGGGATCATGGGCGGCCTGGATTCGGAAGTCACCGAGATCACCACCCAGGTGCTCATCGAAAGCGCCTATTTCAATCCCCGCACCATCCGCCGGACTTCCAAGCGCCTGGGACTCAGCACCGAGGCCTCCTACCGTTTCGAGCGGGGGGTGGACCCCGACGGGGTGATCCACGCCCTGGAACGGGCTACCGAGCTCATGTGCCGGGTGGGGGGGGGCGCGGTGGCCGCGGCCCGCCTGGATGAATATCCCAGCCCCATCTCCCACCCCCGGCTCAGCCTCCGCGTTTCCCGGGCCAACCAGGTGCTGGGCGCCGATTTTACCCAGGAGCAGATGCTGCGCCTGCTGCGGCGCCTCCATCTCCCGGCCCTGGCCCTGGATGCCGAAAACCTGGTGTTGCAGGTGCCCTCTTTCCGGGGCGACCTGGAGCGAGAGGTGGACCTCATCGAAGAGATCGCCCGTCTGGCCGGGTTCGACGCCATCCCCGTGACTTTGCCCCGGGGGGAGGTGGCCGTCCCCCGGCCCACTCCCGAGGCGCGCCTGGAACGCGCCGCCTCCGAACTGCTCCTGGGCCTGGGGTTCTTTGAAGCGGTGACCTATACCTTCCAGCCGGACCGCCTGGGGAGCCTGGTGGCCTGGGCCGAGACGCCCGCGCCCCTGCGCCTGGCCAACCCCTTGAGCGAAGAACAGGCCATGATGCGCACCTCCTTGCTCCCCGGTTTGCTGGAAACCCTGCGCCGCAACACCTTGCAGCAGGTCCTGGACGTGCGCCTGTTCGAGATCGCCAAGGTCTTTGTGCCCCGGCCCGAAGAGGACCTGCCCCGGGAGGAGTCCTGGCTCGCCGGCTTGATGTACGGCGCCTGGGAAGAAATCGGCTGGAACACCCCCCAGGATCCCGTCAATTTCTTTGACCTCAAGGGCGTGGTGGAAAACCTGTTGGAAGGCCTCCTGATCCCCGAGGTCGCCTTTGCCCCGGATGGTCTGCCCGGATATCTGCGCTCTGGGGCCCGGGTGCTCTCGGGCGACCGGGAATTGGGCGTCCTGGGCGAACTCCAGCCGGACGTCGGCGAACGCCTGGACCTGGAAGGGGATATCTACGTCTTCAACCTCGATTTCACCGCCCTCTGCCGGAGCGCCGTCCCGCCCCGCTTTACGCCCCTGCCCCGCTATCCTGCGGTCTACCGGGATATCGCCATGGTCTTGCCGGAGGAGGTGCCTGCCGCCCGGGTGGCCGCGGCCCTTTATGAGCAGGGGCGGCCCTGGCTGGTGGAAGCCCGCCTGTTCGACGTCTATGCCGGCGACCCCGTGCCGCCGGGCAAGCGCAGCCTGGCCTTCCGCCTGTCTTATCGCGACCCGGAGCGGACCCTGACGGATGACCTGGTAAACGACCATCATCAGGCCCTGGTGGCGGCCCTGGAGAAAGACCTGGGGGCCGAACTGCGTTAACCCTTCCGTAGCGGGAAGACGAAGCGCCTCCCGCCTCCAGGCTTGGGTATTCGCCGATCACCGGCAACTCTTAAAGACGAGCGTGGAAGAGGATTTCCCCCGCAAAGCCTATTACACCATCGGTAAAGTGAGCCGCCTCACCGGGGTCAAGACCCATGTGCTGCGCTACTGGGAGTCCCAGGGCAAGCTCCTCAAACCCAGCCGCCGCCGCTCCCGGCATCGCCTCTACCGCCCCGCCGACATCCAGCTCATCCTGGAGATCAAGCGCCTCCGGGAAGAAGAAAAATTGAGCCTGGCGGCCATGCGCCGCCAGATGCACCCCAAGCCCGACGCTCACCGCCTGCCGCCCCCTCAGCCCGTGCTTTTCCCCCCGCCCGAACCCCAGGTCCTGACCCTGCTCAAGACCATCCGCAAAGAACTCCTGGCCCTGAAGGAACTGCTGGAATAATCGCTGATTGCCTCCGCCATCAACTAAATTCCGCCCATCTTTCAACTTCGAGAAGTTGTAGGCCGCGCTCCGCGCCCCATCAATAGCTAACCGGCAACCTCCGATTCCCCCGGCAGAACGACAAAATCTCGGGGGGGTGAAACCCGCCACACATCAAGGCTGGTTGAGGCGCTTATCGCGTCTGCCAAAAATTTCTTCTGATTGCGGCTTTTCAAATCCCCCTAAATCCCCCTTTGGCAAAGGGGGACTTTCAAGGGAATTTCAATAAATTCCCCCCTTCGGCAAAGGGGGGTTGGGGGGGATTTGGGTTCTTAGAGTATGGGTCATATCGGAAAAAACTTTTGGCAATCGCTATAATTTCCTGCTCTCCTGACCATTTCCCCAAGAATCAGGAAATTTTTCTTAATTTTTGCCTTAAGTCAAGGCGGCGGGCTCCATCCGGCCTTATCTTTAACTCAACCATGGCGGTGACCAGCCGGACCACAGGGTTTGAGAAAATTATCATGCAGGAGGTGGAAGATGTTCTGTTATCAATGCGAACAGGCGGCCAAAGGCAAGGGCTGCACGGTTTTGGGGGTGTGCGGCAAGAATGAGGAGGTGGCCGCCCTCCAGGATTTATTGATTTACTGTCTTCAGGGGCTGTCCCAGGTGGCGGTGGCCGGCCGCCAGGTGGGGGTCAGGGACCGGGAGGTCGATACCTTTACCTGTGAAGCCACCTTTTCCACCCTGACCAACGTGGATTTCGACCCCGAGCGCTTTGTCAAGCTCATTCATACAAGCGTCGAACTCCGGGAGCGCCTCCAAGAGAAAGTCCGCCAGGCCGGCGGCCGGCTGGAGGCCGGGGCCGGGCCCGTTGCGTTTAAGCCCGCGGCCGCCAAAGAGGGCCTCCTCCAGCAGGCCGAGGCCGCGGCCATCAAAGGCTATCCCGCCCCCGACCCCGATATCCTGGCCCTGAAGCACACCCTGCTCTTCGGCCTCAAGGGGGTGGCGGCCTATGCCGATCATGCCCAGATTTTGGGCCAGGAAGACGACCAGGTCTATGCCTTCATCCATGAGGGCCTGGCCGCCATGGCCCGCCCGGACCTGGGCCTCCAGGAGATGCTGGGCCTGGTCCTGAAGTGCGGCGAGGTCAATCTCAAGGCCATGGAACTCCTGGACGCGGCCAACACCGGCCGCTACGGCCACCCGGCGCCCACCCAGGTCCCTTTAGGGCGCAAGCAAGGCAAGGCCATCCTGGTTTCCGGCCACGATCTCCTGGACCTGGAAGAGATCCTCAAGCAGAGCGCCGGCAAAGGCATCTACGTGTACACCCACGGCGAGATGCTCCCCTGCCACGGCTACCCCGGCCTGAATAAATATCCCCATTTCTACGGCCACTTCGGGACCGCCTGGCAGAACCAGGCCAAGGAGTTCGCCCAGTTTCCCGGGGCCATCGTCATGACCACCAACTGCATCCAGCGGCCTCAGGAATCCTATGCCGCCAACCTGTTCACCCGGGGCCTGGTGGGCTGGCCGGGCATCACCCACCTCCCAGACCTCAACTTTAAGGCGGTGATTGATAAGGCCCTGGAGCTGCCCGGCTTCGCCGAGGACGCCGACGGCGGGGCGGTCATGGTGGGCTTTGCCCGCAACGCCGTCCTGGGCGTGGCCGATAAGGTCATCGAGGCCGTCAAGAACAAGCAGATCCGCCACTTCTTCCTGGTGGGCGGCTGCGACGGGGCCAAGCCCAGCCGCAACTACTACACCGAGTTCGTGGAAAAGGTCCCCCAGGATTGCCTGGTCCTGACCCTGGCCTGCGGCAAATTCCGCTTCTTCGACAAACAGTTGGGCGACATCGGCGGCATCCCCCGCCTCCTGGATGTGGGCCAGTGCAACGACGCCTACTCCGCCATCCGCATCGCCGGGGCCCTGGCCGACGCCTTCGGAGTGGGGGTCAACGACCTGCCCCTGTCCCTGATCCTGTCCTGGTACGAACAGAAGGCGGTGGCCATCCTGCTGACCCTGTTGCACCTGGGCATCAAGAACATCCGCCTGGGTCCGAGCCTGCCGGCCTTTGTCACCTCCAACGTCCTGGACGTCCTGGTGAAAAACTTCGAGATCAAACCCATCACCAGCCCGGACGAGGACCTGAAGGCCATCCTGGGCTGACCGGCAGCCGCGCTTGACTTAGGGGGCCTGGTCCCACGGGCCCCCGCCTGAACCCTGACTTTACAGGATAACCAGCCGTTACCCCTCATTGTCCTTTGCCGGCAACTCGGGATAAAAAGCTGCTCCCCGCCCCAGTTCCGGCGATATTCGGGGTCCGGCCGCCGGGTTTTGGTTGCAATTCCCCCGAAAAGCTTCATAAAATAAATTGGCTGGAAGACATCTTTAGCCGGTAGGGAAACCATAATGCTTTATCCTCGACCCAAGAAGCTGAAATATCAATGGCTTACCTGTCTGGGGGTGTTGCTGCTGACGGGGGGGGCGGCCTTGTCAGCCCTGGCGGACGCCATCCATTTCAAAGAATTGATCCCCTTCGTGGATGTTAAAATTCCCGGTTGGACCATGCAGGGCAAACCCGGCGGCTCCACCGTGAAACAGGCGAAAATGGTCCTGAGCGAAGCCCGGGCCTCCTTTAAGGCCGCGGACCAGAGCCTGGAGATCATCGTCCTGGATTTTTCCGGGAGGCCCATCCCCTTCATGATGACGCCCCCGATGGAAGTGGAGACCAGCGAAGAAACCATGCGCGCCACCGAGGTCCAGGGTTTCAAGGCCCTGGAGACCTATCGCGCCAAGAATAAACAGGCCGAGTTGAATATCAATGTGGCGGACCGGTTCTGGGTGAAAATCGACGGGGAGGGCGTCGACAACCTCCAGGTCATAAAAGACGTGGCCCAACACCTGGACCTGAAAAAACTGGCCGCCCTGGCCCAATAACCCCCCGCCCGCAATGTCATTGACTTAACGCAATGGTTTATAGGCAAAGGCAAACACCTTGGGATTGGGTCGCAACTTTCTTGGATATTTTCGTTTCGGTCGAAAAGGTTCCAAGGTTTGGAGCAACAGGTTA
>Ga0172371_10011478_pt1 | contig 11801 bp, 6 predicted proteins | sample Lak12m_FD_114543 | JGI IMG/M metagenome (GOLD analysis project Ga0172371, IMG submission 114543) | Freshwater microbial communities from Kabuno Bay, South-Kivu, Congo - kab_022012_12m | ecosystem: Environmental > Aquatic > Freshwater > Lake | place: Democratic Republic of the Congo: South-Kivu...
AATTCTGTACGTCTGAGCCCTGTGGCCAAACCGGGATTGGCAGGCACCGCAGGAATCGGAACGATCCGTTGGGACTTCTCACCCGCCTGGAACGGAGGGTCCAACTCGATGCGCACACGCAGGACGCTGGGCAGTAGTTTGCCGGCGGAGTCGAAGTACTGGAAGTACGTCGCATAATACGGGGCGTTGGCGTCCACCCAGGTGACCAAGGTCTCCCATTCGTCGGCGCTCAGGGCTACCTCCTGGCGGTGCACTTCAGCCTGCAACAACGAGAGCACCAGCCGGCTCTGATGCGAGCCGAACTGCTTGGGCTGGCTGACCTCCGGCCCGCTCATGTGGTTCGACAGGCACAGCAGGCCGCCCGGGCGATAGACGCTCGTCTTGACGGCTTCGTACAAGGCGCCCTCGTCCGGCTGCAGATTCGGGATCTCGGCGTAGGCTTCGCGGTAGCCCTCGCCGAGCGGCGTCGCCATGCCCCTCCTGAGCCCAAACAGCGACCGGTACGATTGCACGAAGCCCGAGGGATCGCGCACGGCGGTCAGTTCCAAGCCTTTCGCCGGATCGTTTTCGCCGTGACAGCGCTCGCAATGCCGAGCCAGGATGGGCTGAATCAGCTGCTCGTAGTCGAGGATGGCCGCATCGCCCCAGGGGGGCGGCTTGGGCTGCGACGGTTCGCGGCCCAGCGCCAAGCGGGCGGCGAACGAGCCGGCCTTCGGCACGTGCTGCTTGGTCTCGTGGCAGCCGACGCAGCCCCGGAATTCGCCCGGCTTGAATTCGATGTGGCTGCGCATCCGCCGGATTTCCATCCGGTTCTCGTCCAGCGCCTGGAAGGTCACGGCCAGCCCGGTCGGCACTTTGAAATAGGCCGAGCCGTCCTTTTCTACCGGCACCGTGCCGATGACCCGCGTCGGCGACCAACTCCAATAGCCGAAGTTCCGCGAGTGCTGCGTGCCCGGCGTCCAGCGGATCGGGCCGGTGTTGTCGTCCTTGCCAAAATACCACTGCAACTGCTCGGAGATCCGCAGGTACCGCACCGTCCCCGGCTCTATCCCCGGCAGGTCGCGATTGACGTCGTCCAGGTAGCAGATCGCAAAGTCGGCTTCCGGGGCGACGACGGCGGGGGTACACGGCGGCTTGGGGCGTTGCCGGACGGGAATCGGACACAACACATCCAGGGCGGGATCGCGGTGGAGCAACTCCTTGTTTCCCCAGACGTCGATGTAGTAGGCGGCGTAGTTCTTGCTCGTCCCGAACTGGTACGAGTAGGCCACGAGAAATCCCTTCTCCGACAGCGGCCAGGGCGTTTTGTACAAGCCGCCGCGGTCCAAGACGCCGCCTTCCGCCACCGTCGGCGACGAACCCATGCCGCCTTCCAGCGGGCTGCACCCGGGTGTCACGTAGCGCAGGCCCTGGGGATTATTGACCCCCAACGACGGATCCACGACGGCGACCGCGCCTTCCGGAGGCGAGTGATGCCCGCAGGCAATGACGACCAGCTTGTCGCTCCGCGGCAGGGAACGCGGCTCACGCACGGACTGGGGATCGTTGAAATGCACCTTGAACAGTCCATCGTTCATGGTCCCGTCGGGGCGAATGGTCCACAACGCATGCGGCCATTGCCAGAATCGTTCTTGGTAATCCCATCGCATGTATCCGATCAGGCCGTTGTTCAGGCAGTGCGGGTACCGATCCACGTCCTTGTTGTACGTCAGCCGTTCGATGCGCCGCCCGTCCGCCGAGACGCGGAACAGGTTGGGCAGGCCAAAGTCGCTGTACGCCAGCGGCGCGGCCCCGCACTGCGAAGCGCCGCAGCCGCGGTCGGACGAGAAGACGACGTCCCCGTTGGGCAGATACGCCGGCTCGCGATCGCAGTACCGCTTGTCATCGGTCAGCTGGCGCAGGCCCGTTCCGTCGAGTCCGATTTCGTACAAATGCGTCGGCTCGCTGCCCTTCTCCCAGAACCCGCTGGCCTCGTACCCGACCACGTGCTCCATAACCACCGCCTGCGGCCCGTTTCGCCAGGGCACGCTTCCCCAGCTGTACTCCGTCTTGCCCCAGTGCGGTTGAGGCACAAAGGCGAACACCAGCCGGTCGGCGTCCCACCACAAGTCCATGTCCTGGACGTGTCCGGGGCCCAGTTGGCCGGCGAGTATTGGCCGCACGGGGGCCGTGGGCGACGTGCCCGACTGGACGAAGATGTCGCCGCCCGGCGCGCGTTCCTTGGGACGATCGTGGTTCTGGACCAGGCAATCAGGATGGTTTCCTTCCGTCCTCGGCGGCGTCTTGAAGAACACGAGTTCCCGGAAATCCAGATCCGGGCCGGCCAGCACGACCGCGCGGGCGGTGTGGCGGACAGCCAGCCACCATCTTCGGCTGGCGGTCAGATCCGCCGGGCCCGGCCCGCCTGGCGGATTGCTGTCGGCGATCCTCAGCGTGTCGGCAGCGGCCAGCATGCGTCGCCGCAATGCCGCGTCGCCGCACGACTGGGCATACGCTGCCAGCTCTTCGGCCCGGGCCACGATGTCGTCCGCCGAACTGGCGAGTTCCCGCGTCGTTCGGTGTACGCCCAGCCGGAACGCCTGCAGGATGAAATCACCTTCCACGGACGACTCGGGCGCGAGCGTTAGGCACTGTCGGAGCCACTCCGGCGCGTCACCCGGGGGCGGTGCAGCGAGGTTCGCGTCGCGGACGGCGACCAGTGCCCAGGCCGCAATGCCGCGCACGAAGGGGTCGTCGTGGGGCAGCAGCGCGGCCCCCTGCTCGGCAAATCGCCGCCAGCCGGGTTCCTCGGTCAAGCGGCGGCACCCGACTTGAGCCGCGACGGCGTACAGCAGTTCGGCACGGACCGACGCCGCCTCGACGGACGTGTCGCACGCGAGCGCATCCCAGACCGCCGACGCTTTCTCGGCCGACGTAGCCAGCGATTGAGCCAGGGCTTCGATTTCCGCCTCGGCGGCCGGCCCCTGATAGGCCGCCAGGACCAGCGGCAGTACGTTGGCAGCACTCTGGCTGTCGAGCACTTCCTGGTACCGTCGCCGGAGTTCCGCGGGGGACAGCTTGCTCGACGCCGCCAGGGCCGCGGCCGCTCGCAGTCCGGCGTGCGGCCGGGCCGGGTTTCGCCAGAGCACCAGCCGGTCCAAGTCGCAGCAGCCCTGCAAGTCGAGGACGAGCCATGCCTCGCTGTTCCCGCCCTCGCCCGCCTGGATCCACGTGTCGCCCAGCCGGGCTCCGTGCCGGTCGCCGCGCAGGCCAGCACCGTTCACCGCCGCGACCGCACCTCCGGCCGGACCGTTCCAGGGCCGCGATTCGATCGCCGCGACGTAACAGCCAGCGTCCGGTTCACCGCCGCGAGTGGCCAACGGTGCAAGGGCCAGGGAACAGGCCACGGTCAGCAAGGCCGCACAGTACCCGCGTCGAGGCATGTTCGATGACTCCTTGTGGAACGTGAGCAGCGACTCACGCCGCCGCGCAAGACGCCGCATCGCCAGGATAGACCTTCATGGCACAGCCCCGGAAGTCCCGGAGCTTGTGCGTCACGCCCCCTCCATTTCCGCCCGCAGGATGCCCGCGAGTTGTTTGGCGGTCGGCAACTTCCCTTTCAACTCGCCCGGCAGTTTCGATTGCAACTCGTAGGCGGCGACGCCGATTGGGTTGATCTTGCTGCGGAGGGCGTATTCGACTTCGATGTCGTCCTTTTCCGCGCACAGGATGATGCCGATCGAGGGTTGGTCGTCGGGGGCGCGTTCGGTGTCGTTCAGCACGTTCAGGTAGAAGTCCATCTTGCCGGCGAATTCCGGTTCGAACCGGCCGATCTTCAGATCGAAGGCCACCAGCGCCCGGAGGAAACGGTGGTCGAACAGGAGGTCGATACTTTTCAGCATCTCGTCCGCCTGCTCAGCCAAGTGCTCCGGCAGGACGAGGTCGAAGTTGTGCGTCTTCTTTTCCGTGACCGCCCGCTCGTACGCGCCGGCTTTGATCTGATTGAGCAGGACCTTGCGGGTCCAACCGAATCGCACGGTGGCGCGGAGATACCACAGGCGCACGGCTGGGTCTGTGAGCTTCTCAATGATCATGATGTGATGGCCCCAGGGAATTTCTGCAACAAGCTGTTGCAGAAACTGCGCCGGCGGTGCGGTCGGTCCCAATTTGGCCTCAGCTTGTGGCCAAATTCCACCTTCGTCCAATTCTGCGGCGGGCTGTCGCAGAATTGCCGTCGAATTGTCACTGGGCGCCAATTTGGCGACAAGCTGTCGCCCTTTCTTATCTCCGGCCAACGGGGCCACACGCGGTGGCAGAACTGAGTCCGCCCCACGTTGGCCGACGTCGCGCAAGCCCAACGCGAGAAACTCAGGAGCCGAATAGGCTTCGTACAGACGCCTCATGTACCACACATTGCGAGGGGAGAATCCGTTCACGGACGGGAACGCCCGCCGGAGATCTGCGGCAACCATTTCCACCACCGATTCGCCCCAGCCCAGCGTTTGCTGCTTCTCCACGATCCCGCGTCCGATGTCCCAGTAGAGCAGGATCATGTCCTGGTTCGCAGCCCGTGCCGCGGAAACACGGGCAGAAATGACCCGTGCCTTCAGGTCCTCGATGAACTGCCGGTAGTCTGGCGAGGTCGGCAGCACGGTGTCGGTTGTCTTTCTTTTCATTCGGTCAGTTCTCCGAGGAGAGATGCTCCCAACGGGGGCGCGACAAGCTGTCAGGGAAGACCATCCATGTGCCCCGCAAGCCGTAATTCTGGGACACGTTGTCCCAGAATACGAGGAGAGTCCGTCGCCAACTCTGGCACAACCTGTCCCAAGATCTCTGGATCGGCGAACGGCGGGTGTTCCGCGGCAATTCGGATGTTGGTGTCGTGATTCTCTCTCATTCCGCCAGCCCCTCCAGCAGCTTTTCCGCCTCTTTCTCCAGCCGCCAAAACTCTGCCAGCAGTTCCTGCGCGGGCGTCGGCGGCTGGTAGCGGTAGAAGTACTTGTTCGGCAGGATCTCGTAGCCCAGGATCGATTGGCCGTTCTTCTTGGTCTCCTCCCAGCGGATGATCTGCTTGCCGATTTCCCGATCCAAAAACGTCTCGATGTCTTCGCCGTACGGGATGTACTCGTCGTCCTGCACGTAATGCGGATGCGTCCAGTGGACGGCGAGCGTTTCGCCGGCTTCGGCCAAGGCTTCCTTGAACACCTTCGCGGCGTTGTCCTTGGGCTTGATCGTGAACTCGACGGTCTTCTCCTCGCCCTGCGCCAGCACCCGTATGCGGAACGTCAGCTCGCTCGCGTAGAAGTCCTGCTCCTTCTTGATGTTTGCGGCCGTGAAGGTCTTCTCGTACGGCTCGGTCAGGATCGCCGGCCGGTCCTGCTGGTCCGTCTGCCAGAAGACGACGCTCACCTTGTGGTAGGCGAAATCCTCGCGGCGGAAGATTTTGACGTGCTCGTCGGTGTAGCCTTTGGCCCAGCCCCGGCGATAGCGTTCTTCGATCCAGTCGCGATGCGCGTCCGTGATCCGGTTGCGTTTGTTGCCGAAAGACTTGGGCTCCTTCTCGAACTGCTGGCGGGCGTCGATCAGCATCACGCGGCCCCGATGACTGGCCGGCTTGTCGTTCCGCAGCAGCCAGATGTTAGGTGAAGATTATCGAGTTGGGGTTTGTTGAGTGACAGCGTCATGGGAGAACGAGAGCACCGCAATTCGGTTTGGGGGCAGGGTACCAGCGGGCGAGCTGCTCATTCCGGCGCGGGCACGACGTCCAGTTCGGCGACGGCGGCGAACGGTTTTTCCTGGTCGCCCTCGAGGGCCACCAGGCGGATAAAGCGGGCTCGCTGGGGGGACTCGAAGGACACCAGCTTCTCCTCGCGATCCATCGTCCAGACGCCCTGCGACACGGCCGGCCGCCACTGCTGGCCGTCGTCGCTGAGCTGGATCTCGAAGCGGCTGATCCAGCCGTTGGCCATGTCCTGACGCGGGACGTAGCGGACTCCGGCCAGGGGTCGGACGGCCTGCAGATCGAGCACCAACTCGTGCGGGAATCCGGGCGCATTGTCGCCCCAGGGGCTGTGCCAGATCGTGCTCGGATCGCCGTCAATGGCCTGCGCGGCGGGATAGTCCGGCTGGGCCGAACTGGCGCGGATCGTCGCACCCAGTTTCTGCAGCGTCGTCGCCGGTTGGAACAGGGCCTGGACCGTCGCCAAATCCAAGGCGACAGCGGGCTGGAATGCGTCGCTGGCCAGGTACTTGACCAGGCTGTGCCGGAACTGGCGGGCGACCGGCCGGGAGTCGAGATCCCGGGTCAGATCCACGCTGCAGACCAGCAGCCGGCCGCGGCCGACGCGAGCTTCGAACACCAGCCCCAGCCGGCGATTGGTGAACCAGTCGTCCACCACCGAGACAATCGGCCGCAATTCGGCGGGCAGCTCGTTCAGGATCATCGCCTGGGACTTGGTCACCAGGTCCCACCATTGCCAGTTGCTGTGGTACTCGGTGGGGAACGCCGCCAAGGCCGGATGCTTGGGGTCGCACAGGATTCCCATCGTGTGCGGCGCCTGCCGGCGCGTCCACGCGGTGTTCCAGAAGATCGACGAGAACCCCGGCGGGATCTTGCCGAGCCGATCGCCCTTGACCGTGCCGGCCGCGGGCAACAACAGGACTTGGCCGCCGGCTTCGAGCGCCTTGACGGTCGCATCGTCCAGCGCAGCTGCCACGTGGACGTCCTGCGGCGGGGCCGTGTCGACGCGCGGCGCGTACACCCAGACGTCCCAGTCGTTGACGTACGGCGTGCCGTCGATCGCGACCTGCAAACGCAGCTTGGCGGGCGCGGCTACGCCTTCCAAGGAACAGATCATGCGTCCCGCGTCGGACAGCCGGCCCGTCGGGACGGACTCGGGCTGCCACACGCCCGCACCGACCGCGCGTCCGGCCTCGTCCAGCAGCGACCAGACGAGCTTGGGCGAGGCCAAGTCGTGCGGGCCGAAATGCGCGATCTGGACCTCCGCCGTGAACAGCTCGTCCGTCGTCCAGACGCGTTTGGTCAGTCTGGCCAGCGGCACGGTCTGGCAGGCGAAGCGGTGATACTCGTCGGGCGTCACGTAGGGCTTGGAATCCCAGAACGGATCCAGCACGCCGACCAGCGCGGTGCCTTGGCCCGGAAAATCGTGCAAGTCCAGCAGTTCGAAGCCGCCCATCCCCGGCGTCCGCAGCGCGGATTCGATTTCTTCCTTGTAGCACAGCGTCTGCAGCTTGCCCGAGGCCATCAGCAGCTGGTGGGCCAGATCGCCCATCCCGCTGGCTTGCAGTGAATCGCGGAAGACCTCGAAGTTCTTCGCTTTCAGCACGCCGGTGTACTTGGCGATCTCGTCCAGGTTCGGATACACGCACCATTGGCCGATTTCGTGGCTGACCACAGGCACCTGGTACTTGAGGACAAAATCGCGATAGTCGGCCGTCGTGGCCGGCCGCTGGGCGTTCAGCCGGCTCTGCAGGCCCGCGCCCCACTGGTGCAACCGCGGCGTGGGCGTGCAGTGCCATTGGTTCTCCGGGATCAGCGGCCAGCCCGCCGCGCTGGTGTACAGCCGCCGCGGATCGCGGGCTTTCCAGCTGTTCACCAGATCGCCCAGGAAGCGGTTCTGGTTGCGGCCGGCCGGCTCGTTGCCATAGGACATCAAGACGAACGACGGATGGTTTCCGTACCAGCGCAGGATCCGGTCCGCCTCGGCCTTCAGCCAGTCATCCAGCGGCTTACCGTCCCCGATCGTCGCGCCCTGATTCGCCCACGAGCCGCACTCGACATACAGGAACACTCCCGTCTCGTCCGCCGCGTCGAACGCCGCCGCGGGCGGGCACCACGAATGGAACCGCAGGTGGTTCAACCCGTGCGCCTTCAGGATGCGGTAGATCCGCTGCCACGAGGCCAAGTCCGTCGGCGGGTATCCGGTCTGCGGAAAAATGGCGCACTCCAGCGTGCCCCGCAGCATCACCGGCCGGCCGTTCAGGGTGAACTGCGTCCCCTGGGCGGCAAACTCGCGCAACCCGAAGCGAACCACGCGCTGCTGGCTGGCGCCGTTGACGGTTAGCGTGACGGTCAAGTCGTACACGTGCGGAGCGAATTCGTCCCAGCGCGGGGCGTCTTCGCCCAGCGGATAGACGCGGCTGATGCTGAACACGCCGGCGCCCGACTCCAAGGGCTCGGTGAACGCCAGGGGCGCCGGGCGATGCTCGCCGCACGCCGCCGAAACGGTGAACTGGGCGTCCAACGCCCGGTCCAAACGCGTGCTGCCGGCGATGACCAGCCGCACGCTGTTGGTCTTCAAATCGGGGAAGACCTGGATCTCGTCCAGGCGAACCTGCAGCGGCTCGCTGCGCAAGGCGATCCGTCCGACGATGCCGTTCCAGTTCGACTGGGTGTGATCGGAAACGCTGTGCGAATTCGGGCCGACGTTCACCAGCAGTCGGTTATCGACGCGGATCGTCAAACGATGTGGCCCCGGCGCCGCGCCGGTCAAGTCGAATTCGTGCGGCGTCGCGAGGCTGTCCCCGCGGCCGCACTCGCGCTCGTCCAGCCAGACCTGGGTCGACCAATGCGGACGTTCCAAGTGCAGCACGAGGCGGCGGTCGGCCAGGCCGGCGGGGACGTCGATCGTCCGCTGGTACCAGGCGGGGCCCACGTAGTGCTTGTCCGGCTGCAGCCAGAACGTGACTTTGACGTTGCCTCGCTCGCGATACTTGGCGTACTGCGGATCGTCGAACCACGAGCGGTCGATGATGTCCCCCGTCCACTGCGTATCGACAGCCGGGTCGTCGCCGTAGCCTTGGGACTGCAGCGAACCGGGCAAGCGGATGGTATCCGGCAGGTCGGCGGCAAACCACCGCTGCTGGACGCCCGCGTCCTGGGCGTCCAAGCGGAACCGCCACGATCCGGACAGATCGACGGACGTGTCGTCCTGGGCGGCAACTCCCGCGGCCGTCAGGATCAGGGCCGCTGGCAGCGAGGCGCAGATAAACAACGCAAGACACGACATGCGCGAGCACGCAGTCCGTTGGCTCATGATGATCACTCCTGGTCGGATTCGCAGACTCGGGTAGCCATCTGCTTGACGCCGCGCAGATCCAGCTTGCCGGTGCCCAGCACGGGGATGGCTTCGACTTGATAGAAGCTGTCTTCGGAGGGAATGTACAGGTTGGGCAAACCGAGTTCGCTGAGTCCCTTCCGCAGGTCCTCGGGCGTCTTGGACAAGGCCGTGTGCAGGACCACGATCCGCTCGCCCTTGCGTTCGTCCGTCACGGCGGTCACGACGGCCCGGAATCCCTCCTCCTCGTCGGCACCGATCACGCGGGCCAGGGCTTCCTCGATCAGCAAGTGCGGCACCATTTCCCCACCCACCTTGGAGAAGCGGCTCTGCCGGCCGGTGATCTGGATGAAGCCGTCTTCGTCGATCAAGGCGATATCGCCGGTCATGTACCAGCCGTCCCGGATCACGTCGCGGGTCAAGTCGTCCCGTCCCAGGTAGCCCTTCATCACGTTGGGGCCCTTGATCCACAGCATTCCGGGCCGCCCGACGCCCAACTCGGCCCCGGTATCCAAGTCCGTGATCTTGGCCCTGATCCCGGGCGCCGGCCGGCCGACGGTGCCCTCCTTGCAGTCGCGGGCGGTCTTGGACGGCGCGCGGCTCGGCGGGATGTTCGCCGAGACGATCGGCGACAGCTCGGTGGTCCCGTAGCCTTCGACCGGCCGAAGACCGAATTTCGCTTCAAACGCATCGGCCAGATCCCGGGGCAACTTCTCCGCCCCGGTCACGATGGCGTCCAACGTGGCCAACTCGTCCGTCTCGCAACGCCGCAGGTACGAGCGGAGGAAGGTCGGCGTGGCCAACAGCACCGTGCCGCCATGCTTCTTGACCAGCTTGCCGACCTGCTTGGCCTCCAACGGATTGAAGTGATAGACGCCCTTCACGTCCAGGCACATCACCGTCCACAGGCAGACCGTGTAGCCGAACGAGTGGAAGAAGGGCAGGATGCCGACCAGCACGTCCGAGCGATGCAAGTGGATGATCTGCTCGATCGCGTCCACGTTCGAGCCGATATTGGTCTGCGTCAGCATCACGCCCTTGGGAACGCCCGTGGACCCGGAGGTAAAGACGACGGTCGCCAGATCGTCGCCCGTGATGCGGTGCAGCCCGAGCGACCGTTCGATCACCGCCGCGGGGAGGGCGTAGGCCGCGATCGCACAGGCCAGCTTGTCCCACCTGCCCGCCTTGCTGCGGAAGTCCTCCAGATACACCAACTCGGCATCGACCTCCAGCTTGACCTTCTCCATGAACTGGCGGCTGGTGAGCACGTGCCGGATGCCCGCTTGCCGGATGCACTCGTTGATCACCTCGGAGGTCACCGTATAGTTCAGGTTGATCGGCACTCGCCGCGCCAGCGCACAGGCCATATTGGCCACAACGCCCGCCACGGACGGCGGCAGTAGCAGGCCCACAAAGGCCTCGTCGTCCGCCAACACGTGCCGGGCCAGTAACCGCCGCAGGATCAGGGACCGCGTCAGCAAGCCGCCGCCGGACAGTTCGTTGCCGAGCGAATCGGCGATCTTCGTGCCCCGTTTCCGCTTCTTGCACGTCCGCACAAAGGACCGTGCCAGGCCGCTTGCCCGGTTTGCTTGTTGTTCCACCGCCATCGCTCCCCACGCTTGAACTAGCAGGCCCGAAAAGCTGAGAGATTCAACCTTGCCTTCGGCAACCGGTTCCGGCTACAGTTCTGCCCGAAATATCGGTTCGAGTCAACTACCGGGAGCGGAAAGATGGGGCGATTAGGAAGCTTTGTGTTCGGCGTGGCCGTAGGAGCCGGACTGGTGTACGGGTCGCTCAAGTTTCACGCCGTCCGCGCTGCGGACGGAGTGCACGTTGTCCCGAAGATTTCGGCCACGTTCGACGACGCCTACGTGGACATTCGCCAGTTTGGCCCGACGGATTGGGATCAGCACCGCAGCCTGGCAGCGGCCTTGGTCAAAGCCGACAAAGAGAGCCTGATTGTCGACTCGGCCACCGACAGCCTCCGCGCATCCCTGCGATCCGCGCTGGACGGCATCACCGGCTCGGGTGGTTGAGGCGGCGCCGCGCGGCGCGAAGCATCCCGCCGCTATTCGACGACTCGCTCGGACAATCAACATATCCCGTCGCCTGACGACTCGGTTCAAGCGACCTTCGCCCCGCACTCGATAACGGACGGGGAGAAGAGCCAAAATGTCGAAAGGCGGGTATATGGAACTGAACCGAAATCAATTCCTGCTGATTGGGTTGGTCCTGATTCTTCTGGGGCTGCAGCTTCGTTTTGTGGATACCTACGTCCTGAGCGAACAGAGCACCAGGTTCCTGGCCAAGCAGGCGGGCAGAACCGACGCCGCATCGATGTGGGCGATGCCGGTCTCGCTAGCCACCCAGGGCGAAATGGCGCCGCGGAAACGAGTCAAGCCGCCGCGTTGGATCGCCTGGGCGCTGATGTCCGCAGGCAGTGTGTTCGTCCTGCACAGCCTGGCCATGAAGAAACCGGGGGCCTAGGGACCGTCTTGTTCGTGCGCATCCGCGGACGCGATACGCTGCCCCTGTTGCCATACATCCCAGGGCACCAACAGCAAGGCGATCAGCGCGTAACCGGCGACGTATTGCAGCGTCGCCGTGCGAGCTTCGGCGGATAAGCCGGTGCCCCAAGGCAGAAACAGACGCCCGCCCGGCAAAGGCGAGTGGATCACGCCAAACGCCGCGCAGACCGCCGCGGTGCCGAAATAGGCGGCCGCGACTCGCAAACGGCGGTCGATC
>Ga0172371_10011479_pt1 | contig 11800 bp, 16 predicted proteins | sample Lak12m_FD_114543 | JGI IMG/M metagenome (GOLD analysis project Ga0172371, IMG submission 114543) | Freshwater microbial communities from Kabuno Bay, South-Kivu, Congo - kab_022012_12m | ecosystem: Environmental > Aquatic > Freshwater > Lake | place: Democratic Republic of the Congo: South-Kivu...
AGATGAACGCGCCCACCAGAGCGACCCCGCCGCCAACGCCTAACAGGATGAGGTCTACAAGGGTCACCTTACGTCACCCGGTACACCATACATCAGCATCGGCGAGAACGCTCAAGGAGAAAAGAGTCTACAAACCTATAAGGAGTTACTGAAAAAGGGTGAAGCCCACGCCTATTGGGAGGCGAGGAACTCCTTCATCTTCTCGTTGATGTTCACACCGTCGAGGGTCACGATGGCCTTGGTCTGTCCCATAGAGGTCCACTGCGTGGTCTCGTACTCCACCTTCTTATTGAGAACCAGCTCACTCAGTTTATCTCTGGCTTTCTTGCCCTCAGGCGTGGACCTATCTGGGACGTCGACGCCGTCCAGAACGATGATAGCGTCCGTCCTGAGGCGGAAGCTCTTGCCGTCCATGATCTCCACGGGTGTGGCTTTCTTCATTGACATGTTCGTCCTCGAATCGCAGATTTTAACACTTTTAAATGTTTCTGAGAAAAAGCCATACCGTAAATACTGTGTACTTTGCAGAGACAACTCAGAGAGGAGTATCCGCCTTTTCTTCTGTTATACAAACCAGTGCACAAACTTTACCTATAAATTCGCTCGAAAGATACAACCACAGTGCCTTAGACGACCCTACCCATCACAACCAGCAACGACACACATCACGGATGAACACATAAAAAATGAATTATACCCTCAACTAGCATGGATGTTTGATGGGCGGCCAGTGGGCAAACTACGAGGAGATCGTCAAGGCTTCCCTCGAGATACTACAGCAGTACGACACAGCCATCACCCTCAGACAGCTCTACTACCGCCTTGTCAGCAGGCTCCTCCTCCCCAACACGGTGAACAGCTACAAGAAGCTCAGCCGCACAATGGTCAAGGCCAGGGAGGACGGCGACGTGCCCATAAACTGCCTGGAGGACAGAAGCAGAAGGGTCTTGGGCAGAGGAGACGTGGGGTACGGCTCAGCCGAGGAGTACCTCAAGATGCGCCTAGAATCGCTGCAGGACAGCTGGAAGGGTTTCACGATGCCCATGTGGGACGACCAGCCGAGAAACGTGCTGATAAGCCTTGAGAAGGACGCCCTCAGCCGACTTGTGAGCCGCATCGCCAACAAGTACAGCGTCCGCACGTTCCCCACCCGCGGCTACCCAAGCTTCAGCTACGTCCAGGAGATGTCTAGGTACATCACGTCGAGGCCCGGCGGCAGACACTCCATTGTGCTCTACTACGGCGACTTCGACCCGAGCGGCGTGGACATAGAGCGGGACCTGGCCGATAGACTCGAGAAGTACGGCGCAAAGGACTTCGAGGTCCACAGGGTGGCCTTGACCATGGACCAGATCAGGCAGTACGATCTTCCGCCCATGCCCGTGAAGAGGAGCGACGCAAGAGCCGACGGGTTCCTGGCCGAGCACGGGGACAGAGCCGTGGAGCTGGACGCGCTCGACCCCAACCTCCTGCAGAGCACCGTGGAGCATTCCATAAGGCAGCAGATCGACGCGGCCAAGTGGAACGCCAAGATAAAGAAGATCAACGGGCTGAGGGACTGGATAAAGGTGAAGCTGGAGGACATCGAGAAGGTCATCGACAGCGAGGTGGAGTCACCCTAAGGTCCCTAACTCCACGAGGCGCCTCCTCAAGGACTCCTCCTCAGCGTCGAAGGGGATGACGAGGACAGTGACGACACCAGATAATCCGACCATGGATGTTTACCAACTGATACATTTGCCCTGTTTATGGGGCTATCCATGAGCCAAGTTTTATCATGTGGTCGCAAGATACATCTGAGGGTCGATTTGAAGCCAGACGTTGTGAGCCTCGGGGAGCCCATGGTGGAGTTCTGCGCCACGGGCACGGGCAGACTGGGCCAGGTGGAGTTCTTCAAGCGGGGGTGGGGAGGAGACACGAGCAACTTCGCGGTGGCCGCTGCCCGCACCGGCTCAAAGGCCTCCCACATCTGTAGGCTGGGGGACGACGAGTTCGGCTGCAGCTTCATGGACCTGTGGGCGAGGGAGGGCGTGGACGCCAGCCACGTGATAGTTGAGCCGGGGGCCTGGACCGCCATCTACATAATCAGCCTGGTGGAGGGGGGAGGCCACGACTTCACCTACTACAGGGTGGGCTCAGCGGCAAGCCGCTACAAGGTAGATGACCTGCCCGAGGAATTCGTAGCCTCAGCCAAGGCCTTTCACACCAGCGGGATAAGCCTGGCCGTGAGCCAGAGCCTTAGAGAGGCGGCTCTCCACGCCATGGAGCTGGGCAGAGACTCGGGTGGGTCAACTACATTCGACGTCAACATGAGGACCAAGCTGTGGCCGATCCACACTGCAAAAGCCTCAATAGAGTACGCTTTCCGCAGGGCAGACACCGTGTTTGCCAGCCTGGACGACATAAAAACCCTGTACGGTGTGAGTGACCCGGTTAAGGCGGCGAACCACATCAGAGGAATTGGAGCTGAAACCGTCGTGATCAAGCTGGGCGACGAGGGCTGCTACGTGGCCTCTGAGGAGGAGTCCTTCGCCTGCCCAGGGTTCAGCGTGAAGCCTGTGGACACCACGGGGGCCGGGGACGCCTTCGACGGCGCGTGGGTCACAGCCACGTTGGAGGGATGGGATATTCACAGGAGGGCTAGGTTCGCCAACGCTGTGGGCGCCATCACCGCCACGGGTCTAGGGGCCGTCGCGCCGATCCCCCGAAGGGAGGAGGCCCTGAAACTCATGGAGACGGACGGGTGATGGTCGAGGAGAAGGTGTTGAGGGGAAGGATCGCCCGAATCATCGCCGCCACCAGGTTCCCCTTCGTGGACCAGGAGGACTGGGATGAGAGCAGGAGAACCATGGTGAACGACTACAGGACCCGGGCGTGGGCGCTCAGCACGCTGGAGGGCGACCTGTACCCGAGCATAGTCGTGCTCAACGGCGACGGCTCCATCAGGGAGTGCGGTGAGGTTGAGATGGAGACCACTTTCGGACCTGAGACCGTTGAGAAGTGGGCGGCCTTGTCCAGATATACGGGCATGGGTGAGAGGTTCAAGAAGTTCTTCCTCTACGTTCCTGAGGGCTCAGAGGAGGAGGCGGAGAAGATGCTGGACGACGCAGAAATAGAGTACGCTGGCCTACGCACGTGGGCCATAAGGGGAGGCAACCTAGTCTTGAAGCCTATAAGGACTCCGGACATGGCTAAGGACCACCGGTGAAAGGATTTAGTTTCCGTGGGTTACACACATTCGCTTATTTTCAGAAGGTAGAGGATAAACACCGTTGGTTCAGGTGACTCCACGGTGACGGTCCTAGGTGCATTCAAGCATAGGAGGGGCATGACGGGCATCGAGGTGGCCATCATGCTGGTGGCCTTCGTGATCACCGCTTCAGCCTTCTCGTTCATGGTGCTGAACATGGGTTACCTCACATCAGAGAAAGCCGAGTCGGTGATCTCGGCCGGCATGAGCGAAGCAAGCTCCGCACTATTCCTTGACAGCGACCTCATAGGGACCTTCGCCAACAACACGGGCCGCCAGAGCGAAATCTGCCTCACGCGGGCCGTCTTCTACGTCAGGCTCGGGGAGGGAGACGAGCCGATCGACATGAGCGACAGCAGGCTCGCGGTGACCTACTCCAACGAGAGGTGCCACGCATCAATCTACGCCAGCAACGGCACAGTGTGCACGGTGAAAGGGGTCACGGGAAACGGGGACGCCGTCCTTGAGGCGGGCGAGAGGTTCAAGGTGATCATCGACTTCACTCAGCTAGGCAAGGCCGGCGTGGACCCGGCGCAGGTCAGCCAGACCAGCGTCTACGTGCACCCGTACGAGAGTATCAGGATCGAGCTGCGGCCATCACATGGAAGTGTCCTGAGCATCGACAGAACATTGCCCCAGGTCGCCAACACCGTCCAGGCGTTCTAGCTCAGCCTATCGGCTCTGACCCATCTGCGGGCCCCGAGATCATAGAACCAGGCCTGCCGCCTGTTCTCAGCCAAGAGAAGCTTCAGCCTGTAGAGCCTGTCAGCGGCCTGAAGCTCGGGAAGCTCCAATCCGCAGCCGGAGCCCAGAAGGGTCGAGACCGAGGGACAGTTCATGTCGAAGCCTATCATGGGCCCCCTGTCACCCGGCTCAAGACTGAACGGGAACTGCCTGCATGAGGTAGGTCGACTCGCGTAGATCAGGCACAGGCTATCGCCGCGGTGAGGGCAGACGTCTGCCACGAGCTGATACGCCACAACGCTGAAGCCCTCACAACACGGTCCTCCTCCGATGCCTATGGCGGGCTCAACCATGCCCGGCGGGAAAACGCCGACCTCATCGGGCAGTAGGGTCAGACCCCTCAGAACGCCTTTGTCCTCCGATACGAGGCCCTCACAGCACTTACCGCAGCGCATGCAGCTGAATTTGGCGGCACCTGAGGGCATGAAGGATAACCCGGCGTCCAAGGCTAATAAAATGTGAACACGTTCAGCACCTCAGAAGTATATTGACGCCAATGCTTACCGTTTTCTATTTATAGTCGGTGCAAGTAGTATCAGCGTTCTCAGGGTGGATTCGATGAAGAAGGTGATTTCTCTGGGCGGCGGCGAGCCAGAGTACAGGACCCCGGCGCACATCGTCGAAGCGATGAAGAGGGCAATGGATGAAGGCCACACACACTACGGCGACTTCAGGCACATACCTGAGCTTAGGGAGGCTGTGGCCGCGAGGTACAGGAGGATGGGCGTCGACGTGGACTCCGAGCGCGTCATAGTCACGCCCGGCAGCACAATGGGCATCTACATGGCCTACAAGGCGCTGATGGACCCCGGGGAGGAGTTCCTGACCATGGACCCCTGCTTCTTCGGGTACTACGACTCCGTTGACCTCCTGAAAATCAAACCCGTAACGGTGCCCAGGTACGAGGAGGAGGGGTGGAGGCTTCACATCGAGGACCTCCGCGAAGCCTGCTCCCCCAGGACGAGGACTCTGCTGATCTGCAGCCCCGATAACCCAACTGGGGCTGTGCTGGGGGACGCGGAACTGAAGGAGATAGCCGACTTCGCCGAGGAGAAGAACCTCATCGTCATCAGCGACGAGATATATGATGAAATCACCTACGACGGCGTGAAGGCTAGGAGCATAGCCAGTCTCCCAGGTATGGCGGAGAGGACGCTGATCCTGAACGGCCTGAGCAAGGCGTACGCCATGACGGGTTGGAGGGTCGGCTACATGGTCGCCCCCAACGAGGCTCTCTACAAGAAGCTGTTCGGCATACAGATGGCAACGTACCTTGTGGTAAACGCTGCCATTCAGTTGGCGAGCGTGGCTGCGCTGACCGGCCCACAGGACTGTGTGAGGGAGATGGTTAGGGGCTACAGGGAGAAGAGGAACTACTGCCTCGACAGGTGGTCAGAGGTACCGAAGGTAAGGGTGACTAAACCGGATGGGGCCTTCTACCTGTTCCCGGACCTCTCCGAGTACGGTTACTCCTCGAAGAGGATGGCCGAGTACCTACGGGATGAAGCCGGAGTAGGGTTAACCCCGGGCTACGTGTTCGGTGGGAAGGGCGAGGGGCACGTGAGGAACGCCTACGCCCAGTCCATGGCCGACCTCGAGGAAGGTCTGGACAGGGTTAAGAGGGCTCTGGGTAAGCTCTAGTTTGCAGGTATTCGGGGGCTCCGGGTTAGCTGCTCGAACCCGTCCTCCGTGACCAACACGTTCTCCTCCATCCTCACTCCCCCGTAGCCGGGCAGGTATATCCCGGGCTCCACGGTGAACAGCATGCCCTCGCGGAGCACGTGGTCGCTGGTCTTGGAGAGGTTGGGGACAGCGAAGCCGCTGATGGGGTGTCCCAGGCTGTGGGGGTAGTCGGGGAAGCCGTGGTCCTTCAGGACGCTTCTGCTCAGCGCGTCCAGGTCGCTGCACCTCACTCCGGGTTTCACCTGCTGCACGACGGCCTCCACCGCCTTGTCCATGGCCTCCAGCATCCTCTCCTTCTTAGGGTCTGAGCCAAGGAGGAAGGTGCGCGTCTCGTCGGCCGCGTAGCCGTCTATCTGGGGCCCCAGGTCCACGAGCATGAACTCGCCGTCCTTGAGCCTGCGGCTCGTGGGCCACCCGTGGCTGTACGCGCTGCGTGGGCCCGTGGACACTATGGTGGCGAAGCTCGTGAGCTCGGCCCCCTCCCGCCTCATGGCGTACTCGGCCTCGGCCGCGACCTCGTACTCCGCGACGCCGGGCCTCATGGCCTCCCTGGCCACGGAGCATGCGATGTCTGCCAGCTTGCTGACCTTCCTCTGGAACTTGGCTTCGCCCGGGTGGAGCCCGTAGAGGACCTCAAGGACAAGGGTGCCGCTGATGTCCACCAGTTCGCCCTTCAGGTTCTCCTTCATGAAGCCGTATGAAGTGTGGCTGAAGGCCTCGGACTGGACTCCCACCTTTGAGCCTTCGCGTAGGTGTTGGTTGCAGTAGTCCGCTATCTGCCTGTCTGCCTCTGCTCTGCCTCTCAGCTCCTCCACTGGTATCCATGACTCCTCCCTGGTGCTGTTGATGTCCACGGAGTGGCAGAACAGTCGGGAGTTGCCGTCCAGGGGCACTATTAGGGCTGTCCCTGAGGTGGTGTCGGCTATCCGTTTGAGTCTCTGGCCTCCTCCCTGGAGGTAGACCAGGTCGAGTTCATGGTCCTGCATGAGCTTCTTTAGGTGGCTGAATCTTCTGCGGCAGAAATCGAGGGGCTCAGACATGGTCATTGCTGTGCAGGCGGGTATATAGAGGTGCGTGTAGAGTCATGGTTTTTATCTGGGAAACCAATGTATCTCGCGAGAATACATGTCGAATCAGATGAAGTACTGTCAGAACTGTGGAGCCCAGATTCCCGTGAACGCTACGTTCTGCACGGCCTGTGGGGCAAAGCAGGGTGCTGGGCAGCAGATGCCTCCGCCGCCTCCGCCCGCCCAGTACGGGGCGCCGCCGCCGTCCCAGTATGGGGCGCCGCCTCCGACCTATAATGCTCCTCCGTCTGTGAAGCAGAACGTGAGTAACCTGTGGTACATTGCGCCTGTGCTGTTCGCGATCTTGGGGGGCGCCGTGGCTTGGTTCTTGAACAAGGACAAGGACTCTGAGAAGGCGAGGAACTTTCTCATCGTGGGGGCCGTGATGACGGTCATCAACGTCTTCCTGATATACTGGTAGCCCCCTCTTTTTCATCTATCTTCGTTTCTTCAGTTAATGTACTGTGGCTGTATCTTTTCGAGTTAATTTTTTAGATCAATTTTAGCTATTATTAGTTTCGATGGGTTCCCTTGTTGTCACTGAGGGCTGACCCGGCGTGGTACGGGTACCGTTTTGTGTGGCCGGAGCGCAGATGTCCATGTGAGGACCTACCTCTTCACGGAGGCGGAGAGGCGGCTGCTCTATAGGTGGCTGAGTGGGAGGCTGGGCAGGGATGAGGACCCTCACCTCCACGTCACGCTTGGGAGGGTGTCGGGGGCGTGGACAGGTCTGTCCCGGGACGTGCGGCTCCTGTTGATGGCGCGGCGTAAGCTCAAGCTGGGTGGGAGTTGGCGGTGGTTTCACTTTGCAGTGGGGCCCATCCCGCTGACGTATGACGCTAAGGAGGTGTTCAGCTTCGTAGCGGTGCAGCGCCTACTTGAGGTTGCTAACGACCCGTCCGCGTCTGCCTCCAAGCGGCTCCAGGCGGCGCTGGAGGCAGCGCAGGAGGCTCTGAAGCTGCTGTGCGTCGGTGGAGGGAGCAGAGCGCTGTGACTGGTTTACCGGTCTTTATGTTTGGGGCGGTTGGCTCCGGGGTCGTTGGACCTGATCTGCTTCGATGTTCTAGCTGGTCTGGTTCAGGGGTTAAACATCGGGGATTATTGTATTTACGCTACGTACAGTTTATCTGTATGCGCATAAGATATGTGTATGGGTGTTTATGTGGGCAACGTGACGATAAGGGTTCCAGATGAGCTCAAGCGCCGGATGGAGGAGCTGCGGGAGGTCAACTGGAGCGAGGTGGCTCGAAGTGCCTTCGAGGAGACGGTCCAGCGGCAGGAGATGAGGCGAGCCGCTGACGAGGTCAAGGCGATGAGGGAGTGTAGCGACCCGGCCTGGGACGGCTCAGCGGAGATAAGGAGATGGAGAGACGCGTCGAGGTAGTGCTGGACAGCTCCGTCGCCGTGAAGTGGTTCAGCCGGGAGGAGGGCTCAGAGGAAGCATTGGAGCTGATGGACAGGCACGTCGAGGGGTCGATAAGGCTCTGGGTCGTGGACATAGCATATGGCGAGGTGGCTAACGCATTGAGGTATAACCCCGGATTTGGTTTAGACGGCCTCACGAGGGCAGTTGAACTCATTTACGGGCTCCACCTGGGGTCCGAGCCCATAACTGAGGGGCTCCTCAGGAGGTCGGCGGAGATAGCCTTTGACGGGGACGTGACGATATACGATGCCCTGCCTGTTGCGTTGGCGGAGGCGAAAGGCGCATTGTGTGTCACGGGGGACATGAAGACGCAGTTCAGCAGGCTTTCGCCCAAGGGGTACCCGCTGGAGCCTCTATCCGGCGTCATGACGGGGTCGAAGATTGCCGTGTAATAGCTCAAGAAGTGGGTTCAAACCGGATCGCAAGCTTAGTATATGTGGGGGATGAGCCTCCACGTGTGCGCCATGTACGCCCTGTACTCGTCGCCGAACTCTTCCAGCATCATCCTCTCCTCCCGCCGTATCCTGAAGAGCAGGAACATGCTTCCGAGGAGGACCAGGGCGAAGCCGTAGCCGCTGGTCAGGATGAGGGTGAACCCCAGGTTCCGGGTGATCTCCCCCACGTACAATGGGTGCCTTATACGCCTGTAGAGACCGTCCGTGACCAGCCGCTGCCCCTCGGCTATGACCAGCCGCGAGCTGCCCAGCATGGTGAGGCCGGCCCCCATGAGCTGCCTCCTGCTCATGAGCCTGAGGTAGCCCCCGAAGACGAGCATGGCTAAGCCGAGGAGGCTCAGCGGGCTCAACTGGAAGCCTAGGCCCTGTATCACGGTGAAATCGTAGACTGCTGCAGCGAACCCGAGCATCGTCAGGGACAGGAAGGGCACCACGGCCCAGTCCTCGCTCAGCCCAAGCTTCCTTGAACCGGTCAATCCTTCACCTGAGACGCGTTAGATCGCGGAACATATAGGTCCTCTGCATGACGCGTCCTGAGGAACATGAATGCTTCACAGGTGCCCCAGGAAACTGTACTCGGCCCTCGTGGCCCAGTATGTGAGCCAGTCGGGCTCCGTTAGGTGGAAGAGCCTGTACTTCATGACCCTCGGGTCCCCGCCGTCCAGCCTGCGGCTCATCTTGGACACTGGTTTGCCTGTGTAGCGGAAGAAGCCCTCATCCGGGTCGTACATGGTTTCCAGCCAGTCCAGCAGCGTGCCAATTGAGCGCTGCTCTGGGCTGAAGCCCATCTCCCCCAGCATGATTAGCTCCTTGACGGGTTCGTGGCCGTGCCAGAAGAACCTCCTGATATCCTCCGGCTTTTTCTGGTCCAGGTGCCAGACTATGAACTCCAGCGCCTCCCTCAGGGGCTCCCTGCATTCTGTTGATCCCGAGTGGTGCAGGGCGCTGGCGGCGAAGTAGCTGACCCATGGGCAGCTCCTGTCCCACACCTTGTAGGGGGCCGCGGTCCCGTCCCTGTGGTCCTCCCTTAACCAGCCGCCGTCCTCCCTCTGCCACCTCAGCAGCAGGTCCCAGGACTTCTTCAGCCTGGGGTCGGCTCCGAAGCCTACCTTTGCGAGGCCGTCCATTTGTATGCTCATCCTGCAGGGGACGTTCCGCGGGTTCTCGTCGAAGTCGGACTCGGTCGGTGGCGCCCTGGTCTCCGACATGACCCCGTTGGGCCTCTGCTACCCCATGACCCACTCGCATGCGCCCCTCACCCTCTCGTCCTCCACCGTGTAGCCCATGTCGCCCAGGATGGAGAGCAGCCAGACAGTGGTGACGTACTTGGGGCTCACAGGCGTGTACCCGTCCTTGGGCACGTAGCTGGGTCTGGGCGCCCACGGGCCGCCGTCGCACCACGACCCGTCGCGCCGCTGCTTACCGAAAATCTCAACGCTGGCGGGGTCACTCTGGGCCTGTGACCACATCTCCCGGGCCGCCGGCGACGCCGGGTTGAAGCCCCGGAGGTGTACACGGGTGAGGTACCTGACGGGGGCGGAGCCGTTGTTCTCCAGCCACGCCACGCAGCGCTCCAGCTGGCTCTCTGTGAGCATAAGCCTCGATGATTGGTGTGGGCGCGGATGTAATAATGCTTCGATACAGGGCCCCGGGGCTCATATACACGGGGTGAGAACATAGTAGGGAGACCCATGGGCGGATTCACCGTGGAGAACATCAGGATACGTAGACTCGCTGACAGACGGGAGGCCGAGGCATGCGCGGGGATGATGGCAGCCTCCGAGCCGTGGACCACGCTGGGGCGGGGCTACGAGGAACAGCTGAGGATCATCGCGGACCCGTCCCGTGAGGCCTACGTAGCCGTCGCGGAGGGCGAGGTGGTCGGCCTCGTCGTCATCGAGATGAACGGCTCGTTCAAGGGGTACGTGAAGTCCATATGCGTGGCCCCCGGCCGCAGGGGCTTGGGCGTGGGGGCCGCCCTCATGTCCTACGCCGAGGACAGGATATTCAGGGAGACCCCCAACGTCTTCCTCTGCGTCTCGGACTTCAATGTGGGCGCACAGAGGTTCTACACGCGGCTCGGCTACGAGGCCGTGGGCGAGCTCAGGGACTACGTCGTCGAGGGGCACTCCGAGATACTGATGAGGAAGACGGTGGGCCCCCTGGCTGGCCGTTAGCTCCGGCCAACCAACATTTATTATATATATGGGATGAATATCTCTGAAATGCCCTCGGTCCCACCTTTTGACGATGCGAAGCGGTCGGTGGAGATAAAGCTCAGCAGGGCCCTCGGGGGGGCCTGCACCGTAGAGGTGAGCCACGCCTTCGACGAGGCTCTGAGGGACACAATCCTCGCCATCGACGACGAGAAGTTCAGGGAGGAGCTAAGGTACACCAGGAGGGAGCTGGAGGAGCGCTTCCGCCGCCCCGGGTTCACCTGCTTCCTGTTGGTCCTGGAGGGCAGGCCCATAGCCTATGACTACGGGTACGACGACGAGGAGCCGGGCGTCTTCTACTTGGACAGCGCCGCGACCCTCATAGAGAGGAGGGGCGTGGGGTCCACACTCTCAGCCCTTGAAGCCATGTACTGCTATGGGCACGGCTACGGGCGGGTGAAGCTTTCCACGGAGGAGAGGGACGAGGTGGGGAGAGCCCTCAGACAGTACTGGGAACGGTTCGGGTTCAGGGTGGTCTCGGTGGACGAGGACGACAACATAGTGATGGTGATGGAGCTCAACCCTGAGGTCGTGGCCGGGTTACACGGCAGGTACATAGCCGGCTGAGGCTCACCCATAGTCTTATGAGGCGTACGCCGAGATAGACTCAGGTTCACCATGAAGGTCGTTAAACCGGGTGCTCACCCGAGGCTGGAGACGGTCAAGGGCCGCAGCGGAGAGATAGTAATCGTGGGCGAGAAGGCGATGATGATGAGGCTCACCGTGGAGCCCAACGTGCCGACGCCGCCCCACAGCCACCCCCACGAGCAGATGGGCATCGTCCTAGAGGGCGAGGGAACCCTCTACATAGGCGACGAGTCCATGCACATAGTGAAGGGCACAAGCTTCTGGGTGCCGCCCAACGTTCCCCACAACTTCGACGCAACAGGCAGAAAGCCCGCGGTGCTGGTGGAGTGCTTCGCGCCACCCAGGGAGGACTACCTCAGGCAAGTGGGCAT
>Ga0172371_10011482_pt1 | contig 11800 bp, 10 predicted proteins | sample Lak12m_FD_114543 | JGI IMG/M metagenome (GOLD analysis project Ga0172371, IMG submission 114543) | Freshwater microbial communities from Kabuno Bay, South-Kivu, Congo - kab_022012_12m | ecosystem: Environmental > Aquatic > Freshwater > Lake | place: Democratic Republic of the Congo: South-Kivu...
CAACTCTTGGGTGCTGTTAAAGCCGGGCGACCTTTCCGGTTTTCCTCCGAAGCCGGACCCAAATGCCATTTAGATGGTGAAAAAAATGCTATTGTCGAACAAAACAGTTCATCACAACTTACCCACAGCATCTTACAGGAAAACGAAAAACTCAGCGCGGTAAGTTTTATTAAACGCACCTACACTAAAACTTCTTTTCCTTCCACTTCTGAAATAGCAACTCAAACGGTATTTGACAAATTAGATGATAAAGAAAAAAATGAATTTCTTAAAGCCATCGGCAATGAATACCAACTCTGTTTCAATGAAAACCACACCGACAAATATTTCGAAAAGCAGGGCGTCAATTTGAAATTAGAGGATGTTGAAACTGCATACAAAAAACTCCAAGCTCATCTAAATAAAAAGGACCTCCATTTCAGTTCTTATTATGCCCTCATCCAGTTTGATGGTGACGATATGGGTAAATGGTTAAGCGGAAATTCATCTGTGAAACCGGGTGAATTAATGAACTATCACGATTTTCTCGCAAAAAAGTTCGCAGGCTTTGCCGTTGCTGCGAAAAAATTAGTTGATAAAAAGGGGAAAACTGTTTTTGCCGGTGGCGATGATTTCATTGGCTTCCTCCCGCTCGAATATTTATTTGAAACTCTTCATCAACTGCGAACCGACTTCAAGACGATGGTATCTGATAAAATCATTGGACAAGATTTCTGGACGGGCGATAAAAAAGCTGAACTTACCTTTTCTGCCGGGGTTTGCATTGCACACTACAAAACTCCGCTCGGCATGGTGGTGCAGCAATGCCGCAGAGCAGAGCAAACAGCAAAAGAAGAAGACAAAAAAAATGCGCTTTGCATTCATGTCATCAAACATAGCGGTAATCGAGAGGAAGTGGTACTGCCATGGCAGGTTGGAGAAGAACATTTGGTTGAAATTCTATTAAAGATTATTGGCTATTTAAAAAATTTCAGCAAGGGTGTGTTAACCAAGTTGGAAGAACGCGCTGCACAGTTGGGAGGTGAATTTTTGAATGTCACAATTTTCAGAGATGAAATTGCTTACAGTCTTAATCGGTCTTATACCTGTGATGCAAAAGAGAAAGCGACAATGATTGATGATACAATGAAATTAATTGATTCGCTTTTTGATGCATTACCATACAACACGAACAGGAAGCGAATTCTCGATTTATTCTCCATTCTTCAGTTCATTCAAAGAAATAGGTAACCATGTCACACTTACTCGAATTTGAACCATTAGACACTCTTTTTTTTAGGAACGCAAAGCCGTTTGAAGCCGAAGCAGGCAGCGATGCAGGCTTGGTTTTTCCGCCTATGCCTTCTGTCATTTACGGAACCATTCGCAGCGTATGGGCAAAACATAACCGAGCCGAAATCCCAAATCTGAACACAACAAATGATGTAACACAACAACTCGAAATCACAGATTTTTATTTATCGCATAATGGAAATAAATTATTTCCGCTGCCTGCCGATTTGCTGGCATACCAGAATGGCAAACTGACAAAACTGATTTCTTTAAAGCCGGTGAATTTATCAGCTTTATTTCCCGGTGCAACTGCCAGTCATCTTCCTCAAATGATTTTAATGCCGGAAAAAGCTGTGAAAGCGAAAGACGGCAATTCATACTTTCTTAATGAAACGCAATGGTTGAAATATCTGAACGGAGAAAATCTTGACGAGGAGGAACCTATAACCCTCAACGCCTTCTCCGAAATCGAAAACAAATGGGGAAACGAAGGAAACGATGATACAGGAACAGTGAAAGAAGGGCGGTTATTCCAGAAACCGCTTATCCGCTTGCGTAATTGCATTCTCGTTGCACACACTAAGGGTTTGAAATTTGAACATACCGAAGATTTAAACCGACTTGGCGGGGAAGGGAGATTATCTTTTCTGAATATCTATCCTTCGGAAGAAAAGGAAAGAGAATACATTCCACAGGAAGAAAATGAGATTTTCAAAATCGTGCTGAAAACGCCTGCCATTTTTATGGTTCAGGAAAAAGAACCGGAAAAAATATCCGATTCTGTTCCTGAAAAACTGTGCAGCGAATTCGGCCTCACACTACTTGCTGCATCTGTTCACAAGCCGGTATTTGCAGGCGGCTGGGATATGAAAATCAGGATAGCAAAACCCATGTATAAAGCGGTAGCGGCAGGAAGTGTATTTTATTTCAGGAAAGGAAATAAAGACCTGAAATCCATTGCTGAAAAAGATTCCATCAGTGATGTGAATGCCAAAGAAGGGTTTGGCTTATTTGAATTGGCTAAAGTAAGCTCTGCAAAATGAGGCATCATATCATCACCACGGTTGGTACATCGTTTATCACCAACAATTCGCTGCAATGCGGCATTGATGTGGATTCCTCATTCATGGCTAAACCTGTTGATGCGTATTTTGAAAACGACAGACAGCAATCGCACATACGGCAAAAACTTTCCGTATATTCAAAGTCTGTTCCAGTTGTTAACCATGCTGTCATATCAGCTGAAATAGCGGGTATTATAGCTTACATACAGGAATTACCGGATGACAACCTATATAAAATTAATGACCAAACTGATACCAAAATCTCTGTACATTTAATAGCCACTGATACCTATGGTTCATGGTTATGCACCATTTTGATAGCTGAGTTCTTAAACGATAATATCAATGATATTTTTGGAAAAAAGTTCAATAATGCAACGCTGGAAGTGAATACCGTAAAAATAAGTCAACTTCAAATTAATGATACCGATGCATTCAGGGAACAAGGCTTGGAAAATCTTATCAGAAAATTGGATAACATCATTGGCGTTGGCGAAGCAGATAAAAATCTTAAGAAATATAAAGGGAATAATAAATATGTTTTGAATATCTCTGGAGGATACAAAGGAATCATACCTGTTGTAACACTCTATGCGCAGTTATATAAAGTACCGCTCATTTATTTATACAAGGATGTGGATGCTGCTGACAGTCGCCCTTCACATCTCATAACCATTGAAAGTTTACCTCTGAATATTGATAATGAACAGGCACAGGATATTCTCTATTTTATTCATCCTGCCAATCTTGCAGACCCTGAGTTTATTAGAAATGAAAGTAACCGTACATTCTTAAATACTTTGTGCGAAAGGGGATACCTAAATAAAGAAGGCAAGAGATACAGAAGAACTGCAGCTGGTCAATTGCTATTAAGCTATGCAGTACATCTGGGCGAAGCGGAAAAAGACCTCCTGAGCTTTGTTTTGGAATACAAGTTATTCGAGTTTTTTATTCAGGGAACAGATTTCTATAGCGAATATGATTCTTTGGAACGGGGATATGAAACCATCTTCAATGATTCAATACATGAAATTGACCTTCTGTTTAATTCCGGTAATAACGATTTTTGTGCTATAGGCGAAATTAAAACCCTCAATCAGTTGATAAATGATAAGGGCAGGAAAAAAACTATTGGTCAGTTTGAAAAAAATATTAAAGCAGTTGAAGCAAAAATGAGCAAAAAAGTTAATCAACTGATGTTGTTTCTGTATGGTTTTGCGCCAGCCGAAGATGAGCGCATCTGCACACTGAAAAAAGTATTAATAGAACATCCTTTCAATATTCCAATGGATGTATTTTACATTCAGGTAAAAATAAAACATAATCCGGGTGAAAATATTTATCAGGAATTTTACAAAAAGTCATTGGATAAAAAAGATTTGAAAAAATTATTCTCACTTAATCCGCACCATCAAAAGGCATGAAGAAAATGTTCCTTATCTTCAACCATACACTTACCCAAAAGCAGGCAACTGATGCTCGCGCAATGGGTGTGAATGAATTTGTTTCACTCCCTTCAGAACCATTGCGTCTAAAAGAACACCTGCGTAACATTGACCCCTATGAACTGGACATCAAAAAAATTGCTCAGCCTTTCATTGTCTGGCTTTCCGGCTTGTCACAGAAAGGTGACTATGTGTTGGTGCAGGCTGAACATTCTTTCACAGTGTATGTAGCCCACTGGTGCTACTGCAATGAACTTGTCCCCGTTTGTGCAACCACCCCCCGCAATGTGCCACACGAAGTGCAGAAGGGTGAAACCGTCCATAAGTCAAGTGTCTTTCAGCATCATTCATTCCGAAAATATCAATTCTATCAATAAAAAATCACCAACTATGTCAGATAAAGAAAAAGCCCCAGCGCAACAACCTTACAATCCTTTTCTTACTTACTACCTCATTGCCGAGTCGCCCATTCATGCGGGAGCTGGCAAAGAAGTGGGTTATATTGATAATGTAATTCAGCGCGAGGTAAGTACCGGCATACCCAACATCAGCGGTGAATCGCAGAAAGGTGCATTGCGCCAGTTTTGGAGAAAAAACAAAATAAGTGATAGAGACATTCTTTTCGGACCAGAAGCAGGAGGAGAAAATGCTGGTGCCGTTTCCCCGGCAGAAGCTTACACGCTCTTTTTCCCGGTTCAGTCTTATAAAGGTGTAATGGCTTGGGTTACTTGTCCGCTCGTGCTTGCCCGTTGGAAAAACCGGATGAGCCGTTTCGGTAATACTGTACCCGCATGGAAATTTGGTATCGTTGCCGATAACCAGTTTTTCTGCAACGCTGCTACGCTTGATGTACTTCCCAAAAAAGTAGTACTTGATGACCTCAACCTCGACAGGCAGGAAATTACAGCAGAAGAAAAACATGAAAAGTTTGAAAATTACTTTGCAGAAATATTCGCAAATCATCCTTTACAGGATTTTTTTAAAACCCGTTGTGGGGTGGTCAGTGATAATGTATTCCGCTTCCTTGTTAAATATAAAACCGATGTACGCACCCGCAATCGCATTGACCCTGCAAGTGGCACTGCAAAGGATACTGGGCTTTTTACGGTTGAATACCTTCCCGAAATGACCGTTTTGCACGGCTCTGTTTCCACGCAGGCTGAATTTAAGAAAGACGGTAAAAATGAAACTGATATAAGAAAAATGTTTACCGACAACAAGCCCGCCTACTTCACCCTCGGAGGCGATAAAGGCGTAGGCAAAGGAAATTTAAAATTAATTGTAAACAACTGAACCATGAGTGCACCAACAAACATCCGGCAACAGCAACTCAAGGTTGCTTATGATTTTATCGGTAATGATAAAAACAAAATTGACCTCAACAAAGCCAAGCAGGTAGCAATGGTATTGCGAAAAAGCAAACTGATTCACGGTTTAATCCATGCTCAGGACAAAGACCAGGAAACAAAAAAAGCCATTGAAAAATGGCTGAAGAGCGGATCGTTTGCAAAAAGTCTTTTTACAGGCGACAATGCTGGTAAAAATGTAATTGATGTGCTGCTGGAGCAGGATAGCATTACACTCATGTACATCACCGAAGATGTTTTGCAATTCATGGAAGAACTCATCAGAGCAGCAACCATTAAATCAAAAACGACATGAAAGTTATTACTGGGACTATAAGAGCTAAAGCCAACAACAACAATCCTGATTTTATCTTTTCATTTTCTATTGTTGTAAATAACAAAGAAATAGAGAAGTCATCGGGCGATTGGAATCCGCTTGCCCATAAAAGGATGGTTTGGTACAATGATAAAGAAGTCCAAATATGGCTTCTTCAAAACAGAATTATCAAGATTATCAAAGTAAATGAAAACGGCAAGGCTGAAGTAATTAAGGAATACCTTCCTGCAAAAAAATTGCTAAATAAAAGCGAATGTGCATTTCAGTTGCACCTTAATACTCCTGATAATTTCAGCCTGCTTTTCCATAAATTTCCTTACCTGAAAATAGAGGAACAAAAACTCAAACCCGCCCTCATCGAATCAGGCAAAAATAAAATAGTTTTTTATGACATCTCCAAAGAATTCCAGCCCGATACAAATTTGCTCAAAGCCTGGATAGAAAAAAATAAAAACACCTACAAAGGCTTGTATAGTGACGAAAACCGAATTGACCTGCAACTGACCACCACCCACCGCGTGCACAGCGGTATCGGCAGTCAGAGTATATACGAAACAGGGATACATCTTCACCATACACTTGGTATCCCCTACCTTCCCGCCACCGGTCTGCGTGGAGCTGTGAGAAGTGCAATCATCGTTGAATGTTTTGGCAGAACCGAAACAAGTAAATCTTTGGCATTCAAAAATCCATTGTTTGCTGCGTTGTTCGGTAAGGAAAAAGACAAAGAATATAACGATGAAGACAGCGGTGCGCTGGTTTTTTCAGAAGGATTCCCCGGCAGTGTGAAAGTGCATACCGAAGTTACCACTGTACATTCTAAAAGTTATTATGAAGGGGATGACTGGCCCACCGGACAGGAAAACCCCAATCCTATTTTCCAGTTAAGCGCCTCTGGAGTTTTTCATTTACACATCGGAATTGAAACATCGTTTGCTGCTGTCAAAGGAAAAAGCGTGTTACGCGATTTCCCCGACTGGGAAAAACTTATTCCCGAAGGCAATACCGTATTTGATGAAAAACTGGCGAAAGTAAAAGAAGACTGCAACCTGAAAAATTTTGTTTCACTTTGGACACAAAAAGCCCTGCTTGATTTTGGAGTGGGTGCAAAAACCCGCATAGGATTTGGTAAACTCAAATCGGATGCAGCATGAATTCTTATATAAGTTATATCCTTCAGCGTAAAAAATGGCAATTTGTTATTATTGTTGTATTGGTTGCAGTCATGATTTCATTTGCATTTCTGCTGCCCGCTTATTTGGGTTCTTTGTGGTCCGCTGCCGACCCTTTAATCGGTTTCATAACCCCCATGATAGCAACGTTTATATGGTTGAATGATACAAAACGCGAATGGATAAACAGCCTGCCGAAAAAACTCACCGTACACTTTAAATACCAGGGCAAATACGTGATGTCGTGCATCAATGCACCTCTGGTAGGCGAGCATGATATGAGGGCTTACGGGCAAAGCATAGGAGGTCAAATCTCAGGAATGAGAAACGACCTGCCCCTAGACACTTTTTTTGATGCAATTATGCCCAATAAACCTGTAAAAACAAGAACAAAAGAATTATCAAATATTTACACGGTAACCTTTTACCTTACCCGCATTGAAGATTTTAAAAAAAACCTGAAAGGCAGTGAACAGGAAAAGAATGAAAAAACAGCTAAAATGGAAGCATTAATTGCATCGTACAGCGTTTGGTTCGACAATAACGCGACTAATGATAAATGTGAAAAGCTAAAGCCGATTAATCCTTGCCCCTCCGAACCATATACTGAAGATCAGGCCTATGAAATTCATATAGCTCAAAAAATGCAAAGTTAGTAATTGAAAAAAAAGTTATGCTGAATAATAGAGTTGAGAATTATCCCAAATCATTACTGAAATTGTATTTTCATCATTACATTGTTCGCTTCGAAGCCCAGGAAGACACCACTTTCCCATCATTCCAGGGAGCGTGGCTGCGTGGCTTGTTCGGACAAATTGCAGCAGAAATTTATCTTGAGCCGGGCATTGCAAAATCAAGAAATATAAAAAACAAAACATCGCTGCGCGATATACTCATGCTTCAATTGCCCGAATCAAAACCGGCATCAAAATCAAGATTTACAAGCGAAAGCGGTAATCCCCGTCCATATGTTTTTTCACCGGACATAAGACAAAAAAAAAGACTAAAAAAAGGAGAACTCTTTTCATTCGGTTTCACCCTTGTCGGCAAATGCAACCTGCATTTAAACCAGGTTATTGACGCATTTATCAAAATGGGCAAACATGGTTTCGGAAATGAACAAAACACTTTCAATCTGCTTTCGGTTACCGAAACACATTCTGGCAACGATACAAATACCGTATTTCATCATAGTAAAAAAAGAATCAACAAGCCCGAATTGCCAATCTTACTTAAAAACTTTTTAGATACACAGTTTAAAAAAGAACAGGCTACAATCCAATTCGAAACATTTACACGTCTTGGCGAAAACGATTGCTACCACGGTTCTTTCTCTTTTCACGACCTTACCCGCAACATAGCCGCAAGGCTGCAAAATCTTGCCTGCCTTTATTGTGGGGCAAAACCCGAAAGCCTTGCTGATTTCCTGCAATATGCACCCCAGGTAAAAATTCAGCACACCGATCTTTACTGGAACCAATATGCCACTTTGCAAACCGAAAACAACAACCATCGCCTCATTGACGGCTATACAGGCTTAATAACCTTTTCCGGTAAATTTAACCGCTACCTTCCCTTACTGAAAATAGGCGAATTTTTACACGCAGGCAAAGACACAGCTTATGGTGCTGGCAAATACCGTTTGCTTCATGAAAACTTCAAACCTTTATGAAAAATTAGTTAACCCTACGTTCCTGCTCGAAGCTTGGGAACATGTGAAAACGAAAAATTCGCAGGGCGGCATTGATAAAATCAGTGTTGAAGAGTTTGAAAAAAATACAACTAAATTTATTAATGAACTCTCAGCACAACTTCAGGCAAGGATTTATGTTCCTCATCCATATCAGCATATTGCTATTCCGAAAAACGAAAATAATTTTCGCTCAATAGGGTTGCTTACCGTACACGATAAAATTGTTCAGCAGGCAATACGGATGTTGATTGAACCCCTTTTTGAAAATACATTTACTAATTCCAGTTATGGTTACCGACCTGAGAAAGGACCGGCAAAAGCCATTTCTCGTATTAAACATATTATCGGTATTGAAAAAAAATGCTGGGCTGCCGTTTGTGATATTCAAAATTATTTTGACACTATTCCACACAGTTTACTATTTCAAAAACTGGAACAATTTATTAAGGATAATGAGTTGCTCAAATTGATGGAAGTTTACATTAAAATGGGAAAGGTTAAACAAGGCTCGCGTTGGCAGGATTGCATGGAGGGCATCCCCCAGGGAGCTGTATTATCTCCTTTGCTTTCCAATTTTTATCTTCATGAACTTGATATTTTGCAACTGCAAAGAAAAAACGGATATGTTCGCTATGCCGATGATTTCATTATCCTGTGTGAAAAGAAAAATCAGGCTGAAGCTGCGCTTGCTCTTACCGAAGAATTATTGACCCTGAAACTGAAACTGAAAATTCATCCTGAAAAACAAATTAATCACATAAATAACGGAATAGAATTTATGGGAATTATGTTTAAAGAGAACGAAATATCTTTAAGCGAAACAAAAAAACAAAAAATTATTTCAAAAATATCAGAACTAAATATTTTTGAAAATGGATCCTTAACCGAAAAATATTTTGAAACCATAAAAGGCATAAGAAATTATTACGGAAAACTTTTGCCTGAAAATCAACTCATCCCTCTTGACCATCATTTGATTAATACAATTGAATTTCATCTGAATAAAATACCCGAAGCGACAAAATCAATTGAAAAAATAAAAATAATATTAAACAATATTTTATTTATTACTCAATCATTTAATATCGATAAAAAAAACAAGATAAATTCCATTGCAAACAAAATAAGACTTGAGAAAAGAAAAATAAAACTTGAAAACCCTCAGCAAATAATCGAAAAACGAAAAAGAGAATACCGGAAACTCGAATCGCAACAGATGGAGTTGGTGGTTAGTTCCTATAATACCTTCATCGGAAAATCGAAAAAAGGAATTACTGTTAAATCGCCCGAAGAAAAAACAACAACTGTTTCGGCAGCAAATCTTCATCATATTATTATTCTTTCTCCTGCTGTTACCATTTCTTCTGACGCTGTATATTTTTGCATGGAAAATAACATAGCAATTGACTTTTTTTCGCGGCAAGGCAAACATTATGCCTCAGTTCATCAACCTTATGAAGCGCAAAGCAAACTTTGGTTAGCCCAGGTTAAGGCACTTGAAAACGGGTTGGGAGCGCAGGCTGCTGTTAAATTGGTTCAGGCAAAAATCTCCAACCAGGTAAACACCATGAAATATTTTCATAAATATCACAAAAAAACTGATTTGTCATTTGCCGCTCTTTTTGCTGAACAACTTATTCAACTTGAAAAAATAAAAGAGGAGGCTGATAGTTTGAGCATTAAAGGTGACCTGAAAGAAATTGCCGGAAAATTATTTTCAATTGAAGGAAGGTCGGCAGAATGTTATTGGAAAATGGTGGTGGAATTGATTAATGAAGACAGTGATTTCAAGGGACGCGAAAAGCAAGGAGCTAAAGACCTTGTAAATAGTTTGCTCAATTATGGATACGCCATACTCTACAGCCGCCTGTGGGATGCTGCGTTGCGCGCAAAGCTTAACCCCTATATCAGCTACCTGCACAGTCAGCAAGACGGAAAACCAACACTTGTTTTCGACCTTATTGAACCTTTCCGGGCTCAGGCTGTTGACCGTGTAGTCATTTCCATGTTGCAAAAAGGTGAAAAACTCTCAATTAATGATGGCGTATTAAATGATGAAACACGAAAAAAATTATCAATAAATATTCTTGAACGGCTCCACCGTTTCGAGATATATCGTGGCGAAAAAATTCGCTTTTCTGAAATAATTAAAAAACAGGCAAAAGAATTTGCTGCTTTTATTTTAGGTGAAATAAAAACCTATAAACCTTATCGTGCAAAATGGTAAAAGCCCGGAAAAAATTTTTAATTATTGCATACGATATTGCCGACACTAATAAAAGAACTAAGGTAGCTACTATGCTCGAAAGTTACGGAACAAGAATTAATTTAAGCGTATTTGAATGTATGCTTACCGCCTCGCAGTTCAGTAAACTACGCTTTAAAATTGAAGACTTAATTGATACGGAAACCGACCAGGTGGTTTATTACACCATTTGTCTTAAATGTTACACAAAAGTTATTAAATACCCCGAAAAAAATCCTGAAATTGATATAATAAAAGTGGTATGATATTGCATAAAACGATTTGCGAAAAAATCAACATTTCATTTGTGGCTTATTATCAGCATTTTATATTTTATAAATAAAAAAAATTAATTCGGCAATTTCGCAAATTGCAAACTTTTGCTCCGCAGCCTAAAGGTTTGCGAAAAATGCTTCAAAGTTCTTTGACATATTGTATTTAAAACAGTAGATTTTTTTTTGCAGAATTTCTCAAATCATCGGTTCACTAAAAAATGAGTTTTGATTTGCGAAACTTTTTATTGGTATAACAGGTTTTTTATTAGTAAATTATCCTATTCTGCTACCCAAAAAAGCGCAATTATATTTTTTCATTAATATTCATTTGCGAAAAAAATCAATAAAATTGGGTTTCCTATTCAAACAATTGTCCTAAACAGTTTGAAATAAAAAATATAAATTTGCAAACTGCTGTTAATCATAGCATCCTCAGCCTAAGAAGCGCGCAAGGCTTTAGAACTTTTCATGAGTTTTTTTTTACGTTTTTATTGGATCCTCAGCCTAAGAAGCGCGCAAGGCTTTAGAACGTATCAACATAAATGAACACGTAAGCACTATCCATTATCCTCAGCCTAAGAAGCGCGCAAGGCTTTAGAACATTTTCTATTATTTTTTTCGATTAACTATATTAATCCTCAGCCTAAGAAGCGCGCAAGGCTTTAGAACGATTCTTTTGTTTCATCGGCAATTGATGGGAGTATCCTCAGCCTAAGAAGCGCGCAAGGCTTTAGAACGTGTTAATTTTTTCATTTTCTTGTTTTTTTATGTTTGAATCCTCAGCCTAAGAAGCGCGCAAGGCTTTAGAACGTATATTTGAGTTATTTCAGAGTTTCTGAATTTGTGTATCCTCAGCCTAAGAAGCGCGCAAGGCTTTAGAACATTTTATTTAAATTTTTCATTTTGATTTTTTTTATCCTCAGCCTAAGAAGCGCGCAAGGCTTTAGAACA
>Ga0172371_10011483_pt1 | contig 11798 bp, 7 predicted proteins | sample Lak12m_FD_114543 | JGI IMG/M metagenome (GOLD analysis project Ga0172371, IMG submission 114543) | Freshwater microbial communities from Kabuno Bay, South-Kivu, Congo - kab_022012_12m | ecosystem: Environmental > Aquatic > Freshwater > Lake | place: Democratic Republic of the Congo: South-Kivu...
ATATTCTTATATAGACCAGTCTTCCCACGTGGGGGTCAGTCACAACCTTAAAAGCAAGAGCTGACATTGGCTCCTCATTTTTTGGATGCCTTTCTTCCTGTACCCCAGTCGTGGGATTTATTCCTTGGACAGGAGGCACATCGAGTGGTGAAGGAAGGTATTCGACAACAGCATCAAGTAATAATTGTGCAGTTGCTGTTCTATTATCTCCTCCAAGGATCGGGAAAAACTTTCCAGTGACTACTCCCTTTCTGATAGCCTTCTTTATTTCAGTCTCTGTAAGTTCCTGGCCCTCTAGGTACTTTGTTAGTGCTTCATCGTCAAACTCGGCAACTTTTTCAATTAGTTCGTCCCTGTAACTTTTAGCCATATCAATTAAATCAGATGGAATTTCCTCTTCAGTTAAGGAAACATCCTCAATAGCTTTATAGGTATAAGCCTTCATTCTAATCACATCTACTATTCCCCGTAGTGAATGCTCTTCACCTATTGGAATCTGTATTGGTGCGGCGTTCGCCCCCAGTCTATCTCTAATCGACTTTATACTTCCTTCAAAATCCGCTCCTATAAGATTTAATTTGTTCAAAATGCAGATTCTTGGCACTTTATATCTGTCGGCCTGTCTCCACACAGTCTCTGACTGGCTTTCAACTCCGGTTCGCCCGTCAAAAACCATAACTGCCCCATCCAAGACCCTTAGAGATCTCTCAACTTCCGCTGTAAAATCAATATGCCCTGGAGTGTCAATGATGTTTATTCTGTAACTGTCAGCTGGGACTGAAGTATCGCGCCCCAATTTCCAAAAAGTTGTAATGGCTGCAGAGACTATTGTAATTCCTCTTTCCCTTTCCTGTTCCATCCAGTCGGTTGCTGTTGTTCCCTCGTCAACTGAACCCAATTTATAAGTTTTTCCTGTTTCAAACAAAATACGCTCTGTGGTAGTAGTTTTTCCTGCGTCAATATGGGCAATAATTCCAATATTTCTGATTCTCTCCATAGGAAGATCACGGTCTTTTGTCGCCGTTACTACCAAACTCGCCTTCTTTTTTGTTGCTTGTACTCCACTCATATTATTGAAGAGCTGAAGGATAAGAAGTAATTGTTTGCAATCTATAAACTTCCAGCTCTACTTATCAAATTACCACCTAAAGTGAGCAAACGCACGATTCGCTTCTGCCACTCTTTCCATATCTTGTCTCTTCTTAACTGATGCTCCTTCACCTTTGGCTGCATCCATTATCTCTTGGGCTAATTTTTCCGCGAAGGTATGAAATTCTGAATTTGACTTGGACCTAGCGGCGTTTATCAACCATCTAATCGCAAGGGATTCTTTCCTTGGACCTCTTACTGCAGATGGAACTTGATATGCGGCTCCTCCCACTCTTCTTGGACGTACCTCCATCACGGGTTTTATATTTTCCATTGCCTCATTAAGGACCTTCATCGCATCGCCTTCTTTTTCTTTAATAATTTCAAAGGCTCTATAAACCTCTTTTTGAGCAACAGATTTCTTGCCATCTTTCATGGATCTGTTAACTATCTTTGCCACCAATCTGTTTTTGTAAACTGGATCAGGGGTTGCTTCTGTTGGTTTGAAATTTCCTCTTCTGGACATATTTATTCTAATTAGGCTACTGCTGGACCCGCCGATTTCTTGGCTCCGTACCTGCTTCTTGATGTTTTCCTTCCTACCACTCCCGCTGTATCTAGCTTTCCCCTCACGACCTTATACTTAACTCCTGGAAGGTCTTTTACCCTTCCCCCTTGGATTACAACAACCGAATGTTCTGCCAAAGAGTGACCTTCGCCGGGAATATAAGCGGTCACCTCCTGTTTATTAGATAATCTTACTCGACAAACTTTTCTTAGAGCTGAATTTGGTTTTTTGGGAGTCATTGTTCTAACCTGTAAAACAACGCCACGTTTAAATGGAGAAGTATTTTCCCCATATCTTCTGTCCTTAGCGTTGAACCACTTACGAAGCGCCGCCTTTTTGGTTTTCTTGACGATTCGTTTTCTACCTTTTCTAACTAATTGTGATATTGTTGGCATAATTTATTTCCCGGAAAGTATTTTATCCCAATTGGGACTCTAAGACAATTTTGCGGCCTCGCGACTAACTGGTATAAGTCGCCCGATAATAACGTTTTCCTTAAGACCAAGAAGTCTGTCTTCTTTGCCCATTAAACAGCTATCTGTTAGCACATCAGTAGTTTGTTCAAATGAAGCAGCTGAAAGCCAGCTCTCTGTATAAAGGGACCTTCGTGTAATTCCTAATATTACCTGCTGTGCGCTGGCAGGCTCGCCTCCAGCAGCCAAGACTTTCTCATTCTCTTCCTCAAATGTTGATTTCTCAATAAGTTCTCCCGGCAGAAGTGGCGTATCTCCTGCTGTAACTATCCTTACCTCATCACTCATCTTTCTAGTTATCACCTCGAAGTGTTTGTCGTGTATTGGAATTCCCTGAGATTCGTATACTGCCTGTACTTGATTAATAAGATATTCCTGAGCTGGCCTTAATCCTCTAATCGAAAGTATTTCCTTGATATCAAGTGACCCTACTGCAAGAGGAGTCCCCACATCAATTAATTGCTTATCTTCAACTGAAAGCTTCAAAGTCTTTGGAATTGTGTATTCTCTTTCCTCGTTAGGTTTAGCCGAAGTGTTGGTTACTATCACTTTCCATCCTTCGTCGGTTTCTGTAACTTTTACTTTACCTGGAACTTCAGAAAGTGGGGTTAACACCTTAGGGGTACGTGATTCAAACAACTCTTCTACTCTAGGAAGTCCCTGGGTAACATCAAGTCCAACTATTCCTGCCGAATGTTTCGTTGCTAAAGTAAGTTGTGTTCCTGGCTCGCCAATAGACTGAGCGGCAATAACTCCAACAGGCGTGCCAAGATCAACCATCTTATTGGATGAAAGATCCCAACCGTAGCAATTGGCACAAATCCCATACCTTGATTGACAGGTTAGAGGAGATCTAACCACAACTTCAGTTATATCAAGCTTGTCTATTTCCTGTGCTTTCTCTACGCCAATAATTTCTCCCCTAGCGACAACAACTTTCTTGCTTTTAGGAGCAATCACATCGACAGCGACCATTCTACCTGTGATCCTCGGCGCAAATTTGGCATTTCTAGTTGATCTTCTAACTGCAAATCCTTCTTTGGTTCCACAGTCCTCAGTTCTGATTATTACATCATGTGCCACATCAACTAATCTACGTGTAAGGTATCCCGCGTCAGCAGTTTTTAGAGCCGTATCAGTTAATCCTTTTCTCGATCCTCTAGAAGAAGTAACGTACTCAAATACTCCAAGTCCCTCCCTAAAGTTCGATTTAATGGGAAGCTCGACAATTTTTCCTAGCGGATCGACAACCAAACCTCTTATTGCCGCCAACTGTTTGACTTGATCTCGGCTTGCACGTCCTACCTTCGCGTCAATAACCACTCTTATAGGATTGGTTTCATCTAATAAATTCCATGTTTCGTCTGCTAACTGTTCAGCTACTTCAATCCATTCCTGCTGAGAAAGTCTGCGTTTTTCCTCAGTTGTAATAAGTCCTTGAGCAAAATTAGCCTCAATTTGTGCAACTTCTTTCTCCGCCTCCTTAAGCATTTTATCTTTATCCTTAAAAAGAAGGGCGTCAGAAATTCCAAACGAAAGACCAGATAATGTTCCTGCCCAGAACCCTAAGTTTTTAATTGCATCTATCATCAATACTACCTTAGTTAGATCCATCTCAACATAAGCCTTAGAGAAAAGGTTTTTGATAATAGATGAAGTTACCGCTTCGTTAACAAAACCAAATCCTTCAGGAAGTACTTCATTAAATAGAATTCTCCCTACTGTTGTTTCAATAATAGTCCCATCTATTCTGACACTGATTTTCTGACGTGCGTCAAGTTTACCTGATTGATAGGCAAAAATAGCCTCGCTTCTGTCAGAGTAGATGCTCTTACCCTCACCAAGCCTTGAGTCAATTGTTGTCAGGTAATACACCCCAAGAGCCATTTCTTTTCTTGCTGGAGTGGCAATAGGGGTACCATCAGACGGCTTAAGTAGGTTTTTCTCAGGAAGCATTAAGGTTATTGCCTCATTTATCGCCATTTTGGAAAGAGGAATATGAACTGCCATTTGGTCTCCGTCGAAGTCAGCATTAAATCCATTACATACAGCTGGATGAAGCCTTATGGCGTTACCCTCAATTAGTACGGGATAGAAAGCCAAAATACTAAGCTTGTGTAGTGTGGGGGCTCGATTAAGAAGTACTGGGTGATTTTTAGTAATCTCCTCCAAAATATCAAAAACCTCCGGAGGTTTTCTTTCAAGCATATTCTTGGCGCTTTTTACATTAGGAGCAATCCCTCTTGAGATCATTTCCCTTAACACAAATGGTTTAAACATCTCGAGAGCCATATCTTTTGGAAGTCCACACTGATTAAGTTCCAATTCGGGTCCAACTACAATGACTGACCTTCCTGAGTAATCGACTCTTTTACCTAGTAAGTTTTGTCTAAATCTTCCTTGTTTACCCTTTAGCATGTCTGAGAGTGACCTTAAAGGTCGTTTTCCTCTCCCTCTTCTCACTGCTTTTCTCTGAGAGGCATCAATTAGGGAATCAACAGCTTCTTGCAACATTCTCTTTTCATTTCTAAGAATAATTTCAGGAGCGCCAAGACCTATTAGATGTTTTAATCTGTTATTCCTATTAATTACCCTTCTATAAAGGTCATTCAAGTCGCTTGTCGCAAACCTTCCACCCGAGAGCTGAACCATAGGTCTTAGGTCTGGAGGAAGAACAGGTAATACTTTTAGAACCATACATATTGGATTAATCTTTGCGCGCCTCAATCCGTCGACCAACTTTAACCTCTTGGTAAGCTTCGTAAATCTGGCGGAAGTGCCTTTTACTTCATCTATCTCCGATCTTAATTTAGAGGTAAGTTCTTCAAGATTTATCCCATCTATAGCAGTTAACACAGCTTCTGCTCCCATCTTTGCGGTAAAGAATTCATAAGCCTCATAATTAACTAGCTGTTCATATTCCTCCTCAGATACAATATCCAAAACTGAGAGCGATTTTACAATCGCTGTAAGGTTTTCAAATATTTGATTAGTCTTCTCGAGAGTACTTGCCTGCTCCTCAGTCAATAACTGCTCCTTCTTTCTTTCTTCCAGCTCAATTTCGGAGACAGCAAGACTAAGCTGCTCCTTATCTTTAATCTTAGTTTTGGCCTTCTCAATTGCTCCCTGCGCTTCTTTCAAATAAGCGTCTTTTCTCTCTGTAAAGTCTTCAACTAGTTCCTTTTCTTTTTGCGACCTTGCAATTTCCAAAGTTTTTATAGCGTTCTTTCTCTTTTCTTCATCCACCTCTAAAACCAAATACCTAGCAAAGTATATAACCTGCTCAATTGCTCTAGGAGCAACATTTAGTAGAAGAGAGATCTTCGATGGAGCCCCTTTGAAAAACCAAACGTGGGCAACAGGTGTAGCTAGAGAAATATGTCCCATTCTTTCCCTTCTTACCCTACTTTGAGTCACTTCAACCCCACATTTATCACAAACTACCCCCTTATATCTGATCCTCTTGTATTTTCCACAATAACATTCCCAATCTTTTGTAGGACCAAATATTCTTTCATCAAAAAGTCCGTCTTTCTCAGGTTTTAAGGTCCTATAATTAATAGTCTCAGGTTTTGTTATTTCTCCCCTAGACCACTTCCTGATTTCCTCAGGAGAGGCTAGTTTAATGATCAAGCTTGTAAAATCTTTTAATGTTTTTAAATCTGTTAGTGGTTCCATATTATTGTTCAGCAATTTCCTTTACTTCCTCCACTTCCATATTCATCTCAGGATTTGTAAGCTCATCTGTTGCAACTACTGTTGCTCCTAATGCCTGTGCCATTTCTGTTGCCTCAGGTGCTGCACTTTCCTCATCTGTCTCATACTCACTTCCCCCTACAGCATCAATCGACAAACCTAATGAGTTTAGTTCACGAACCAATACTTTGAAAGATTCAGGCACTGTTGCTTCAGGAATATCTGTTCCTTTAACTATTGCTTCAAAAGTTCTGGCACGACCAACTATATCGTCAGACTTTAGAGTCAACATCTCTTGTAATGCATAAGCTGCGCGATGTGCCTCTAGTCCCCAGACTTCCATTTCTCCAAGTCTTTGTCCACCCATTTGAGCTTTTCCACCCAAGGGTTGCTGGGTAACTAAGGAATATGGCCCGGTTGATCTAGCATGAGTTTTGTCCTCAACCATGTGGGTGAGCTTTAGAATGTAGCTAATTCCAACTACTGTATCCTCCAAAAACTCTTCGCCAGTCCTACCATCTCTTAATCTAGTTTTTCCAGAAATAGGAAGGCCAGCCTCGGACAACTGCTTTTCAATAATATCTTCTTTAACCTTATCAAAAACAGGGAGCGCTGCCTTCTGGTCTTTCTTAATCATTGCCCAACCCAAATGACATTCCAAAAGCTGTCCCAAATTCATACGAGCCAACACTGAAAGGGGAGAGATAATAATATCAACAGGAGTCCCATCGGAAAGGTATGGCATATCAGAGACAGGCTTGATTTTCGCAATGACTCCCTTATTTCCATGCCTTCCTGCAACCTTGTCTCCCACTGTAATCTTTCTCATTTGGGCAACCTTCACAATTACTTTTTTGATAACTCCCGGCCCCAGTTCATCTCCCTTATCTCGATCCAATATTTGGACATCGACAACTATTCCCTTCTCACCATGGGGAACTCTAAGAGATGTGTCTCTTACCTCTCTTGCTTTCTCACCAAAAATTGCTCTTAGTAATCTTTCCTCTGAAGTAAGTTCCGTTTCTCCTTTTGGTGCAATCTTTCCAACTAAAATATCTCCGGGACCAACCTCAGCTCCAATAACCACTATTCCGTCCTCAGCAAGATTCGCCAGTTCTGTCTCCGCAACGTTTGGAATATCGCGGGTCAGCTCTTCTGGCCCAAGTTTAGTGTCAACTACATCAGCGTCATACTCCTCAATGTTAATAGAGGTCATCAAATCCTCTTTTACTAACCTATCTGAAACTAAAATGGCGTCCTCGAACCCATAACCCTCCAAGGAGGTGTAGGCAATAACCAAATTTCTCCCCAAGGCCAGCTCTCCCGCCTGCATCGCTGGCCCGTCGGCGAGCAAATCTCCTTTTTTAATTTTGTCTCCGGCTTTTACGAAAGTTGTTTGGTTATAACAAGTTGAGTGAGCAGTTCTCCTAAACTTGGTAAGTAAATATGTTTCAGTTTTTCCGTCTTTTGATACTTCAACGTCCTCAGATGAATCCTCTGTTGTCTTTTTCTTAAGCTTTAATACTATTTTCTCAGCATCTGCTGATTCCACCATACCCTCACTTCTCGACCTTGTAAGCCTATTCATTCCTTGGGCCACATCCGCTTCCATCCCGGTACCAACAATTGGTGATTCTGGGGAAACTAAAGGAACAGCTTGACACTGCATGTTTGATCCCATCAAGGCTCTATTTCCCTCATCATGGGCTAGAAAAGGAATAAGCGCTGCCGAAGCTCCAAAAACCTGTCTTGGAGTTAAATCAATTAAATCAACTAAGGAAGAAGGTCCTTCACTAAAAGTGTTTTTATATCTCAATGGAACTCTTTCGTCGCTTACTACTCCATTTTGATCCATTTCTACTCCTGAGTGTGTAATCTGAAAATCTTCCTCGTCATCGGCAGTAAGATACACTATCTCGTTGGTTACTTTGGCGTAAATTTTACTCCCTCTTTTTATTTTTTCGACTTTTCTATATGGAGTTTCCAAAAAACCATATTCATTTACCTTCGCGTACAGTGCAAGGTAGGTTACAAGACCAATATTTGGTCCTTCAGGTGATCTGACCGGGTCGATTCTTCCATATTGGGACGCATTAACGTCACGAATGGAGAATGACGCTCTCTCGCGATTTATTCCTCCTGGCCCTAAAACAGAAACTCTCCTTAAATTGTCAAGCTCACTTAATGGATTAGTATCATCAAGTATTGTTGACAGTTGATTTGATCTGAAAAACTCATTAAGAGAGGCAATAAGGGGTCTGGCGTTAATAAGTATTGAGGGTGACGGTTTATCTTCTGGAGAAATTAAACTCATTTTCTCTTTAACTGAACGCTCAAGCCTAAGAAGCCCTATTCTAAAAGCGTTTGTTGCAACTAGTTCTCCTACTCTTCTTAATCTTCTATTTGAAAGGTGATCAATATCATCTACCTTGCCCACACCATTTTGTAGACCAATCAGGTATTGTATAGCACCGACAATATCTTGGCGATTTAGTACCCAGGTTGCTCTTTCGTTTGGTAAAGTAATACCTAGACGTTTATTAATCTTAAATCTACCAACTTTCCCGAGATTGTAGCGTCTTGCATCCAAAAACATACTCTCAAAAAGATTTTGTGCATTGTCAATAAGTACAGGCTCACCTGGCCTTAATTTTCTGTATATCTCAAGGAGTGCTTCCTCTTTATTTTTGGTTGGATCCTTTGCTAGGGTTGCTGCAATATATTTATGCTGTGGATCCTTATCTACTTCTAAAAATAACTTTGTAATTTCCTCGTCTGATTCAATTCCCATTGCACGAAGTAAGGTTGAAGCAACAACTCTTCTTCTTCGGTCAATTCTTGCAGCTATTACATCATTTTTACCAACCTCAAACTCTAACCATGAACCGTGAAGGGGTCTTACTTCAGCCATATAAAGCATTCTGCCAGACGATGCATCCAAATCCCCTGAAAAATACACTCCGGGAGAGCGAACCAACTGATTTATAACAGTGCGTTCAATCCCGCTTATTACAAACGTACCTCGAGTTGTCATTTGGGGAATCTCACCTAAAAACACCTCCTGAGAAATTGTCTCACCTGTTCTTTTATTTACGAGAGAAGCGAATATTTTAAGAGGGATTGAAAAGGTCAGCCCTTTTTCTGAGGCTTTTCTAGCTGTCATTGGCCCATCTCCTAACGTGGGTTTTTCTAAAACTAGTTGCCAATTTTTTCCTGTGAAGTCATCTATTGGGGAAATTTCAGAAAGTTCCTCTTCAATACCTGTTTCCAAAAACCATTTCCAAGACTGTCTTTGGACCTCAACCAAATCAAGGTTTGGTAAGTTCTTTTCTGCTTTTCCAAAATTTTTGCGAATAGTATCTTTGTTAGTCATTCCCAGTTTTTAATTAACAAAATTGCGCAAACCGCCCCCTTCCCCGCGATTTGGTAATCTTTACTTTAATTTGATATGGAAAAAGCCCAAGTAAACTTGGGTAAAAAATATTGAGCGTAGATTTATATACGCCTACGGGTGATTATATCGATAAATCACTCATTGTCAACAAGATAATTTCTGCCTACTTCCCTAAATACTTTCTTATATTTTGATTGTGCTCCTCAGTCGTCTTCGCAAAATGGATCTGACCACTTTCGTCATGAATATAAAACCAATATTCACTATCCTGGGGAGATGCTGCAGCTTTTAAGGAAGTTAAACCCGGGCTACAAATTGGAGAAGGGATAATACCTTGATACTTATAGGTGTTATAGGGAGAAGATATGTCTATATCTTGCTTTGATACTTCTTCCCAATACTTTATTTGGGTTATAGGTTGTGATTTGAGTTTCGTATTGGCCACAGCATACTGGACTGTTGCGTCCACTTGGAGGGGCCATCCCTCAGCAAGACGTCTATAGATTACTCCTGCAACCAATGGTCTTTCTTCACTCGTCCTTGTCTCTCTTTCAACCAATGAGGCCACAATTACGATCTCGGAAACTGAATGAGCAGAGATGGACACGTCGGCGCTTATTGATGACATTTTCTTTTCAAATGTGTTCTTCATAAGATCGACAACTTTCGAGGCAGAAATATCTTTTGGTACTAAGTATGTATCAGGGAAAAGATAACCTTCTGAAGCTTTAGTTAGTGAAATAAAATCGTTGATAAAAATATTTTTTTCCTCTCCTTGTTTATCTAGAGACGCTGCAAAACGGATTGCAATTTCTTCTTTTCTTAATCCTTCTGGGATAGTCACCCATATTTGGGAAGGTCCTTTCAGAAATTCTTTTACGATTTGGGTAAGACTTTTGTTTGCGGATAATATATATTCCCCAGCTTGAATTCTGCCACTATTGCCAGTTAGCTGAAGATAGACCTTAAAAATGAGAGCATTTCTTATTATGCCTGCTGTCTTTAGTTTGTTACCAATCTGGGAAGCTGAGGATCCTTTTGTAATAACAAAGCTTATTTTTGACGAAGAGTTCGAAACAGGCCTAGAGTTAGCTCTCCACATAAAAATAGCAAACACGGCACCAATTACCAAAACGACTGGTACGATATAAAATAGCAGTCTAAATTTTTTCATCTACTTAAATTACACTTCTTCAAGAAGGGCCCTGCGATATTTCTTAGTTTGAGGGTTAAAAACAAATATCCTTCCACAAGAGCAAGTAATCTTTTCGTTCCCCTCTGTGTGTTTCTGGCTTTTTCCCCTACTCAAAGGTTTTCCACAACCAACACACCTTCCTTGAGACATAAGCCAGGCCTGAATTGGAGCTATAGCATTCTTCAACATAACGACATTATAACACAGTTTAAGATCGTAAAATTATGTAAGAGAATCTAAATAATCCTGTAGAATTATTGTTGCAGAATAGGCATCTTCCATACCTTTTCTTTTAACTCTCCCCATCCCTGCTTCAATAGAACGCGCCTGGGCCCGTTTTGTTGATAACGTTTCATCTTGAAAGAAAATTGGTAATAGAAGAGATTTTTGTACTAAGGCACCAAATTCTTTTGCTTCTTCCGCACTTTTTCCTTCAGAGACCCCAATAACTAGAGCTTCTATTCCGTTGTCTTGAGAAATGGTTTTTATTTTATCAATTGCCTTTGAAATATCCACATACCTGACAACACAAAGTGGCTCGGCAAGTGACCCTTCTGAAACCGCAACGCCTATCTTTTTCCCCCCGTAATCTATACCCAATAGTTTCATATTTATGACACAATTCTCGCTCTAACTATTAATCTTCTTGCTCTTCTAGGATCTCCTGGCGGAGTACAGGTCACAAGGGTTAAAAACGAATCGCTCGGATCCTGCTGCAAAATCTGAATATCGGTAGGGTACACTTCAAATAGACTTTCTACTCTATAAACATATTCTAGACCATCGAAAGTGACAAAAATATTATCCCCTTTTTCAAGAGTGGGAAGAAGAGAGAAAATAGAAATATAGTCTTTCGGATCATAAAACCTAGGAAGGGTGGAATGCCCAAACAATACGGCATTACCCATTTTCCCTGGAAGAGCGGTCCCTGGATACTGGATTACATGCTCCGATAAATCTTCTCCACCTACGGCGACTAAAGCGTCCTCAATCCTAAGTTTCGGTATTGAGATGTTGTAATAGATTATCTTTGAAGAATAAAAAGCTGAACTATCTAGACCAGTAAACCAATTGCTTGCCTTGGTGTAATCTGTTGAAGAATTAGAATCTTGACTGTTTTCATTAATTGGAGAAATAAGCGTTGGGAATTTTTGTCTTGATAAGGCTTCGTATGATGCTATCGGGTAAACAGTAGCAATAAGAATCCCTATTCCAGCCAAAGCAGAAATCCCCGCGACTAACCTAATAATTAATTTTTTCCTACTCATAATATATAAAGATAGACCCTAGAGGATGAAGAAACAACACTGATTATCTCTCTGCTGATATTTCAACCGAAATATTTTTCTTGACCTTTGGAATAATTCCCAATCTGCCAGGGAA
>Ga0172371_10011484_pt1 | contig 11798 bp, 13 predicted proteins | sample Lak12m_FD_114543 | JGI IMG/M metagenome (GOLD analysis project Ga0172371, IMG submission 114543) | Freshwater microbial communities from Kabuno Bay, South-Kivu, Congo - kab_022012_12m | ecosystem: Environmental > Aquatic > Freshwater > Lake | place: Democratic Republic of the Congo: South-Kivu...
ACGGACGCGGCAAACAAAGCCTCTCCCGAATAATGCTTGAGAAGCGCTGGCAAAATTTTGGTGCGGGCAAAATTTTGCCCATTTCATCAGGAAAGAACAAAAAATCAAATGATGTCAGGAGTGGAAATAAGTTTACGCAACAATTATCATTCTACCATAAATTATAATAAAGAGAATTAACAATTATTTTAAAGATTAATGCAGGAAGGTCAATAAAAATGTCCGCCCCAAAGAGACGGACATTGCGCAATTAGCTTAGTTATTATCCAAACCCGCTACTATATATCTCCAGCAGCTGTTATCTCGTCTTCTGACCATCCTTTATCTTTTAACGCTTTTTTGATCTCTTCGCTGCTTAATCCACTATTTTTTGCTCGACTTACATAATCTCTCAAGGCCTGCTGTTCTTTAGATACAGAACCCTTTTTTTCTATACCAAGCAACATACAGACCCATGTGCCTATAAAAAATGCAAGAGGTATCCATACAACTAAAGATATCCCGAGAGTGCATACTATTGATAAAATAAAAAATGGAAGCCCTTTAAACAATAGGAATATCGCAACTAATATCAAAAAACCAATAGCAGTTTTCCCTAATTTATTCATAGTAATTCTTTATTGTATATCACAATTTCCCAATATTTTATAAAAGGTACAATTAAAGCATAATAAAACGGGATAGCAATTACAACTTCTACAGGAATTTTTATCACCGGGAGTAGGAAACCAGAAAAGTTAGCCTGTACGTTAGGATTGAATATTATAAAACCGTTGAGCATTAACCACGATTCTATTGGGAGAACAAATACGAATATAAACAGAAGATACCCGATAAATTTATTGAATATGTTCTGCTCAATAAAGAATTTATCGATGAAATTAATCGCCAGCCAAACTATAATTATCCATGCGCCCATTATCAAAAAGCTGATATCATGAAAAACATAAGACCATTTGGGCAAATTAACATTCTGCGCCATCGGATCGATCATGATTTCAAATAAGAATACCGCAATAGCACTAATGCCTAAACACTGGAACCAGTTTCTCTTCTTTACTGGAATAAGATTCTTTTGGTCAATAGAAAAACTCCAATACTTATAGAAACCGATCATTAAAGCCAAGCAAACCGGAACATAATAAAGCGCATCCTTAGGTACCCCAAAAAAGAAATATCTATCAGCAGAAACTTGACCTTCAAACGGATAGTGCCTAATGCCTAACTTTATGGTCAATGCTTCAAAGATTAAAACCAATATCGTAAGTATTATTAAGTAAATACCGAATCTATACCATTCTTTTAGCGCGTGAAATAGCTTGTCGACAACAACAATAGTCGATAGAACCATAATTGACCAGGCAATTATCAATATCCAACTTACATCCTGATAGACATATGCCCAAGCGCCCATTTTATAGTTTAACCACATCGGGTTGGTAAAAAACTCAAAAACCGATACCCCCAAGAAAATAACAAAAAACCGCAAGGGTATCTTTTTTATATGTTTGGACAAAATCGGCAGAAGACAGACCACAGCCAGGACAATAAAAACTTCAAAAATAATGATCGGAATGGTGGGAGTTACATCAAACTGGTGCGGAAGCCTAAGTGAATTGCGCAACTGCATCAAATCAGAGAAAAATTTCATCACAGCCTAAATCCCCTCCTTAAGCCGATTATATATTACTAACCCAATAGTGTCAAATAGAAAATGCTATACGAATGCTATAAAAATGCTAACTCATCACTTATAAGCACGAAATTCACTGGAAACAGTCGTCTTGTTCTGCCACTCAGGATCTTTAAGCTTGCATTCTCCCCATTTTGCTGACCTAAAATCATCCAAAGATGTCATCTTGTCCCATATTTTATAGAGCGGAGTTTCAAGAATATTCCCGAATATCACATGATTGAAATCGCATGGACAGACATCGCCATATGGAGTGACGTATAAATAATTAACCCCGCATGAACAACCAACGCTTCTATAGCTCGTGGTATAAGGATAAATCAAAATCCCTGGATATCTAGAATCATTATTATAAACCTTAGCCGACTCAATCATCTCTTCTATCCAATCAGTACTACCAATCAAATCTTTTCGCTGCTTATATCTCCCTGTAGGTACCGCATCATAAAACAAAACTTCGTGTACCCCTATTTTTTTACCTAATTCTATTATTTTCTTAAATTCGCCTTCCTTCAAGGCCTCTGGCGTCATGCAGCAACATATGCCTGTTGACAACCCTGTCGACTTGGCACTATTTATGCCTTCCATGGCTTTCGCAAAGAGCCCCTCTGTGCCACGAAATGCATCGTGTTTTTCAGGATCCGCCGAATCTATGCTTACAAAAACACTATCCAGACCGGCCTTTTTCAAATCCCTAGCCATTTCCGAAAGAAACCAACCGTTAGTAAACAACAGAGTCGTTGAAAGGTCTTTATCTACCACACTAATTATTTCAGACAAATCTTTTCTCATCAACGGTTCACCGCCGGTAAAATTTATTACCGAAACCCCCAGCTCTTGGGCATCTTTTATTAACTTTTGAGATTGTAACAATGTGAGTGTTTTCCCTTTTATCTTATCAACTTTATCGAAAAAGCTGCAGTGTTCACAATCGGCATTGCACTCATCGGTTACTGCAAAACTCATAAGGTTCGGAGTGTTTTTATTTGTAATCATTTTATAAAATTGCCGTGCAAAAAAGTTGGCCTGTGGCTTACTATACAATGCGGGAGTCGACAGAGAATAAACAGGATAACCATCGCGGAAATGAATAACTTTATTATGGTTAAGGTAGATTTTATATGTCTGATCCAGATAATCTGACGAATACCGAAGAGTATTTGTAGCAACAAACCATTTGAGCCGCAATTTGTTAAAAAGTTTTTTCATATTATTCCCATATCAAGACCGGCCCTTACCCTTGAAGTGCAGTGATCGGCCGCGCCTGTAAAATATATAATTTACCGCTCTTGGAGGCCCATTCTATATCCATAGGCTTATTATAAAATTTTTCAATCTTTAACGCAAGACAGGCCATTTCTTTTACAATATTATCGATTACTTTATCTATCTTAACATGCTTCTCTTGAATAATCAAAGTTTCTTTGCATATTATATACCGATCCGGCACAACAGCGCCTTGCACTAAAGAATCTCCCAGCCCTTTAACCAATTCTATGATAATGGTATTTTTATCACAGTTGACTGGATCTATACTGAAACATACGCCTGAGATATCTGGCATAACCATTTCTTGAATAATAACAGCCATCTTCCCAATGCTGCTAGCATCTTTTGAATAAGCTAAAGCGCGCTGGCTAAACAAGGAACTCCAACAAAGCTTCACTTTTGATAATATATATTCTTTGGTTACGTCAAGAAAACTTTCAAATTGTCCAGCATAAGAATAGCGCTCTCCATCTTCGAAAGTTGCAGAACTACGTACCGCAACAGAAAGAGTGCTTAGCGAAGTAAAAAAATTATGTATGATTTCCGCTAGTTCCAACGGGATTTCACTTACGATAATTTTTTGTCTGATTTCTGCAATATTGCTCCTAAAGTAATCACTGTTTTCGGTTATTTGTGATAAAATATCTTTATCGCTTATACTTGGTAATGATCTTAAAAAATGGTCAAATGCTTCGGTGGTAATGACAAAACCATTTGGAACCGGAAACCCTCTCTGGTACAGATTGGCAAGTGAAAAAGCCTTGCTTCCAACCGAAGAAGGCCTAAGTTCTTCTATATTATCGGAAAATTTTCTTATGAGGTTTAAGTTCATATGCTATTAAAAGAAACCGCGCTTTTCACGCTGCCATTATTTATAGCTGGATTAGTGCACCATTTTTTTATTATTAAATACAATCTTTTCGAATTCCTGGCTAAGCCGATAGATTTCCATCTAAACTTAGGCAATAGAAGATTCTTTGGGGATTCCAAAACATTCAGAGGCTTTATCACGGTCATCATTTTTACTGGATTTTCTATGCTATCCATAAATGCCCTTTTAGGAATCCCTCTTAAATTTAACTCTTTTTTATCTGGCATGCTGCTTGGTCTCGGATACTCCTTAGGGGAATTACCAAACAGCTTTCTCAAACGTAGACTTAACATAAGAGAGAGCTCCCTACCGTATGGTGCTTTCGGACTGCTATTGCATATTCTTGACCAAACAGACTCTGTTATTGGTTCGCTGATCTTTTTACCTATTATATATTCTCCTTCATCAATTCTCATCATCATATTATTTTTACTAGGCACAACCTTGCATGTTCTTGTCGATCTTCTTTTATATCTGTACGGGTATAAAAGAAGTATCTTAAAACGATAGGTCAGCCTGCTAAAATTAATCTTGCTACTAACGCTGCAGATACCGGGATAAAAAGATTATCCCAGCCCTTTCCAATCATACCCTCTATAATAGTAACGACTAGAGACCCAACGATTATAAGTAGTGCTTTGGTTAAATTTATCGCTTCATGAGAGAAGAAAATTGCTAATAGAAAAATAATCGCTGTAGCTCCAAAAAATGCCAAACTTCCCTCCAATGTTTTATACCCAGTTAGGCTGTATCCTCTCTTACCATATAGTCGACCAAAAATACACGCGCTTCCATCTGAAAAACCAAGTATCAGCGCTGAACTCGAGAATACCAAAATATCGTTCCAAAATATCAAAGCGCATGGTATTAATCCTAATGGAAAAAGCACCGCGCCGACATCGTTGTTCTCGATCCTATGTATACTATCAAGAATACCTTTTCGTTTAGTCCAAAAAAGTAAAATCGAAAAAAATAGCCCAAGGAAAATAGCCATATGTTGACTTGTCAAAACAGGTAGAAAACAAGAAACTATACCGGCGCCAATATGGACAAATTTTCGCGTTGTTGTTGCAGCAAAACCTATTTTATGTACAACCTCTGCGATAACAAACAAGCTTACATATAAGAATAATAGTACTATTAGTCCTATCATATGACCATCTCGTAAACGTTGTACTCGCGGTAAATATGATGCGTGCGCCCCGTAATATCCCTTATTTTCTCATTGTCTGTCCGCATAGTAGAAAATATAAATTCGGAGGCATCCTCCTGTTTTCCCGTGAGATACACAAGATAAAAAAGAGCACGGGCAATCCCTAATCTCTGGTATTCCGGTAAAACACCCATGGTTTTTAATATAACCCGCTTATGATTACCTGAATAGGCATCCAACGCGCCTAGAAAAAATGCTACAGCCTTTTTATTTTTATCGCGCGCTATATACAACAAAGATGTTGATGTCTCAAAATCCAGAAAATTATATATAAATTCTTCAAAACTGATTCTTACAAACAACCAACTATCTCCGAAAGTCTCAATAATCAAGCTATAAATTTCACGGAGAGAACTCAAGAGATCTTTAGTATCCACTGTATCGAAGATGAATCCCTGCTCTTTAAGATTTTTATACTCTGCTTCATATTTATCAAAATTTGTCTGGTCGATCTTTTGGATCGTAGATACATTCTTCTGTGCTGTTTTGAATCCATAATTTTCAAATAAATCCCGATAATAGCTTCGGGTGAATGGCTCTAGGAGAAACGGCGGATCTCTTTCCGGATATGAAACTCGAAAACCCTGCCAAGTCGTGAGGTTAACTGGCCCCCTTATTATCTTTCTTTGATTTTTGGTTAAAAATTCAATCGCCACATCAAAAGCCTTATTTGCATACATGGTTTTATTAACGATGTCAAAATAGCCTAACAATCCTACGTCAGATGGCAAACGCTTATCAATAATTGCACTTATATGAGCCACTGGGTTCCCTTCCTCTTTTATAAGAAAATTCCTCCAGATGCCAAATTGTAAAAAAGGATTATTTTTATTAAATATCCTCTCCACCTCATGAACCTTTGATTTGGCAAATAGGGAATACGACTCGTAAATATTCTTAATTAGTTCCGTATATTCAGCGACATGCCTGTCTTCATAAGTGTAATCAACGATTTGCATAAATCTCCAGGTAAAACATTGTGAAAGAAACCAGCAAAAGCAACAGCACAAACGGCCATATTGATCGTGGTTTAGGAAATGGTAATTTTAATACCATCAAAAAGCTATTTAAAAGGATTATGATATAAGAGATTAGGACAAAATATTTAACCGGCAACCATTTCAATGCAAGGAGGATAAGGATAGTAAGATGGTTAAAAAAGACAGGCAAGCCGGGATATGATAAATGTTCTTTATTTTGAACTGTAATAAAACCTGTGACATTAAACCGCGCCAGACGTAATACACCTGCTGCAATATAGATGAAAACAATAATTATAGATATAACATCTCTCAAGCTAAAGAAAAGATAAAATGATAGAGCTGGATATATGAGAAATACGAATACATCCACATACCCATCTAGCTGCCTGCCAAAAGATGACTCTTTTTCTAGTCTTCGGGCTATATAGCCGTCAAGAGCGTCCATAATAAACGCTATCAAAATTACAGAGAAAGAGAGATAAAACCGATTGTTTAATAAGATTATTATGGATATCCAAGAAAGAAAAAGTGCCATTAAGGATATAATATTAGGCATGGATCTCACCTTTATCTAAGTCCATTTGAATATGGCTGCCATCTTTTATAAATGTCGTGGCATTATCAACCCCCACAATACACGGAATGTTAAGCTCACGGGCAACGATGGCTGCGTGGGATAGCATGCCACCTCTTTCTACTATCAAACCTTTCAATAGGGGAAAGATTATTGTCCAGCCAGGATCGGTTTGTTTCGTAACTAAAATCTTGCCTTCGAAATTGACGCTTGGATTGAATTCTGGCAATACTAACACCATACCGAATATACTATTAATCTTTGGCCGTGATGCAACAATCCCTTTTAAAACATTAGGCTGGATCGTTGTACCCTGAGATCTGTTCTTTTCTTTAAACTCGTCTTCTATCTCAACGATAGACGTGGATGTTTCAATCCTTCTTGGTAACTCAACCGACTGCCAATATTCAAACTCCTTCTTTCTGTAGTGGGCCATATCTGTTAGCACAGCACCCATTTCCCCATTTCGAATAAACTCGGAGATTTCATCTGTGGTTAAATAAAAGATATCGTTGCAAGAATCTAAAATCCCGTCCTGATAGAACTTTTGGCCCATAGTCAGAAAAATCTTTCTTGCATAACCAAAAATCAATGCCCTTCTAAACCGTGTCTCTTCTCTCCTTTCTATTGATTTTCTAGCCCAGCTTAGAGAAAAATCAATAATAATCTTTTTAATAGTATTCAGAGTATTATATTTTTTAGGCTCATTCCTCTCTTTTTTAGTAAAATCCCCATTATTAACATTTCTATTGTTTACTAGGTTTTTTAACAATTCTATAAAGACCTCCGGTTTTTCGCTTAATGTTGCAGTCTCTAGTTTCAGCTCGTTTGGAGTCCGGCTGCCAAACTTTTCTAAGTACCTCAAAATTGCATTTGTTACGCAATGATTAGTAAAATCTTTTTTCAGAATATTAAAAATTGAAGATGGGCTTTGTTCTCTTTCAAATATCTTAAGAATTAACAAATTATCTTTAATCAGAGTAACTATTTCTAATATTTGAAGTCCGGGGTCAAGCGAGATTAAGGAGTTGTGCGATTTAAAATATAGATAAGAATAAACATTTGGTTCATTTAACCATTTTCTGAATAAGTTATCTGCCATGCCTGCGCTGACCATCACTGCAAAATCGTTTGTGATCGGAATGCGCCATTGGGCGGTTAGATCTTCATGGAGCCTGAGATATAAGCCCTCCAACTGCTTTAAGTCGAGATCGTGAAGCTTAATTGCGCCTATTCTGCTGAATATTCGATCGAATCTTTTATTAAATCTCCTGACTAAATAGCCCATAAAAATGAACGAAAACAGAATTCCTATAGTTTGAAATAATAACCGCGGTAGAATAATAAAATACTTTTGGAAAAAACTGCTTTTTTCATCGCGAGAATAATTGTAATCCTTCTGGACACCCAGCATCTTTTCAAAGAACTCTCTGTTGAATTTATATCCTGGAAGAAAAGAAACGAGGGTATACCAATTGATAAGGTCGTAATACATTCTATAGCCGATAAACGCTACCATCCGTGGAAATATCTCTTTATGCTGATTAATGGTTCGCCTCCCTACGCCCATCATCCTGCAGAAGTGTTTATAAACTTCCTGATAGGCGTAACGGGCAAAAGAATAGGTTAATGGCGTGGTGACACCGGAGTAGCTTTCCGCAATATTAGAATTGTCAAAAATATATTTTTTCATAGTCATTTAAAAAAGAGTGGGGTAACAAGAACTAAATCTATTACTAGATTAAATAAGATCGAAACATAAAGAATTTTCTTTGCATAGATCGTATCAGGATGCCTAAAAAAATGGGAAACCGTATATACAAAAATTATTAATATCGATAAAGGCAAATAATTTAGTAAAGAAATTTTGCCGTAAATAGCCTTTTCGACAAAAACCTTAAGAAGAATAACTATGATTCCCAAACAAATAACCAAAACAGAAGCCCTCTTAACTCCATATTGAGCAGTATAAGTATCGCGTGAAGGTATTTCTAATTCTATTGGCCTAATCTTCCTGGCCACTTCCAAGAGAAATAACTGACAGCCAAAAAAAAGTGCCAAGACCCAAAAATAGATTTGACCAATATAAGCCACGGGCATTCCGTTTAAAGAAAAAATATAAAAAAACAACGGAAATACTAATATTTCATGGACAATAATATAGGTAGTAAAGTGTTGTCGAAGCCATTTTTTAACGAAAAATTCTTTAAACATCAACAGGGAATATATAAGTGCCAGAAAAAAAAGTATCAGGGAGCTATCCCCTTTACTGATTGCCAAAAGTATTTCCATACATAATGCAAGCAATATAAACAATTTTAACTCTTGGAGCGTAATTAAGCCTCGGGGAACAGGACGGGTGAAATAATATAAAGAATCATGTTCAAAATCTTTAAATTCGTCAAAAAGACGAAGCCGTAATAGGAATAAGAGGAAAGCAAAAAAACCAGCAGAAATTGACCATAGGCTTTTTACATAACCGTAAATACCAACTTGCACGCACACGCCCACCGTCACAGCAAATACTGCTGAGAGAGGGATAAAGTCTCTGAGAGGAAAACGCTCTTTTAGATATTGATAAAATCTCAGTAAGATATCGTAGTGCAATGCTGCCTCTTTTTATTTGTTTATCATTTCAATAAATACCTTTTGCCTAACTTACGCTGCATTTATTGTATCACTAAAAATGGGGTTCGGAGTGTTACCTGATATTCTTCCCCCAACCTGTATCTACGCAATAAGAAATGAGCCTGGATATTAAGTTTTCAGTTATGCAAGGACACTTTATACGGGTATCATTTAACACTTTTTGTATATTCCTATTAAGAAATATCGGTTCTTCGTTTTGAAAATATGGAGTAAAACTTTTTATGGTTTTGGCGAAAAGCTTTTCCCACCGGTTCATTGGATTAGTTTGAAAATCTAATGGATCTACAATTCTGACTCCTGATACTCCCAGAGAATCTGAAATTAATCTTTGAGTATGCTCCAATGTTGGTGGGTTGGGATTAGTAATATGATAAACTTTGTTACGGCTGTTTTCGTTCTTAAATATTCTTACAATAATATCTATGACATAATTAATCGGCACTAGGTTTAAAGTTTTGTTTGCTAGCCCGCTGACCCGTAATGGCATATGCAATAAATCACCTTTATAATAGACTCCTGCTAATTTAGACCTTCTTCCATCTCTCTCCAGATCTTTTTTAAATATTTGTACAAGGAGATATAAAGACTTGACGTAACTATAAAAGCCGCTAAAACTTGATGTCTTCCCAGTTCTTGAATTACCGATGACTATCGCAGGACGATAAATAGTTGTTATGATATCGTGATTTTCTCTATATTCTTTGATTAATTTCTCGGCCTTAAATTTTGATTCCTCATAGGTATTGTTAAAAGATGGTTCTTCGCCAACTTCTTCTTCATAAACAGCCCCTGTTTTCTGACCTACCACATAAGCAGTACTCATATAGTGAAGTTCATTTAAATTAAGTCTGAGCATAAACTCGAGAATATTTTTAGTACCATCAACATTATGTTTTTTTATTGCGCCTTTTTCTGATTCGTTAAAACTCACTGAGGCTGCACAGTGAAAAACTTTGTTTACTTCTTGAGTTAATTTACCCACATCTTTCGAAGAAATACCTAAATTTTTTTTAGTAATATCGCCATTGATTATTTCTAACCTATCTTTAACCTTATCATATTCTTCCGAATGTCTATATAAGTGGCAAATTAAGCTATCTACCCTCTCTTTTACTTTTTTACCCCTTACAAGAAGTATCAGTCTATAACCATGATTCAAAAATTCAAATGCAAGATTAGAACCGACAAAACCAGTTGCGCCAGTTACAAATATAGCTTTTTGTTTTTTCATATTTCAAGAGTTATCTATATCATTCCGAAAAAATTCTGGGAACATTATATTTGTCTTTTGAAATTAAGTACTGCGCTTGGTTTCCATCACAATACACGGGAGCATTGTAGATGCAAACCAGCTTCTTATTTCGCGAACAAATTCTTCTTCCGTATCTTTCATCAAATACTCTGCGTGCGAACCATTCTTTATAATAACAATCTTCTTATCGGTTTGTGTTTTCTCAAAGAGGGTTTTAGAATGCCACGGCTTAACTACCCAATCTTTCTCCCCGTGAATATAACAAACTGGAATATTTACTTTATCTATATTGTCTATTGGCTTTTGCTTCTTACGCCAGAAGGCACCCGGCCTGAAGCCTCTTCCCTTTAGCCCGTCCAGAGTAAATAAAGTATACGCCAGGTCGCCCTTTAAATCTAAGTTCCAGAAATTATAGTCAATTTTATCAGGATCTGATGCTGCACTTACGCATATAAGCGAATCAACTCGTTTATTCTGCGCTAAAACGTTAATTGCCACACTTGCACCCAAGGAAAAGGCAATCATTCCAGTTTTCTTATATTTTCCCTCTATATAGCCTAAGACTGCTTTTAAATCTTTACCTTCATTGCTTATCCAGCTAAAAAGTCCGCCACTCTTCCCATGACCCCTGAAATCAAACATAAATACGTCATATTCATCAAGGAGCTTGTTTTTTAACTCTTGAAGCAAAACTGCATCTTTACTATTGTAAAACCCATGCGCAATTATAACAACTCGGTCGTGGTTATTCAGCGCATGTTCATAAGAAATCTTTTGTCTGTCTTGTGTTATTAAAATACCTTTTGATAACTTCATAATAATACTCGCGTTATTTATTTTGTGGATTTCTTCAATAAATTACTTTCTTCCCGCTAATTCATCAAGCCCTACCCCTAAGGCATCTGCCAACTTAACTAATGTCTTTAGAGTAGGAGAGTCTCCTATCCCCTGCTCAATTCGTGTAATTGTATTAAATGACAAGCCGGATTTTTCAGCTAATTTTTGTTGAGACCATTCTTTCTTTTTTCGAAATTCTTTGATTCTCTCTCTTAGCATGTTTCTCCTTGACTATAATAATTATTGGTATTAATATATTGGTAATCAAACTATGGATACTATTTCTATATTTTAGCACTAAAAATTCCTTTTTAAAACTTATTTCCACTCCTGACACTCCTGACATCATTTGATTTTTTGTTCTTTCCTGATGAAATGGGCAAAATTTTGCCCGCACCAAAATTTTGCCAGCGCTTCTCAAGCATTATTCGGGAGAGGCTTTGTTTGCCGCGTCCGT
>Ga0172371_10011485_pt1 | contig 11798 bp, 6 predicted proteins | sample Lak12m_FD_114543 | JGI IMG/M metagenome (GOLD analysis project Ga0172371, IMG submission 114543) | Freshwater microbial communities from Kabuno Bay, South-Kivu, Congo - kab_022012_12m | ecosystem: Environmental > Aquatic > Freshwater > Lake | place: Democratic Republic of the Congo: South-Kivu...
TGGAAGTTCCTGGTCTTACGGGCATGTGGTGTTAAGCAAAATAACTACCGGGGGTTATTATTCAGGTATCATGGATTTAAGCGGAACTTATACCGCTTACCTGGACAATGCCGCAGTACTTACTTGGAGTACCGCAGATTTAAATAGCAGCACCAATCCATCGGTAACTACCAATTATATACAAAACCAGAATAGCACTACACAGACTGCTAATTTTAATATTTCAGGTTATGGCTATGCAGGAAATTATTTCCAATCGCCCACCATGTATGTAAGCAGTTACCGCCATACCGCCAGCACCTATGAAAATGTTTTTGCAGACAATAACAGCAGCGGAGGTTTTCATTTATACAGAAACGATGGTAATAGCTGGGGCTATTTTTACGGAGATGCAAGCGGAATTGGAATATTAAATGGAAGTGGGAACTGGGCTATTCTTGCAAATGGTTCTGTTAATGCCACCAATACTGCAATAAATTTATACACGGATAACACCCAAAGAGTTTGGCTTAACAGCACCGGGATGGGAATTGGTGCATCTCCTGGTGCAAAATTAGATGTGCAAGGCGCTTCAGGTATCAGGATAGGAAACTCAACTTACGATGCCAACCTTGTTTTTGGGAACAATGCTTCGTGGAAAAGCGGAATCAGGGTGTATGATAACGGTGATGCAGAAATGCGTATATGGCATGCCAATTCATTAGGGCAAATTGTTTTGGCTACCGGGTATAATGGTGATCAATCTGCTGTGATGCCATCTGATGGTTTGTTTATTGACCAGAACAAGGTAGGTATCGGTTATGCTTCCCCTGCGGCTGCAACGGGTAAACTCTTAGTAAATGGAAATGTAGGTATTGGCACCACAGCCCCAACCGAAAAACTTTCTGTAGCAGGTGCAATAACCTCTGCAAACTTCCAGGTAAAAAGGGACTTTGTAACCTGGAATACAACTGCAGGTAGTGGGAATCCTGTACATATCAAGACCAATATACCCTACCAATCCAATGTCATGTACCGTATCCTAGTAGAAGGATATAATTATGGAAATAGCCAGCCCATTAATTCTGAAGCAGTAGGTTATACTTATTCCGGATGGACTACAATTGCTAATGCAGTAAATGTTAATCAATCAAGCGGGGTTTCAATATCACAGTATTACAGTTCTGATGGCTATGTAGTAATAAAACTGAATGCCGGCAGTTTTTATTACGCAGGTTTTTCAGTTTCGGCATGGCTGACCAACCCGGCTGGAAATGCTTTTGATATCAAGGCACTGTCAATTGTTCAGCAGGCATACGATATGTCATCGCCCTGTACGCATACCATATATTTGTATGATAGTTATGGTGATGGATGGCATGGAAATAACTTTGTATATGTGTCTGTTAATGGTAGTTTGGTCGTGAATGCAGGTACTTTGTCAAGCGGCTATGGTCCTCAATCTTATTCATTTAGTGCCATTGAAGGTTCAAGTATTCAGGTTACATTTTCCGGAGGTTCATGGCCCGGTGAATGTTATTATGATATAGTTGACGGTACAGGCAATTATCTGGTTGACAATTGGTGGCCAAGTTCATCGGGAACATGGAACGGTACGGCAAATTGTTACTAATTTCTTTATTATAAAATCAAAAACATGAATAAATTATTAATTATTGTATTTTTATCTTTTTCAGTAAACTGTATGGCTCAGACTGTAGCCGAACCAGTGATATACAATACAAATTCCCAGGTAATACAAATTGAAACAAAACCAGGTAATACAGCGAAAATAGAGAAAATGAAGAAGGAGACAAATGCACCGGATTATAAAAATTTTTCTACCGAAAAGGATTACCAAAAAGCAAAAGAAGACTGGGTAAAAAATAATAAACAAACATACGAGGCAATTATTTCGGAAAGTAAGAAGAAGGGAAGTTCCCAGCCTAAATAATTTCTTTCTGTCCGCAGCAGAGAATACTAGCCGGTTTACTTCCCGATCCTAATCCATCAAAAGAAGGAGCGCCAAAATAAACAGCAGTAACTCAACCTTATGAAAGCCCAGATTGATGAGTTGAAGAATAAATAGTAGTTATCATTCCAAAAAACTTCATTATCTTCGGGTTACCCAAACCCCCCCCCCGCTACCCTTGTCGGGGCTTTAATGCTTTTGCATGAGCAATATCTCGGCAAAACTCGACAGGGTTTTAATTTACCTGCTTAAAGAGGTAGATGTTACCCGGCTTCATCTAAAGCAGGAACTTGATTATTTGTTATTTTGTGCCCTAAGTTGCGGACAGGCATTAGCGCTGCACTTTTACGGACAGGATCAGCCCCTGTTTATCAGCCCTGATATTTTCCGGTGGCTGGGCGAGGATGAAAACCGTGGCGAAGTTTTTTTATAGCATAAGTATGGCTAATATAAAGTAAGGCACAGGGAAGTTAAGATGGAAACAGATTGGTGGTATTGTAAAACAGATTAGTAAATGCCAAAGACTAATTTGTATTTTGGTTTGGTTTAGCGGTGTTATGGTTTGGCTGATGGCGGAAATGGTAAAGCAGAGTATGGTTTGGGTAAGGAGGATTGACAATAAGGCTTGGCTGGTTATGATTATGGCAGGACAGATTATAATTATGGCTTGGCAGATTTAGAATATGGCAGGACAGATTGGGAATATGGCAGGAAAAAGTGACAATCTGGCTTAACCGGCAGCCATTGCATCAACTCACGGACGTAGCGAAGAATGGTCCATTACCGGAAATTCATTTATGCTTACAAGAACCACAAAATTACCTCAAGGTAAGAAGTTCCCGCTTCAAGGTAACTACCGCTTACCTCAAGGTAAGAGGCTCTCGCTTCAAGGTTTTTTTACGCACCTAACGCCTATGTGATAAAAAACTCCAAATCTCATTACTTTTGCCCCCATGAACTACCAACACCTCTGCCTCGAAGTCTGCACCTTAGCCAAACAAACCGGAGCCTTTATCCGCGAAGAAAGGACTAAGTTTAAAACCTCTGCTATTGAGGTAAAAGGACACAATGATTTTGTGTCGCATGTGGACAAAACATCTGAAAAAAAGTTAGTGGCAGGGCTTTCAGCCCTATTACCCGAAGCCGGTTTTATAGCCGAAGAAGGAACTTCCACTAAAAAAGGCGAGCGCTATAACTGGATTATTGACCCCTTGGACGGCACCACCAATTTTATTCATGGATTTCCATGTTATGCGGTGAGTATTGCGTTAATGAAAACGACCACCTCCTCTAAATCTCCCCCACAGGGGGAGACTTTGCTATCACACTTGCCATCTAAGGGTGGTGCGTTGGAAAGCCCTCCCCTGTGGGGAGGGTTGGGTGGGGTGACTGTTTTGGGTGTCGTCTATGAAATTAATGCTGACGAATGTTTCTACGCCTGGAAAGACAGCCCTGCTTATATGAACGGCAATATCATCAGCGTTTCCTCCACTCCTACTCTTAAAGACTCATTGCTCGGTACAGGTTTTCCTTATTATGATTACGGCAAAATGGAAGAATACCTCAATCTGTTCCGCCATTTTATGCAGCACTCACATGGTTTAAGGCGTCCGGGTTCTGCCGCCACCGACTTAGCTTATGTTGCCTGCGGACGTTTCGATGGCTTTTATGAATACAGCCTCAGTCCCTGGGATGTGGCTGCCGGAGCATTCATTGTGGAAAGAGCAGGCGGAAAAGTTTCAGACTTTTCAGGCGGAGATAATTACCTGTTCGGAAAAGAAATGGTGGCAGGAAATGCAAAAATATTTGATGAATTGCTGGAAACGGTGAAACGGTTTATGCACCCCCTCTAAATCTCCCCCTGCGGGGGAGACTTTTCCACCACACTTGGCAACCTGCTTGCCATCCAACAGCCTGTGCGTTTGCAAAGCCCTCCCCTGTGGGGAGGGTGGGGAGGGGTGGTTATTTATTTTATAATCACCTTCGCCACCGCACTTTCATACATGGTGCTTTTCAGCTCAATCCTTTGCTGGGTAAAACCATCTGTTACGGAAACATTAGCGGTATTGGGCGGAATGGTTCCCAGGTTATGCGCATGGAGAAGGATATAGCATACCGTTCCTTTTTCAAAATGCATTTTCACTTCTCTCGGCTGCGCTTTCAGTTCGTAACTGCAAACCACACAACTGTCATTAACATAAATGGAAACAATATCGCCATCCAATATTTTATCGTCCCATACACGGATGGTGAGGTCTCCGCTCGCGAAACTCATTTTGTTGGTAGTTGAATCAACCGGCAAAACCCTTCTGCCTATCCACTCTTTGGGCATGATATATACCTTGGGATCGGGAGGTGTTTTTATTTTGTTTTTTGACTGCTCCTGTTCCTGAAATTTTTTCTGGGCTTCGGCTCTGCGTACAAGCTCAAGCCTGTCTTTCTCTTCCTGGGCGGGGTCAACCACTTTGGGAGGCTCGGGCTTTTTATCAAACTGCCACAGGTGTATTTTTTTATCGTAGCTGCCGGTAAGCAATTTAAATTCCGTTCCGGCTAAAAAACAAACGGCAATTGATTTTCCGGTATGCTGATCCAATACATGCTTTTGCTCACCGGTAGCAGCATCCCATACATTTATATTATAGCGGTCGCCTCCGCTCACTAAGAATTTATCGTCTCGAGAAAAAGCCATGTAGCTAAATGAATTGGGACCTCCGCCTGCATCAAAACCTATTATTTCTTTACCGTATCCATAATCCACTACTTTAATTTTTCCATCATCACACCAGGCAGCTATCTTTTTTCCATCCACATTGAAACAGAAAGAAGTGATCTTACATTCCCCTACTTTTAATTCTTTCACAATACGGTCTGTTTTCATATCCATAATTTTTATGGTGTTATCCACACTGAAAGCAAGGTATTTTCTGTCGGGGGTTGTTGTTCCGCAGGTGATAGGGCTGGTACCGAACTGGTGCAGAATAACCGCGTCAGAATCCGGCTGGTTCACGATAGCTTTGCATAGATACGAACTGCCTCCCCCGAAATAAATGGTATTTCCGTCAGCAGAAAAAGCAGAAAAATTAATGGCTGCTGACAAGGCATCTTTATTAACAAGGTAATTGGTGCTGCGGTACTTATCCCCGGTGGTGGTGCTCCAGATATAAACCACACCATAACCATAAGATGCCGCAATTTTATTACCCGATTTATCAAATGCTATGTGCGTTACTTTGGTGCTGTGTCCTTTATATTCTCTTATCCGCGTACCCGAAGTGTCCCAGAGAATAACGTTTCCGGTGCTTCCCCCGCTTGCAAAATATTTTGTTGTAGGTGATAAAGTCAGACATTCAACACCATCTTTATGACCAAGAAAAGATTTCATTATTACCAGCGTATCATCCTGCGCTGATGCAAAAAAGGATAGCAGAACCGCAATAAAAAGAAAACCTGGCTTTATCACTTCTGCAAAATAATTTTAGGGTGCTACTTATAAAATACGGATGGCTAAATTAATCATCGTATTTAAAAATCAGGAAAATTCATCAATAATTATTCTTGACGACTGAAAAACAAGATAAATTACGAGGAGCAGAAAAGGTGAAATCCCAAGTATCAATATAATTATGGAAGACTTTGTTGAAGCTGATGCTATTTTATCGCTTTCAGCCTGCAGGTCTTTATTCAGCGTATCAATTAAATCAGTTTGAACCTGCTGGCAGTTTTCAAAAGCAGGGCGCACAACCGAATTTTTATATTCAATGGCTTTACTCTTATCCGATTCAAGCAATAATATAAACTGGCGGCAGGCATCTTCATAAGATTGTGTGCATTGTTTCATACTATTCTTCTTTTCTAACTGGGTGGTTGTAAAAACATTCTTTTCTATGGTTTCCATATCTCTTTTATTGGTAAGAAAAGACAGTGCGGCAACATCATTAAAAGCAGCAATCTGTTCCTGTTCCGGCACAATCAGGGTATTCAGCAGTGCGCGATGAATTTCTGTTGTCTGAACCATCATGCGTTGCGAGGTTTCAACAATTATCATTCTTGAAACAAGTATCTTCCTGTATTCATTGTCGTTGTTCCTGGTATTCATAAACTGCAACACCTGCGAAACAAGAATAATCACTGCAAAAAATGCGAACAAACGCAGCAAACGCTTTTCGGCTTTATCAAATTCAATATTTTTATTCATCCCGGTTAATAAATTACAGCAACAAAATTAAGACTTAAAAAAGTCATGCCGAAATATATTCGACAAGGCTGTAAAATTTACTCATGAATAATTTTTATTTCTGCGGCTCCCCGATGAGCAGTGTTACTTTCCCGCGATATACATGATCGCTGGTAAAAATATCTTTAACCTTAAAGGTATAGACATATACATCTTGTTTGGCTAATTTTCCGCTGCGCAATGTTCCATCCCATTTTTCATTTTCATCAAAAGATGCAAATATTAATTCGCCCCAACGGTTGAATATTCTCATTTCATAGCCGGTAATTCCTATTCCCGTTCCAAAGAAAAAATCATTATGCCCGTCAGCGTTGGGAGTAAAAGTATTGGGGATATAAAAAGTGAAACTGGGTGCAATATAAACGGTGAAGAAGGCGGTGTCTTTGCAACCGAAGTCAGTAGTTACAATTTGCTGAATAAGGTATGTTCCGGTATCAGGATAAAAATGATCGGGAGATTGTAAAGCTGAACTGGTGCTGTCGCCAAAATCATATTGCCAGAAAGTTGCTCCCGATGATAAATCTGTGAATTCAATAAGCGGATAAATAATTTCTGCGTGCTGGGGTGTTCCGGCAAAACCCGCCACCGGCTTAGGATGCACTGTAATCATGGCTGTGTCGGTTAAGAAAACTGTGCAACCATTGGATGTTTTTGCCTGCAGCGTAACATCAAACACACCTGCGGTATCATAAACATGAAGCGGGTGCTGGGCGGCAGAAGTGTTTCCGTCACCAAAATCCCATAACCACCAGTTGATGACATAACCCGGATTAATAAGAGAAAGGTCTGTAAACTGAACAGGCAGCGGCTGACAACCTTCAATAACATCAGCAGAAAAGTCAACATCAGGAACAGGGAAAACTTCCACCTCGATAATTGTATCGCTCACACAACCGCTGTCGGAGGTAACACTGAGGTTCACATTAAAAAGACCGGCATTGGCATAAGTATGAAAAGCGTTCTGAAGCGTTGAAGTGGCTCCATCATTAAAATTCCAGTCCCATGAAATAATACCTCCCTGCGGAATAACAGAAAGGTCAGTAAAGGAGGTAGTGCTGCCAAGACAAACAGATGTAGCGGAAAAATCAACGGTTGCTACCGGGTAAACCGTAACGGGAATAGTTGTATCCACTGTACAACCGAAATCAGAAGACACTTCGAGGTTCACGTTAAAAATTCCGAAGGTGGAGAAAGTATAAAACGGGTTTGAATTATTGGTAATAACACCATTGTCGTTAAATGTATAAGTCCAGGATTCCACGCTGCCATAAGGAATATCGCTCAGATCATTAAACGCGGTAGGTGTTCCCATACATTCCGGCTCAGCGCTGAAACCGGCTACCGGCAGGGGATACACGCCTATCACATAGGTGACGGTATCTTTACAAACTCCGGCAGAAGTAGTGATTAAGGTAACATTGAAAGGACCCAAATCAGGAAAGCCGTGAGGAGGAGGAGCCTGTCCGTTATAAGTTCCTGTGCCATCACCAAAGTCCCATTCCCATTGGTCAATAATGCCTGAAAGAATATAGGATTCATCTACGAAAACAGCCTGGTCGTTTACGCAGATATCATCGAAACTGAAATCAGCAATGGGCAAATCGGAAACGATAATGGTTTCGGTGTGTGTGGCAACACAGCCGCTGTCGCTGGTTACCTGTATGCCCACCGTATAAGTTGCCGCAGCGGGATAAACATAAACCGTATCCTGCGAATAAGCAAAAGAGCCGTTACCGAACGACCATGTCCAGCCTGTAATTGTACCGGAAGGGATGGAGGAATTATCAGTAAAGACGCTGGTATCATTAAAACAGGAGTTGGAAGCCATAAAATCAGCCACAGGATTAACAAAAACGCGCACCGATTTTGTAGCAGCATCGGTGCAGCCGTCACCCGAAGTAACGGTGAGTGTTACATTGTAAAGATTACCGGCATTGTAAATATAAATAGGATTCTGGTTTCCTGAATGAGGACTTCCGTTTCCGAAATTCCAGTCCCAGGTGGAGGCAAAACTATTGGTAACGGTAGTGAGGTCGGTAAAATCAGTAACCGTTCCCGCACAAACGGTGGTGGCGCTGAAATCAACGGCAGGCAAGGCGTAAACCGTTAAATCTTCTGTGGTATCGAACACACAAACGCCATGAGTGTAAGTATAGGTAACAGCATGTTGCCCTTCGCCTGCCACAGAAGGATTGAAATCATTCCCGTTCATCCCCGTCCCTGAAAAGACACCACCGGCAGGGGTTCCGGTAAGCGGCACCAAAATATTATCAGGGCAATAACCTGCGCCAAAGCCGGTAATTTCAGGGAGAATAATGAGGGGCTGCACATTATAATTGTCAGCATTATTGGCGGAATCACATTCCGTGAAGAGCAGTTCAGGAGCAGTGGCAGGACTGCTGCCATCATCATTGATAAGCGCATAAAGCGTGAAGGCTGTGTTATTCCATGCAACGGGAAAAGTCTGTGTCTGGCAGTTGGGCGTATCAAGCGGAAGGGTAGTAAAGTTGGATGTGGAAATCAGCGTACCTCCTGCCAACGGATTACCATCATAAAAAGAAACGGGAACATTGACCGTTACATTATCGCTGCCGATGTTGCAAACCGTAAGCGTAACATCCACCTGGTTCACCGTATTACAGACCTCAACGGTATCAATGGTAATGGTTAAATCAGGAATAGGAATAAACAAAGGATTCCAGTTTTTATCATAGAGCGGAACCTGCGAAATAAAGCGGTTGAGTTCAGGAACACTGGCATTGCTTTGCGGATTGACGGGCACCGACAAATCATCATTGATATTGGTAACAGCATAGCCATGCTGGTTCATCACTTTGCGGGTATCAATCCATGAAACGCCTGCGCTGCTGTAAACGCGCACCTTGCCGGTGCTGCCCTGGTTAGCCACATCGCAATTGCAGATGATGTTGGCTGAACCATCGCCATCCACATCCGCCACGGTGGGAAACTCGGTGCGCGTTCCCGAACCGCAGGGAATGGAAGCTTTCACTGTGCCGGTAGTTCCATCATAAACGTACAATACATTTTCATCGCGGTAAACCACTTCGGTAATTCCATCGCCTTCAAAGTCGAAGGCAGAGCCGGTGGTCATTTGCGAGGCATCAACGGTGTTATTTATCCAGAGCTGGGAAAAGGTGGAAGAAGGAATATCGAAATCCACTACCACATAACGGTTCAGTCCGCCCACACCTATTTCGGGCTGACCATCGTTATCGTAATCCGCTATGTTAGGTCTGCCGCCAGTGCCTGTATTAGGTATATTAAAGGTATTCCCTATCTGGTTTCCGCTTACCGGGTTCCAGGCATATAATTTCCCGTTATAAGTTACCACCACATCCGTCAGCCCGTCCATGTCCATATCTGCAAGGGAAGTAAAACCATCGGTTAAACCTCCCGCAAGGTTATTGGGTTGAGGTGTTATGGTTGCCGCACCTATATTTACGGCATATACGGTGTTTCCGCAAGCCAGCTCCAGACCGGGAACAGCAGGCAGCAGATCAGCGGCAGCCGAATGCCATGCCGCACCCGCGGGGTTCAAACCTTTACTTCCTGCCCCGCCCGAAACTATCAAAGTGCCTGTCTGCGAATTATAAATCCTGTTGCCGAAATACACTTCAGGGTTGCCGTCCCCATCAAAATCAGCGATATTGGGACCGCCTTCAAAAACGCCAATGTTGGGAGCAACAAACCCGGCTTTGGGCGCGCCCGTATGCTCAAAACAATGCAAAATATTGTTGGCATCGAGGGCATATATCTCACCAAAACCATCATTGTCGGTATCGGCTATGGAAAGCGCATCGGAGTAATCAGCAATGGAAGGACAGGTAATGGTTATCTCCACCGCCCCGCTCGCCCCGTCTATAATATATAGCTTATTAGCCCCCGTGCTGTGCGTAATCACTTCGGGAATACCGTCATTATCAAGGTCGGCAACCATAACGGTACTGCGGGTGCTGACAGCAACTGTTGATTCCCAAACCAAACTTAACCCGAAAGGACCCACAGGAGGCTGCATATCGCAATTATAAACCGGGTAGCCGTAGAAGAAGTCTGTGCAATTAGCAATATGCGCGCAATCCAGATCATAGCAATCTATAAAGCCATCACCATCGTCATCTGTTCCGTTGCCGCAGTTTTCCTGCGCCATTGCAGTGAACAGGGAGCAAAGGACAAAGAACAACAGGCAGAGAAACCGGATGAAATAACTCATTCCTTAATTACTGTTTTTTTAAAAATTCAGCACCGAAGATACAATTGAATTTATAAAACAGAAATACTGCATAAAAATAAAAGCTATATATTTACCCCGCCCCTTATGATTAGCAGCTAATAATAGTTTCACAGTCTTTAATTAAAGAACATCAGCACAAACAAACCATGGGGAAAAAACTGATTTACGGAATACAACAGATTGGCGTTGGCGTTGACAATGCCGACCAGGCTTTTGAATGGTATGCAACAAAACTGGGGGCTGACATCTCGGTTTTTGAAGATAATAATACCGCTACTTACATGGCTCCCTACATGGGCGGCAAACCACACAAAAAAAGAGCCATCCTTGCGCTCAACCTGCAAGGCGGAAGCGGCTATGAATTCTGGCAATACTTAGACCGCAAACCCGAAAAATCTCATCCCCCGGTGAATTTGGGCGACCTGGGAATCAATATCACCAAAATAAAATCAAGAAATATAGAAAAAAGTTATAACAGGCTGAAGAGCGCAGGGGTGGAAATTGTTACAGAAATTGCAAAAGAGCCTGACGGAAAGAAAAGCTTCCATATCCGCGACCCGTTCGATAATATCCTGCGCATAAAAGAATTTAATTCGTGGTACGCCAAAGCCGGTTTTGACCTGGGCGGAACTTATGGCTGCATCATCGGGGTGAGCGATATGGAAAGCACGCTGAGATTGTATTCAGGGATTTTGGGATACGACAAAGTGGTTTATGATAAAACCGGAATATTTGAAGATTTAAAACATTTGCCCAAAGGAAACGAGAAGTTCAGGCGGGTATTGTTAGCGCACGGGGAAAACAGGATTGGCGGTTTCAGCAAACTGTTTGGCGAAAGCCAGATTGAATTGATTCAATGCCTGGATTCAACCCCGAAAAAAATATTCGGTAACCGCTATTGGGGCGATATAGGTTTTATTCACCTCTGTTTCGACATCAGAAATATTAAGGCGCTGGTAAAAGAATGTGAGGAAAAAGGATTTCCGTTCAGGGTGTTGAGCAGCGAATCATTTGACATGGGCGATGCCAACGGTTCCTGGGGCTATCTTGAAGATATGGACGGCACCCTCATTGAATTTGTGGAAACCCATAAAGTACCGCTGATAAAAAAACTGAACTGGAACATCAACCTGAAAAAGCGCGACCCGAAAAAGCCGCTTCCTGATTTGCTGATAAAAGCGATGTCGGTGAAGCGGGTGAAGTTTGGGAAGTAGGGAGGGGCAGCGGCAGCGGCAGGGGGCAGTGGTAAGCGGTTTTACTTTTTTGCTTTTAGCGGCAATGTAAGCCACCGATGGTTCGGCAGCTACGACAGGTTTATTTTTTTTGCGCTCATGACGGTTTAAGCAGCGTGTAAGAGGTAA